>Ga0105044_10007808_pt1 | contig 14737 bp, 8 predicted proteins | sample MAT01_FD_78092 | JGI IMG/M metagenome (GOLD analysis project Ga0105044, IMG submission 78092) | Freshwater microbial communities from Lake Fryxell liftoff mats and glacier meltwater in Antarctica - MAT-01 | ecosystem: Environmental > Aquatic > Freshwater > Ice > Liftoff microbial mat | place...
AGCAAGCGTGGCAATCCTACCCCGACTTGTCCGCTGCAAAAAACCGATTTGCATCAAGTAAGGTTCATACACATCTTCAATCGTTTGAGTATCTTCTCCTGTCGAAGCTGCCAGGGTTTCTAAACCAACCGGCCCACCATTAAAGTTTTCAATCATTGCTGTCAAAAGACACCGATCGGTCCAATCCAAACCTAGCGGATCGACGTTGAACAATTCCAGGGCAATCGATGCAACTTCGGCACTAATCGGCTTTAAATTTTTGACTTCACTGTAGTCTCTAACTCGTCGCAGCAAGCGGTTAGCAATGCGCGGTGTGCCACGAGCTCGACGGGCAATTTCGGTTGCTCCTTCTGGGGTAATTTTAGTATCTAGAACTTGGGCGGTTCTTTGGACAATTAAACTGAGTTCATCTATTTCGTAGTAACGCAATCTTTGGATTAAGCCAAAGCGATCGCGCAATGGAGCCGTCAGTGACCCAACTTTTGTGGTTGCTCCTACTAAGGTAAACGGTTTGAGGGGAATACTGCGAATTTTTGCACTTTTACCTTGACCGATCGTAATATCTAAGCGACAATCTTCCATCGCTGGATAGAGGATTTCTTCTGTAACTTTCGATAAACGGTGAATTTCGTCAATAAACAGCACGTCGCCTGCTTTGAGGTTGATTAGCAATCCGACAATATCGCGGGGCTTTTCTAGGGCTGGGGCTGTGGTGATTTTGCATTCAACTTCCATTTCTGCTGCTAGAATTAGCGACATTGTGGTTTTACCCAACCCTGGTGGCCCGTACAGTAACAAATGATCCATCGGTTCACCGCGAGATTTGGCTGCTGCAATTGCGATCGCCAAAACTTCCCTCAAGTCTTTCTGCCCGATATATTCAGCCAATCGTTGAGGCCGGATTTTATCGTCTTGTTTGCTGTTGGTTTCGTCTGCTAGTTCTTGGGGTTCTACCAGAGATTCTGACTGGGGTTTTACGGCTTTATTTTTTATTTTTTCGGGGGCTGGGGCAATGTCTTCGGGTAGATTTGGATCGGGAGGCTGTTGTTTGGAGGAGATAATTGCCATATTTATCTGCGATCGGACTAGGGAAATTGTTTACAATTATTAGAATAGTCTTGATAATTATTGAGTTTGCTATGAGTATTCCATCTTCTTTATTAGCATCAGAAAGCATAACTTTTGAGGCGGCGATCGCACTGACTCAATCTTTATTGACCGAAATTGAAGCCTCACGACTTTCACAGGCCGAGATTGAGCAAGCTGTGGCTTCTCTGGTGAAAACACAGAACGGCGCTAGAGGGTTTTTTGTCACCTATCTGACGGACGATCGACCCGAAGCAGACGAACCGTCCCCAGGCGTGCTGGATGCACTGCACGAGGCTCCTGAGATCGTAGCAGAACTGCTGCTGAAAAATCTGGCGATGTCGGCGGCAATGGTCGTCTATCACTCACGCCACCACAGGGAGGAAATGTCGGCCGGTTCTGCGAGAGTGCAAGCGCGATCGCACCATCTAATTCAAACTCTCCAAATGCCTGCCTGTCAAACTCTAGCAGAGCAAATGCTCGAAAGTTTGCGGACTCAAGCAGGCGAATACGAGGAATTTTTCCAGCGCTGGGGCTACGACGGGGAGCAAAAAGTCGCGATCGGTTCAGCAGTACGGGAGGCGATCGGCTAATCAAGGAAGAAGGAATTTTTTGTTCAAACTGAGATATTGCACCCGCACTCAAAACCTGTAGGGGCGGGTTCACCACTAGCTTTAAAGCATACCCAAAAACTCAAAAACCCGCCCCCACCCGTGCGGTCAAAAACCTGTAGGGGCGGGTTCACCAATAGCTTTAAAGCATACCCAAAAACTCAAAAACCCGCCCCCACCCGTGCGCCAGTCCTTTATTCACCTTGATAAAAGTAGCGAGGCTGTGGAATAATTGCGGTTTAACAAAAGCTGCCATCAAGCAGCTCAAGTTGATTTAGGTGTGAAGGTAGTGAACGAGGACGAAAAAATTGCTGAGATCGGTCAAACGAGTTGCCCAAAAAGCCCGAACCGTTAACGGCGGGCGACGGGCGAAGCTCAATCTGCTGGCAACATTAGTGCGCCGGGACTTGGAAGCTCAATATAAAGGTTCAATTCTGGGCAACTTGTGGCCGCTGCTCAATCAGCTATCGCAATTGCTTATCTACACGTATGTATTCTCGATCGTCCTCAAGGTAAAACTCAACCTCGCAGGCTTCCCAGAAAACAGCGACATTACCTTTGGAGTGTGGCTGTTTGCAGGTTTGCTGCCTTGGAGTGCCTTCACCAGCGGTTTGATTAAATCTGGAGTATCCGTAGTAGGGCAGCCAAATTTAGTTAAAAAAGTGGTATTTCCCCTCGGTTTACTGCCCTTAGTGCCGATTTTGACAGCCTTTATTGAAAGTTCTCTCGGTCTAGCAGCTTTGATAGCCATAGTAGCAGTATCATCGCAAAAGCTCAACGCTACATTATTCTTGCTACCACTGGTTTGGATACCTCAGTTGCTGCTAACTGCCGGCTTGGGATATTTGACCGCAGGCTTAACCGTATTTTTGCGAGATATTCCTCAGACTTTAGGTGTTATTCTCAATTTTTGGTTCTATTTGACCCCCATCGTCTATCCAGCATCAGTGATTCCCGAACAGTGGCGAGGAGTGATATTTTGGTTAAATCCAATGGCAGCAATCTCAGAACTTTATCGCGATCTCATACTGCTTGGAGAAGTAAAACACTGGGGCGAATGGGGTGTAGCCACACTAATTTCTGCGGCGATATTTTGGGGAGGTTTAATGGTTTACCGGCGTTTGCGTCCCGCTTTTGCTGACGTGCTGTAAATTGGTTTTAGATATACTGTAAGTTTGTTTTAGATCTCAATTCAATCTAAAACCTAAAATCTAAAATCTAAAATCTAAAATCTAAAATCGGATGACAGAAACTGTAATTTCACTCAAAAATGTTTCCAAATGCTTTAAACGGTACGATCACCCTGGAGACCGCTTAAAGGAAATGATTTATCCCAGCCAAAAACTTGCTGACGAATTTTGGGCTCTGCAAGACATCAACCTGGAAATTTTTCAGGGACAAACTCTGGGAATTGTCGGTCGCAACGGTTCGGGAAAAAGCACTCTTCTGCAAATAATTGTAGGAACACTAACACCTACCGCAGGAACCGTCGAAGTTAAAGGACGAGTCTCAGCTTTATTGGAACTCGGAAGCGGTTTTAACCCCGAATTTACTGGGCGGCAAAATGTGTTTTTCAACGCTCAAATACTGGGATTCAATCAAAAAGAAACAGCCGAAAAATTTGATGAAATAGCTGCTTTTGCTGATATTGGAGATTTCATCGAACAGCCAGTCAAGACCTATTCGAGCGGTATGTTTGTCAGGCTGGCTTTCGCAGTTGCCACTAGCGTTGAGCCGGATATTCTCGTAGTTGACGAGGCGCTTTCTGTCGGCGACGAAGCTTTTCAGCGTAAGTGTTTTGCCCGCTTGCAGTCAATTCAGGAAGGTGGGGGAACGATTTTATTTGTTTCTCACGCAGCTACTTCTGTTGTTCAACTTTGTACCTCAGCAATCTTAATGGATAGCGGGGAATTGCTGTTAGCTCACACGCCGAAAGTGGTAATCTCTAAATATCAAAAATTGATTTATGCCGATCCAGATAAAGTCTTGGAGCTGAAAGAAGATATTCGAGGATTAAATAAGCTGACCAAGCAAGAACCTAAAGCAGACATTCAGGATGTTATCTTAGAAACCACCACAGGCGAAGCTAAACAAGAGCAATCCCTACCAAAACTCAAGGAATATTACGAGGAATTTTACGATCCAGGCATGATACCGTCAAATACGGTGAGGTATCCGTCTAGGGGAGCAGAAATTATTAATCCCCGCATCACGACGCTGAAGGGAAATGTGGTAAATCACTTGATTGGTCGTCAAGATTATATTTACACTTACTCTGTCACTTTCTCGAATTCAACTTCCAAAGTTAGGTTTGGAATGTTGATTAAAACCATTAGCGGTTTTGAGTTGGCTGGTGCTTCTTTGAAAGCTTCAACTCAGTCAGTTAAGTATGTGGAAGCGGGGACGACAATTGTAGTCAAGTTTCAGTTTAAATGTTTGCTAAATCCAGGGGTTTATTTTTTAAATGCGGGGGTTGTGGGAACTGTAGATGAAGATTTGACTTATCTCGATCGCTGTGTAGATGTGGCAATGTTTAGAGTTCAGTCTTGTACTGAATCCTGCGGCAACGGCATAGTTGACTTGCTGATCGAACCGTGTTTAAATGTTGTCAATTTAGATGACCTGGCAAAAGAAGCGTCAAGCGAGGTTATTTAGAAAATTTGTGGAAATAATCAGTAACGTTAATCTAGATATGGTGGAAAATTCTGTTATTAAAACATTGATTCGAGAGCAAGCTAAGTTTTCCGAAAAATTTAAACTGAATATTTGCGAAGATGATGAAATGTATTTGTTTGCCCTCAGCAATGTCCAAGATGACAGCGATCGGGCTTTGGTGCGCTATTATTCCCTCGGTCGTCGCATTCTGGATACAGTCAAACAAATTGTAGATTGGCATTTTGGCAGTTTTGAAAATGTACCATCTTTTCTAGACTTTGCCTGCGGCTATGGTCGATTTACGCGGTTTTTGATTCAGGAAATGCCACCGGAACGAGTTTGGGTTTCTGACATCTCTACTAAAGCTGTCAAGTTCCAAACAGAATACTTCTGCGTTAACGGTATTGTTTCCACTGGGAAGCCAGAAAATTATCTAATTGACCAAAAGTTTGACTGTATTGTGGCTAATTCTTTTTTCAGCCATATGCCGGAAAAAACCTTTAGTGGTTGGCTGCAAAATTTGTATGATTTGTTGACTCAAGACGGGATTTTAATATTTAGCGTTCACGATCAGTGTTTGCGGGCACCTGGTGCAGAAATGCCTGCCAAGGGCATTTTGTTCAGCCCCAACAGCGAAATTCAGTCTTTAGGTAAGCAAGAATACGGCACAACTTATGTAACCGAGAAATTTGTCAGAGAAATTGTCGATAAAGTCAGCAGCAAAGCATTTGTCCATCGCATAGAAAAAGGCCTATGCAGATTTCAGGATTTATATATTGTCACAAATCAGTTGGTTAGGGAGTTTTCCAGCTTGAAATTCAATCAGCACCCGGAGGGATATGTTGATGTTGCTACTTTCACAAAGAAGGGTAGTTTATATTTGGAAGGGTGGGCCCTTGATGTGAATCAAGGTGGTAGCATTCAGGAGGTGCAAGTGCTAGTCAACGGTAAAGTTGTCCAGAGATGCGAGCCTTTTTACGATCGCCTGGATCTGGATATACATTTTCAAAAAGATGCGATTTTGCAGTCTGGTTGGAACTGCTATTTAGCCAAAGATACTGTTTCATTACAGGACGTATTGACGGTGAAATTAATTAATAACTGTGGCGGGGAATTAATTATTGAAAATTGCACCGTTAAATTCCTAGTTAGTCAGAAGTTGTCGCAGTCTTTGTTAGGTTCTACCAACGAAAAACTTAACTTGGTTGAAACTCAGTTAGCTTCTGCTAAAATACAGTTAGAGCAAAGTCAACATGACTTGAATTCAACTCAAACGCAGTTAAAAGAAACTCAGACTCAGTTGCAAGAAACTCAAATTAAATTGGTTGATGAGCGGACTCATTTGGAGCAAACTCAAGTTCATTTACTATCGGTTCAAAGACAGTTAGAGGAAACTGAAAAGTATCTAATTCATGTCAAAGCAGAAGTTGAGCGATCGCACAATCGAATACAGGCAATGGAAACCAGCAAATTTTGGCAACTGAGAACTACTTGGTTTAAAGTCAGGCGGGCCCTGGGTTTAGCCGGAGAGTAAACAAAGTCGAGTAAAATTAAGTGGCTTGGGAATTAGGGCTAGGGAGAGAAAACGTGAATATAAATGACAGCAAATCTTCGGTTTTTATTGTAACTGGAATGCACCGCTCTGGTACTTCTTTGACAGCTTCTTTGTTTCAGAAAGTCGGGGTTGATATTGGTAAAAAATTAGTGGGTCCGGCCGACGGAAATATTAAGGGTCATTTCGAGAATGTCGATTTTGTGGAGTTTCACAAAAGTGTTTTGCGATCGCAAAACATTGATGAACTCGGTTGTACCTTTGAAAAAACGATTCCCGTAGCAGGCGAATCTGTAGAAATCGCCAAAAAATTAATTGCAGAAAATCAACAAACAGACAAACACTGGGGTTGGAAAGACCCGCGCACGACACTTTTTTGGAATTTTTGGTTAACTCTGCTACCGCAAGCTAATTTTATCTGCGTTTATCGATCGCCCTGGGAAGTCGTCGATTCCCTGTACCGTCGCGGCACCGATGTCAGCTTGCTGAACAATCCCGAAATGGCAGTAAAAATGTGGATTCACTATAACCAGCAAGTCTTAGAGCTTTACAAACATTTTCCCGATCGCTGTCTGCTATCAAACGTTTACCCGATCGGCAATAATCCCGAACTTTTCATCGATCGAGTCAATCAAAAATTTAATGTTAATTTAGGTGCGATACCAGCCGACAATTTTGAAGAAACTCTATTAATCAACGACCTCGCAAAAAGTCACAGGCCCAGGCTGATCGAACAATATTTTCCTGAAGCCTTAGAAATTTATCAACTTTTGGAAACCCAAGCCCATAATTTGAGCAGCAAAATGAGTTTATCTCAGGATAAAATCATTAGTTTACCTACATCTGCTGTGGGGCAATTTCAAGATTGGTTAAAAATTCGCCTGCTAGAAAAACAACAGAAAATTAGCAAATCAGAAGTCAAACAGTGGCAAGAACAATTTCAACAAGCTCAGACAAAAGTATTGGGATTAGAAACAGAGTTAGGGCAAACTCAGGTACAGTTGTCAGGCCAAGAATCCCAATTTCAAGAAGCATTAGCAAAACTGTTGGGATTAGAAACAGAATTAGGGCAAACTCAGGTACAGTTGTCAGGCCAAGAATCCCAATTTCAAGAAGCATTAGCAAAACTGTTGGGATTAGAAACAGAATTAGGACAAACTCAAGTACAGTTAGTCGGCCAAGAATCGCAATTTCAAGAAGCATTAGCAAAACTGTTGGAATTAGAAACAGAGTTAGGACAAACTCAAGTACAGTTAGCTGGCAAAGAATCTAACTTTAAAATAGCCTTAGAAAAAGTGCTAAATTTGGAATTACAATTGGGCGAAAAACAAGTAGAAATTGAAGAAAAAGAAATTGAATTAAAGAAAAAATCAGCAAAATTCCTACAACTCAAAACCGAAACAAATAAACTTCAGGAAAATTTAAGAGTAACCGTCATAAACCTAGAAGAATCGCACCAGGAAAATGAAATAGTTCGCGCTGAAATCGCTCAAATAAAATCTTCTGCATTGTGGAGCATTAGTGAAAATATTTTAGACGTAAAACGCCGAATACGCGAACTTTTTCCGAGATTTATTTTTTCAATCGACGGTTCAAACAACTTACATATTTATGATTCTGATTTAGTAATTACTGGCTGGGCTTTTCACAGTCAATTCAGCATTAAATCTGTGCAAGCTAAAATTAAAGGCCAAAATTTTATAGGTGTTTGCGGGATAGAAAGAAGCGATGTAGCCCAAGCTCACTCTAATATTGCTGCTGCTAAAAAATCGGGTTTTAGGATTGAATTAGCAGCGCCACCCGGACGCCACGAAGTGTTGTTGGAAGTGCAAGATACTAAAGGTAAATGGCATATTTTGTCAGTTTATCCGCTGTTAGTTTCAACAATTCAAGCATCCTTCGATACGCCCATAGTCTGGAAACAGCGGCCTGGTCAGCTTTTATTTGCTGGTTGGTGCTGTCACCACGATTACAAAATTGCTAAATTAACCCTTGTATGTGGTGATATTTCTGTAGAATGCGCCTACGGTTTGCGACGAAAAGATGTCGGTGAAGTGTTTCCCGATTGGGTTAACAGTTCGGAAAGCGGGTTTGAAGCCCTTGTCAATTTGCCAGTCGGAGAATGGCTGGTTTCTCTAGAAGCTGAGTTAGAAACTGGGGAAAATTTATCGTTTCAAGCGCCGAAAAAATTGACTGTTCAACCTTATGATATCTGGCGCAGAAGTGCTGATAAATTTGAGCAGTTGTCGAGATTGATAGAGGCAATTCGGCAGCGCGCTAGGGAAAGAAAACAGCGCCTCGGCCGAATTGTACCGATGCCTTGGGAAATAGTGGCGGTGGTTCGTCAATTCGCGAAGATTTACCGCCAGCAAAAACAGTTTACGGCCCCAGGGGAATTGTTGCCACCGCAGGGTTTTGTTGTGCCTGGGCCCATAGATAGGTATGATGCTTGGCTGCTGGTGAATCAGTGGAATGAGCGATCGCGTAATTACTTAGTTTCTCGTTTAGAATCTTGTCAGGAACCACTACCAAAAATTTCGGTAGTGATGCCAGTTTACAACCCGCAAATTGAGTTTTTGTCAAGTGCGATCGGCAGCGTTGTCAATCAAGTTTATCAAAATTGGCAACTTTGTATTGCCGACGATTGCAGCACCGATTTAATGGTAATTGAAACTTTAAAAAACTGGGCGACAAAAGACAGTCGCATTCAGCTCACCTTTCGGAAAGAAAACGGCAACATCAGCGCAGCAACCAACAGCGCCACAGAACTAGCCACAGGCGATATCATCCTATTTTTGGACAACGACGACGAACTAACTCCCGACGCATTAGGAGAAGTTGCCTTATATTTTGCCACCCATCCAACCACCGATTTTCTCTACTCCGACGACGATAAAATTGACACTGAAGGTCGCAGATTTTCACCGCAATTCAAACCAAAATGGTCGCCAGAACTGCTACTTTCTTATATGTATCTCGGTCATTTGTGCGCTGTTAGAAAGCATATTTTTGAACAAGTAGGCGGTTTACAACTAGGTTTTGAAGGCTCGCAGGACTACGATTTTGCCTTGAGAGCAACGGAAATTTCTTGCCACGTTGCCCACCTGCCGCTAGTATTGTATCACTGGCGCACTGCCCCAGGCTCTACCGCAATATCTGGAGCGGCAAAACCTGCAAGTTTTGCCGCAGGTCAAAAAGCGATTCAAGACGCATTAAACCGCCAAAAAATCAAGGGAAGTGTCGCTCAGCACGCCTGGGCAATTCAAGAAAACTTGGGAATATTTGCACAAGATTTCCCCGACAGCGGCCCCTCGGTGACAATTATTATTCCTACTAAGAACCAGGAAAAATTGCTAAAATCCTGTCTGGAATCTCTGGAGGCTACTACCTACAAAAATTATCAAATTATTGTCATCGATAACGAAAGCGACGACCCGAAAGCGCTGGAATATTTCAAACAATTAAATTGCCAAGTTTTGCCAATACAAAACAAGGAAGGTAAGTTTAGTTATGCAGCAATTAATAACCGTGCTGTTGAACAAGCTGAGAGCGAATATATCTTATTTTTGAACAACGATACTGAGATAATTAATCCGCGCTGGCTGAGTCAGATGGTGGGATATGCACAAATTACTAAGGTGGGTGCTGTCGGCGCTAGACTGTTATATCCTGACAATAAAATTCAGCACGCAGGCATAATTCACGGACTCCATCATGGTTTGGCTGGTCACGCTTTTAAGCTGATGAATAGTGATAACCGAGGCTATCTTTCTCAGGCGATGGTAACGCGAAATTACTCTGCTGTTACTGCTGCTTGTATGCTGACTCCGCGTCAGTTGTTCTTAGAATTGGGTGGTTTTGATGAGGAGAATTTTGCGGTTGCTTATAATGATGCTGATTATGGATACCGACTGTTAGAAAAGGGTTATCGCTGCGTCTATTGTCCCGACGCGGAACTGTTACACAAAGAGGGAGCTTCTAGGGGTTTTAATGACAATCCTAGAGAAGTAGCAGCATTTCGGCGCAAGTATGCTGGAAAAAAAGATGCTTGTTATAGTCCTCATTTGTCTTTAGAAGATGAGTATTTTCATATTCAACCGATCAGGTTTTTTATGAAGGAAGAACTCAAAGTTGGTGATTTTGGCTCATTGAAATCAGCGAATAGTTTTGCTAATCCTGTCAAGGTTTTGATGTGCAGCAATTCGCTGGATTTCACGGGTGCGCCACTACATCAATATGAAATCGCGGTGAAGTTGGCTGCTTTGGGTGTGATTAAGCCGATCGTACTTTGCGTTTCCGACGGGCCTCTACGACAGGCTTACGAACAGCAGGGAATTGAGGTCATTATTCACGATAATCCTCTCGAACATATCTACCAACGCGATGTTTATGATGAAGCGATCGATAGTTTTAGCAAGGAGATTAAAAAATTAAAAGTAGATGCTATTTATGCCAATACTTTAGAAAATTTCTTTGTGGTTGATGCAGCCCAGCAAATCGGAATTCCGACTGTGTGGAACGTCCATGAAAGCGAACCTTGGCAAACTTATTTTAACAGGTTTGGATCGGAGATTGCGACGAGAGCTTTAGAATGTTTTCGTTTTCCTTACAAGGTAATCTTTGTGGCGGATGCAACGCGAGATAGGTATTTGCCTCTGAATAGCCACCACAATTTTACAGTTATTCACAATGGCTTAGATGTGAGTCGATTGGAGAATTCTGACAATCCTGAATTGGCGAGAAATAGTCTCGGCGTTGAGGCGGAAGATGTGGTAATTTTGTTGCTGGGGACTGTATGTGAAAGAAAAGGTCAACATGATTTAGTGAAGGCTCTTGCACTTTTGTCTGAAAATTTGCATGATAAAATTAGGTGTTTTATTGTGGGCGATCGACCAAGTATTTACAGCAATAAATTAGCAGAATTGGTTGGGGAATTGCCAAATATTTTGCAGCAAAGGGTGACTGTTGTCCCGGAAACTTCGGAGACTGGAAAATATTACCAAGCAGCAGATATTTTTGTTTGCACTTCTCGGATAGAAAGTTTTCCCAGGGTGATTTTGGAGGCGATGGCTTGCGATTTGCCAATTATTACAACACCAGTTTTTGGGATTAAAGAACAAGTTAGACCTGGAATTAACGGTTTATTTTACACCCCCGATCGCCCAGAAGAACTAGCAGCATCACTGCATAGTTTATTGGAGGATAAAATTTTGCGCCAGCGATTAGCAGAAAATGCTAAATATGTGTTAAAGTCATTGAATACTTTTGAAGAAATGACTCAAGCTTATGGTCAAATTTTTCGAGAAGCCTATTTTACCAAAAAGTAACCATTCAAGATTCAAGGGTGAAAAAGTATGCAGTCAGATTCCGAGGGTATGGAAGAAAACACCTCTGAGCAATTAACAGCTAAAAATTATTGGGAGAGTAACCCAACAGCAGCCATTGGTAAACAAGGTTACTGGCTGTCTAATCCGATTATCGAAGCAGCTATAAACCATCGGCTGTCAGGTGGTAAGGGTAATGGTTATTGGCTAAGCTGGTTAGTAAATAAGTTTTTCAAAAAACGACGGTTTGATCGCCTTTTGTCTATTGGTTGCGGTGTCGGAAATCACGAGATTCTGATGGCTAAATTAGGATTGGCTAGTCAAATTGATGCCTTTGACTTTTCAGAAAGTTCTTTAGAAATTGCTAGACAAGATGCCGCAGCAGCGGGAGTAGATATTAACTTTTATCAAGATGACTTTAATTTGTTTATTGTCGATAATAGTAAAAAATATGATATAGTTTTTTGCTCTGGTTCGCTGCATCACGTCAGAGAACTAGAACGATGTTTATCAGTTGTTCGGAAATGTTTAAAACCCGATGGATATTTTATTGTTAATGAATACATAGGAGATTGCTACAATATATACAATCAACATCAAGTTGATTTGATGAATCGCATTTACAAATGTTTTCACTACAAGCTAAGGTCGGGAACAACTGAAATATTTGCTAGTCCAAGTATTGAGAGAGTATTTGCGAAAGATCCTTCCGAAGCAGTTCGGTCAAAGCTGATACTGCCGTTTTTAGAATTCTACTTTGATGTGGAAGTCTTGAATCCTGCCGGTGGGGGGTTGCTTCACGAACTTTATCCTTTGTTAGATCACTATCAACTTTCAGACGGAGATCCGAAGAGTGAAACGATCGTCAAGTTATTGCTTGAGATTGAGAAAATCTTAATGGATCTACCTGGAGGACTATCAAGTGATTTTTGTTTGTGTATTCTGAGAAATAAAAAACCAAAAACAATGGAAATAATACCGCCTAAAATAGACTACGAAGGGGCTTGGGACAGCTACGCCCAAGAATGGAAAGAGAATAATCCTGAACTCGCTTATTTGGGTGATGAATGGATCGGAAAAGGTGCTGGTGCGGCGAACTCGCTATCAGAATATGAAGCACTGATTGAACAGGAATTTATCGCACCGTATATTAAAAAAGAACATACGGTTTTGGAAATTGGCATCGGTGGTGGAAAAACCAGTTCGCTACTGCTGAAATATTGCGATCGACTCATGTGTGCTGACATTTCTAGTGAAATGCTGCAAGCAACGCGATCGCGCTTAGGTTCCGATCGCGTTTCCTATGTAAAACTCGACGGTTTAACATTGGATGGCATCGCCCCAGCCTCAGCAGATGTCTGCTTTTGTTACGATACAATGGTGCACGTAGAGCCGGTGGATATATTCAACTACCTAACTCGAATTCCGAAACTGCTGCGGGGCGATCGCATTTGCGTCTTCCACCACGGCAATATTCTCAGCGAATTAGGTTGGGAGAAATTCGCCGGCGAGTGGGATAAAAACTTGTTGGGACGCAGAGACGGCACTGCATTCTCAGTGATGACTGATACAATTATGGAAAAATTTCTCAACCATTTAAACTATGAAATCATCCTGAAAAACACATCTTCAGTACCAAGAGATTGCGTCTGGATCTGCAAAGCGCCAACCCCCAATGAATAAAACCAAAGCTTTTTAGCATCTAAATATTTGATTCCTACTAACAACAGCCAACAGTCAACAGACAACAGTCAACAGACAACATTCAACAGTCAACAGTCAACAGCCAATGAAAGCATTATTTCTCCATCCAAACTTCCCCGCCCAATACCGGCACATTATCACGGCGTTAGGCGCAGATCCCAAAAACCAGATAGTTTTTGGAACTAAAAACGAGCGCCCAGAATGGAACATTCCCGGTGTTCGCAAAGCAGCATTTACCCCCAGCCGAGAACCCAACGCTCAGACTCACCAATACGTTCGCCCTTTAGAAAGTGCCGTCATCTACGGACAAGCCGTATTTAGAATGGCAGAACAACTAAAATCCGAGGGTTTTGTACCGGATGTGATCTGCGGTCATTCCGGTTGGGGGCCGACATTGTTTGTCAAAGAAGCTTTTCCTAACACGCCACTTTTATGCTACTTCGAGTGGTTTTATCACTCGATCGGTTCCGACGCAGATTTCGATCCAGCGGAACCTTTAACAATTGACGACATGGCCAGAATTAGAATCAAAAATGCACCGATTCTCATCGATTTATACTCTTGCGATTGGGGTTTGTCGCCCACGTATTGGCAGCGATCGCAATTTCCCCCAGAATTACAACAGAAATTGTCCGTACTCCACGACGGTGTAGATACAGATTACTTCAAACCAGACCCCGGCGCTAAACTTATTTTGCCTAACTTAGATTTGTCCGGCGTTGATGAAATTGTCACCTATGTATCGCGGGGAATGGAACCTTATCGTGGCTTTCCAGAGTTTATTGAATCCATCGCTTATGTACAAGAACGCCGCCCTAATTGTCACGTCGTAGTTGTTGGTTCAGAAAGAGTTTGTTATGGTCGTTCTTTACCCAACGGCGAGTCTTACAAAGACTATATGCTCAAAAAAATACCGCTAGATTTGTCGCGAGTTCACTTTGTTGGGCCGCTACCTTATGGACTATATCTAAAAGTCATTCAAGCATCGGATGTACACGTTTATTTGACCAGACCTTTTGTGCTATCTTGGTCAATGATTGAATCTCTATCAACGGGATGTTTAGTCATCGGTTCCGACACAGGGCCAGTCAGAGAAGTTATCCGCGATGGAGAAAACGGTTTGTTAGTTGATTACTTCTCGCCGAAACAAGTAGCCGATCGCATTGATGAAGTTTTAGACCATCCTACTCGCATGGCAGAAATTCGCGTCAGGGCCCGTGAAACAGCCTTGGAACGCTACAGTTTAGCTAAAATGTTGCCGCAGCACTTACGACTAATCGAGCAGGTTGCAAATCGTTCAATGCCGCCTACAGTTGGTATGGAACCAGAACGGGAATTAGCCGCATCTTTTGCGGTCAGAATTTAGCTCGTCGCCGGAAGCCCCGCGCTCTACCGCCTCGGTGAGCGTCGGGATAGATAGGCGGTCAGCCAACTCCCCTCGATGGGGGTGAGGTTGGCAATTTCTTGCTGAGATTTCTGACCAGACTTCTAATTACATCAGACTGTCTTCTATCATTAATAATTGTATTAAACCATCCTTAGCAAGTTGTAGACACCGATAGGGGCTACTTCTCTGTGATAAAGTGGCAGAGATTAAAATATTCGTATCGAATACGACTATAGATAGCATTACTTAAGCTTCGTGTAAGACGTCGTTAATAAATTCTTCGCGTTCTTCTTCCGTCATCGTGTCCCAATCTTTTCCGCGCTTCCAGCAGGCCATTCGTGCGTTTGCTTCGCTATCTTTAGTAAAGTTACTTAACCAGCCCCACTTGTTTTTTAGTAAAAATTCACATAATTCTGCT
>Ga0105044_10007809_pt1 | contig 14736 bp, 10 predicted proteins | sample MAT01_FD_78092 | JGI IMG/M metagenome (GOLD analysis project Ga0105044, IMG submission 78092) | Freshwater microbial communities from Lake Fryxell liftoff mats and glacier meltwater in Antarctica - MAT-01 | ecosystem: Environmental > Aquatic > Freshwater > Ice > Liftoff microbial mat | place...
CAGAAGTATGCCGATTCCAACGCCACAACCAAGCCATGCCGATCGGCTCTTGGTCAGGATCAGACAATAGGCGATGAGGCAGATCTGAAACAGCAGTAACGCTTGGCTCAGTCGAGAGCTCTTGAATCGCGTAGCTTCCTGCCGATCGCGAACAGTCGATGACGCTTGCCCAATCAAGAGCACCAGTCCCGTTGCCAGAATTCCAGCCAGCGTATTCGCAAGCGAAAATGTGGCAAACGGTTCCGAACTGCTGAGAAGTCGGTTCTCCCAGGCGATTCGCGACGAACCAGACATCGGGATATCGTGTTCCTGGAATTCGCGCGTGATCTTGCTGACCTGAGAGATTTGCAATCCGTTGCCAGCCGCCAGTGCCAGGTCAAGTTCATTTCTCAGATTACGATACCATTGCTGTTGCTCCGCATAGAACACATGATGTTGCCAGATCCCGAAACAACTCAGCCCGACGCACAGGGCAATCACTACGGCAATCGCCTGAGCAGCAACATGCCGATCCTGAAACAGTGATCGGAAAATTCGCCATGCGACCAGCAATCCTATCCACTCGAATGTCAGATTGAGGGCCGCTCGACGATCACCTTCCACCTGAAAAACAACCAGCGTGGAGATCACATGCCCGACTGCAATGAGCAGCACGCCCAGATCCATCCAGTCGAATGCAGGCGAACGCGAACCGACTTCATCCGCATGCCACCAGCACTGCAATTCATGCAGCATTCCCAGCAGCATCCAGAGCGTAACCAGGTGCAGTCCAAGACCGCTCACGGCTTCTTCCGTCGGCCATAAAAATCCGGCCGTCAGCAAAGCGAACGCCAGCAAGGGAATCGACAAACGCATCCGCTACGACCTTTGCTTGTCCTGGAACTCATTCACAGAACGCCGCCCGACGGTTTCAAGAATCGCGATCACTGCCAATATGCAGAAGATCAATGCAATCACCAGGATTGCTCCAGTCCAGTCAGGAACTTTGTACAGCAGCAATCCACCGAGACCAGTCATCATTGTCGTCAGATGAATGGTGAGCACCGCATGAGCTGGCTTCATGCCGAGTTCCACGAGTCGATGCGAAAAGTGACTTTTGTCACCATGAAACGGGCTTCGTCGCTGGCTGAGACGAATCAAAATCACGGAACAGAAATCATACAATGGCACCGCCATCACACACAAAGGAGCGAGCATCACGTGTCGACTTCCTGTGCTTTCGTAAAACGTGCCTGTCACCGTGAGCGTTGCCAGCAGAAAGCCAATGAGGTTACTGCCACAGTCGCCCATAAAGATGCTTGCCGGTGGTCTGTTCCAAACCAGAAACCCCAACAGGGAACCTGCCAGAAAAAGCATCAGAACAACCACCGACCATGCCGGCGTCTTCACCATGACGATCATTATGGCGGCAAAGATCATCGACGCGATGAAGCCAATCCCTGCCGACAACGCATCCATGTTGTCCAGGAAATTCATCGCATTTGTGAGCACCAGAATCCACAACACCGTCGCGGCAAATCCGAACCACGGTTGATCGACAAATACGGTGGCACGCACACCGGCTGCGACAACTCCGACCGCGACCGACAGTTGCAGCCCAAGTCGAAACTTCCACGACAGATTCCAGCGATCGTCGGCGAGTCCCGTTAAGAACAAAACACAGGCACCGATACCAATCGCAAGGAACTGAGCCAGTCTTTCGGGTGTTTGCTGGATGGCTTCGACAACCGCATCAATCCCCGCCAGGAGTTTGGAGCCGCTCAACATGCAGGCGACCACCACGAACACAGTCGGAATCATGAAGCCCAGAAAGATGGCGATCCCACCACCTCTTGGAGTCGGCGTCACATGCACCTTTCGATGCCCTGGCAAATCGATTAATCCCAGCACGGGAGCCAGCTTTCTGACGACCGGCGTAATCGCGCAGGACAGAGCGGCGGCCGTCAGAAATCCTCCAATCAGAAACTCCAGCATCGAAAAAACTCTCGCAGTTGCGTGGCAAATACATCGTTGTGGCAGGTTGTACGCCAAATCCCTGCTCAAAAGCCAAGTCAAAAACTCATGAACCCACAATGCCGCTGGTTTTGAAGTGAATTTGCTATGAATTTCGGCTTTGCCCCTTCCGGCGATTCCAAAATGACGGTGTTCTGGATATCCATAATAAGGTTATGAACTCGATCGGTGAAACTTTAAACAAACACAGTCCAGATAATCCATCATTCGCATTCGGAAAGAACTGGGCACGGTTTTTGGCGAATCTGAATGAGGATCGTATAAAGTCGGCCGAAGATTCACTTCGAACGATGCTTAAGCGAGACGATTTGAGTGGCTGTCGGTTTCTTGATGCGGGAAGCGGTAGTGGTCTGTTTAGCTTGGCGGCGCATCGTCTGGGGGCGGCTGTTACCTCATTCGATGTGGATCTCGATTCGGTTGCCTGCACTGAAGAATTGAAAAAACGTTACAGCAAGTCCTCAGACACCTGGAAAGTTTTAAACGGTTCACTGCTGGATCGAAACTTCCTCGATGCGCTTGGGCAGTTTGAAATTGTTTACTGCTGGGGCGTTGCACATCACACTGGCAGCATGTGGGACGCTATCGAAAACATTTTGCCCCGAGTCAAGGCAGACGGAACCGTAGTGCTTGCGATTTACAACGATCAACTTTATATCTCTCGCGGATGGCGAGCGATAAAACAAATCTATCAGAAGTTGCCCGCGTTCGTTCGGCCGTTGTATGTATTCGCGATTGGATTCGCTGCCTTCGCAAAGCGGCTTGCTGTAACTCTACCGGCGTGCTTGCTGCGCATGGTAACGTTTCGAAACCCTTTCGTCCCGATTTTGAATTGGGTTCAGGAATCCCAGGGACGCGGAATGCACGGCTGGTATGACTTAGTGGATTGGGTTGGTGGCTGGCCGTTTGAAGTCGCAAGGCCTGAGGACGTATTTCGTTTTGTGCGAGATCGCGGCTTTGTGCTCCAGGAATTGACCACATCCGTTGGGCACGGATGCAATGAATATGCATGTAAGTGTGTCAACAAAGACAGTTGATGGCAGCATTGCGGCGATTTCACTAATCGCCTTTTCGCTTGCGGCCCTTTTGGGTCTTGCCATCAAACGTCGTCTTGCGTCTCAGCATGTGGTGATAGTGTTGCGCAAAACGGTGAGCTTCGTCGCGGACGTATTGCAACAGGCGCAGACTGAAGGCGTGGCGGCTGAGACACAATGGTTCACTCTCACCAGGCACGTAAATTTCTTCTTCGCGTTTCGCCAGTGAGATCGTTGTCGGTGGAGTGATATTCAGCATCGCAAACGTTTCCATCACCGCACTCAACTGGCCTTTGCCACCGTCGATCAGCAGCAAGTCCGGAAACGATTCGCCTTCCTGAGTCAGCCTGCGAAATCTTCGCGTAATGACTTCACGCATGCATGCAAAGTCATCAATGCCTTCGACCGATTGAATCTTGTATCGCTTGTAGCCTGGCTTGAACGGCATGCCGTCAATGAACTGCACAAGACTCGCGACAGTTTCACTGCCTTGCAGATGAGCGATATCAACGCCTTCAATTCGGCGAGGAATCTCATTCAGTTTCAGCACCTTCTTCAATCCCGCTAGTCCCTTTTGCGGATCGATGTAAAACACTTCCGGCTGAGCGTGACTTTCCAGATCGCCGCGCAAGCTGAGACTCTTCAGTGATTCGATCTCATCCCGAATACGTGCGGCCTTTTCAAATTTCAAATCCTTGGATGCCTGCAGCATGTCGGCTGCCATTTCTTTCAGAAGACTCGCCTTGCCCCCATCCAGAAAGACACGCAGACGGCGGATGTCTTCACGGTAATCAGCTTTACTGATGCGAACATTGCATGGAGCCGTACACTGATTGATGCTCGCTAAGAGACACGGACGAAACCAACGCCAGCGTTCGTCGTTTTCAGCGATGTCCAGGGTGCATGTGCGAAAGCGAAAGATCCGCTGCAGAACAGCAATCGTGCCTCGCAGCTGTCCAGCATTCGTAAATGGACCGTACAACTTGACGCCCGATGTTTCAGGTTGCCGAGTGAATTCAACGCGCGGAAAATCTTCGTGCGTCGTGATCTGCAAATATGGAAACGTCTTGTCGTCTTTCAACATCGCGTTGAAACGTGGCTGAATATCCTTGATCAGTCGAGCTTCGATCAGCAGTGCATCAACTTCGCTGTCGGCGTCGATATAGTCGATGTCTGCGATTTCCAGGACCAGCTTTGCTGTTCGGAATTCAAGCTCAGCCGCCTTCGTGAAGTAGCTGCCCGCTCGGCTGCGAAGATTGACAGCCTTGCCCACGTAGATGACGCGCCCCTGAGCATCCTTCATCAGGTATACGCCTGACGTGGTGGGGAACGTGCGAACTTTTTCGCGAGGTGCAGCCAAGCCTGGCAGCTCCGTGTCAAAAACGTCGCCGCTGGACAATTCATCGTCAGGCTGTGGAGTGCTTAAATCGTCACCATCCATGATGGAAATTTCATAAAAATAGTTCGCAAAACGCGAAGACTCATCCTGTATTGCGCAATGTAGCCCGTGTTTTCGAGCGATCCAGCCTCAATTGTGGAACTTGGTTGTTTTCGCGTTGCTAAAGTGTTGATTTTCATCTGCATTTTCGTAGTGTTTAACACTTGAATAACCGTTTGGACAGGCGGTTTTGGGTTCAAGACACTGAATTTTGAAGTTAGTTTTTGAAAGGCTGGGACAATGAAGTTGATTCGATCAGTAAGCATGTTGGCGCTGCTGGGCAGTGTAACCTGGATGCTGGGATGCACAGCAAATGAAAACACTGCCGGAGCGGGCGGTGGCGGAGCTGGTTCAGGCGTGGCTGGCGGAGCCGAGGTTCCTCACACTCACGAAGCAGATGCTCCTGCAATGGAAATCCCAGCTGCTGACGCAACTGAAACTCCAGCTGAAGATGCTCCAGCTGCTGACGCTCCAAAGGAAGAAGCTGTTGATGCTCCGGCTGCTGAATCTCCAAAGGAAGAAGCTCCGGCAGCAGACGCTCCGAAGAGCGAATAAGTTTTACGCATCTGTACTGTTATCGGTACATAGATTTGTAAACACCAAGGGCAGTTCGTTTTTGCGGGCTGCCCTTTTGCATTGAAGTTTCCCCGGAACCTCCTTTAAGCCGAAGAAGATCCAGAATTAGATTCTCAGCGTCTGAAGTCAGGAGATTTCGATTCCGCACCGCTGGCAACCGATTCCGTGCTGCGTCATACTCCCTCGCCGAAGCTAGCACTCCAAAAAGATCCGAGGGCTGTGGCAGTTCTTCATGAGTCGATCGGCCTTCGAAATTTCTTCCTGCCGAGGTCGTTGGAAAGCCAGAATGACATCCAAACCAAGATATCGCTGCGTCCCATTGTTTGGACCACCCGGCGTTGGCAAAGGCACTCAGGGAAAGATTCTGGCGAACATTCCGGGATTCTTTCACCTTTCGGTCGGCGATGTTTTTCGGTCCATCGATATTGGTTCGCCGAACGGACGCGAGGTTTACAGGCACATTTCCCGAGGCGAACTTGTTCCCGACAACCTGACAATCAAAATCTGGCGCAAAGCGGTTGAGGCCTATGTCTCCCTGTCATGGTTCAAGCCACGCGAAGACCTGCTGATTCTGGATGGTATGCCACGCAATGTCCATCAGGTGGAGATGATTCAGGAGTACCTGGAAATTCACCGTGTGATTTATCTGAAGTGCTCAGACGAAGAGGACATGATTCACAGGATCCGCCGTCGGGCGATTCGGGAAAATCGCACAGACGATGCCAACGAAACCATTATTCGTCGACGATTCGATGTCTATCGCGAAGTCACTGCACCTGTTCTGCAGCAATACGATCCGGCCATCATTCACGAAGTTGATGCCAATGGCTCGCCGTCGGAAGTTCTGTTCGAAATCCTCCAGTGCCTGATTCCAGTTCAAAATGAACTCTTCGAAGCCAACCGCCGCGAGGATGCGGCTTTAGACAAGCAGGACGATCAATCCTGAGCAAGCGAAGTGCAGCTTCCAGTCTCCGCTGCGGACGGCCTGCAATTCTGATCCGGCGTAGACGAATCGCGCGTCGTGCGGTGATTTCGCATCCGGTTCGCCAGGAATTAACCGTCCAATGTCTGTACGTGATCGAAGCAGGACGGGTCTGTTGACCCGTCCTGCCGAATGAAAATCAGTTCGTCAGATCCAAAGCTTACTTCTTCACGATCCAGATATTGCGATAGACCACTGGATTGCCGTGTCCCTGAAGATAAATCACGTCGGGAGAATCGGCTTCTGGATTTTTGCCTGGCGTACCATGAGTCAGCTCAAGGTCATCATGAATCACGATGCCATTTTGTTTAATCGTAACGCGAGCATTCTTGACTTTCTTGCCGCCTTCATAGCGAGCTGCGGTGAAATCCATGTCGTATGTCTGCCATGACAACGGTGGGAAGCAAGCGTTGACCTTTGGTTTGGCGATGGAATAAATCCCGCCGCACTCATTGTTTTCGCCTTCCAGACCAAATGAATCCAGCACCTGACATTCGTAACGACCCTGAATGTAAACGCCGCTGTTGCCGCGATCCTGACCTCGCCCCTTTGGCTTGAACGGAGTGCGGAATTCGATATGCATTGCATAGTCACCAAACTTTTCTTTGGTCTCACAATCAGCCGCCAGCAGATCTTTCATCGTGATCTTGCCGCGTTCAAATTGATCGGCTGATGTGCCATCAAACAGCACCACAGCGCCAGCAGGAGCTTTCGCGCCGAGCGTTGGGCTCTTGCGTTCGACTTTGTTCAGTGTTCCGATTTCCTTGCCGTCTTTGGAGAACAGAATCGCTTTGCCTTCCTGCAGGATGGCATGTCCATGCTCCTCATCGACGATCTTTGTTTCGCGGTCTTTTGTTTCGCCATGAGCATGGAATTTTTCTTCACCAGTCCAGCCTGCACCGGGCAATCCACCGGGATAAGCCACGCCGTCAAATTTGTGATCGCCCAGAGCAATCACCTGAAAACCGATAGGAATGCTGGTGCCATCGTGTTTAACTTCTCCAGCGTATTCCCCCTGCAGAACAAATTCAGGACCGGCCTCTTCGACCGTCAGGAAAGTGTCTTCTGCCAAAACTGACGCCGCCAACAATGGCAACGCCGCCAACAACCGAAATGATCGAATCATAAAACCGGGTCTCGCTCTGTTCTTTGTCAGGAATGTACAACCACTGAAGCAGACCACGACCAGCAATATTCACTATAGGCTTGGCGCAGTGTTTGACCTGCACGAAGCCACCAGTCGCGTTATCTGTCAGTCCAGGCCCAAGTATAGAGCCCACGCTTCAAAAACACGACGGTCTGGGGCGTGTGTTTTTGCGCAGCACAAAGATTTTCCAGCGTACTCATCGCACTCCGCAATCGTGCGGGCTTAGTTGATGAACTACGGCGCGTCGGGAAGAACAAGAATACGAGCGTGGCGAATATCCATTTTTGCCAGCGGTGTCACGCGTTCCAGGGAAACGAGCATGCCCAGCCGCCCTGGCTTCAAATCAGCCAGCTGAGAACTACTCACCTGCTGACCGTTGAGTCGAATGGAAACATTCTTCACATCCACAAAGATCTCCACGTCATTCCATCCGCCGTTGGGCTGCGAAGCGATGGGCTTCCCGGGGACCACAACTTTGATCACCGGCAAAGTTGCGATCTGACCAAACGCAGATGTATCAAGTGTGATCACGTGGGAATCAAGACTTTGATCGCGACTGGCACCAAGAATCAGTATGGCAGATGTTGTCTGAGCGGAAATCTGCATGCGAATCACGAAGCGACCTGGTTCTCGCACCGTTTCAATGAACCCCAGCACGCCCTTCGATGGCTTCACTTCGAAATGAATTTGATCATTCTCAATCCTCCACAGCGATCGTCCGCTGTCAGGTAAACCTTGAGCTGCATCTCCCGACTGTACGTAGCTGAAACTTTCTTTCGCTGTGAACAATCCTGCAAACTGCCAACGATCCAGAATCCGCAACAGCTGCTGAGTTTTGAGGTTTGAAGATACGCTGTCTTTCGCCAGTGAATCCGCCAGCTCAATCGCCTGCTGAATATCATCCCCCAACTGACGCGCAAATGTTCCACGGTCAGTCTTCTTCAATAGCGATGACGCTGGTTGAAGTAACGAGGCGACATCGGAAAACTGAGCAGCCTTCGCAGCAGACAATGCCAAACGGATGCCGTGCTCAACGATCGCATCATGCTGCCCGGCGTTGACTGACGTTGCGCGAAACTCCGACAGGAATTGCTTTGCCGTAGTGAGTTCGTCTAATTGATATCTTGCAGCTCGACGTCGATTAATATCCAGCGCGACATCTGTGGCCTTACTGCGATCCGCATATTCGGCCGCCAGATTCAACAATGCAAAATCGGAGGCACCAGCGGTCTGGTCAGCGCCGCGGTCAAACAGTTCTCCAGCCAGCGCTGCACGGTCGCTTGCGGATTTTGCCTGAGCGATCTCGCGTTTGAACAAATCACGAATCTCTTTGTCGGCGGCAGCAATTTCTTCGTCGGAAGGGACCAACGTTGGCGCGGTCAACGGTTCGACATTGATCACAATTGTTGCTTCGGTTTGTGCCCCGGGGGACAGCTCCATATCAGGCAACAATAGTTCAACCTTGAGCTTCACTTCATATCGGCCTTTGGCGTCGTTTGGCACTTGCCAACGGAGCATCGCCGCTTTTGTATCAATCGTGATTCCAGCTGGCGCTCCCTCCAAAACATTGAGCTGCAGGACTCGACCAGGAAACGGCATCGGGCGTTCTGAAAGTTTCATTTCGAACGCTTCGCCAGCTTTGGCTTTTTGTTCAGCGAACGCAGGCAGCGACAAAGAAATGGAAGACGGGCGAACGATCATCGCAATCGTACTTGCAGCCAAAACTTCGTTCGTGCGCGTATTGCACAATTCGATGACGACTGAATGTCGGCCCGCATCGTCGTTGGCTGGTGTCCACGTAAACAATCCCGTCGTCGGATGCACGGCCATGCCTGACAAATGATCTTTGCCAAGACGATATGTAAGTCCGGTGCCTTCGGGCAACGACGGCGTTGCCGCCATTGAGACTTCAATTAACTGGTCAGTGATGGATCTTATCGGCGGTGTTCGCGGCAGTGAGTACTGCGTCATCGCTGCTTCTACGTTCACACTGAATTTAGTCTCCGCAATGACCGTCGTTGCACCGTTGTGCGACAAAACATATTCGACCGGCAGAAAGTATTCCGCAGTCGTCTGAAACTGCGGAATTGACCATTCCACAGAACCGGTCTGCTCATCGATCGTCGCCGCCGCCGGCGCTCCCGCGCCAAGCCGAAACATCAAACTGCCCTGAACCGGGCTCTGCGGGGCCGAGCCATCAAACTGCGGTTTGAAGTTTACAGTCTTGCCGCCAGGCGTCGTCACAGATTCCCCCGGTGCAAGTTTTGCCTGAGGAATTGTCTCAACCTTCTTTTGCGTACCACCGCCGTTGACACTGGTGTCTGCCGGAAACCCAGCCTTCCGACGATCCGTACCGCTGTCGCGGTTAACCAGCACGAACAAGACAATTAAAGCCAATGCCGTGCCGCCGGACGCCATTACCAGGGTTGCTGCGGTGCGATTCTTTTTGGCTGCTACCGGCTGCGGTTTGCCTGGCCTTGAATCAACCTGAGGCCACGCCGGGATTGTGGAACTGAGCGACTGATTCTGGCCGACGCTCGTGTTGATCATCAGATCGACAGCAGCACCGGAGTCCATTTCCTTTAGAAACTGCTGATAGCCTGCATCTTGATTCGTACTGTCCGCATCGTCTGCAAGTTCCAGTACGAAGTCCGGGTCTTCCAGTCCTGCGTCCAGCATGGCTTTTCGCAGCGATGCCTGAGTCAGCTCGCTGCAGAACGGCATGAGCGAATTTATCAATTCATCGGCAGTCTGATAACGAGCTGCGGGATCTCGCAGCGTCATTCGTCGCAGGATGCCATCGATCACATCGGGGATTTCTGCACGCTGCAGTTTTGCCGACGGCGCGTCCCTGGAACATCGGGCCATCAGAACCTGAAGTGGATTGTCGCCTGGAAATGGTACGCGGCCGGTGATCAGCCGAAAGAACGTACAGCCCAGACTGTAAATGTCACTTCGCGAATCGACCGTCGCGGTATCCCAGCCCTGTTCTGGTGACATATAGTCCGGCGTTCCCATCACCTGGCCAGCACGAGTGACCGAAGTCTTTTCTTCGCCGTCATCATGCAAACGCACCAATCCCATGTCCATGATCTTGACGGTGCCTGTGCCATCCGGCGACCAGTCGATAATCAGATTTCCCGGTTTGATGTCGCGATGCACCATCTTCTGTTCGTGAGCATGTTTCAGACCGATGGCCGCTTGGCGAATAATGTCGCAGGCGATGCTGACAGGAATTGCATTGATACGTGAGATGATGCGATCCAACTGATCACCATTCACAAACTCCATCACCATGAAATCCACTTTGCCGACTCGACCAGCATCCAGCGTCCGCACGATGTTGGAACTTTTCAGCTGAGACGAAGCGCGGATCTCGCGACGAAAGCGATTCACAAGCGTTTGATTTCCCGCGAGCTTCCGAGACATCACTTTGATGGCGACAATGGCACCCGTTTCGCTATCGTGTGCCTTGAAGACGTGCCCCATACCGCCTTTGCCAACCGGTGTCAGCAGCCGGTATTTTCCCAGGACGAATCCCGTCTGACCTTTGAGCAACTGGTCGGCCTGCCATTGAGTCAGCAGTCCCTGTGCCGTGAGTTCGCTTGCAAGACTCTCAACCGAAGCTGCCGCAGGATTGGTCGCGCGATTTTTGTTCAGTTCCCTGGCAGCATTTTGCGCAGTCTCCCACTGAGCGGCCGTCAGCAGTCCGCTTTTCTGAAGAAGTGACAAATAATCCGTCACATGCAATTGTGCCATTGCTGAGTTGTATCCGCTGGACACGGAACTTTCGACATTAGTTTCTTGCGGCCTCCGGACGCTCAAGTTCCTGCAGTTTGAATTGATACGCAGTTGCGTTGACCGACGAACCGCAGCCGCAAGAATACGGAATTCGCCGATCCGACGACGCTAAGACGAACGACAACCAGGATCGCAACAAAGCGATCGTGACGCTGGCTCACGAACTGCGGCGTTGAGAACCCGCCTATTCCTGCGGGGTTGCCAGCAAGACGCCGACCAGCAGGTCATACGCAGCGTGGCAGCCAACCGTAATCCCGAAGCCTCGCAGCAGAAAAATACTGGCAAAAAACAGACCAGCGGCCGCACGGAAGGAAAACGCAAACAGGTTCAGTGCTTCTGCGGAGGGGCCGATGTGATGAGCAATGGCAAACAGAAAACTGGTGCACACGGCGGCCATCACCGCTGCCCATTTTGATGGAAATTCGAACATGCGAAAAACCAGAAATGCCGCTGGCACCAACAGCAGTCGAAACATCACTTCTTCGTAAACGCCCGCCCCGATGAACGTGACGGCGCGTGTCACCGGCCCAATAGTGTTGAGCATTGCAGTCGAAGCACCGTGCTCAACTGAGACAATGCCAACTGCTACGTGGCGGAAAATAATATCGTGGCACTGGCCGACCGCGACGAGTCCGATAGCGAGCAAAACGCTTTCCGCCAGCATTCCAAGCTGCGTTTCAAAACGAACGTGCCATGGATTCTTCCGTAATATATGTGATGCCAGCAGCATGGTCACCACGATTGCTGGCAGCAAAAAGATATTTCCGAATCCCAATTGTGACAGCGCAGAACGCATCCAGAAGTCTGCACCGTTGCGAACCACATCTGGCTGGTCCTGCCCCATGACAAGTACGCCGAATTCATACACAAGAATCCAGGGAATCAAAAACAGCAGGCTGGCGAGCGGCGTGCGTGCGTCGCTCCAGTAGTCGCTGGCTGGTGATTGAGAATCGTCGTCGTGCATGATGGGAGTTATCGGTTCTTTCGCAACGATTGTGCGGGCGGTCCGGTACGAACCAAACGAACCGCCCTCAAGACGACACAGGAACCGGCAGATACTGCCGATGCCTGTGAGGGTAAATTTGAAGATTAAAAGAACCCCGCCTTCAAATTGAACATCGACATTCTTTGTGAGCCGAACGCGCTAGCGTCGGGTTTTTCGCAGTAAAAACATTGTGTGTACAGAAACCCGAGGCTAGCGCCTTCGGCTCAGTCGATGACCAGGATTTTCAACAGATGAACCACGAAAGTTGCGCTGTCCAACTAATCTTCTCTCGCAAACACCGTCAGCGCGGCCCCCGCACCACCAGTGGCTGCGAAGTGGGGCCGACGAATACGTGAACGCGATTCCCCGGCAGACTTTGCAATATTGCTCGGCTCACCGTCATGCCATCGTAGTTTATGCGTGAGTACAATTGCGGCATCATCGGCCACAGCTGCCTCGCCCATTGCTGCATCATAGACACCAGGCTGCGAGTTCGCCTTTGCAACCGACACGCCCAGCGCATTGCAAATCGCATGCGCCATCGTGAGATCCTCGTCCGTAAGTGAAGTGGAAGCGATGGTCGCCAATAGTCCATGATAAAAGTCCTCGATCGCCGGCGGCACAATAAAATCCTCAGCGGTCAGCGACAACGAATCTGTCGCCGACAGCACATTGCCCGCCTGCTCAATCAGCCGCGACTGCTGTTGATTTGGATTTGCAATCACATTTCGTTGGGTCCAAAGTGATTCTGAAAACACGGACGTATCAAGATCTCGTCCAGCAAATTCCAGCAGGTGCGCTGAAGCCGCGTGCAGAGTCCGTGCGACAATATCAGCGCCGCGCACATTCGGAAGCACCGTGACGGCGGCAAAGACGGCCAGACGCGCCTGTTCGATTGACCACGACACGCGTGACGTCACGGATTCATTTGAAACCAGAACACGATGGCCAGGTTCCGGAAGCAGCAAAAGTCCCGTCGGCAGAGCCTGCGTTTCCCTGGCGATAGTTTCACACAGTTCCCACATTCGATCGTTACCTGGGGTGCGATCCTGGAGCAGTTTCTGCAGCCTTCGCATCAAAGATGTCTGAGACTCCAGCCGCCAGATCTGATTTTCCAGGCGATCCGTCCAGCGTTGCTGAGTCTGCAACAGGCTCTTGAGATCACTGCAGATCTCATTAACTCGCTGATCACTGGCAGATTCGGCATTCAACATCACAGCATCCGACACACGGGAAACATCGCGAATTTGTTCGCTCAGTTTTGCGAGGGTCCCGCGAACCGCAAACGGGTGACTGAACGGCCCGGCCGCTCGACGGTTGGCTCGCTGCAACTGATCCTGAAGCACTTCAAGTCGTCGAGTGCGACGCATGGTCTCCGAAGTTCGCAGGTTCTCTTCTGACATAAGCAAAGTCGATGCTTCGGACACAGGCAACCTTTAGACAAAGTTTATTCTGCTGCGACTTCACTCCACTTTTGTCGCAGGCAAATCTCAATTTCCGGGCCGCCGTTCCCACATCGCTTGTTCGGCAAGGCCTGCCGGTCCATGTGAAACAATTCCAAAGAAATAGCTTTGGCAGGATAGAAGCCAGTTTTCCGAATTTGAGTTTTCCATTGGCTGCATCGCCTGAAACACATGAGTCGCGTAAAGGAGATACAGCTATTGTGCCCGGAATACAGAACGCACCGCGTGAATGTCGATGGATGAAGCCAGGTCACCAATCGGTAGTACACCACTTATTCACTTTCGAGACACCTCCATGCGCGATGTCGCCGTTGAGCTGCGGTCACTGCAGCAGATTGCAATCCTGCTGGCGGATCAGCAGAGCTGTTGTTCTGGCACCAACCCAGGCACGCCGCTGCCATCTGTCAGTGCCGTAATGTCTGTTGTTCGGGAGCTGCGGAACGTGTTGTTCCCTGGAATTCATTCGCATGAATTCGTAACACCGCTGCCGGGAGTCACGGGGATTCGACTGCAGCTGGCACCGCTTGAAAAAAGACTCCGACGCGAAATCACCAGAGCTCTGGAACATGCGCGGCAGGTGCAATTGCGTATTCATAACGAAGACCAGAATTCCGATGCTGGTTCCGTGAATCGCGCTGAGGCCATGGATCTGTCATCTGCATTTCTAAGTCGTCTTCCGGAACTTCGACACACACTCGCCAGCGATGTCGAAGCCGCCTTGAATGGAGACCCCGCCGCGAAGACTCAGGAAGAAATCCTGCTCTGCTATCCAGGTATTGAAGCGATCACGATCTATCGAATCGCACACGAACTGTTGACGCTGGGTATTCCCTATCTGCCGCGGATTATGACCGAGTGGGCTCACCGCGAAACAGGAATCGATATCCACCCAGGAGCAAAAATCGGCGGATCCTTCTTCATCGATCATGGGACCGGTGTCGTGATCGGAGAAACATGTGAAATTGGATCACACGTCACCCTGTATCAAGGCGTGACTCTGGGAGCATGGTCCTTTTCTCGTGACGACGACGGAAAATTGATTCGCGGAACAAAACGTCATCCGACGCTGGAAGATCGAGTCACCGTTTACAGCAATGCGTCAATTCTCGGCGGGACAACGATTGTCGGCGCTGGCTCATTGATCGGTTCCAGCGTGACGCTCAGTCGCAGTGTGCCCCCAAACACGATCGTGACGATTGAAAAGCCCTCCCTGAAATTCCGAGAAGCTGCGTAGTGCTTTGTCAACCTTTAAAGTTGGGGGTGAGTTGTGTTCGTACGATGGACTTCCAGTCCGTCGTAC
>Ga0105044_10007812_pt1 | contig 14734 bp, 11 predicted proteins | sample MAT01_FD_78092 | JGI IMG/M metagenome (GOLD analysis project Ga0105044, IMG submission 78092) | Freshwater microbial communities from Lake Fryxell liftoff mats and glacier meltwater in Antarctica - MAT-01 | ecosystem: Environmental > Aquatic > Freshwater > Ice > Liftoff microbial mat | place...
GTTTCCGTAAATTCCGAGGGTGCATTGCCATCGATAGGGCCTGGAGTTGCAATTTCTTTTTTGTCTTCAGGGCCAGCGGTAAGAGCCAAGACCAGGGTTCCGTTCTTCCGAAAAAGGGGTTTGATTCTTTGAAATCGCGAGAGAATGTAGTCCAGGTCGGAGCATTTGGCGATGCCCGATCGGAAGTACCTGCCATCATTATCTGTAACTTAGGACCCGTTTTCAGCTGGGGAACGGAACAGTCGCCTAAAGTTTCTGACGGCCACTGAGCGCATCAGCCAGAATTTCTTTGTTGGTAAACTCCAACACACTTCCGCTAGTGACTCCCCGCGCAAGCCGCGTTAGCGAAATGGGAAACTCATCCAACTGATTCGAGATAAACAAGGCTGTTCCATCCCCTTCAACGTTGGGGTTGGTAGCCATGATAGCCTCGGAAAAGTTTCCGTGCCGCACACGTTCTACCAGTGCATCGATAGTAAGCTGATCCGGTCCAATCCCTTCTAACGGTGCGATCCTCCCCAACAAAACGTGATAAAGCCCCTTGAACACTCCCGACTGCTCGAGGGCTATTAAATCCCGAGGTTGCTCGACGATGCAAATCAGTGAACGATCGCGCCGCGAGTCCATGCAAATTCCACACAGTTCACCTTCGGCTAGATTGTAGCAAACCGAGCAATAACGGACGTTTTCCCGAACGTTGCGAATCGCATCCGACAATGCAAAAGCCTCGCTTTCGTGCACGCGGAGCAGATGGTAGGCCAGTCTTTCGGCCGTTTTGCGACCTATTCCGGGGAGTCGGCCCAGTTGATCGATCAACTCGGTAACGGAATGTGATATCTCGCTCATGTCCCCTGAATGTTTCTCCTTGGTAACCTTGGGCAGTGCTGATAACATATCACAAGAATGATTTTCGTCGCTCCCTCATCCTTGCCCTAGTTGCTATGTCCGTCCTGTTGCAGATTCGAAACGCTTCCAAACACTATGGCGATCAGGTACTGATGGAGGATGCTGAGTGCACCATCCTGAGCGATACTAAAGTGGGCTTCGTCGGTCGCAATGGAGCCGGCAAATCCACATTGTTGCGGTGTATTCTGGGTGACGAAGAGCTCGATACCGGCCAAATCATCAAACACCCCAAGCTCAACATCGGTTATCTCCGACAGCACGATCCGTTTCTACCGGGCGAGACTTCGATTGAGTTCATGATGCGAGACAGTGGCCAACCCGATTGGAAATGCGGCGAGGTTGGCGGCCAATTCGAACTCAAAGGAAAGTATCTCGATGGTCCTGTAGGCGAACTCTCCGGAGGCTGGCAAACGCGGGTCAAATTGGCTGCACTTCTCCTGCATGAACCCAACCTATTGCTGCTGGACGAACCGACGAATTTTCTCGACTTGCGGACTCAGATTCTGCTCGAACACTTCCTTCGAGATTTCCATGAAGCCTGTTTGATCGTATCGCACGATCGCGCCTTTTTGACCGCCACATGCGATGTTACCCTCGATCTTTCCATCGGCAAACTGACGATGTATCCGGGCAAGATCGACGACTTCCTAACCTACCAGCAAGAATTGAGTGAACATGACCGGCGTGTGAATACAGCCAATGAGGCCAAACGCAAGCAGCTCCAAGAATTTATCGATAAGAACCGCGCTCGAGCCAGTACCGCCACGCGAGCTAAGTCCAAAGAAAAGATGCTCGAAAAGATCGAGTTCAAAGAGGTACAAGGCGAGCAAGCCCGGGCAACGGTCCGGGCTCCACAAGTAGAACCGCGAAAGGGACCGGCAGTCCGCTGCAAAGATTTGACCATCGGCTATGGCGATCACGCCATCGCCAATGGCATTGATCTTGAAATAGAACATGGCTCTCGAGCTGCCATCGTGGGAGACAACGGTCAAGGAAAAACTACGCTTCTGAGGACCTTGGTCCACTCGTTGCCGGCTTTGCAAGGAGACGTGAAGTGGGGCTTTGGTTGCGAAATCGGCACCTACGCGCAACACGTTTACAGTAGTTTGCCCGAGCGAAAAACGGTACTGGAGTACCTTGAGTACGAAGCCATCCCAGGGACTAAGAATCAAACGATCCTCGACGTGGCGGGCGCGATGCTCTTTCGAGGTAGCGCTGTTAAGAAAAAGATCCCAGTGCTCAGCGGTGGCGAGCGTGCTCGGCTCTGCATGGCAGCCTTGCTGCTGGGCAACTTTAACGTCCTCGTTCTGGACGAACCCGGTAATCACTTGGACGTAGAAACCGTCGAGGCGCTAGCCAACGCGCTAATCGACTACAAAGGAACTGTCATCTTCACGTCTCATGATCGACACTTCATGAAGCGCGTAGCATCCAGTATCATCGAGGTGAAAGACGGTACGGTGGTCAATTACCGAGGCGACTACGATTCTTATCTGTACATGGTCAACAAAGAGATTGACAGCGTCGAGAGCGAGCGAAAGGGAGTCCCTGTCAGGTCCACGGACAAGCTGCCTGTCAACGCAAAGGCAAAACAAGTGGTTGCACCGAAAGACAGAGGGGCGGGATCGACTCCGAAAGGGAGAGGCAACCATAAAGTCGTTTTCGATGACGATCGGACGGTGAAACGTGAGGTTGGGCAATTGGAGAAGACGATTGCGAAGTTGGATGCTCAGAAGAAGTTGCTGAACGACCAATTGATGCAATCGACCGAAGCGATCGCTGCGATGAAGCTGCATGAAGAGCTGACCAAGGTAACGACCGAACTAGAGACTGCAGAAATGCGATGGGCCGAACTGCAAGAGCAACTCGAAGACGTTTAACCAGCGCAGCGGTTCGCACGCCAATCACACCCACAACTTATCCAACCCCAGCCGGCTTCCCAGCTGCCAGCTTCCCAGCTGCCAGCGATCTCCGCTAATCGCTGCGATCGGTTTGCCGTCCCCCCGTCACTGCTTCGACCCGCGAGACGGTACAATACGGTTCTATCTCCACGCTTGCCACTTCGAAGGAGCTTGATTGCCATGGCGGACGCCAAAAACGTTTTAGGGACTACCATTCAGCCCTGCTCAATGAACCCGTTGACCGGTTTTTACAGAGATGGCTGCTGCCGCTCCGGTGCCGACGACCAAGGCTTACACCTCGTCTGCGCCGAAATGACTCAGGAGTTTCTCGAATTTTCACGTGAAACTGGGAACGATCTCATTACCCCAATACCCGCATTTCACTTTCCTGGCCTCAAGCCCGGCGATCGATGGTGTCTGTGTGTCCAACGCTGGAAAGAAGCCTTCGAAGCAGGCCTCGCCCCTAAAATTGTTCTCGAATCTACCCATATTTCGACCCTCGAGTTTGTTGACCTCGAAGATCTGCAAGAATACGCCATCCACGTCTAAGTGCCCTTCATGAACGCGTTATTCCTGGAACATCTCGCTACCGCCAATCAATCGATGCGAGACGCAGGTACTTTCAAAACAGAAAGAGTTATCGACTCTTCCCAAGGGACCATGGTCCGCATCGCCGACGGTCGTGAACTGCTCAACCTCTGCGCCAACAACTACCTGGGCCTCGCCCAGCACGCAAGCGTCCGACAGGCTGCTGACGACGCCCTGACCCGTTGGGGCTATGGCTTGGCATCGGTTCGCTTTATCTGTGGTACCCAAACCATCCACAAAGAACTGGAATCGAAGCTGAGCCTATTTCTTGGGTTGCAAGACACCATCCTGTACAACTCCTGCTGGGATGCCAACGGCGGACTGTTTGAGACAATTCTTGGCCCGGAAGATGCCATTATCTCGGATGAACTCAATCATGCTAGCATTATCGACGGTATTCGGTTGTGCAAAGCCCAGCGCCATCGTTATCTCAACAACAATATGGACGATCTCAAATCGAAGCTTGAAGCCGCGCAGTCGGCCCGGTTCCGATTGATCGCTACCGACGGTGTTTTTTCGATGGACGGTACGATCGCCAATTTGGCTGCGATCTGCGAGCTCGCAGACCGATACGATGCCATGGTCATGGTCGACGACTCGCATGCCGTTGGATTTATCGGTGCAAAAGGACGTGGCACGCACGAGCTATGCGGTGTGATGGATCGCGTGGATATCATGACCGGTACCTTGGGCAAAGCATTGGGTGGGGCGAGCGGCGGGTATACGTCGGGCCATTCCGAAATGATTTCGCTACTTCGGCAACGCTCCCGCACCTATTTATTTTCCAACACGATTGCCCCGCCGATTGTCGCTGGCTCGATTCGGGCTCTGGAATTACTGGAGGAATCCACTGGTTTGCGAGACGCATTGGAATCCAACACACAGCTCTTTCGTAGTGAAATGCTGAGGCTCGGCTTGAATATCTTGCCCGGCTCGCACCCTATTGTCCCCGTCATGATTGGAGACGCTGCGAAAGCAGCGGCCGTGGCCAAGAGCATGCTCGACGAAGGAATTTATGTTATCGCTTTTTCTTATCCAGTCGTCCCGCACGGGAAAGCTCGCATTCGCACCCAAGTCTCAGCCGCACATACCCCGGAGCAACTCAGGGGAGCTGCCCTTTCTTTTGCTAAGCGAGCAAGCTAAATAAGACAGTCTAAGCTTAGCTCGACACTCCGTGTTTAGAAAAAACGTCCTGAGTGCCGCTCTAGAATGGGCCAACACCCCTAAACTATAAATTAACTACAAATCGAAAATGCACCAGTTTGCCTATCCCCCCTATTTCAAATCGGGATGGGTACTACTTTATTGCATAGCAACCGAGAGACTTTCTAACCGGAATGGGAACGCTCGACCAAAACTGAGCCGAGGATCGCATGAACTCCTACAATCTAACCCACCTCAAGCAGCTAGAAGCGGAGAGCATCCACATCATCCGCGAGGTGGCAGCCGAATTTAAAAAACCGGTCATGCTCTACTCTGTCGGAAAAGATTCGGCCGTCATGACGCACTTGGCCCTCAAAGCCTTTTACCCTGCCAAACCTCCGTTTCCATTCCTTCACGTCGATACGACTTGGAAGTTCAAGGAGATGATCAAGTTCCGAGACAACTACGTCAAAAACGAACTGGGCATTGAGCTATTAGTACACATTAATCACGAAGGGCTCAAACTGGGTATCGACCCTTGCGAGAACAGCGAAAAGCATACCGAAGTCATGAAGACCGATTCGCTCAAAATGGCGTTGAACAAATACGGCTTTGATGCAGCCTATGGCGGTGCTCGACGGGACGAAGAAAAATCTCGAGCCAAAGAAAGGGTATTTTCCTTCCGCGATAAATTCCATCGCTGGGACCCCAAGAACCAACGACCCGAACTTTGGAATCTCTACAATTCCCGAGTCAACCCTGGCGAAAGCATACGCGTTTTTCCGCTATCGAATTGGACCGAGCTAGACGTTTGGCAGTACATCTATTTAGAGAATATACCGATCCCCGATCTGTATTTTGCCAAAGTCTTGCCCGTAGTTCACCGCAATGGAACGTTGCTCCATCTCAACGACGAGCGTATGACCCTCAGACCGGGCGAAGTGCTCGAGCATAAAATGGTTCGCTTCCGAACGCTCGGTTGCTATCCGTTGACGGGCGCAGTCGAATCGACCGCCACGACACTGCCAGAGATCATTCAAGAAATGCTGCTGACGAAAACTTCGGAACGCCAGGGACGAGTGATCGATCAAGATGGCGGCGGCGCCGGTATGGAACTCAAAAAGACGCAGGGATACTTCTAAGCACTATGTCTCACCACAGCGATTTGATTGCCGAAGATATTCTGGCATACTTGGACCAACACGAACGCAAAGAACTGCTTCGATTCATCACGTGCGGGAGTGTAGACGATGGAAAAAGCACGCTCATAGGTCGATTGCTCTTCGACAGCAAAATGATCTACGAGGATCAACTAGCTCAGCTCGAAACCGAAAGCAAAGTACACGGAACGACCGGCGGGAAATTCGATCCTGCCTTGGTCACCGACGGCTTGAAAGCCGAACGCGAACAAGGCATCACGATCGATGTGGCCTATCGCTATTTCTCGACGGCCAAACGCAAATTCATCATTGCCGACACACCCGGCCACGAGCAGTACACTCGCAACATGGCCACCGGCGCTTCGACCGCCGATCTGGCCATCATTCTGATCGATGCGCGATACGGGGTCCTGACGCAAACGAAACGGCATAGCTTTATCGTGTCGCTGTTGGGTATTCGGCACGTAATTGTGACCGTTAATAAAATGGATTTGGTCGGCTATAGCCAAGATCGATTCGAGGAGATCTGCAAGGACTATCGCGAATTCGGTTCTCGGCTGGATTTGCCAGATTTGCATTTCATACCCTTGGCAGCGCTGCATGGCGAGAACCTAGTCGACCCCAGTCCGAACATGCCCTGGTATCGCGGCAGCACATTGATGAACATGCTCGAGAGTGTTTACATCGGCTCGGACCGCAACCTAAAGGATTTTCGATTGCCAGTCCAGATCGTGAACCGACCAAACTTGGACTATCGCGGTTTTTGCGGCACGATTGCCTCAGGGATCGTTCGCCAAGGGGACGAGATCATGGTCCTGCCATCGAGGCGCACCAGTAAAATCAAACGTATTGTGACGCAGGATGGTGATTTGCAAGAGGCGTTTTGCCCGCAATCGATCACTATAGTTTTGGAGGACGAAGTCGATTGCTCTCGCGGCGACATGATCGTCCGTCCCGGCAACGTTCCCAAGATCAGCAACTCATTTGACGCGACCATTGTCTGGATGAGCGCCGATGCAATGGTGCCTGGGAAGACCTATTTATTCAAGCATACGACCCAAACGATTACCGGTCAGATCGATTCGCTGCGCTATCGGGTAGACGTGAACACATTGCACTCCATTCCGTCACCGAGTTTGCAATTGAATGAGATTGGTCGTTGTGCGGTCACGCTCAATCAGCCGATCTATTTCGATGCTTATAAGAACAATCGGGGTACGGGTGGTTTCATCATTTTCGATCGGATCTCCAACACGACCGTTGGCGCCGGGATGATTTCGGACTTGGACACGGCGCGACGACCAACGGCGGCTTGGGAGACATCCGACGAGGAAACGCAAACGGGGTCGCGGAGCGTGTCGGACGTGACCATTGCAGAGCGAGCAGCACGGTTTGGCCAAAATGCCGCGACGGTTCTCTTTACGGGGCTGACCGGCACCGGTAAGAGCACGGTCGCAAGAGCCGTGGAGCGAGCGTTGTTCGATGATGGACGCGCCGTCGCGGTGCTCGACGGCGAGCACATGCGGCGAGGGGTCAATCAGGACTTGGGCTATACGGTCGAGGATCGCAGCGAGAATTTACGTCGGTCGGCGCATGTGGCGAAACTGATCAACGACAACGGCTTGATCTGTCTAGGGGCGTTCGTGGCGCCTAGCCAGTCGGTCCGAAATCGGGTAGCTGACGTAGTGGGTAAAGAGCGGTTCTTCACGGTGCATTGCACGGCCAATGACAGCGTCTGTCGCCAGCGCGACACCAAGGGTCATTATGCGGCGGCGGAGGCGGGCAAGCTTCCGAATTTCCCAGGTGTATCAGCTTTGTATGAACCGCCAGAGAGTCCTGATTTGGTTTTAGACACCGGCGAACTATCGATTGCAGAATGCGTAAGTGCGGTCTTGGAACTGCTAAAAGCAGTGCAAGTGATCCGCTAGGGGGCACCCTTTATTCCGCGAAGCGGTTAGCACGCCAGTTGCTCTCCCAACGAGCCTATTCTATGGGCGTCTTGGGCCTCTGCCTGCCCCTCGTGGGCCTCGGCCTTGATTCGGATTTCTTTGGTGGTTTTCCATATTGGTAGCCACTAACGTACCTATCGCATCCTGCCACGAGGTGATTCGGCCACTGCTGGCAACCACTTCTCTCGAGTCCTCCGCATCCGCATTGCGATCCCGATCAGTGGATGAGGACTCGCTTCTCGCATCCGAGTTTTCCCCGCGTCGACCCCGGCCACGTTTACGACGAGTTTTGGGTTCCGAATCTTCGTCTTGCACATCTTCGTTTACATCCACGTCCTCTTCGTCGATTTCACCTACGATCGAGAAATCGTCTCTCGCATCCATTTCGTCGTCCGGCATGTCAAAACCGACGTCGTTTTCGGAGATTCCAGCACCAAAACCTGCTGGCTTTCTAGACTTGGGCAAACTGGAAACCGGAGGTCTCCGATCGCGGTCCGAACGGACCGAAACATCTTCTCGCGATGGCCTTACCCCTCTTTCCGGACGATCACTGCGTTCAGGTCGAGCCGGTCGTGCAGCAGAATCCTCTCGCGGTGGCCGCGTTCCACTCGACGGACGTTCTGGCCGCTCGCCACGCTCTGGCCGAACAGTTCGCTCAGGATGGTCAGCTCGAACGGGTCGGTCGCCGCGCTCGGTCCTGTCAGTTCGAGGCCCTCTTTCGGGACGCGGTGCACGCTCGGTACTCGCCTCTCGGTCTCCGCTGGGTGATCGATCAGAACTGGGTGCCCGATCAGAACTGGGTGCCCGCTCGGAACTGGGTGCCCGCTCGGAACTGGGTGCACGCTCGGAACCGGCGGACCGCGGTGGCCTTTCGACGTCGGTTGGAGAGGATTCGCTACGTGTTGGTCGCGTTCCACGCGGCGGCAAGTCCGATCTCGGAACACGTTCGCCTCGTGCGGGACGGTCCCCTTCCGCCTGTCGTTCGCCGCGTGCCGGCCTTTCCTCACGTGCTGGTCGTTCGCCGCGTGCCGGTCTATCGCCGTCTACAGGGCGTTCGACTCGCTCGGTCCGCGGCGCGTCCTGTCCATCGGCCACAGGTCGAGGCCCGCGGCCTCGATTGCGTCGCCCGGTGTCTTCCCGCCCGGTGTCTTCCCGCCCGGTGTCTTCCCGCCCGGTGTCTTCCCGTCCGGTGTCTTCCCGTCCGGTGTCTTCCCGTCCGGTGTCTTCTCGCCCGAAGGCAGGCCGCTCATTCATTTCGGGAGCTGGACCGAACCCGATTTCATCGCTGATGGGTTCCGTCGGTTCCGCGAATTCACTGCTGGCACGTACGTCCGGTTGCCGACCGCGTCTAGGCTGCTGGCGCTGCCCACGCCGATCAGGCTCACCTCCTACGGGCTCTCGGTCACGCAGAGTCTGCGCTGGTCTAGTTCGGCCTCGATCCCTCGGTTCCCTTCCTCGGCTTTCGGTTTCTCTTGCTTCTTTTTCTTGAGGATCCAGTTCGCGAGGCTGTCTTTCTCTAGGTTCCTGACTAGCACGCTTTTCGAGTTTGTCAGCGGCGGCGAAGGACGCCGGGGCTTCTCTTTCTACCTCGGCAGCTGGTTCCTCGACTTCGCCACCCCACATGCTTGGCTTGTTCCTGCGGCCTGTGCTGACCGACGACTTGGTCGTCGACAGTCGAGATTCCGATCGGCTTTCCGGTTTTGCGGGTTCGACCTCAGGTTCTGGAGTCGAAACGCCAAACATTCGTGATACAGCATCCCAAGAACTCCTCAATCGCGACGGCTCTGCCTTGGTTTTTGCAGATTCTACTGTTGCAGGTTCTACTGTTGCAGGTTCTACGGGAGGATCGGCTGAAACGATCGGTTCAGGCACCATTGGTTTGGGCGGTTTAAGCGCCGAATCGGTTTTCTTGGTCGTTGGATTGAGTGATGGAGTTTTGAGCAAATTCGCAATGCTATTCCAATGATCCGACATATCAACGTCTTTTCGCGTGGCCGCAGGCCGTACAAGATAAAAGGGGCGGGAGAGCGAAGTTTGCTCATCCCGAAGGCTAGCGGGAGTATACCACAACCTTCACCGATTGGGAAAGCGAGAACGGAACGACTATGGGGCATCCTCAATCGTCATCAGGAATGCCAGCGAATCGGCCGCTTGCTGGGCCGTCAAGGGTGCCAACAACCCAGCTGGCGAGATGGACCACCAGCCGGTTCGGCAGTTTGCCAGCTTTTTCGCGACATAGAAGTCTCCCCAAGGACGAATATTGTGCATAAGTTCTGTGCACTAGGTTTTAAGGCAAGCGGCAGGCTGTGAGATACCAGTTGTAGTTTGGGACTATTGTCCCGAACAAATCAACGGACGGGACAATGGTCCCATCCTACGGTACTTTTAATGCTGCCGCTCGCTTAAGGGTCAAGGTAAACCGCCGGATTGTAGGCACCCAGGACGCGACCGCCAAGCACTTCGCCAAAGCTTAAGCTTGGGATTTCCATTGGACACGTTCGGAGACTTTGCATGCCTATTTATGCCAATGGCGATCGGCAAAGTTCATGTACTGCTGCCAATCAAAAGATAGGATGTCGTGGGCGCCAGTACGGTTGTGATAGGCGATGCGGTCCCCCACGCTGAGATCTGGCGGAGGGGGTGTTTCTCCAGGCAAACCTGGATGACCGAGCAGTTGGTAGACGGGAGTGGCGTACCAACCGCTCAGATACTCTCCTTTCGGATCCGCCCATAGATCTTCTGTTGCACTGGCGATGTAGACAGGCCGAGGTGCCATGCATGCGATGAGCGTATGTTGATCGAAAGGGAGTGCCGACTCGTTCTGGTTGTAGTCCTTGAAGCGAGGGCAGAACCAATGCGGGAAGCTGGTATTGATGCGAGCTACGGTTTCTCCAAAGTTGCGTCGCTCCAAGGCGGCACCACCACAACCGGAATTGTTCGAGATGACGATCGAGAACCGGGGATCGGTTGCCCCCGCCCACAATGCGGTCTTGCCCAAGCGTGAGTGTCCGATGGCTGCCACACGTTCCGAATCGACATTGGGTTGCTGTACCAAAACGTCCATCAATCGAGACATGCCCCACGCCCAGCCCGCAATCGTCCCCCAGCGGCCTCGATGCTCCGGCGATGCCCGTTCCTCTGGAAACAGTGCATGCACACCATTCTTAAATCCATCGTCAAAGTCGGGATCGATATCTCCATAAAAAGCCGTTGCGACTGCGTAACCACGTTCGGTAATCTCCGCGATTGGCCAACGTCGCGAATGCGACCCTCGTCCCAGTTCAGAAGCCCGATTCTTTTGGACCCCTGTCTTTGTATCGTTAGCCACCCATCCTTTTGGCATTCTCAGAGCGGGATCTCCGTCTACGGTATGGTTTCCTTGGAAGTTCAGGCTGAGAAAAGCCCCCTTGGCATTGCTTGCCTGATTGGGTGTAAACAGCACCAAATCGATATCGAGTGAAGCAACCTCAGTGGTCAGGTGAACAACGAATTGCTGCCGCTTGGTTTTGTCCTGATGCATCAACCCGTGCTCGACCATGTCCCAGGAGACTTGGATTTTGCCTGGAGGGGCGTTGCCATACTCATGATCCGCCAGGAGTTGGACAAGACGAGAACGCTGGTTGGGCCATTGGCTCGGATCAGTAATCTTGGTTCCGTCCGAACGGAGCAACGGGTCGGGAAGGGGGCTCATGGCAACGAGCGATTCGTCTTGATTCGCTTCGGGGGCTTGTGCCGTGACGAAGGCTGCGGTTGCATTCATGTACGCAGCCAATGCCAGCAGAAGCAGTCTATGGTAGGTGGGAAACGACATTGGAAGGGAGCATTCTTAAAGGTCGGTAGGGAAAGGAAAACCGCATCCCAGTTTAGCCGCAATTGGATTGGCCGCAATTGGAAGCCCGATGGCGGTACAATGTCTTTTTTATGACCATTATCCTGTCCGATGATTCGTTCGGGACATTGGTCCCAAACTACATCTAGTCGACGAAAACCGCGGCTAACGGCCGCGTAGCTAATGGCTGGTTTCACTCAAAACTTATTCGGAAGTCCTGAGGACCTTCTGAGCCCACCTCCCCCTTGAAGCACATTGTCCGGAGTTATCCGACCTAATGAAATCTACTCTAACTTTATTTTGGCTTTTTCTTTGCTTTGGTTTTCTTGATGCGTCGCCAGCGCGGTCTCTTTCCCAGGATGGGAATTCCAACTTGAGTGCGGGTGAGAGATTTCAGTTCAAACTGCGAGCAAGCCAGTTGGATCCTCGAGCCCGAGAGCATCCAGAGGTCGAATTTGTATTCGAGAAGGATGGAAAGCTCGCGGACCTGGAGTACGCCACAGTCGACACGCGTGTGCCCGCGCGCGGCAAGCTGGTTATTTGGCTGATGCCGTATCGAGCAGAGTTGTTCGATCGCTTGGCGAGCTACGGCCTGCACGCCATCCAAGTCCACTATGCCAACGGATGGTTTAAGAAACTGAATCGCGCTACACCACCTGATGGCGAATACCTCGGTCGGATCCGACTGGAAGCTGCAACAGGAACCGATTGCAGTCTTGATATCGAGATACCCCAAGCCGACGGCGTTAGCGAAAGGGCTCATCAGTTAGTCAAGCACCTAGCGAAGGTGAATCCCGAGGGTGGCTGGTCGCGATTCATCAATTCGGAAGGTGGTGGATTGCGATGGAACGATGTGATTCTATCGGGCAGTTCGCATGGTTCTACCACGGCAGCTCGATTCGCAATCCATCAATCGGTCGACCGGGTAGTCATGTTCTCGGGACCTAGGGACCAAATGGAGAATTGGTATAGCCTCCCGTCTGCCACTGCCAAAAACCGTTTCTTCGGTTTTACACACGTCGAAGATGGGGGCTGGAAGGAAGACCATTACTGCAGATCGTGGGAACTGCTCGGATTGAATGCGTTCGGCCCGGTCGTCGATGTCGAAGACACAGGCTATCCGTTTAGCAACTCACGACGACTTACAACCAAAGCCGATGTTCAACACGACGCCAATCGCGCACATGGATCATCGTCCCCTGGAAATTCCGCCATCAAGGACGGCGATGGCAAGTTCGTTCACGAAGAAGTCTGGAAGTACTTGTTTACGCACCCTATTGAACAGGTAGGTGCTCCGGTGGACCGGGATCCGAATTGCAACCATACGTTAAGGTAGGTCGACTGCGGTCGGTTGACTCAGGGCGTCCGCGACGCGCGTGGCATGTCGCGATATATCGATCTCTTCTATAATTTCTAAGGGTGGGCTGAACTCGCGAATCGCACTAGGTTTGGGGACGTGGTTTTCGATGGCCTTCAGGAGCCCGGACTGCAAAGCTGCCATCGAACCGGCTTGAAAAAGTTCCCCGAACACGGCCGGACGATTACTGTCTCGTAAGCTTGGATAGCTAGCGTGCAAGCGTTGGTGGATTTCCGGAAACGCACCATGACTGGGTTGCAAATAAGGAACTCCGGCCGCGACCGCTTCGAGCAGGAATAGCCCTTTCGGTTCTTCGTAGGTCGTGGGGACGCAGAACAAGTCGAGCGACGAGAGAAATCTTGCCTTGTCTCGCCGGTCAACGCTACCCGCATATTCCCAACGATCGTGCAGGCCAGCCAAAGCCAGTTTCCTCTTTTGCTCTTCCCAGAACTGACTGTGTTGTGGACCCATCCAACCAGCCAGCTTTAGCCGGGCGTGTTTCGCTATGGGATTCTTGGCGATTGCAATGAAGGCGTCGACCAATCGATGCAGACCTTTTTCGGGAGCCATCCGTGCGAAATACCCGATGGCAAACTCGATCCGCTGTGTCGATGAGGAGGAAATCTGATCCGATGCGTGGGATGCCGGAGCCACGGAAGTAGTAGGGCAGAAACCGGACGTGTCGATCCCGAGTGGAATGATATGAATCTTGCTTTGTGGGATGTGCAATAGCGAGGCCATCTTTTCAGCGTATTGGCGTGAATGGATGAGGAACCCATCGATCCAAGGAACCAAGGCTTGCATCAATTCGATGGCCCGTGTTCGGAACTTGGTTGGCAGCGAGTCCAGGAAAATATCGTCTCCTTGGAGTGTCACGAAGACGCGTGTGTTGCCGATCCGTTTCACTTCGGGGATACCACCACCGATGAGGAGATTGGTAAAGACGAGGACGTCAGGCTGGATGTCGGCTTTCAGCCAATCGAGCAACCGGTGGAACTCTTTGCGCTGCCGTCCCTGGGTTCCTTGGAGCATTGAGACCGCGAGCGCCCCCAAAAGTTTGGGGGAAGTTTTGCCAGCATTTTTGGTCAGAGGTGTAATGATCCAGGATCGATTGAGGAAACTGTCCAACCAGCGTGGCGTGTAGGCTAACCACGGAAGCTTTTGTTGGAGATAGACATTGATACCTCCCACCACGACGCGGTCGATGCTGACATTTTCGTCGTCGGTGCGAATCGGGGTATAGGCAGGAATAAGGATACAGTCATGGCCCAGTCGATTGAGAGCTTTTGCGAGGGCGTTGTCGTGCAGACAGGAGCCGCAGAACATTCCAGCCGCACCAGCAGTCAGGTAAGCGATTTTCATTTTTGGCTTGTGGATGGCGTTCGGTTCGGTAAGGCACGGGGAGTTTGTCGATTGCGCAATCAACACCAACATGTTTTGGGGCATTAGGCAATTTCTACCATCGACCAATCGGGAAGGGTAGCAAGGTCTGCATCTTTGCTACAGTTTGCGTAACCTCTTACCAGCTGTCATTTTCCGAAAAATGGCGTGGCATACTAAAGGGAATTTCAACGTCTGGCCGATAGCTTCTCTCAACATCGCATCTTAACTCGGTTGTACGTGCAGTCGAGAGCGAAAGATACGATCCAATGAATTGCCGGTGGCCCAGAAACTGATCGAGTAACAGGAATACTCGACCGGCAACTATTGAAGTGTAGAGAAGGGCTGAGGGGTCCTTGGATGCACGACGAACAACGGGTGAACTGTCGCTCGAAATGTAGAGCAGCCGTTCTCGAACGTGGCTAACGAAGTTAACAGCCGTGGATGCAAATCCATCGCTCAATGCCACGCCATTTGAGGGCGCTTCCGGCGGCGACTTCGTGCGCCGAAACCGGTCTCAA
>Ga0105044_10007815_pt1 | contig 14732 bp, 11 predicted proteins | sample MAT01_FD_78092 | JGI IMG/M metagenome (GOLD analysis project Ga0105044, IMG submission 78092) | Freshwater microbial communities from Lake Fryxell liftoff mats and glacier meltwater in Antarctica - MAT-01 | ecosystem: Environmental > Aquatic > Freshwater > Ice > Liftoff microbial mat | place...
CATATGGGCGCGGCCGGCGACGAACAACTCGCGCAGGGCCGGGTTCACCGGGGCCTCGGCGATGGCCTGGCCCATGTCGGCCACCATGGCCTCGTACCCGGCGTCCAGCGATCCCTCTGGCTCGGGGTGCCGCTCCGCGAGGGTGACAACGCCGACCGGCGCCGACATCCAGCCCTGCAGCACGAACTCATCGCCAGTCTTCTTCAGCCAGCTCAGCTCGGTCGAGCCGCCTCCGACATCCACCACCAGAACCGCCTCGGCCGACCGGTCGAACAGATTCAGGCAACCCTCGACGGCCAGTCCAGCCTCTTCAACGGGATCGATGATCCGCAGTTTCAGCCCCGTGCCGACCCGGACGCGTTCGATAAAGGCGGCTCCGTTGTCGGCCTGGCGACAGGCCTGGGTTGCCACGGCCATCAGGCGCGAAGGTTCGACGCCCTTTCTGGCCACCCGTTCGCCGCATAGAACCAGGGCTTCGTAGGCCCGTTCCATGGCGTCGTCATCGAGCCGTCCGGTACGCGACAGGCCTTCACCAAGACGGACGATGCGGCTGAAGGAATCGACCACGCGAAAGCCGTCCCGCGCCGGTTTGGCGATCAACAACCGACAGTTGTTGGTCCCGAGGTCGAGCGCGCCGAACAGGGGCGCCTCACGACCTGACGTTCCCGATCCACCGGTGGCGCCGCTACGGGCACGCTGGCCGCTGGACCCGGTACGCTGGGACCGGTCGTCGCGCCGGGGCGCGTCGTCGGTCTCCGGCATGGGCCGAATCTTTCGAGGTGGGCGGTCCAAAGCGGCGCCCGTCCCGGACAACCTAGACCCGGGAGTTGATCCGCGCCAAGCGGGTCTGTCGCGAAAATGAACAGGACGGACGGATCGCGCTCAGGTCGGGCCCCGTATCTTGGGCGGCATGACCTATGAGAGCTTCGCCAAATTCGGTCTCGGCCAGATCGTCCGTCACAACGACGGCGCGTTCCGTGGCATGGTGATCGACATCGACGCCTCCTTCGCCGGCCGCCCCGGCGACACAGGCCAGATCTCGCCCGATCAGCCGTTTTATCAGGTGCTGGCGATCGGTCCGGAGGGCGGCTTCATCGCCTATGCCGCCGAGGGGTCGCTGGAGCGCGATCCAGAGTCGTCCGCCCTGACGCCAGAAGCCGAGGACCGCTGGTTCACCTCCGATTCCAAGGGTCGGCTTGCGCCCCGCGCCTGCTCGATCCACTGACGCTGGCGCGGGCCGACGGCCGGGCCTAGATTGTCCGCAAGGGTCCGTCGAGCCCGTCGACAGCAGGAGCGTTCCATGTCCGACTTCGAGCACGTGTTCGACCACCCGCCCGAGGGCGCGGCCTCCGACTGGACCATTCCACAGGACTGGGCCGCCTACAGCGAAACCGGGCACCGGACCTGGGACACACTGTACGCGCGGCAAATGAAGATCCTGCCGGGCCGCGCCGCCGACGTCTTCATGAAGGGACTGACGGCGCTCGACCTGAACACCGGCGGCATCCCTGATTTCGCGGTTATGAACCCCAAGCTCCAGGCCTTGACCGGTTGGACGGTCGTATGCGTCCCCGGACTGGTGCCGGACGAGGTCTTCTTCGACCATCTGGCCAACCGGCGCTTCCCGTCGGGACAGTTCATCCGCAAGCCCGACCAGCTGGACTATCTGCAGGAGCCGGACATCTTCCACGACGTCTTCGGCCATGTGCCGATGCTCAGCGACCCCGACTTCGCCGCCTATATGGAGGCTTACGGCAAGGGCGGGCAGCGGGCGGCGTCGCTGGGGATGCTGCAGAACCTCGCTCGCCTGTACTGGTACACGGTCGAGTTCGGTCTGATACAGGACGCGGGCGGGCTTCGCATTTACGGGGCCGGCATCGTGTCGTCGTCGACCGAGAGTGTCTTCTCGCTTGAAGACCCGTCGCCCAACCGCCTCGGCTTCGATCTCGAGCGGGTGATGCGAACGCTGTACAGGATCGACGACTTCCAGCAGGTCTATTTCGTCATCGATTCTATCGAGGCGCTGAAGGCCGAGACGCTGAAGGATTTCGGCCTCATTTACGACCGGCTGAAGGGTGCCGATGACATCGCCATTGATGTGATCCAGCCCTGTGACCGGCTCACCACCCGTGGCACACAGGCCTACGCCCACAAGGGTGGGAGGTTTGCGGCATGAAGTGGCTGGTAGCGAGCATGGCATTGGCGGGTCTGGTTCCGGCGACCGCAGGCTGCACCGACAGCAAGCGCGCCAGCCAAGCTGCGACCTGGGGCGACCAGGCGGCGGACATCACCTGCTGGTCCTATGGCGAACAGACCTATAGCGGTCGCTCCACCGGCAAGGTCGAGTACGACGAAGGCGGACGTGTCTCGTTCGTCGATGCGGCCAACAGCCGGTACACGACGATCGAGGGAGATTGCCGCATGGTCTATCTGTCGGATCGGAACGAAGCAGCCGTCGTGCCGGCACCTGCGCCTGCGCCTCTCCCGCCAGCGATTGCACCCGCCGCCTGATTGTCGACCGCCAGGCTCTTCGTCCGCAGTTCGCCCATCAGGACACGGCGATCAGGGGGATGGCACCGTTGGCGTCAGCGGAATCGGCACGCGGCCGCGATCATCCCCGGTCGTCCCCGATGCCGATGCGGTGGCTGATCGTGAGAGTCACCGTTTGGAAAGCACGGGCCACGCCTTCCATGTCCCGACCGCATAGGCGATCCCGTAGGCAAGGACGATCAGCGAACTCCATAGGATGAATGGCGTGACGTCGCCGCGATTGATCAACAGCGCCGGGATCAGCACCAGCCCCCGCAACAGATAGACGGCGCTGATCAGCACCAGGGCCGTCCGCATCAGCGGCAGGCGCGGCATCAGCCCGGCACCCGCGAACGCATAGGCGGACCAGATCGCCAGCACGGTCGCGATTCCCAGCGTGATCAGGGCCGCGACCGGGTCGCCGCGTTCCGCCATCCGGGCCATCTCCTCGCCGGCCCCGAAGTAGCGGTACCAGTCGGGTCCGCCGATGATGCAGCCGATGTGCAGCAGCGAGGCCGCAGCGCTCAGCACGCCGCCGATCACGAGGGCGGGGTTGCGGGTCGGTTTCATGCGGTCTCCGGCGGAGGCTTGAGCGCGCGAGCGGCTTCTGCGACGAACAAGGTTACATCATTCAGGGATTTGGCCATCCTGACCAGTGGTACCGGGACGCCGCCTCGGTCGTCCTCGAATCGCTCGATCTCGATGTAGCCGCTCGCCCGATAAAGGGGCTCGCCGCCCATGGTGGCGACCAATTCGGTCCGGTCGTAGCCCTCGGCCCGCGCCGCCACCTCGCACAGTGCCAGGATGTAGCGACCGACGCCCTGCCGCACGAATTCCGGTGCCGTATACATGGCTCGCACGCGCGCCGCGTCGACGCCCGGCGTCAGCGGCGCCGGAATCCGGCCGGGCGTGTAGTCGCCGCCGTATTCAGTGATGCGCCGGCTCCAGCCGCCGCATCCGGCCAGAACGCCCGCTGCTTCGACGATAAAATAGGTCCGGTCGGCGATGATTTGGCTGTCCAGCCCCATGAGCTTTCGGCTGGCGGAGATCTGTTCCGGCGTCAGGAAAGCGGCCAGCGGCCCGGCGATGGCGCGGTTCATCAGGTCCACCAGCGCCGGAATGTCGGCCTCGACCGCGTCGCGATGGGTGAGGGGGGCTATCAAGGCCGGCTCCGGGCTGATGCTGTGGCCGCGCCGCCGCGACCTTTCGCCAGGTCCGCTGCTGGCCTAAGACGGCGCGACAGGAGCTATACCATGGATTTCACCCCCGTCAGCGGCCGCGACATGCCGCGCTTTGCCGGCATCAAGACCTTCTTTCGCCTGCCGATCGCACCGGTCGACGCGGCCTATGACGTCGGCCTGGTCGGGGTGCCGTTCGACGGCGGTGCCAGCTATCGCCCCGGTGCCCGTTTCGCCCCTTCGAAGGTGCGCGAAGTGTCCAGTCTGGGGCGCGGCTATCACATGACGCGCGAGCTGAACTGGGTCGAGCGGTTGAAGGTCGCCGACCTCGGCGACGTCGCCGCCGTGCCCGTCTCCGGCGAGGAGACCTACCGCCGGATCGAGACATTCTTCGACGCCCTCATGGCCCACGACAAGCGGTTCATCGCCGTCGGCGGCGACCACTCGACCACCCTGCCGGTGCTCAGGGCCGTGGCGCGCAAGCACGGGCGGCTGAACATCATCCATTTCGATGCCCATCTGGACACCTATCCGGCGGCCTGGGGGCAGGAGTATCACCACGGGGCCTTCATGCGGCATGTGATCGATGAGGGTCTGGCCGATCCGGCGGGGGTCCTGCAGATTGGCATCCGGGGTCCGCTGGCCACCGGCGACGACCTCGACTTCACCCGCGTCAACGGCGTCACGGTGACGACGGTGGACGACCTCCGCATCGGCGGGCTGGAGGCCTTCATCGCCCGCCTGCCGGCGTTTCCGGACGGGCCGACCTACATCACCTTCGACATCGACTGCCTCGACCCGGCCTTCGCGCCGGGCACGGGGACGCCGGTGCCGGGCGGTCTGACGACCTATGAGGTGCAGCGCATCCTGCGGGCGCTGAAGATCGGCAATCTGGTCGGCGGTGACGTCGTCGAGGTCTCGCCGCCCTACGACGTCTCGGACATCACCGCACTCGCCGCAGTCGACGTCATGTTCGAAATGCTGGCCCAGATGGCGACGCGAGCCTAGGGGCGCAGGCCCTTGATTTCGCTTTCGAGATTCTTCACCGCCCCGGCCTCGAAACTGGCCACCGGATAGGCGCAGTAGTCGGCGGCGTAATATGCACTTGGGCGGTGATTGCCGCTGGCCCCGAGACCGCCGAACGGCATGTCGCCGGCGGCACCCGTGGTCGGGCGATTGAAATTGACCACGCCGGCGCGGATGCGGCGGATGAAGCGGTCCCAGTGGGCCGGGTCGTCGCTGACCAGACCGGCGGACAGGCCGTAGCGGGTGGCATTGGCCTGAGCGATCGCCGCGTCGAAACTGGCGACGCGCGTCACAGACAGGAAGGGGGCGAACATCTCCTCGTCGGGAACGTCAACGCCGGTTACGTCGATGATGGCCGGGCGGACGAAGGCACCGGGCAGATTGTCGACCGGACCGGAGGCGCGGATGACCCTCGCCCCCATGTCGATCCGGTCCTGCAGCGCCTTCAGCGCGGCCTCCGCCGCCTTCACCGAGATCAGCGGCCCGGCATAGGGTTCGGGCGTGCTGTTCCACGGCGCGAACACCAGCCGCTCGACCAGGGCATTGACCGCCTCGACGATGGCGTTGCCCCGCGGCCCGTCCGGCACGATCAGGCGGCGCGCGCAGGAACAGCGCTGGCCCGTGGTGACGAAGGCGGACTGGACGACGATCCCGGCGACAGCCTCGGCGTCGGCGGCGTCCCACACCACCAGCGGATTGTTGCCGCCCAGCTCCAGCGCCAGGATGACGTGAGGGTCTTCGGCGAATTTGCGCCGGAAATGCGCGCCCGCCGCGCCCGAGCCGGTGAACATCAGGGCGTCGATCGGCTGGTCCAGCAGGGCCGCCCCGGTGTCGCGTCCGCCCTGGATCAGGTTGAACACGCCGTGGGGCAGGTCGGCCTCGGCCAGGCATTCCGCCATCAGCTGTCCGGTCCAGGGTGTCTCCTCCGACGGCTTGAACACCACGGTGTCGCCGGCCAGCAGGGCCGGGACGATGTGGCCGTTGGGCAGGTGTCCGGGGAAGTTGAACGGGCCCAGCACGGCGGCCACGCCGTGTGGCCGGTGACGTAGGGTCGCTTGCCCGAAGGCTGTCTCGGCCGTGCGCTCCCCGGTTCTTTCGTCATAGGCACGGATCGACAGGTCGACCTTGCCGGCCATGGAGCCGAGTTCAGCCGTGGTCTCCCACAGGGCCTTGCCGGTCTCGCGGGAGATGGCCTCGGCCATCTGCGGCGCGCGGGCCTTCAGTGCGGCCTGATAGCGTTTGACCGCGTCGATCCGGTCCTGCCGCGGTCGGTCGGCCCAGTCCGGGAAGGCCGCCCGGGCAGCCTCGACGGCGGCCTGGACCTCTGCGGTCGAGGCGGCAGGGCCGTCCCAGACGGTTTCGCCGGCTGCGGGATCAATGGAGGTGAAATTCATTCTGTTTCCGCTCATCCCGGCGAAAGCCGGGACCCAGTTCTTTCGTGAGGGAGGATGCGTGGGACCGACGCCGGGTCCGTTCAGGCATCGCCGGTGCGCCCAAAGCACTGGGTCCCGGCTTTCGCCGGGATGAGCGGAGAGTGTGGGTCACGACTTGACCCTCACCAGATCGCCAGTCTTCACTTTCAGCGCATCGGCGGTCTCGCGGTTCAGCGTGGCCGTCTCGCCTTCGATCATGACGCGCTGTCGGACGGCGCGAAAACCACTGACGGAGTCGGTCGAGATCAGCGCGGGCAGTTCGGCTTCGACCGCGTCGGCGACGGCCACCGTCAGCGAGCGCGCGTCGCGCACGGTGCGGATGTTGTCCCGACCGCATGACACCGTCGGGCCGGCGTCGAAGATGTCGACCAGACCGTTGGGCCGGAAACCCTCGCTTTCCAGCAGTGCCATCGCCGGCACGCCCTGCGGATGCACCTTGCCGATCACCGCCCGCGCCGGTTCAGGCAGCAGGTCGATATAGATCGGATGGCGGGGGGCCAGATCGAGGATGAATTGCTTGTCCGTCGTGCCGGTCATCCGGTCGGCCTCGTCGAACTCCATCGGGAAGAATTTGTGCGCCACATGATCCCAGAACGGGCAGGCGCCATCGGGCGTGAACACGCCCCTCAGCTCGGCCAATACAGTCTCGGCGAACAGGTCGGGCTGCGCCCCAATCAGCATATAGCGCGACTGGCTGAGCAGCCGCCCCGCACCGCCCTTGCGCCGGTCGGCCTTCAGGAACAGCGAGCCGACCTCGGTCCAGCCGGTGCATTCATTGACCAGCACCAGTGTCTTCTGTTCCAGCTTGATGCCCAGCGACGGCGACGACTGGGTGTTGGTCACGACGCGGAATGAAAAGAACGGCCGGCGCAGGCCGACCGCCGCCTTCACCGAACAGACGCCATCGACGTCGCCGGTGTCGGTTTCTTCCAGCATCAATGTGTACCAGCACTCGGGCGCGTCCAGTCGGCCGGCGAAGCTGTCGCGGCTGAGGTCCAGCCGTTCCGCCAACTGGTCAGGGTCTTCGGCCAGGCTGGTGAAGCCGGGACCGCTGAGGATGGCCAGTTCCAGAAGAAAGTCGAGGTCGGCGGGGCCGGCGGGTCTGACGACGAGCATGGGTTACATCGTCTCCAAACGCAGGCGCTTCAGTTTCAGCGCGTCGATCTCGCCCGAGGCGATCTTGCACAGGATCAGGGCCGAGAGCCGGGCGCGTTCCACGAAACTGGCCGGCCAGGCGAATTCCTGGTCCGAATGGATGTCGCCGCCCAGCACGCCGAGGGTGTCGATATTGGGCAGGCCCGCCGCGTGCAGGTTGTTGCCCTCGCAGACCCCGCCGGACGGCTTCCACGCGATGGCCTGGCCGAGCAGGGCCCCGGTGTCGCGCACGGCCTCGAACAGGGCGGTCTGGCCGGCGTCCATCGGCTTGGGCGCGCGCGTCATCCCGCCGTGAAGCTCCATCGTCAGACCGGGTAAGGGGGTGTCGGAGGCGATCTCGCGCACCGCCGCCGCGATCCAGCCTGCTGCCGCGGCGTCCGGAACGCGGACGTTGAAGCGGACCACGGCATTGTCGGCGACGACATTGAGGGGCCCACCGCCGCTGATCTTGGCGACATTGACGGTGACCCCGTCGCGTCGGCCGTTCAGCGCGTGCAGACGGGCCGCCAGAATGGCGGCGCCGGCCACGGCATTGGCCCCCTCGTCGAAGGCGCGTCCCGCATGGGCGGCCTTGCCGGTGACGACCAGATGATAGTTGCCGCTGCCCTTGCGCGCCCCGGCCAGGGTCCCGTCCGCCAGCGCCGGCTCATATGTCATGCCGACATGGCCGCGCGCGCCGAGTTCGGACAGCAGGGGCGCCGAGGCCGGCGAGCCGATCTCCTCGTCCGGCGACAGCAGTACGGTCCAGCCGATCCGGTCGCGCTCGGGGTGGGTCTCGAACGCTTCCAAAGCGGCCAGCATGACCGAGATGCCGCCCTTCATGTCGGCGATCCCCGGTCCGTTCAGGGCCCCGTCGACCCGGGTCGTGACGGTCTGGAAGGCACTGTCGGCGGGGAACACGGTGTCATAGTGGCCGGTCAGCACGACCTGTACGGCGGCGTCGGGTCGGGCGGTGATCATCAGGGCGTCGGCGTGTGCGTCGCTGTGGACCGAGCCGTCGTCGGCGACGGTCGTGGATGTGAGCGTTGGAACACGGACGAGTTCGGCCGAAAGGCCTGTCGATTCGGCCTCCAGCCGATCAAGCATGGTTGCCAGACCGACGGCGTTGCGGCTGCCGGAGTTGACCTTGGCCCAGTCAATCGCGCGGCCGACGATGGTGGTCTCGCGCGCCGCGACGTGGTCGAGCACGATCTGGTCAGGGGGCAGAATCCGCATGCGGGCGAACCCTAGCGGGGCGGACGGCAAAGGTGAAGGCGATGCGGCTTTCGACTCGGCGGCGCTCGGGTTAGGTTCGCGTTTCCACAGGGGACCAAAAGACTGATGAGCGATCTGATCAAGGCAATGAACCCGGCCGCAAGTCTGGCGACGGAACAGGCCGCGCTGGACGCGGCTCGCGTCAGCGCGGTTGGAATGGTCCTCGGGGCGGTCAACCAGGCCGTTGCGGGTTGGTATGAGTCGACAGATGCCGGAATCGAGGCTGCCCGAGCCATGGTGGAACAGATGCTCGGCCAAGCCCCGTCAGCAGAACAAGTTGCCCAACAGGCCCAGTTTGGCTTGATCACAACGGGCGTTCTCGTGCTTATCCAGCTCGGACTCGCGGCGGTTCAGTGGCGCAAACCCAACGGGGTCTTGCCCATCATTTTTCTGATCTTCGTAATCTGGAGTCTGGGGACGGCATGCCTGGCCTTTTTCGTGCCCGCACTTGCGGCGGCCCAGCCGCTTTGGTTGACCCTGGTGACCGTGGTCCTGATGGCGGTCGCCGCCGTCACCCATATCGCTTCGATTCGGGGTTCGAGCGCATTGAACAAGCTCCGCATGGAAGCCGCACAATAGGACGAGTCACCGGTTCGGGCGCCGGTCCTCGCGATCGGTGCCCGGCGGGCGTGACTGTCGGCGCCAGCGAATCGACAGGCTGGCGTCGCCCTGTCCGCCGAATTTGGAGCTGATGGTCAGGTTGCGACGCACCCGCCATTCGACGTTGGCGGCCGCCCCGTTCTCGCCGCCGCCGATGATCTCCAGATAGACGTCGTCGGTGATGTAGCGACCGCCCGCCACCGTGATGCCGGAGGCCTCGCCGCCGAACGACAATCGGTCCAGGCCGGCCAGTTCCCTCAGGTTTCCGATCACGTCGAAGCCGCCGCCGCCAGCCAGTCCCGCCACCCCGGCGGCCAGTTGCGCCGCCTCGATCGGGGCCAGCTGCGACGCCGAACGCCCGAAAAGTACCTGCGACAGGATTTCGTCTTGCGGCAGGGCCGGGGTCGAGGTCAGGGCGATCTCCGGCCGCGCCGCCGTGCCCGTTACCCGGATCGTCGCGGTCAGGGCGGGATCGTCGCGGGTCGCCGACAGGTTGAGCCGGATCTGCTCGGCGTTGGTCGACAGGCTGACCGTGCCGCGGTCGTCGAACACGAACCGCTTGCCGGCGAAATCATAATCGCCGCGCACGACCGTGGCCCCGCCGCTCAGGATTGGCCGGGCGATGGTGCCGGTCACCCGGGCGTTGACGCTCATCTCCACATTCAGGCCACGACCTACCATGAATACGTCGCCGCCAGGCGAGCGCAGGGTGACGTCGAGCCCGAACTGGAGCCCTCGCTGGCGGTTCTGATCGACCTCGGGAATGTCGCCCCCGGGCTTGTTGACCTCGATGACGTCCATGCGGACAATCCCGGTCGAGCCGGGCGGATTGGCCTCGATGCGCGCCTCGTCGATGTCCATTCGGCCGGTCAGGGTGATGTTCCCGTCCGTGCCACGGGTCACCGTCAGAGGTCCCGAAGCCTTGGCCGCCGCGATGTCGTTGTCGATGATGCGGAAACGATTGAGCAGCAGTTGGAAGCTGGACCCCGAGCCCTCGGTCAGGCCGATGCGCCCGTTACCGGTGACCGAGCCGCCGGCCCCATCGACGGCGCTAAAGGCCTCGACGAATCCGGTGGTGTCGTCAAAGCGGCTGGCTAGGGTCACGTTCTCCAGCCGCACTCCCGTGGCGCTGTCGCTGAAGGTCCCTTCCCGCAGGTCCAGACGTCCGGTGATCTGTGGGGCGGACAGGGAGCCGGCGAGGGCGGCCCGGGCATTGATCTGGCCCGACAGCGACCGCTCGCCGCCAGCCAACAGGTCCCAGATGGGCTGGATCTGCCCCTGGATGGATATGTGGCCGGACATATTCTGTGTACGGACTATCGCCAGTCTGAGGGGCGCGGCAGACGCCTCGACCGGAAGTGTCACGTCGGCGGTGGCCCGCACCGCGTCGCCGTCGCTGGCCTGGGCCTGGACGCGCAGGGTGTTGTTGACCAGCACGGCGTTCAGCGTGCCGTCGACCGCGAGCCCCCGCGGGGCATCCATGCTGCGGACACCGTCCAGCGTGACGTTGGCCGAGCCCGAGAGGTCTGACCCCGCCCCCCGCAGCGACATGCGACCGGTCACCCGGCCCCTCAGGTCCGGGACGAGTGACCCCAGATCGACGCTGGTCAGATTGGCCTCGACGATGGCGGCGCGCGAATCCTGCCGGAGTTCGCCGAGCAAGACTCCCCCGCCGACGCCCAGATCGACCCGCGCGACCCGCCCGTCTCCGGACAGGGCGAAGACGGCGGGGTTCCGGGTGGTGAAGGCGATTTCGCGGATTCGTCCCGAGCCCTCCAGCACGACGGTCTGGGCGGGTCCCGCGCGCGAATAGACACCGGAGCCGTCGAACCGGCCGGGGGTCGAACCACCAACATCGGCTTTGAGCGTGAACGGCAGGCGGTCCAGGGTTCCGCGACCGTTGAGGTCCAGTGACCGGATCACCCAGGTCGACCCCGCCAGGCGCACGTTGCGGCCGGTGACCTCGAGAATGGCCGTGTCGGAGCCCGCACCCTCGGTCAACCTCACCCGGCCGTCTGCGGTGCCCGACGCGAGGAAGGCACCGGGTCGAGCGGTGAAGGTCAGGTCCGCGCTGGAGGGAATCCGGTTGGACAGGGCGATGGCCCCCTGGGCCGTGACGCCGCCCGCATCCAGGTCGACGTCTGTCAGGCGAATGCGGTCGCCGCCCAGCGAGAAATTGCCGCTGGCGCGGGCGGGTCCATAGTTTGAAACGGCGTTGACCGTGATCCGCCCGTCGGAGGCATCAGCCCCTCGCCTGAAGCTCAGCGTCATATCCGCGTTGGCCAGCGCCAAGGGGCCGGCGTTGACCTTGGCGAACCTGGCTCGCAGATCGGCGCGAGGCTCGGCGAGGGTCCCGGTGAGGGCCCCGTTGCCGGTCATCGCACCGTCTATCTCCAGGGGGCCGACGCCGAAGGGCCCCTTGGCGTCCCAGTTGAGGGCCAGCTGCATGCCGCCGTCGGCCGCGATCAGGCCCCGGGCATCCGCCGAGCCCTGCGCGCCGCTCAGTTCCGCCCGTTCGACCTCGATGCGTCCGTCATTCAGAGCCCCGGTCAGCTGAAGGCGGGGGGCGCGCCCCAACAGCCGGTCGAGTTCGCTCATGCCGATGGCGAGGTCCCGTCCGCGTCCATCAAAGGTGAGCCGCCACGGCGCACCGCTGCGTGCGGTCGATGCGGTGATCGGACCGCTCAGACGACCTGTGGCCCCTTTTCTGAGGCGCGACAGTTCGGTGACCTCGATCTGACCCCGGAATCCCAGACCGCCGACAAGGTTTCGTCCACCGGAGCCGGACACGCGTAACGCCTGTCCCGTCACCTCGACCCGCTCCAGCAGGAGGGCTCCGTCACGCTGACGCGCGGCCTCGAATTCGATCCGCGGCTGGGCACCCAGCAGGCCGCCCACGATCCCGGCGGTGGAGCCGCCGGTCGCACGGATGTCACCGTCGAGATCCATTCGACCGGCCTGGACCCTTACGTTCAGAGGCCCACGAATGCGTTGCGCACGGTAGCTGGACACGTCGGCAGAGAGCACGTCGACCGAGCCCTGCAGGGTCCAGTTGACCGGATCTCCCCTGAACAGCCCGGCATAGGCCGCGCCCGCGCCGGATGATTGGCCGGTCAGTCGGGTGAGCGACCGGGTCGACACGTTCACCTGGATCCCTTCCGGACTGCTCCTGTCGCTGAGGCGGAATTCACCGCTGGCGCTGGCGTTCAGATTGTCGGCGATCAACCGCCAGCCCAGGCCTTGAAATCCGTCGCCGTTGGCGTCGGGCGCAGTGGCCAGGCCGAACCGCGCGGTTCGCCCGATCCGCTCGGCGAAGGGGCGCAACAGGTCCGAGCCCGAGAAGTCTGCATAGCCGGATATCCGGGCCTGATCCTTGCCATACTGCCCCTTGATGGTCAGGGGCACGAAGGTGCCGGAGCGCACCACCGCGTCGACGACCTCGCCGTTCACAATGGCCATGGCGCGGAACGGTGCGTCCGGCGAATAGCCCAAGGCACCAGCCAACGGCCCGCCTTGCGCCTCATTTGCTCTCAGGTTCAGGCGCAGGTCGGCGATATCGTCGCCGAGCGCGGCGGTCAGCCGCAGATAATCGCCGGGCCGGCTGTTGCTGTCGGCGTTGATCGTCGCCCGTTTCAGGCCGGTCCGGGGGATGTCGGCCTCGCCGGCCAGCTTCCAGCGTCCGTACTCCTTGCTGAATCCCTCCAGCAGTTCGACGTCGGCAGTGAACCGGTCGATGTCGATGGACAGTGCCTGCGGCCCCGGCGGCTTGGTCGATGGCTCCACGTCGGGCCGGCGGATCAGTCGGACCACGTCGGCCTCGACCTCTGTGGCATGGAATCGGCGAGCGACCAGTGGCCACCAGTCCCAGTCCACCCGGACCTTGCGGGCCTCCAGCCACACCCCCTTGGCGTCGGTCACGGTCACCCGGTCGATGGTGAAGTCGTCGAACAGGTCGCCGCGCACGCCCTCGACATTGATCCGACCGTAGCGACCGATCTTCTTGCCGGCCACGAAGCTGGTGACCAGGTCACGTCCGGGTCCGGACAGCAGATACATCCGTCCGCCGACCAGAACGACGATAAGCAGGGCGGCCACGACGGCGGCGGCCATGCCCCCGAAAAAAGCGATGGCCTGCAGGCGCGTGCGCTTCTTTTTCGCCTTTTCCGCAGGCGTATCGGGGGTTTCGGGGGGCAGCGTCGTTTCGGTCAAAACGCCTGACCGATGCTGACATAGATCTGGAAGTCGGAGTCACCCTCGCGCCGGTCCAACGGGAAGGCGATATCGGCGCGGATCGGTCCGAAGGGCAGCTTGTAGCGCACACCTACCCCCGCCCCGTAGCGCAGATTGCTGAAGTCCGGGGCCTGCTGGAACCCGACGGCACCGGCATCGACAAAGGCTACGGCCTGAAAGTCACCCCACACGTCGCGGCGCACCTCGATCGAGGACTCGAACAGGCTCAGCCCGCCACGCGGCGTATTGTCCGGCAGGCGCGGGCCGACGCCCTGAAAGTCGAAGCCGCGCACCGAGCCTCCGCCACCGGAGTAGAACAGCCGGTCCGACGGCACGGTCAGCTCCTGGCCCCCAAGGATCGACCCGAACCGGACCCGTCCGGCCAGCACGGTCTTCGCATTGTCCTGAAGGGGCAGATAGGCGGTCGCCTGGGCCTCGGCGCGCAGGAACGCGACCGTGTCCTCTCCCGACACGCCGGTGGGTTGGGCAGAGGCGGTTAGCCGCCAGCCGGTGACGGGGTCCAGGGGGCTGTTGGACCGGTCCAGATAGACGCTGGCACGCCCGGTCAGGATCACCAGATCGCGATCGAAATTGATCGGCAACTGGGTGACCGGATCGAACCGGTTCTCGTCGTACTGACCCGCGTCGAACCCGAGCCCGTAGCTGAGGAAGGAGCTCTTGCCGATGCGCTGCTGCAGGTCGGCAGCGATCGCCACGGCGGTGCGGCGATAGGCGTCGGTGTCCTCGTTCAGCAGGGCGGCGGACACCTTCAGCGTCTGTCCGGGGCGACGCCAGTGCGGCAGGCTGAGACTGACACCGAGGCGACTGTCGACGTTCGCGGCACGGGCCTGCCACACGACGGTGTCCGCCCGGCCGAAGCGGTTGTGCCACGTCCACAGCAGATCGACGCCGGACCCCTCTGCGGTCGAAAAGGTGGCCCCGGCCTCGAGCACCCGGCGCGGCCGGTCGGTCAGGGTGACGATGATCGGCCGGTGGCCATCGGCATTGGTTTGGTCGGGCGGGGCCAGGGCCACGCCGACGCCATCGTAGACACCTGTTTCGAGCAGCCTGCGCTCCAGTTCGGCCAGGTCATCAGGCTTGTAGACATCGCCCTCGGACCAGGGAGCCAGGCCCCCGACCCAGTCCGGGTTGGTCGACCCCTGCGTCGTCAGACGCACTCCGTCCAGCTTCACCAGCGGCCCGGCGGAAATTCGGTAGGTCGGCTGCACCGTGAAGGTGGCATGGTCGACCACCACCCGTCGTGGCTCTGCCTCGGCATCCGCATAGCCGCGGAGGGTCAGGCCCGCGACGATCCGGCCCTCGCCGC
>Ga0105044_10007816_pt1 | contig 14732 bp, 13 predicted proteins | sample MAT01_FD_78092 | JGI IMG/M metagenome (GOLD analysis project Ga0105044, IMG submission 78092) | Freshwater microbial communities from Lake Fryxell liftoff mats and glacier meltwater in Antarctica - MAT-01 | ecosystem: Environmental > Aquatic > Freshwater > Ice > Liftoff microbial mat | place...
CCGCGCCGAAACTTTCCGGGAACGGGATGCCCCACTTCAGCCGCGAGGCGGGGCGCGAGATGCAGAGGTCGCCCTCGAGCTTGGCCACGGCGTTGATCAGTTCGGCGACGCGGAAGTAGGGGACGACGAACGGCTTTCCGTCCGCGCTGCGCTTGGCGATGAAGTCGAGCAGCCACTGCTTCGGGTCGAAGCCGGGCAGGCCGGTGGCCGGATCCTGCGTGAGGCGGAAGTAGAAATTCTCCTCCTCGCGCTCCTCGACGGGCTGCCACTCGGGGCCGAACTCTCCGTCGGCACCGCGCTCCTTGTCGGTGAGGAATTGCTCCTGCCGCACGCTGTAAAATCCGCGCTGCGTCTTCTTGTAGAGCCAGCGGCTTTCGCCGGTCGCGGGATCCTTGTCGTCCCACAGTTTCTGCAGATTCGCGCGCACGCATTCCTTGTGCAGCGGGTCTGTCGTCGCGGCCCATGCATCGTATTTCACATCGAGCTTTTCCCACAGCGCGGTGAATTTCGTCGTGATGCCGTCCACGTATTCCTGCGGCGCGAGGCCCGCCTTTTCCGCGCTCTGCTGCACCTTCTGCCCGTGCTGGTCCACGCCGGTGAGGTAAAAGACTTCCTCACCTTTCAGCCGGTGATAGCGGGCGAGCACGTCGGCGAGCACCTTCTCGTAAGCGTGTCCGATGTGCGGCGCGCCGTTGGTGTAGTCGATGGCGGTGGTGATGAAAAAGGGCTTGGGCATGGTCAGGATGCAGGATTCAGGATGCGGAATGCTGCCGACAAGATTCCTCTGTGTCCATCGTGCCTCTGTGGTCTGATAACGGGCGTTTCGAGTTCATCCCCTCGCCTCCGCTACATGGCATCCAGTTGAGATACCGGGATACGCCTCACGCAAAGGACGCGAAGGGCGCAAAGTCCCTCTGGAGAAGTTTCCCGGTGCGTCCTTCGCGTTCGGCGACTTCGCCAGGCCCATAGTCACCCCGAGCCCGACGGTTTCTGGCAAACCACAGAGGCACGATGGACACAGAGGGGGATTCTGGCGGAGCGGAATTTGCCCACTCCTTTCCGCCTGCTCCATTCTGCGCGGACAGGAGTGTCCGCGTCACGGCGACGGCTACGACTCGGGACGCGGCCCGACGCCGAGCATCTCCCTCGCCTGCGCGGCCACACCGGCGAGGCCGGCGCGCATCAGCGATTCGCCGACGAGGATGGCATTGCAACCGGCGTCGAAGACGAGCTGCGTGTCCTCCTTCGTCTTCAGCCCGCTCTCGCTCACGAGCAGAACGTCCTCCGGGATCTCCTCGCTCAGTTTCTCGGTCGTCGCGAGATCGACCTCGAAAGTGTGCAAGTTCCGGTTGTTGATCCCGATGAGCTTCGCGCCGAGGTCGAGCGCCCGGTCGAGTTCCTCGGCGGTGTGGACTTCCACGAGCACATCCATCTGCAGCGTCTCGGCGGTCTTGTAGAGTTCCTCGAGCGCCGGCTGTTCCAGTGCGGCGACGATGAGCAACACGCAATCCGCCCCCGCCACGCTCGCCTCGAAAAGCTGCACCTCGTGGATGATGAAATCCTTGCGCAGACACGGCAGCGCCGTCGCCGCGCGGATCTGCGTCAGATACGGCAGCCGGCCTTGGAAAAATTGCTCATCGGTGAGCACGCTCACGCAATGCGCGCCGGCCGCCTCGTAGGCCTGCGCGATCGCCACGGGATCGAATTCCGCCGCGATCACACCGGCACTCGGGCTCGCCTTTTTCACCTCCGCGATCAGCCCGAGCGCAGACGGGCCGACATCCAGCGCCGCGGCGAATCCGCGGAATTCAATCCGCTGCAGCGCCGCCGCGCGCAGATGCTCCGAGCGCGGCAGCAGGCGGGCGACTTCCTTCTCCTTCACATCCAGGATTTTTTTCAGGCGCGTGGGCGTCATTGCGGGGAATAATTCGCGCCAGGGCGGGTGTGACGAGAGGAAAGTTTGCGCCGCGCGGAAAAAGAATCGGCGCGCCGGGATTGCCTGCCGCGACGTGCGCGCTGAAAATGTGCGCATGAACTCCAGCACGAACATCCCCGAACCCGTCGAGACCGCCATCGCCTCCGGCAATCCGCAATCCGTCCTCGACGCGACGATCCGCGCATTCGACTGCCAGGCAGGCACCGTGCATTGGCTTGATGCGCAGAGCGGCATGCTCAAACTCGCAGCGCATCGCAATATCCCGCCGCACATCGTGGCGCTGGCCGGGACCGTGCCGCTCGGCAAAGGCATCGCGGGACTCGCCGCCGAACGGCGCGAACCAATCTCGCTCTGCAATCTCCAGACGGACACCTCCGGCCAGGCGCTTCCCGCGGCGAAGACCACCGGCATGGAAGGCTCGCTCGCCGTCCCCATGCTCGTGGGCGACGAACTGCGCGGCGTGCTCGGCATCGCGAAAGCCGCCGCGCACGACTGGACGGATGCGGAGAAGGCCGTCGTCCTCGCCATCGCGGCGAAGCTCGGCGAGAAACGCTGAACCGATCCGGCACAAGCACCCGCGCACACCAGAAAGTGACACAGTGCGTCCCGCCTGTGCAGCGGCGGCGCGGAGAAGGCGCACCCACTCATTCACGGGGATCGTGATTCGGTGGACTCCTGTGCTTCTCTTCCCGGCACAGGCGGGACGCGCTGTGTCACTTTCCCGCGCGCGCGCGCAGCGTCCCTCCCGGTGACGATCACGTTACCCCCTGCCGCAGTCATTGCCGACCACCGGCGCACGGTACACTGTTCCGGTCCGCATTTATGAAACGCCGCGAATTTCTCCTGGCAGCCGTCGCAGCAGCCGTCACCCCTGGAAAAGGCGCGACAGTTCCCAAGGCCGCGGCCCCGGCGAAACCTGCGCCCGCCGCGCCACCGGTGCCCGTCATCCCGCCGGCGCATTTCAAGAAGCGAATCAAACTCGCCGTCTCCACCTACTCCTACTGGCACTTCGAGGAGAAAAAATTTCCCGTCGAGACTGTCATCGAGCGCGCCGCCGAACTCGGCGTCGAAGGCATCGACATCCTCCATCGCCAGATGGACCTCAAGGAAACCGCGCCGCTCGACGCCGCCGGGCGCGCCTATTGCCGCAAGCTCAAGCGCCTCGCCTTTCGCAACGGCCTCGCCGTCGTCTGCCTCAGCACCCACCAGAATTTCGTCTCGCCGAATCCCAAGGCGCGCCAGGCCGCGGTGAATCACACATTGAAGTGCCTCGAGATCGCCGACGCACTCGGCGCCGGCAGCCTCCGCATCAATGCCGGAAGATGGAACACCATCACGGACTTCGATGAGTTCATGAAAAAGCGCGGCATCGAACCTTCGCTCGCCGGACACACCGAGGACGAGGCGTACGACTGGAGCATCGACTGCCTCGGCAAATGCCTTGCGCGCGCCGAGGATCTCGGCATCGTCCTCGCGCTCGAAAATCACTGGGGCCTCTCGCGTTCCCCCGAGGGACTGAACCGGCTGCTGAAGCCGTTCGACTCCCCCTTCATCGGCGCGCTCATGGACACGGGAAATTTCCTCGAAGATCCCTACGACGAACTGAAAGCCATCGCGCCGCGCACCGTCTTCGTGCAGGCGAAGACCTACTTCGGCGGCGGCCTTTGGTACACGCTCGACCTCGACTACCCGGCCATTGCGCACATCCTCGCCGACGCCGGCTACAGCGGCTACGTCTCGCTCGAAATGGAAGGCAAGGAACCCGCCGACACCGCGGTGCCGAAGAGCCTCGCCATTCTGCGCAAGGCATTCGGCAGGGTGTGAGTTCGGCGCGGGAACGGCGATCCCACCCATCGGCCAAATTGAGGGTGATGGAAAGCAGGTCCAGGGCAGCGCCGGGCGCGGAATGTGGCACAGCCCGTCCCGGCTGTGGGGCCTGTGGGCATCCTGCCCGCAGTGGGGTTCGGTGACCGGCAGCATCGCGGGAGGCGTGCCGCCACGCCCGCTGGCCCACAGCCGGGCGGGCTGTGCCACTTTCTCCGCGTCGGCTCGGCTGGATCTTGGACCGGCTTTCAATCACACACGCCCGAATTCTGCCGCCATCGAGTTCCTCGCCAGAGGCGACTCGATCGTGTTCAATACCGGCACCGTTCCCCGTCCGCAACCGCCCCACCCTCCCACCGCATGAAAAACCTCTTCACCCTCTGCCTCATCCTTTCGTCATTCGTCATCCGTCATCCGTCATTCTCGGCGCAGCCGAACATCGTCCTGCTCATGGGCGACGACCACGGCTGGGAAGAAACCGGCTACAACAAACACCCGCACGTGAAGACGCCGGTGCTCGATGAAATGGCGGCGACCGGTTTTCGCTTCGAGACTTTCTACGCCGCGCATCCGAACTGTTCGCCGACGCGCGCCAGCTTCATGACGGGGCGTCATCCGAATCGCATGGGCACCTTCGCGCCCGGCTTCTCGTTTCGCCCGGAGGAAATCACCATCGCGCAGATTCTCGGCAAGGCGGGCTATCGCTGCGCGCATTTCGGCAAATGGCACCTCGGTCCGGTGAAGGCCGCGTCGCCGACGAGCCCCGGCGCGATGGGATTCCACGAATGGGTGTCGCACGACAATTTCTTCGAGATGAATCCGTCGCTCTCGCGCAATGGTGCCGCGCCCGAGGTCATCCAGGGCGAAGGCTCCGCGGTCGTCGTGCAGGAGGCGATCCGTTTCATCGATCGCGCGAAGAAGGACGGCAAACCGTTCTTCACCGTCGTGTGGTTCGGCTCGCCGCACGAACCCTACAGCGGACTCCCCGCCGACCTCGCGCTCTACGACGATCTGCCGGTGAAGTATCCGGCAAAGAAGGTGAAGCTCACCTCGAATGAAACCGGCGGCCCCATCACGCGCCCGCAGGGGGAAGTCCTGCGCGAGCGCTACGCCGAGATCACCGCGATGGATCGCGCCATCGGCACGCTCCGAAACCATCTCGCCGAGCAGGGGCTCCGCGAGGACACCCTGCTCTTCTACTGCGGCGACAACGGCACCTCCGCCGATGGCTCACTCGATTCCCCGCACCCGCATCGTGGCGTGAAAGGCCAGGTGTACGAGGGCGGCACGATGGTCCCCGGCCTCATCGAATGGCCCGCGCGCATCCCGCAGCCGCGCAGCACCGCCGTGCGCGCCACCACCACCGACCTGCTGCCCACGCTCTGCGCCATCACCGGACAGCCGCTGCCCGCGCGTCCGATCGACGGCATCGATCTCTCGCCCGCGCTCGACGGAAAAATGACCGCGCGCCCGAAGCCGCTCTGCTTCTGGGAATTCGCGGGCGGCGAATCCAAGCCGGATCCCTACATCGATCCCGAGCTGCAACGCGGCACCACGCCGCTCGTGAAACTCGCCGGCGGCAAGGCCACGCGCGATTTCACGAACAACCGCCACACCACGATCACCGCCGCCGACCACCTCGGCCCGCGCGCGATCATCGATGGCGACTTCAAGCTCGTCATCCACGAGCAGAAGGCCGGCAAACCGAAGCGGGAACTCTTCGATCTAAAAACCGATCCCGCGGAGAAGAACGACGTGCTCGCAAAGCACGGCACCATCGCCGACGGACTCGAAACCCAGCTCCGCGACTGGCAGCAGTCTGTGCTGCACAGCCTCACCGGCGCGGACTACCGCTGAGCGCACACCCCCGGCTCTCCATGCATGAAACACCTCATCACCTTCTGCCTCCTCGTCTCGTCACTGGTCATCCGTCCCACGGCGCTTTCAGCGCCGCCAAACATCGTTTACATCCTCTGCGATGACCTCGGCTATGGCGACGTGCAGTGCCTGAATCCGCAGCGCGGAAAGATCAAGACGCCGAACCTCGACCGGCTCGCGTCGCAGGGGATGACCTTCACGGATGCGCACAGCGGCTCGTCCGTCTGCACGCCAACGCGCTATGGCGTGCTCACGGGGCGCTGCGCGTGGCGCACGCGGCTGCAGGCGAGCGTGCTCGATGGATTTGTGGATCCGCTGATTGCGGCGGATCGGCTCACTGTGCCGGCGCTGCTGAAGCAGCACGGCTATCACACGGCGTGCATTGGGAAATGGCATCTTGGATTCACCCTGGCTGACATTGGCGACGCGAAGGAGAACAAGGACCGCAAGTCAGGGAAGAATGCCGCCGACGCAGAAGCCGGCCGCAATGTCGCCGCCATCGGCACCCGCACGGCGGATGACCCGGTCACGCGCGAGTTCGACTATTACTTCGGCATCCACCACGCGCGTTCGATCAAATCGCTGTTCGAGAACGACCGCGTCATCGAACACGTCGAGGCGGTGGACATGCTGCCGAAGCTCACTCGGCGTGCGGCGGATCACATCACCGAACGCGGCAAGGCAGGCGGTCCATTTTTCCTCTGCCTCGCGCTCAACTCCCCGCACACGCCCATCGTGCCGTCGCCGGAATGGCAGGGCAAAAGTGGCATCAATGCATACGCCGACTACGTGATGGAAACCGACTGGGCCATCGGCGAAGTGCTCGCGGCGACCGAGAAGGCGGGCATCGCCAGCAACACATTAGTCATCGCCACCAGCGACAACGGCTGCTCGCCCGCGGCGAAGCTGCCGGAGTTGGCCAAGGCCGGGCATTATCCGAGCGCACAATTTCGCGGCCACAAGGCGGACATCTGGGACGGCGGCCATCGCGTGCCCTTCCTCGTGCGCTGGCCGGGACGCGCGCAGGCCGGCTCGCAGTGCGCGCAGGCGATTTGCCACACCGATCTCATGGCGACGTGCGCTGACATTCTCGGCGCGAAACTCCCCGATAACGCCGGCGAGGACAGCGTGAGCATCCTGCCCGCGCTGATGGGCAATCCGATCGCCCCGGTGCGCGAAGCCATCGTCCATCACAGCATCAACGGACGCTTCGCCGTGCGGCAGGCGAACTGGAAGCTCGAACTCTGCCCCGGCAGCGGTGGCTGGGGAAAACCAGGTGACGCCGACGCCAAGGCGCAAGGTCTGCCCGAGGTGCAACTCTACGACCTGGGCACTGACATCGGCGAAACCAACAACGTCCAGGCCGAGCACCCCGAGGTGGTCGCGCGCCTGAGGAACCTCCTCGATCAATTCATCGCCAATGGCCGCAGCACGCCCGGCGCGAAGCAGAAGAACGATGTGCAGATCATGGTGATGAAGCCGACCATAGCTACGCCGAAGGAATGAGACGTTAAACGAAACGGTTCCCTCGCGCGGGCGGATCTGGCTAGCGTCGGCACTAATGATTCCCCCATTTCCCTCCGGCCTGCTGCTGCCCGCACTGCTCGTCGCATACGTCCTCCAGTCGATGGCGGGAGCAGCCGAAACGCTCCGGCTCGCACAGGATCCCGCGCTTTCACCGGATGGCACGACGCTCGCCTTTGCGTGGCGCGGCGACATCTGGAGCGTGCCGGTGAAAGGCGGCGCGGCGCGGCGGCTCACGCAGCATCCGGCGACGGAATCGTCGCCCGCATTTTCGCCGGATGGGAAGCAGATCGCGTTCATCAGCGACCGCGAGGGCTCGAAGCAGGTGTACGTGATGCCCGCGGCCGGCGGTGATCCGCGACAACTCACGTGGCATACGGAGGAGGCTCTTGCAAAACCTCAGCAGTAACCGGGCGGGATGCCATCACTCCTCTGAGCGATGACGACGCACGTCGGTGACCGTGTAGGTTTTGCAAGAGCCTCGGAGGGTTGGAAAATCGAGGAGTGGTTTCCAGACGGGACAGGGCTGCTGGTCAGCATCACGCGCGATCATTTTTGGAAACACGCCGCACGGCTGGCGCGGCTGGATGTGACGGCGCGCAAGGCGGAGCAGGTGTTGCTGGATGATTACGCGGCGGAAGGCTCCGTGTCGCCGGATGGGAAGAGCGTGCTTTTTTCCCGCGAGGGCGAGGTCTGGTGGCGGCAGGGCTATGAGGGCTCGCGCGCCGGGCAGATCTGGATGCTGGATCGCGGCGACGGGAGTTGCCGGCAGATCAAAGGCGAGCGCAGCGAATGCCGCTGGCCGCTGTGGAAGCCGGATGGCAACGGCTTCTACTATGTCTCGGGACGCGACGGCAGATTCAATCTATGGGAGCACGAACTCGCGACCGCGAAGGATCGGCAGCTCACTTCGTTCAAGACCGACTCGGTCGTCTTTCCCGCCATTTCGCGGAACGGCCGCACGCCCGTGTTTCGCCATCAGTTCGACTTTTATCGCTGGATCCCGGATGGAAAGTCAGCGCCGACGCGCATCGACATCCAGTATGCCGGCGACTCGCTGGCGCCGACGGTCGAGCGGCAGGTGCTCGAACGTGCAACCGATGTCACGTTCACCGCAAACGGTCTCCAGATGGCGTTCATCTCGGGTGGCGATGTGTGGGTGATGGACACCGAACTTCAGCAACGCGGAGATTTTCAGCCATTCGATCAAGACGCTGAAGCGCGGGCATCTCGTCGGCGTGCCGACGGCGGGCGGAGTCATCAGCACCGGCGCCACGGAGATCATGGATGTCGGCAAGCTCCGTCTGCCATTCCGCGGCTGGTATCTCCTCGGCGACGGGAAGGACATGGAACTCAACGGCGCGGTGCCTGACCACGTCCTCTGGTCAGCGCCGGGCGATCTGCCGCGCGGGGTGGATGCGCAATTGCAGAAAGCGATCGAAGTCCTGCGGGAAGATGTGACCGCCTGGAAGCAGAAGCCGCAGCCAAAACTGCTCAAGGCATCGGAGCGGAAGCGCTGAACGCGGCGCTTCCTCAGGGCGACGCTGGCCGGTCGCTCCCGGCTTCGCCCGGCACCGTCCCCTCGGCGATCTGGCGCGAGAGCCGTGCACGGGTGATGAGCTTGCTGATGATGCCGTGCCGGGGAGCGAGCAGGGTCGCGAGGAGAAACAGGCAGCCGCTCACGAGGGCGATCATGCCGGCGGTATTCGTGCTCTCGTAGCCAAACGCGGCAGGCACGGCGATGGCGCTGAGATGGCCGAGCACCGCGGCCAGCACTCCGAGGATGACGGTGAGCACGACCATGACGGACAGCCGGTCCGTGAGCATGTAGGCGGCGGCGGCGGGCACGATGAGCATCGCAACGACGAGGATGTTGCCCACGCTTTCAAAGCACGCGACGGCGGTGATGGCCACGAGCGTCATCAGCAGGTAGTGCATGAAACGCGCGTTGATTCCGAGCGTGGTGGCCAGCGCGGGATCGAAGGAGCTGATCTTCAGTTCCTTAAAAAAAAGGGTCACGCAGATGAGATTCAGCAGACAGACGCTGCCGAGGGTGAGCACGACGCGCGGGATTTCGTGGCCGGCGAAGCTCGTCGTATCGAGAGGGGTCAGCTCGATCGCGCCGTAGAGCACGCAGCCAGGATCGAGGTCCACTTTGTCCGCCGCCTGCACGACGAGCAGCAGGCCGAGGGCGAAGAGCGCGGTGAAGACCACGCCCATGCTCGCGCCTTCATCCACCTTGCCGTAGCCGCGCACCCATTCGGTGAAAAGCGCGGTGAGGATCCCGACGATCGCGGCGCCGACGAACATCGGCAGGCTCGCGCGGCTGCCAGTCACGAGAAATGCAACGGCGAGGCCGGGAAGGACTGCGTGGCTGATGGCGTCGCCCATCATGCTCATGCGACGGAGCACGAGGAAAGGGCCGAGCAACGCACTGGCGGCCGCGCACAGCACGGCGGCGGCGATGATCCATCCGTCGAGCGCCCACGACAGTTGGCTGAGGCTTTCGGTGACACGCTGGAGCATGGGTCAGGTGTTGCGGGAGTCGCCCGCTGCGACGGAGATGAGATGGGGGCTCAGCGGCACGGGGAGCGCGCGCCCGGCGTCGAGCAGCGATTCGAGTTCGCGGATCATCTCCGGACCGAGCACGTGCTCGATGGCGTCCGCATCGCGGTCCACGTGGCTGGGCGCGATGTCGGCGTGGGTGATGAGGTAAAGCTCCCACATGCGGTGCTGGCGGACGAGCTGCGCGGCCTCCTCGAAGCCATCGGGTGTGAACTTGATCTTGTCGCCCGCCGGCCACGACGTGATGAGCCCTGCGCGCCCGGCGCGGGCGATCTCGGTGCGAAGCCGGCCCGCCGACCAGGAGCGTTTCGCGAGCAGCGCCGCGACGAAGATCGCCGGAGCGGATCGCTCGCCGGCCGGCCGCGGTTCAGCGGTCTCGATGAGTTCGTAGGCGGCGCGCAGCAGGTGCTGGCGGCGCACTTTGTTTTCAAAGGCCCGCCGGTTCAGCCAGCGGACGACGACTCCGCGCGAGGAACCGAACGCCATGCTGAAGACAAACAGCGCGCTGCCCGCGAGCACGATCATGGCGCCGGAGGGGAGATTCGGCAGCAGCGCGCTCGCCGCCGATCCCGCCAGGCCGCTGAGCGCGCCAAACACACCGGCGATGATCGCCATGGAGGCGAGCCGCTCGGTCCAGAACCGCGCGGCGGCGGCGGGGACGATCAGCAGTGCGATGACGAGGATGAGGCCCACTGCCTGGAGTCCGACGACTGTGACGAGCACGATGAGCGCCATCATCAGGACATCGAGAATCACCGTGGGCCAGCCCTGCGCGGAGGCATAGGCGGCGTCGAAGCAGAGGAGGCGGAATTCCTTGAACAGCAGCAGGCAAGTCGTGAGGACAACGACGGCAACCCCGGCGATGAGCAGGGAGTCGGCCGCGGTCATGGAGGCGGTCTTGCCGTAGATGAAGGATTCGAGTCCCGCCGAATGACCGCCGCCCATGCGCTGCGCGACACCGAGCACGGCGACGCCTGCGCCGAAGAAGACGCTGAGCACGATGCCGAGCGCGGTGTCCTCCTTGAGCCGGGTGAAATTGCGGATGAGGAGAATGCACGCGAGCCCGAGCAGCCCGCTGATCGTCGCTCCGGCGAGCAGCAGGGCGAGCGATTTGCCCGTGCCGCCGGTGGCGACGGAAAACATGAAGGCGAGACCGATGCCCGGCAGCGTGGCATGGCTGAGCGCATCGCCCATGAGCGCCCGCTTGCGCAGCAGCGCGAAGCAGCCGAGCACGCCGGCAGCCATGCCGAGCACGGCCGTGCCGGTGATGACGACACGCGTGTTGTAGTCGCGCAGAGTGATGACACGGATCCACTCGTCCGCCGCGGGCCAGCGGAGCGTGCGGTTCGTGATGCTGCCGCGATCCGCCGCGACGCCGGCCGGGAGGAAGGCGAAAAGGAACAGCACGATCGCGAGCAGCCGGCGCGCGTTCATTTTCCCTGGGAGATGCGGGCGACGGCGTCGGCGGCCTCGCTGAGCAAGGTGAGCTTGCCGCCGTAGGCGCGCTGGAGGTTCTCGTTATTAAACACCCCGGCGGTCGGCCCGTGCGCGACGACGCGCATGTTCAGGAGGATGACGTGATCGAAATACTCGCGCACGGTCTGAAGGTCGTGATGGACGACGAGGCACGTCTTTCCCGCGGCGCGCAGATCGTGGAGCAGCGCGACGATGGCGCGTTCGGTGGCCGCATCCACCGCGGCGAACGGCTCGTCCATGAGATACAGGTCGGCATCCTGCACGAGTGCGCGGGCGAGGAAGGTGCGCTGCTGCTGGCCGCCGGAAAGCTGGCTGATCTGGCGATGCGCGAGGCTCGCGATGCCCACGCGATCGAGCGCCTCCAGCGCGGCGGCCTTGTGGCTCCGCGAGACGGGCTTGAACCACCCGATGCGCCCGTAGCGCCCCATGGTCACGACATCGAGCGCGCTCACGGGGAAGTCCCAGTCCACGCTCTCGCGCTGCGGCACGTAGGCGACGCGGGAACGGACCTTCGAGTACGGCTGGCCGAAGATCAGCACGCGGCCCGAGGCCTTCGGGATGAGTTCCAGCACGGCCTTGATCAGCGTGCTCTTGCCCGCGCCGTTCGGACCGACGACGCCGACGAGCTGCCCGCCCGGCACGTCGAGGTCCACGTCCCACAGCACGGGCTTGCGATGGTAGGCCACCGTGAGGTCGTGGATGGAAAGCGGCGCGAGCGGCGAATGTTCGGCCCCGGTGCTCGCCAGCGGCGGCGGTGAGACTGCGGGGTCACCTGCCATCGTGGAGCTTCCCCTCTCTGCCGCCCTTCGGGGCTTCGCCGCCCAGCGCGCGGGCGACCAGCGTGATGTTGTGATCGAGCATTCCGAGATAGGTGCCCTCAAAGGTGCCCGCCGCGCCCATCGCATCCGAGAAGAGTTCGCCGCCGATGCGCAGATCCTTGCCGCGGGATTTCACCCCGCCGACGAGCGCCTCGATGTTCTTCGGCGAGACGCTGCTCTCGACGAAGACCGCCTTCACGTCGTTTGCCACGATGAAGTCCACCAGCGAATTGATCCGCTGCAAACCGGCCTCGGATTCGGTGCTGATTCCCTGCACGCCCATCACCTTCAGGCCAAAGGCGCGGCCGAAGTAGTTGAATGCATCGTGCGACGAAATGAGCACGCGGCTCGTCTCCGGCACGGTCGCGAGCACCTTTTTTCCGTAGGCGTGCAGCTCCCCGCATTTCGCCGCGTAGGCCGTGGCATCGGCCAGGTAGGCCGCCGCATTCGCGGGATCGAATTCCGCCAGCCTTTTGCCGACTGCCTCGACGCATTTCGCCCATGCGCCGGGATCCATCCACACGTGCGGATCGGCGTGGCCGCCGAAGTCGGGCGGTTCGAGCAGGAACTTTTCATCGATGAGTTCCGTCACCGCAAAGACCGGCTTGTTGCGCGCGACCTTGACGAGCGTGTCCGCCATTTTCCCCTCGAGCATGAGGCCGGAGTAGAAGACGACATCGGCGCGGATCATCGCGGCCACATCATCGCGGGTCGGCTTGTAAAGGTGCGGGTCCACGCCCGCGCCCATGATCGCGGTGACGTTCGCCTTGCCGCCCGCGACGTTCTTCACGATGTCATTCACCATGCCGACGGTGGTGATGATGCTGTAAGGATACGATTTCGGCGCAGCGTGGGCGGATGCCGCCGTGATGAGAAGCAGAAGAGCGCTCGCGAACTGGCGGCAGGCGGAGAAAAATGCGGATGGAATCATGGGTCAGGATATTGGTCAGAAGCGCCAGGAGATGCCGACGAAGGGGTTGAGGTCCGGGGCGGATCTGGTGACGCCGATGTTGATGCCGGCGTCGAGCTGGATGTCATCGGTCACGGCGTAGGTGAAGCCGATGTCCACCGTGGCCACCCATGGCGTGTCGCGCTGGGTGCTGACTTCGTTGAAGAACTCCACGTAGCCGGCCAGATTTCCTACGATGTCGTGTCCGATTGAAATCGTGCTCAGAAACGACGCGTGATAGCCGCGGCTGTCAGCATTCCGCAGGACATCGATCTCCGCCTGCGCACCCAGCCCCCAGCCGTGTGGCAGCTCGACGGCGAGCGGAAAGATGACGCCGCCCTCGACCGCGTTGTTGCCGAGGCCGTCCTGGTTGGTGGGGAACTTCAGGAACGGCATGACCGCGAGGGCCGTCTTGCCACCGTCATTTCCCCAGAGGTTCACCTTGAGCCGCGCGGTGATATCGCCAAAACCGGACATTCTTTCGACCTTGCCCGCTGCGCGATCTTCCACGCGGACCTGGCTGTAGTTATCGAGGATGACCTGCAAATCGACATTGTTTGTCAGACCGAGCTTGAGGTTCACCGGTGCGATGGCCCAGGCCCGCGTCCGTGTATCGCCGCCTCCGGACTTGTCGCGGTCCGAGGTGTAGGTCGCCAGATCCATCTCAAACTGAAAGTGCCCCGCATCCACCGTGTATGCGCTTTCCGTCTTGTCGGGCCGGTCGGTCGCCATCGGGCGCATGAGATCGCGCGGCGTGGGGTTGAAGAGATGGTACTGGCCCTTGTCCGGGGCGGGCCTGGCGGCCTGATGCTCACCTCCGAAGGCCGTTCCGACGGAAAGCTCGCAGATGGCGAGCGCCACCAGCGGCCTGTAGATTGGGTGCGACATGGGGCGGATGGAACAGGATCCCATGTTTTGAGTCAAAGGAAATGTTTTGCCCCTACAACATTGTCTCAACGCCCACTTTTTTTCTTGGACTAAAACCATCGCCTTTGTGCCGGCGACGCGCTAAGGGCCAGCCGATGAAAGCGCGCCGCCGCACCACCAAGGCTCCAAAAAAGCCCGCACCCTCCGAATCCACGGAGGATCACCTGGAGCGCATCGCCGAACTGGTGGAGCAAAAGGGCTACGCGCGTGTCACCGACGTGGCCGAGGCGCTCGATGTGAAGCCCTCCACCGTCTCGAACATGGTGCGCCGGCTCGCCGCGCGCGGCTTCGTGAACTACGAGCGGTACCGCGGCTTCAGCCTCACCGCGGAAGGCCGCTCCGTCGCCGCCAGGATCAAGGCCCGGCACGCGACGCTGACGGAACTTTTCAGCCTCATGCGACTGGAGCCGGAGACGATCGAGCAGGAGGTCGAGGACATCGAGCACCACTTGCGCCCGCAGACGCTGGCCGCGCTGGCAAAGCTGGTGAGCTACTGGCAGGAGCACCCGGAGCACTTGCAGTCCTTCCTGCGCTTCAGCCGGAAGAAGTGACGCCACGCGCGGGCCGTCGAAGCCCGCGCAGGGATGGCGGGCATCTCCGGAAATTCATCTTGCCGGGGCTCACGTGACGCGACGAGTTTCCGCGCAGTTCTTCAGCCCCATGAAAACGTCCCCCGCCCGTTCGTTGGTTCTCGCTGCGCGACTGGCTGTCGCGCCCGCCGCAATATGGGCCGCCGCGCTGGACGCGCTGGCGGTGCCTTACGACATCGTCTATGTGCGCCAGCCGCGATTCGGCGACAATACGAACACGACCTGGCCGGAGGTCTTTCATCCGG
>Ga0105044_10007817_pt1 | contig 14731 bp, 14 predicted proteins | sample MAT01_FD_78092 | JGI IMG/M metagenome (GOLD analysis project Ga0105044, IMG submission 78092) | Freshwater microbial communities from Lake Fryxell liftoff mats and glacier meltwater in Antarctica - MAT-01 | ecosystem: Environmental > Aquatic > Freshwater > Ice > Liftoff microbial mat | place...
CACTTGACTTCCCGGTGAAATGAAAGAGACTACAATAAACGGAGGGTGACCCATGCTGACCTATCACTCTGCGTACAAACATGAAGATTCGATCGTTCTCGGCGAAGTGATCGATTTCCCGGGGACAGTATCCTTCGGGCATTCGCTCGACGATGCTCGAATCAATCTCGCCGGCGCGTTGAGGGACATGGCGGAAACCAACCTTTTTCAAGGTGAGTCGTTACCGCTTCCCAACGATCTTGCCGACGATCCCGATGCGGATGTGGATGAACCGATCTACCTCGTTGAGAAATTACCAAGCCGATGGTACGCGTGATCTGCAAACAACTGGACGTTCCGCAACCTTGAAAGGCCGACTACGATGTTCGGATATACGAGATTCATCGCGATCGTCTGTTTCGTCACGTTGACGGCCATGGCACGGCCTCAGTCTGGTGAAAAGGCCTTGATCACCTCCGTCGCCGGCACCGGTGAAGCTGGCTATACCGGTGACGCCGGCCCAGCGATGAAAGCGAAGATCTCCAATCCGTTCGATGTCTGTCTCGATTCCGAGGGGAACCTCTACTTCTCCGAATCAGGCAATCATGTCATCCGCAGAGTCGATGCGAAGACGGGCGTCATCAGCACTTACGCGGGCACAGGCAAAAAGGGCTTCGCCGGCGATGGCGGCCTTGCGACGCAGGCGCAATTGAACGACCCATATGGCATCGAGTTCGATGCCGATGGCAATCTCTACATCGTTGATCGGCTCAACTACTGCATCCGCAAGGTGGCGAAGGACGGCAAGGTGTCGACCGTTGCCGGCACCGGCGGCAAATCGGGCTACATGGGTGACGGCGGCCCCGCAGCGCAGGCGGGTTTCAAGGAACCCAACGGCCTTTGCCTTGACCACAAGGGCAAGTTGTACATCGCCGATGTGGCCGACCAGCGCGTGCGCGTGGTCGATCTCGCATCGGGGAAGATCGATACGTTCGCCGGCAACGGCAAGAAGGTGCAGGCGGGCGACGGCGGTCCGGTAAAGGATGCGTCGCTGATGGGGCCCCGTGCCGTCGCCATCGGGCCGGACGGGAACCTGTACATCTGTGAGCGAGAAGGCAACGCCATCCGTCGGGTGGATGTGAAGAAGGGGACGATCGAACGCGTGGCCGGCACCGGCAAGAAGGGCTACAGCGGCGACGGTGGTGCGGCGCTCGAAGCAACGTTCAACGGGCCGAAGGAACTGGACATCGACAAGGAAGGCAACATCTACGTCGTCGATACCGAGAACCAGGCCATCCGCCGGATCGATGCCAAATCACGCAAGATTTCAACCGTGGCCGGCACCGGCAAACTCGGCAGCACCGGCGATGGCGGCCCGGCTGTGAATGCCACCCTGGGAAGACCGCACGGCGTTACCGTCGGTCCCAAGGGAGAAGTCTACATCGGCGATACGTTGAGCCATCGGATTCGGGTGGTGAAGTAGCGCCTGTTTAGCGGCGAGCCCAACGGGCTCGCCGATCAGCGTAACAGTGCCGGCAGCTTCGGGAACATTCCCTCCGCCGTGATCGTCACTCCTTCAGCAATCGACTTCTTCTCCGGCGAATCGGCCGGGCTCAGTGTCGGATCGGTATTCACAACATCAAATCCAAAGTGGGCGTAGCGTGGCTTTGTCCACGTCAGCCGCCATTCCTTCGTGCCCTTCATCAGCGGCAGGTCGACCGTCATGCGGTCGCCGTGACGGAATGTCAGTCTGCCATCACCGATCAACAGATAGCGATAGTTCGATTCTTTGGCCGACGGCTGTGTCTTGTTCTGATCAAGCCGAAAGCGCAGTGTGGCGGTTTCGGTTCCATCCACCTTCACATTCAGCGTGTCGCCGGGGGTAAATGCTCCCTGGGGCAGGTCACGCGGGATGCTGACCGTCAGTGCGGTTGGGGCGATGGCGAATGACTTTTGATCGACGAACGACGACAATTCGCTGACCGGGCCAGGAGACTTCGGATCGAGGATGTGGGCGAACAGGTCGATAAGTTCACGCCATTCCTGCACCGCCGGTGCTTTCAGTTGTTCGGCCACGGCCGTCCAGTCCGCCGCGGTGTCTTCTCCAACCGGGTGCTTCAGCGGGCCAAGTACCGTCCGCCGACTGTCGGCCAGCAGTTGCTCGTACGACTTCCGCACCCGCTTGCGAAGTTCCGCCTGCAGGGCATCGGGGACTTCGCTCAGGCTCCAAGTCTTGTAGTCGGGGAAGCGCACCTTCAGTGTGTCGAGGCGGGTGGCGGCATACGTGTTTAAGCTGGCTTCCGGTGGGATCGGGTTGATCAGCAGTACCGCGTCAGGCCCGGGCGGGTCGCGCAGCAGACCCAGTGAAGTGGCTAACCCCTTCACGTCGAGCAGCCGCTTGCGAACGGCCTGCCAGTCGCGTGCGGCTGTTGCGGCTTCGTCGAACGTGTAGGCCTGCCCCTTGATCGGTTCATCGGCGGCAAACGGCGGGTTCGCTTCGTTGCTCAGCAGACTTTCAACCTGGGTCAGCCAGCGCGGGTGAAAATCGCTTTCGAACAGGCGGTCGTTGGCTTTGTTCCGCAGCGCGAGGTTGAACTGGCGAAGCTCGCCCACCCCTTCGCGCAAACTGTCGATCAATGCGAGTAGTCGCTGCCGGTCGGCGAACGCGGGCGGCGGAGCTTTTGTCCATTCGGCCGAGGCGCTTTCGGGGATGGCGATCTGTTCGACCTTGTCATGCAGCGCCTGCAGGTCGGGTAACGTGTGGATGGCCGTCAGCGGCGACAGGGCATCGAGTTGCTCGCGCAGCTTCGCATGGGCGTCGATCTCGTCGGATCGCGACTTGACGAATGTACGTTTGTCATCGGGCAGCTTGCCAAAGTCCGGGTGATCGCGCAGCAACTTCAGTTCGACGGCCCGCTTCTGAACGATGTCGCCAGTCAGCCGATCGGGAAGCGGCTTGTCGCGTGCCTCGAACTCGGCCACGCGGTCGGCCAGGCCGGTCTGCGGGGCGACTGGACCACCAGTGGTCAGCAGGAAGAAGGCCGCTAGGGCCGCGGCAACGAGGATCGCGGCCGACCCGGCGACGATCCAACGCAGGCGAGCATCGCTCTTGCGGTTATGCTCGCGGAAGCGATAGGCGGCACGCAGGCAGTGATTGAACAGTTCGGCTACGCCGTACGGGGCGCGCGGTTGGGCCGGTGCATCGGCGAACGCAGGCTGGCGGACGGCAGTCGGGTGAATCCGCACGGCCAGGCTGCCGAACGAGGCCGCCTGCTCGCCCAGGTGGCGTGCGAAGCGTTCCTGTACCTGCACCTGCCGCAGAGCGATCTTACGTTCCCATTGTGCCCGCGGGATCGGCTCGCGGATCAGGCGATCGCATTTCGTGAGGGCGAGATAAACCGGTAGTCCGCCTATCGCGTGTTCACGGCTGCGGTGGCTTTCGAGCAGTCGCAGAAAGCGTGTAAATTCACGAAAGTCGGTTTCGACCTGATCGTCCGACGCACTGGCATCGATTGTCAGCACCAGTGCATCCGCATCGAGCACCGCGCGGGCCAACAGTCCCGACTTGCCGCCGCGTGTCAGTGACTTGCGCTGCGCGAGCAGGTCATTGGCGACGCGGCCGTCGCAGTCGTAGAGCATGACGCTCAAGTCGGGCGTGGCTTCCGGGTCGCCGGCATACGGTTCGAAGTAGAGCGGGTAGCGAACGATTTCTTCGAGGGTTTCGCGCTGGCGGTCTTCATAGACGCGCCGCCAGAGTTCCGCCATTCCGTTCGTCAGGTCGATCAGCCGCCCCTGCAGGATGCGATCCTGCGTGTGCGACGCCTGCACCAGCGCACCGACCAGCGACGACTTCCCGGCATCGGGCATGCCGAACAGGACGACGCGCAGCGCCCCGGGATCGGAGTCGACGTTCGGCAGTGCGGTCGTCAGGGGAGGCTTCGAAGGCATGAGGAAATGGTATTAAATCACGCGACAATCCGATGAGGTTAGCCCATCTTTGGGGAGCGTGCTGCATTGCGGAACTTCAGACAGATGCGGTTAAAGCGTCTAGCGACAATCGATCAGTATCGATGTGCACGTGCGCGAGAAGATACTGCCCGGAGTCAATTTCGCGGGCAATCTCCTGATACGCACTTACCCCATCGGATTGGGGAAGCGGTTCGCCGTCTTCGATCATTCCCTCGAAGTGGAACTCCAACGCTTCCTTCATATTTGCGACAGTCTCTTCGACGGTGACTCCCACGGCAGCACGCCCGGGTACGTCAGGGCAATGCGCGCTGTAACCGGATGGTGTCCTACCGATGGCGATCAGGTACTGATTCACGACTGCCTCCGCTAGTGCAGTGTCAAAGCTGAAGTGAGGCGTAGCCGCGTTCGCCAGAACGCGGGTTTCCCGCACTCTGGCGAACGCGGCTACAAATCATTCGAGGTGTGACAGAGCACTAGCATTCAACCATCGAGGCCAGCCTGAATAAAGATCGATTGGTCCTCCGCGACTTATGGGCCCTGTTCCTGCAATTCATCGATGGCCAGATTGCGGCCGCGCTTGAATTCATTCAAGCGGGTATACAGCCGTTGACTCGGCGGTACGCCATAATCGGGATCGCCGACCTTGATTCGAATCACGGCGAGGCGAGTGGCGTCGGAACGTTCCGTTTCCTCGACCCGATTCATGACTTCATCCAGCGTCAGGGCCTCTTCGCCGATTCGGAAGAATTTGCCGTCGGCTGATGCGGCGGAGAGAACGAAGATGTCCATCTCCCCTTTGCGGACCTCGCCGGCCTTCGGCGTCGGGTTCTCCACTTTCAGTGGCGTTTTCACCACTTCGCTGGATCTGCCTTCGTTGTTGTTGGACGGGTCGGCACCGCCTTTGCCGCCGAGGCCCATGCCGCCATCGCCCCCCAGCAACATGTACACGGCCACGGCCGCGGCGGTACCGCCGCCGGCTTTGGCAACCTTGGCCGGTCGGGTTTGATTGGTCTTCGACACCCAGCGCGTCAGAAAACCGGTGCCGATGAAGCCGAACACGAAGCCGCCGGCCACGGCCAGAACGGTGATGACCGTCTTCTCGATCGCGCCGAATTCGCCCAAAAGCGGGTACATTATTTCTCCTTCGACGATTCCAGCAGGCCGAACGGACTGTCGATCCGCAACGGCACATCGCGAAACCAGTTGCGGAATTGCCGAACTTGCGGACCGCTTGGAAACCCGGAGAGCACACGCGGCATCAGGATCACGAAGTACGGGTCACGTTCCGGGGTGAGCAGTTTGTGCGTGTCGATCACGTCCTGGGCGCTGCGCGGGTCGGTCACAAGTTGCGGCTTGCCGTTCCTGTAGTAAATCAGGCTGCCGTCCTTCGGGTCAATATCGAGCACGCAGATGCTGTAGCGGTCGGCCGGGTTCTTGCGTTCCGCTTGAAGTTGAGCTACATCTTTGCGCGCGCGATCGAGTTCCGCCTTTACTGCTTGCAGTTCCCGTTCCACCGACGTGGGATCGGCAGTCTTTTTCTCTTCTTCCTCACTGCGTTTCTGCTCGCTGACGACCGGCAACAGAAGAAACATGCAGAACAGTAGAATCAGAACGTCGATCAGCGGGATGAAAAATCGCGTGACTGAACGCGTGGGTCGATTGATCACGCGCGGCCCTCCCGTTTAGGCGGGCCGCCGCCGGCCAGCGAGCGGATCAGATCCCTGCCGACCTGCGCGACCCAGGTCGGCAGGATGTTGATCAGCGCCATGAACAGGCCGCTGCCGGTGGCCGTGATGGCCGGGGCATAGCGCTTGATGACTTCCTGCGGCGCGAAATCGGTCGAGTTGAACGTCTGCAGAATCGCGGCCACCGTGCCAATTAACCCGAGAAGGGGGAACCACTCCGCGGCCTGTGCGAGGTGCGTCAGCCAGGGGTCGGGCCCCTCATCGAAGCCGTCACCTTGCCATTTCAATGCCCGGCGGACGAGAAGAGTCTGCGTCACGAACAACAGGGTTCCCATCCCGAGAATCAACCAGTCGATCGCGGAGATTCTGACGCGTTGAATGTAGTAGCGCTGGGCATCGGCGGGGATCGACGCGGCGACGAGCACGGCCACGGCCGCGGGCACCAATGCGAAGACGAGCGGCAACAGGTGCTGAATGATCAGTCGTCGCACATCAGCCTCCAAGGCGAGCGGGGGACGTCAGTCCCCTGTTGGGGGAAGGCGGCGTTCCAGGAACCAGTCGGGCAGGGCCTGGATGCGGCCCTCGCGGTCGACGCAGGCAAGCGTCGTATTCCCCTCGGCGATCAAGCGGCCTTCGCGCTTCACTTCGTACTTGTGTTCAATCCGGATCGGCGTCGTGCGGGCTACCGTGGTGCGGATCGTCAACAGGTCGTCGTAGTACGCCGGCAGTTTGTACTTCACTTCGATCTTCGCGAGCACCAGCAGGAAACCGGCATCTTCCATGTCCTTGTAGGTCAGACCCAGGTCACGCAGCAACTCGGTGCGGGCCTGCTCGAAGTAGACGAGGTAGTTCGCATGATGAAGCAAACCCATGCGATCGGTTTCCGCGTAGCGAACGCGGATGCAGATCTCGCCGCTGGTCGGTTGCTCGCTCACTCGATAATTCCCCAGCGGTACCACGGCCAGTAGATCACCACCGCGCGACCCAGCATGAGCCGGCTGGGAACCTGCCCCCACGAGCGGCTGTCAGCACTGGAGTTAACGTTGTCGCCGAACATCAGGTAGTGATCGGGCTGCACGAAGTAGGTCTGCACATCGCCGCAGGAGGTGGGAACCGGCCCCCATTCGCGCTCGAACGCCCGCGCTTCAGCGGCGGGCAGGCCGGGCCCGGGTTGCGGCAGGCTGCAGCGGTATTGCAGATCACGCCAAAGGCTGACACGGCTTACGGTCACGTTGCCCCTGGCACCGACGCGTGCCGGCTGCAGCAGATCATTCGCTTCGTACGGCTCGAACTCGCGTGCCGGGTCGGAGGGCGGATAGTCGGACTGGTCGCGGCCGAAGCCGAGCGCCTTGCCATCGACCCAAACCGTCAGCCGGGCATCGAAGTTGGCGAACCGCAGCTTGTAGCTGCCCGACGACGTCATTGATGTCGGATGGCTGCCCATTTCGCGCAGTTCCTCACCATCTTTCACGGCAATCACACGAGACAGTTTGCACTCACCCCCGGTGAACGTGGCACGGAAGCGGTTCTTACCCTTCGCCAGTTCCAGGATTGTCGTGTCATCGGGCGAGGCGATCTCGACCGTGCAGTCGAGCGCCAGGTCGGAGACCCAATGGCTCAGGTCGTTGTCGAAACGCTGGAACAGCCGCTGCGGCTCGGGCGGGCGAAACTGCGAGTCGGCGCCGCGAACATTGTAGCCGAGGTAGTCGATGATCAGGTAGGGGACAATCGCATCGCGGTTCCACGGGTCGATATGTTGATAGCGCATCCACTCGACATCGCTCGCACCTTCATGGCGGAAACCAGCCTCCTGCATCGCCCAGCCCGATTTCACTTCCTGGGCATGCCAGCGCATCCGCCGGATCCCCTCGAGGCTTTTCGGCTGCCGATCAAGATCGAAGACGATCCGCCGCATTGCGAGAATTTCGTCGGGCGACTTGCGGACGATCTCGAACCTCCCCCGCCGGAAGTGGTCGATGGCGTCCGGGTTGTTCTGGTACATGTATCGCGGCAGCCAGGCGTCAAGTTCTCGCTGCGGCCGTTCATTGGGCGGGATGTTGTCGTACTTCAGTTCGCGCGTGGTGTAGAGGTCGCCGTCAAAGACGGCCAAAGTCTCCCCGCCCAGACCGACGAGGCGTCTGATGTAGTTCATCCCCGAGCGTTCCGCGGGGGAGTACGGTTCTTTCGGAAACTTGAAGACGGGCACTTCGAACCGCTTCGGATCGCGCAAATGGTACTCGTACTTGGAGACGAGCACTCGGTCGCCACTGAATATGGTGGATGAAGAGAGAAGCGACGAATCGAGATCCTTTCGCAGTTCAGCCTTAACGCGTTCGTTCCACTCGGCGGTCGAAAGACGCTTGCGCTCCTCGCCGGACTTCTCGTCGTACCATCGAGTGAACTGGAAGCCGCAATTCTCGCAAAGGTAGTCCTGTGCGTCGCCGCGTTTGCCATTCTCCGATGCGTTGATCGGGAACTTATGCCCGCATTCGCGGCAGGTGCAGCGCTGCTGATCGCCCCATAGGGTGGAAGCCATCGAACCGGTCGGGATGACGAATGCCTCGGCCACGAACAGCTTCAGCATCAGCACCAGCGTGACGACAAACACGACCGTCTCGAAGATCTCACGCGTTGCATCGCGCGGCGGTTCGTTCGGCAGTGGCGGCGCGGCCGGCTTTTTTCCGAGGAAGCGTGAAAGCATTTCTGTCCGCCTGACGTAGTTCGGGCCTTGAATCTTCTCTATTCAATTAGCGATTTCACCGATGCTCGGCCTTATCATCGCAGCAATCGGATCCGCGACCAGTCGATCGATTGAAAGGTTCTTTCACGCCCGTTGATGGTCAATCGCGTGACACGGCTCGGCTGATGAAGCAGAAACGGTTTCCCGAGGAAGTTTCGTTCGGGTACGCCGGGTATTGGCCACGATCTCGAATCATCCGAGTTTGCGCTGTTGTCACCCAGCATGAAGTACTCGTCTGCCCCCAGCATGTACGCTTCTTCAATCGCGTTTCGACCCGATGAGCGATAGTAGATGTCCCGCGAGATCTTCAGATCGCGGATGACGACGTTGATCCCCTGAACGCCGAGCGCCACGGGGGAAGTCACGTCAACCCGGGTCTTTGCCGCGTCGAGATCATATGAACTGAACGGCTGCTTGCCGTTGACCGAGAACGATACCCGGCGATCGACGAACGCCATGCGGATGCGGTACTTCTCGCCCGCTTCCAGCGGCTTGCGTTCGCCCGTGCGGACGATGCCGAAACCGTCGTGCCGAAGCTGTGCTTCGGGCGGGGACTGCCCGACCGGGCACGCGGCGATCATCGTGTCGGCTCCGTCCCACATCCGGCACAGCAGCTGACCCGAACCGGCGAGTACTTCGACTTCGAATTCGGCAACGAAATCATGCACGGCCATCGACCCGGTGTCGGAATGCACGCCGTTGTAGATGAACCGGTCGCGGATCATTTCTTCTTTGTCAGTCTGCGTCGCGTCGTCGTAACGGTGATGCTTATACGCGATCCACACCGGCACACGCGTGGCCCAGGTGCCGTCGAGCAAGAGTTCCTTGCCAGCCAGCGCCAGGCCCGGGTCGGAGTTCTGATCAGGAGCGTCGGGCGGAAGTTTGTTTTCAACCACCCAGCGTTTGGCCCAGCCTTCTGGTTGCGGCGGAAAGTTCATGTCGAAGATCGGCACACGAGTCTCAAGTGCTTCCACCAGTGACTTGCGGGCCAGGCGGCCATCAATGTAAACATCGCCGTTGATCACCTGCACTTTCTCACCCGGCAGGCCGACGACGCGTTTGACGTACGGCTTGGAAAGATCGGAGGGGCAGCGAAACACGGCCGGCTCCCAGCGGCGTGGCGATCGCAGCGTGTAAACGTTCTTGTCGACCAGCAACCGGTCGCCGGCCAGTTCAATCGCCCCAACGAGTTCGATGTCAGTCTTGCCGCAGTTGGGGCAGGTGGCTTTCGGGTAATTCGGGTTCTGCTTCCCGGGCTCGCCGATATTGACCGGGTGCCCGCACCTAGGGCAGGCCACCGACTTGTGGTTGCCGATCAGTGCGGGAGCCATCGAACCGGTCGGCACGCCGAACGGCTCGACCGCAAGCGAACGCAGGAAGAGGATCGCTGAGATAAAAAGGACGAGGCTTTCCGCCAACCGCCGGGATGCGGTAGGGGTGACGAGCACTTTCACCAGCCGATCCGGCGGAAGCGAGTCGGAATGCGATTGAATTAGTTCCGCCAACGCAACAGTAGCTACTTCTCCCGATGCGAAGGGAACCTCCGCCGGGAGCGGCTGCGCTTCGGGAATCTCGGCAGTCGGCTCGGCTGGCTGCAAGCAGTTTCTCGCTTATGCAAACATGAGTCGACCACGTGGCGTGGGAATGGTTCGACCTAACTCGGTTGCCGTCTCAATCCATTCATTAATTACGATTTGCGCTTGGGCCAGGGCGGTTTGATACGTTGGTCCGTCCGCCGCGCACCCTGCAAGTTCAGGAACCTCGGCGATGTACGCTAAGTCCCTCTCGCTCCAGTAGATGATGATTTCGTACTTGGCTTCCGCAACGGCAGGCTTACTTCGCTTTCGGGTGGTCTTCGTCGCCATCGGTTTCATCCTTTTCTTGAACCATTTCGTAAGCGACCAAAATGCCCCGTACCTGCTTGACCTGATAAGCCTTGGCTTTACGCCCTTTCGACTGCAGGTTGACGATTTCTTCGATCCCTTCGAATGAAAAGATATGATGACCGCCTCTTACCCGTTCTGTAAACCCCAGATGCGTCAACAGTTGGCGAAGGTCAGCGAAGCGGATGTTTGCATCGGCATTCCCGCGAAGTATCCGGTCGAGTGTTTTTTGATGCTTGCTCACGGTTTTACGCTCATCAACTCCTTCAGTTGCAAAACTGATCGGCTAATCATCCGACTCCAGCACGGCTAGAAACGCTTCCTGCGGAATCTCGACCTGACCCACCTGTTTCATCCGTTTCTTGCCGGCCGCCTGCTTGGCCCAGAGTTTGCGCTTGCGGGTGATGTCGCCGCCGTAGCACTTGGCGGTAACGTTCTTACGTAAGGCGGCAATCGTCTCGCGGGCGATCACGCGGGTACCGATAGCTGCTTGCAACGCGACTTCGAACATGTGGCGGTCGATCTCCTGTCGCAATTTCGAGATCAGATTTCGGCCGCGGCGTTCCGCAGTGGCGCGATGCACGATCACCGACAGGGCATCGACCCGTTTGTGATGCACCAGCACATCGAGCCGAACCAGATCGGCGGGCCGATAGCCGAGAAACTCGTAGTCCATCGTGCCGTAGCCGTGCGTGACCGACTTGAGCTTGTCGTAGAGGTCGTAAATCACATCTGCCAGCGGGAGTTCGTACACGATGATGGCGCGCGTGGGGCTCAAGTATTCCGTGCGAATGTAGATGCCCCGGCGGTTCGACGCCAGCGACATGATGTCGCCTATGTTTTTGACCGGCAGCAGGAAGCTGATTCGCACGATCGGCTCGCGGAACTCCTCGATCTGTCCGGAATCGGGCACGTCCTGCGGGTTGTTGACGATGACCGACTCGCCGTTCGTCTTGAGAATTTCATAAGTGACGTTCGGGGCGGTGTGAATCAGGTCGATGGTGCTGTCGCGTTCCAGCCGTTGGCCGATGATTTCGCGGTGCAGCAGTCCGAGAAAGCCGCAGCGGAAGCCGAAACCCAGGCCATCGCTGTTTTCCGGGGTGTAGGTGAAGCTGGAATCGTTGAGCTTCAACTTGCCGAGCGCTTCGCGAAGCGCCTCGAATTCGTTGTTATTGGTGGGGAACAGCCCGCTGTAGACCATCGGTTGCGGGATTTTGTAACCGGGCAGGGCGGTCTCGGTCGGCGTGGCGGCATCGGTGACCGTGTCGCCCACATGGACTTCGCCGATGTCCTTGATCGCCGCCATCATGTAGCCGACTTCGCCGGTCGTCAGTTCGCCGCACGGCGTCATCGACGGACGGAACTGACCCGTCTCGGTGACCACATATTCGGTCTTCTCACGCATCAGCTTGATTCGTTGCCCGACCTTGATCGCCCCGTCCATCACACGGACGTAGATGACGACGCCCTTGAACGTGTCGAAGTGGCTGTTGTAAATTAACGCTTTCAGGGGCTCGTCGGGTGAGCCGGGCGGCGGCGGCACGCGCTCGACGATGGCATCGAGCACTTCCAGCACGCCGATGCCGCTCTTGGCGCTGGCACGCAGCACTTCGCCCGTCGTCGAGCCGACGGCCGTCTCCATCTCGAGGATGACTTCGTCAGGCCGGGCGGTCGGCATGTCGATCTTGTTGAGGACCGGCACGATGGTCAGATTGTTTTCCATCGCCAGAAAGGCGTTAGCCACTGTTTGCGCCTGCACGCCCTGGAACGCATCGACGAGTAGAATCGCCCCTTCGCACGCGGCCAGGCTGCGGGAGACTTCGTAACCGAAGTCGACGTGACCGGGGGTGTCGATCAGGTTGAGTTCGTACTTCTCGCCTTTATAGTCGTGGTAGATCGTGACCGGGTGCATCTGGATAGTGATGCCGCGTTCCTGCTCGAGGTCCATGCCATCGAGCAACTGGGCCCGGTACTCGCGCTTCGAGATGGTGCCTGTCTGCAGGAGGAACTGGTCGGCGAGCGTGCTTTTCCCGTGATCGATATGGGCAATGATCGAGAAATTGCGAATGTACTTGGCTGCGGGCATGATTCCTGAGTGCCAGATGTCCCGGGTGATCCGTGGCCGTCCCGGTTTCGGCGGACACTTGCTATGGTAGCACGTCGTTGCGACAATGCACAGGTCAACGCCCGCTTGCGCACCCTCCGCGTGAAAGGCTTCTCATGCCGCACTTGGTTTTTGCCGTCGTCCTGATCGGTACCGTCATCGGCTGCACGACCCCCGCATCCACCCCCGCGCCGACTCTGCCGGCCCCGCCGATGGAGATCACGCTGGAGAAGGTCAAGGCCGCCGATCTGCCGGCGCTGATCGCGAAACACAAGGGCAAGGTCGTGGCCGTGGATGTATGGGCCGACTTCTGTGCCCCGTGCAAGAAGGCGTTTCCCCACCTGGTACAGCTGCACAGGCAACATGCGGCCGATGGCCTGGTATGCATCAGCCTGAGCAAAGACTTGGACGACGGCTACGACGGGGCCCTGGCATTCCTGAAGAGTCAGAAGGCCCACTTCAACAACTACATCCTCTGGGACAGCGACGAAGCGCTGGATGCACTCGAAAAGAAGATCCCGCACACGGCGATCCCGATTTTTCACGTGTTCGACCGCGACGGCAAGCGGGTGAAAACGTGGGAAGGGGCGATCAGGCACGATGAGATCGATGCGACGATCGGGGAGTTGCTGAAAAAGAAGTAGCGACCGTTTAGCGAGCATCCCGACGGGATGCCCGGATGCCCCATTACTCACTTCTTCTGCAGAAACTGCATCAGCCCCATTCCCTCCGGACGCGGCATTGTGTCTGCGGGGGTGGACCATGCCTGCACGCCTTTGCCGGGGACGGTGCGCGTCACGTTCATTGCCCAGGCGGTGCCGGCAGCAGGCGCATGAGCGGTCAGTTCGCGCAGCGGGATGGCGGCTTCGGCAATCCACTGCGTCTCGTCACTTTGAATGGCCACGTACCACTGCGGATTCCAGCGAGTGTCGCCCCAGCAATCCTCGGCCAGGCAGCCGCGCTGGTCGATGTGCAACTGGAAGTAGGTCTGATAATCGCGATCCAGGTCGAGCATGATGCTCACCCGGTCAAATGCCCGCAGATTCATGTCCCGCGTTCGCTTCTCGACCGGCAGGACACGCATGCCGGCCGGGTGGGTGCATTGCACGGCCACGTACAGGTGTTCGCCGTCGCAGGCGAACCAGGCGCGGCTGGTGAAGGCGCTTATCGGTTTACCGGCCTCATCGCGCGTCAGGGCCGTGTCGAGTTCCCCGGCCGTTGTGCTCAGCACAAGCGGTTGCACGCCCTGCCAGCATTCGTCGTTCAGCCTGCCATCCAGTTTCGGGCGAGTGTCGACTTTCGGGCACCAGGCGATCGGCTTCGGCGGGTTGGTGCCCAGCGTGCGGTTGATCAACCACAACTCCCCCATCGCGCAATCGCGGTACGGGTCGGCACCGCGTGTCGCCGTCTGGCCGCCCAGCGGCACGGCGGTGTCGGCGAGATACTTGCTCAGCCACTTCTTCGGCGCATCGATGTCGCCCAACTGCCGACGGGCGGACATCAGGCACAACTGCATGCCCGGGTCGTAGGCCGCGACTCGGCCGAACTGGGCCAGACGCGATTCCATTGTCAGGCTGCTTGCGAACCATTGCCGCATATCCTCGGCATCGACGAGTGTGGCCGTGTGGCTTGTCTGCACGATCTCGGTGCCGCCCTTCACGAAAACCTGCTTGGCAGGGTCGGCCCGCTGCACGGCTGTTTCGGTCAGCACCGCGAAGTGGCCCAGTTCCTGTCGACGGCGTGCTTCGCTGCTTGCGGAGTAGCGGATCAGCCAGCGGCACGCTTCCAGCGCGGCCGGGTGGCGCGGATACTTCTCGACGAGCAACAGATACGTCTCGCGGGCGAACGACCACTCCCCGACTGCGGCGTATTGTTTGGCGATCGCTTCGATCGCGCGGGCACCTTGCTCGGCCGGCATTTCCTTGACCGCGGTCGCCAACTCGCCGAGCACTTGCCCGCGGTTGACCAGTGCGCCGCCATCGCCGCGGATGATCTTTTCGAACGTTCGCCGTTTCTGCATCGCCTGTTCGATGGCCGGGCGGGCTTTGAGCGCCTCTTCCTCGACGGGCGGCATGTCGCGGCGGGCCTGCCTACCGAATGCCAGCGAGATGCCCTGAAGCAGATGGTCGTCGCCGACGGCACTTTCCATTCTGCTGGCGAGCAGGCGGAAGCAGCGACTTTCAATCGCGGTGGCATCTTCCGACAGTAACGCGGCGGCCGGTTGAGCGTAGTCGCGCGGGGAGTCGCCCAGGCGGGTCAGCACGTCGTTGAGCGGAATAACCACGCCGGCCGGGTCGGGGCGATCCAGGGTGGCGTACAGCTTGCGGGGCGACCAGAGGGCCAGCTTCAATGTCGTCAACTGTTCGGGGAA
>Ga0105044_10007819_pt1 | contig 14729 bp, 11 predicted proteins | sample MAT01_FD_78092 | JGI IMG/M metagenome (GOLD analysis project Ga0105044, IMG submission 78092) | Freshwater microbial communities from Lake Fryxell liftoff mats and glacier meltwater in Antarctica - MAT-01 | ecosystem: Environmental > Aquatic > Freshwater > Ice > Liftoff microbial mat | place...
ATGCAAAGGAAGATATTGCAACCCGTGCATTGGTGGAAGCAAGAACCGAAGGCGAACAGTTGCTGGAAACTACCGAAAGGTTTATTCAGAAAAATATTGTACTACTTACAAAGGAAGAAATGAATGACTCTGCAGCTGCCATGCAGGCCCTGCAACTGGCGCTCACCATGGATGATAAAGATTTGATCCATTCAAAAGTAGAAGCGCTGAATGATATTTCAAGACCCTATGCCGAGCGGATCATGGACCAGGCAATTGCAGTTGCTATGAAGGGGAAGACCGTTTAAAGCTGCCTGCAAACAGCCAAATGCAACAAGCCAGCAAGGTGAAAAAACTCAGCAACATACCATATTTAATTAAGGTAGGTTCAAAAGAAATTTTGAGATGGGTTTCTCCCTTTACAATGGGCACGCTCATAAAATTGATATCATATTGATTCAGTTCTTTTTTATCGCTGCCGATTGAATAATACCAATGCGGATAAAAATTTTGTTGCAAAATTAATTGGGTGGCTTTATTACTCTGCACTGTCAACTCCATTTGCTGGGGCGAAAATGACAATAATTGTATGGTTGCTGCAACACTATCTTCTGAATATATAAAAGCTTTATCCAAATGATTTTCTTTATGAGTGATGGCATCTTTATCAAAATAAGCCCGCATGTTTTTTAGTATAATCGGGTAAGGTACTTCCTGTGCTGTTCCAATCTGTTTGTTGTACATGCTCCAGTCTCCAATCATGCTGTCTTCATCCGGGGTACCGGTAACATTATTTTTTATCTGTGTAAGAACAGGTAAGGGAATTCCCCTGGGACTTCTGTTCAACAGAGATTGTACCTGTGCCACAGAAGCCTTGCCCACGCCGGTAAATGGGATATTCAACAGACAGGCAATGATCATATCTGCTATCAATATTTTTTTAAGTAACGGCCAGTTGTTAAAGCGAAGGCACCATTTTATTCCCCACAATAATGACAGTTGAATAATGCCCTGCATCCAAAATGTATCATAAAAACTGATGGCATTGATGAATGCTTTTAATTTAACTGAAAAGTCATTTTGTGTGGTAATGCTTTGTAGTTTGTAAATAAAACTTTCTTTACTGCCAAAGGCTTTGTAAAGTCCAAAAATAATCCCGGCAATTACAGCTACTTCAATTATATAATAAATCCATTGTATAGCTCCTGAAAAGCTTTTTTTCTGTTGAATATATTTATTCAGTTCAAGACAGGCTGCCAATATGAAACAAAAAATTGCAAAAATCCTGAACTCGCCATTCAATCTTACATAGCCAATAAATGGCACGTATTGATAGGCCAAAGTTTTAAAAAAACCACCAGTAGCTATCAATGCAAAAAGAAAACCGGCAAGCAATAAAAAACGTTGCAGGCTGTTTTTTTTATTTACAAGACTCAATATAAAAAACAACAAAAGGGTAAGGCTGAAGTAACAATTCCGTACAGCAATATCGTTGTTAAACAGCAATTCGTTTTTTACTGTTGCAAAGGGAAACAAAGCGCTTATCCAGCTTTGAATATTGGTTGGGTGTAGCAACGAATCCCTGAGACTTATCTTTTCACCTCTTAAAAAGTGTGGTATCAAATCCAGGTAACCGCTAATCATTCCTGCACCCAAAAATAGAAAGAGTACAATTAAAATTGCATGTGAAGGTAACAATGATTTTAACCTGAATACAATAGTGGAGTTGCCGGTATTAGAAAAAATATGATATACCAGGTAGGCTACAAAAAAATATCCTGCACTAATAATAATGCCAGGGTGTGCAGATGCAACCAGCATATACAAAAGCAAAGTAGTTTTAACTGCCTGCCGGCCACTAAATTTTTGAAGCATTAACTGGTAACTCCAAAAACACCAGGGCAAAAAGGCAGCGCCACTAAGCCAGTTAAAATGCTGCAGGTGTCCAACTATGTAACCGCAACACATATAAGCTACGGCACCCATTATTATCACCTCTTTATTTAGTTGCCAGCTGCTCATTAATCTGAACATGCCAACCCCTCCTAAAACGATGTAAAAAAGTGTTTCTATTGTAAATATATAAGCGTTGTAACCTACGGTGGAAGCTATTATCCAGGTTATCGGGCTCCAATAGCCGCCGCTCATATCTCCATATTGGGGAAACCCAAAATTGATATACGGATTCCACAAGGGAAGATAGCCGGCATGTATACTTTCACTCATGAAAAATTTAGGTGGAAAGTAATTGGTAAAGGCATCATTTTTTAAGAAAAACAAAAAAGAGGAAATGGGTAGAAATGCAATCAATACAATGGCAGCAAAAAATAAAATAGTTTTTACGGCAGGCCTTTTCGATTCTGGTAACAATTGCATTTGATAAAGATATGTTTCTATAAAAAAAATGAAAAAAAAACTTTGTATTGCTTTCTCTATGCCGGATTAATTAAACTTAAATTCTTACTTTATAAAAAGTGGACAGTTTTTATTTGCTAAAATGAAAGTGCGGTTACTGCAATTTATGGAAACGGGCATACTAGTGAGTTTGCCTGATATTGGCGACGGCGATTGTATAACGGAATAGTTTAAGTAACATTATTTTTCTAAATGGGAAAAAGTGGTATTAATATTTCGGAAAAAAGTATTGACGTGGTAAAAGAAAGAGGGTTGACCAGGGCAAATTTTGCAGTTTATAATGGTTGCAACTTTTAGTCCGTTGATTAAACACAAAAAGCTGATCACTTTCTTTGCCGGGAAAAAGCTATTATTAACTAATTTTTATTGAAAATTGTTGAACTGTTTCACCATGGGCGTTCAGTATTTTATATGGAATTTAAAAAGCAGGCATTAATCAATATTTATTTTTTTATTCACCAGGTATAGTGGTCGTGCTTTGGTTTCAGTAAATAGGCTGGCAATATATTCTCCCAATAATCCAATGGCCAGTAACTGTGTGCCACCTAAAAACATAACAGCAATAATTAAGGAAGTCCATCCAGGAACAGTGTTGCCGTTGAAGTAAGCAACAAGAGCATAAATACCAAATGCAAAAGCAGCCATAGAAATAATGCTGCCAATTAATAATGCTATTCGTAAGGGTTTAAAACTAAAAGATGTAGTTCCTTTTAATGCAAACCGTAACATTGTTGCAAAAGAATATTTCGTTTTGCCAAACTGCCTTGCAGGTGCGTCAAATGCAATGGTTGCTGATTTAAAACCGATCCAGCTAAAAATACCTCTTAAAAAAAGTTCCCGTTCTTTAAACTGCAAAATACTGGTTAATACTTTCCGGTTAAATGCCTTAAAATCGGCTACACCTACTTCTATCCTGGTATCGGAAATGGCGTTGATAAAAGCATAAAAAACAGCTGCAGTTGTATTTTTTAACCAGCCGACATTGGCTGTTTTGTTTCGTTTGGTAACAACAAGGTCAAAGCCTGCGGCTAACTGTTCAATCATGGCAGGAATAAGGGCCGGCGGATGTTGCAGGTCGCCATCCATTATGATAATATAATCACCTGTTGCATGTTCCATACCAGCCATCAATGCATTCTGGTGCCCAAAATTTCTGCTGAGTGAAATGCATTTAATCTTTTTATCTTTTAGTGCAATGGCTTGAATTTGTTGGAGGGTGTTATCGGTACTTCCATCATCTACAAAAATTATTTCGTAGTCATTTTTGCAAACTGATTGTAGTTGTTCACACAATGCAGGGATACTTTCTGCCTCATTAAAAACAGGAATGATGATACTTAGCAAACTGCTGTTGTTTTAGATAGTTGAAAACGAAAATAAATAAAAGTAAAATAATTACAGCATTTACAATTGCCGTACCTCATACAGCCTTGCTACATACTTACCAATCATATCAAATTCAATATTTACCAGGCTGCCTGCTGTTACCTGGTGAATATTGGTATGTTCATAAGTGTACGGAATAATTGCTACCGTAAATGTATTGCCGGTTACATTGAAGACGGTCAGGCTTGTTCCATTAATTGCAATGGAGCCTTTTTCAATTACAAGCGCAGCAAATTTTGGGTCAAAGGAAAAAGTATATTCCCAGCTGCCATCTTTATCTGTAACCTGCTGGCAAGTGGCCACCGCATCTACATGCCCCTGTACAATATGTCCGTCCAGCCTGCCATTCATGGTAAGGCATCTTTCAATATTTACAAACGTTCCTATCTTCCAGGTGTTTAGATTGGTTTTATGCAGGGTTTCTTCAATGGCTGTTAATTGGTGTTGACCGTTCTCTGTTTTTTCTACAGTGAGGCAAACGCCGCTGTGCGCTACACTTTGGTCAACTTTTAAATCTGCAGAAATGGGAGAGGCTATCCAAAATGTTTTATTGGTGCCAGTTGAAATAATATCAGTAACAATGCCGGTTGTTTCAATAATGCCTGTAAACATGTTGCAAAATTAGTAGTTTACAATTTCTGATTTGGTATAAAAATAGAGCGATTGCCTGCTTCAATAATTGTTTAACCACTTCGAATCTGTGTGAAATAATTGTTTTGACACCCCCACAGCGGTTACATACCCTGTCGGCGATTGCAGTTGCAAAAGCTTTTTAAATCTACGCAACTGCTGATAGACTCTTCGGGTTTTTTGGAAGTCTTAAAGCCGTTGTCTCGTTAGCAGATTCATATTTGAATCAAATCAAACAGCTTTTTGAATAGAAAAAATGGTTAAAATTTTTATTTAAATCAGTAAGCAGTAAGCAGTAATTAAACCTCTATCACCTGATACCCGGTGCCTAAATTACTAAGCGCATCTTCCAGCCTTTCTTTGTGTGTATCTGTAATAAATACCTGGCCATCATTACCGGCACATACCCATTGCAGTAATTGATGCATCCTATCCTGGTCCAGTTTTTCAAAAACATCATCCAGTAATAGTAAAGGTGCAAAGCCTTTGTATAATTTTAATAACTGAAACTCGGCTAGTTTTAATGCAAACAGCAAACTCTTTCGCTGCCCCTGCGATGCAATATTTTTAAACACCTGGCCATTCAATAAAAATGAAATATCATCTTTATGAATGCCAACATTGCTGCGTTGCAATAGCAGATCTTTTTCCCGGTATTGCAGCAGTAATTCTTCAAAACTTTTGCTGTGTAGCTGGCTTTCATATTCAAGCACTACCGCTTCTTTTTGTCCGGCAATTGTACCGTATAAGTCGTTGGCAAGCGGCATTAGTTGCTGCATGAAACTGGTACGTGTCTGGTAGATATATTTCCCGGGAGGAATCAGTTGATCGTCCAGTACCTCCAGCAAGGGCCAATTGGTAGAACCCTGCTCTGCAAAACGTTTCAGCAGACTGTTGCGTTGCTGCAATACTTTATTGTACAAAATAAGTTGTTGCAGATATTGTTCATCCACCTGGCTGATTACGGTATCTAAAAAACGCCTTCGGCCTTCGCTGCCGCCTGTTATCAATTCAATATCATCAGGTGCCACCATCACTGCCGGAAATTTCCCAATGTGCTTTGAGAATTTAGTATAAGCTGTGTCATTCAGCAATAATTCTTTTTTACCTGTAAGCCGGTGTATCAGCACAACTTTTTGAGCATCAAAACGAGCTTCCAGTCTAAATCCGTCAGATTCAAACTGAACATTCATAACATCAGTTTTTGTGAAATAGCTCTTCGTAAAACAGGTATAATAAATAGCGTCCAGCAAATTGGTTTTTCCCCTGCCATTAAGCCCGCAAATACCAATCACCCTTTCATTGAAATTGAAAGTGGAAAATGTATAATTCTTAAACTGTGTAAGAGAAATGTTTGAAAGCCGCAACATAAGTCCGCAAGATAAATGATTGTTTTACATGAAGCTCAATTGAAGAATCCTTCAACCTGCATTCCATTACAAATGAAGTTTTAAATAACTGGTTTGTTATTTAAAACTTCATCTAAACATCTAAACATCTAAGCATCTAAACTTCAAACAATTGGTAATACATTTTTGTAAGTACTTTAAAATTGAAACAGATACTTTAAAAAGAATGGATAATTTTGCCCACACAAATAAATACATGCCTTCAACCGACGTCCTTTTAATAACGCCCCCTTTTACACAATTAAATACACCTTACCCGGCAACGGCATATTTAAAAGGGTTCTTAAATACAAAAGGTATTACGTCTTATCAAACAGACTTGGGCATAGAAGTTACCATCGCACTTTTCTCTCAGCAAGGCTTGCAGCAATTATTTGGCAGCATTGCCGGCATAGAGGGATTTAATGAAAACATCAAACGCATCTTTAGACTCAGGCAACAATACGTACAAACCATTGATGCAGCCATCCTTTTTTTGCAAGGCCACAATCCAACGCTGGCAAGGCTTATCTGCAACCGGGGTTTTTTGCCGGAGGCTGGCCGTTTTGCACAGTTGGATGATTTAACCTGGGCTTTTGGCAATATGGGTTTACAGGACAAAGCCAAACATCTTGCCACCATGTACCTGGAAGACCTGTCAGATTTTATTAAAGAAACAGTTGATAGTCATTTTGGTTTTAGCAGGTATGCGGAACGGTTGGGCAGATCGGCCAATAGTTTTGACGAGTTGTATCTGGCGTTGCGACAGCCCTATACCTATATCGATAATATCCTGATAAAAATACTTGAACAACATATTGCCACCGTTCAACCAAAACTGGTTGCCATCTCGGTGCCTTTTCCCGGAAATTTGTATGCTGCATTGCGTTGCGGCCAATGGATCAAGAAAAACTTCCCTTCGGCAAAAGTGGCCATGGGCGGTGGTTTTGCCAATACCGAACTTCGCTCTCTTTCCGATGCAAGGGTATTTGAGTTTTTTGATTTTATTGCATTGGATGATGGAGAAGCACCCATCGAAAATTTATTGCAACACATTAAATCCAACAATAACCAGGATACTTTAAAACGCACTTTAACCCTTCAGGATGAAGCTGTAGTGTACATTGACAACACAGCCTGTACCGATTATAAACAAGGACAGGTAGGCACACCAGACTACAGTGATTTGCTGCTGGCTAAATATATTTCCGCCATTGAATTGGTAAATCCTATGCACACACTTTGGAGCGATGGCAGGTGGAATAAACTAACCATGGCACATGGATGCTATTGGGGTAAATGTACCTTTTGCGACATCTCACTTAATTACATTCAACACTACGAACCACTTACTGCTGCTATACTTTGCAACCGGATGGAAGAGCTGATTGCACAAACCGGCGAGAATGGTTTTCACTTTGTAGATGAGGCTGCACCGCCTGCTTTAATGCGGTCGTTGGCGCTGGAAATTATCCGGCGAAAACTGGTTGTAAGCTGGTGGACCAATATCCGTTTCGAAAAGAGTTTTACCCGTGATCTTTGTTTGTTATTAAAAGCATCCGGCTGCATTGGCGTGTCCGGCGGACTGGAAGTTGCATCGGACAGGCTGTTGCAACTAATACAAAAGGGAATTACGGTTGCACAGGTGGCAAGGGTTACCAACAATTTAAAAGATGCCGGCATCATGGTGCATGCTTACCTGATGTATGGCTTTCCAACCCAAACAGCGCAGGAAACCATTGATTCGCTTGAAATGGTACGCCAGTTATTTGAAGCCGGAATTTTGCAATCAGCCTTCTGGCACCAGTTTGCCATGACGGCTCATAGTCCTGTTGGATTAAATCCAGATGAATACAAAGTAGTAAAGAAAACCAATACCATTGGCACTTTTGCCAATAATGACATTGAGCATACAGATTTAACCGGTGCCGACCATGATACATTTGGCTTCGGTTTAAAAAAATCTTTACTCAATTACATGCATGGCGCCTGTTACGATTACCCGTTACAAAAATGGTTTGATTTTAAAGTGCCAAAAACTTCTATAAAGCCAGGTTATATTACAGAGGCATTGCAAGATGAACCTGTTTTGGTTGCAAAGCCAACAACCAAAGTAGTATGGCTGGGCAATATGCCACAAACAGAAGATTACACAAAATCAAAAAAAGGAAGTCAGTGGGAGATGAGTACCCTTACATTTGAATCCACTACCGAAACGCTCATTATAAAATTGAACAAGCCCAATGCCCATTGGCTTTTAGCAATGCTGCAGCAAGTTTCAATTAACAATCACAAACTCTGCAGTTTGCAGGAAGTAAAAGAAAATTACGAAGCTGCAGGCTTTGATGACTTTGAATTATTTTGGGATAACAAGCCTGTAAATACCTTGTACCGGGTTGGTTTATTGCAGTTGTGAGAAAAGAGCTTTAATATTTATTTCGCAATTCTATAACTCTTTCGATGGTAAATGGTTTTTCCAGGTAATCTGCAACCTGCGCAAATGACCTTGCTCTTTTTTTGTCGGCTATATTGTCAGAAGAAGAAAGGATAAATATCAGGTCTTTAATTGGATCTGCCTGATAGGTTTCTAAAAAACACCAGCCATCTTTTAGCGGCATATTTAAATCTACTAAAATCAATCTTTTTGTATCTTTATTATTGGATAAAAAGGAAAGTGACGAGTCAACATTTCCAAAGCTGGTCACGGGAATACCAGGTAATTCATACTCAAATATTTTCTCTGCTAAAAACAATGACATACCATCATCATCGATAATGCAAATCTCCTCAACATCAGCAATTTTTAGCTTAGCAAGCATGTTCATTTAATAGATTTTAGGTTAATATGAATGCAGGTTCCTTTAATGTAAAATTCAAAAACGATCTTTGTCACAACAATAAAGGCAATAAAAAGTTGGATTTATCTTTTCTGCCAGTTATGTTTAAATATTAGTTGAAATTTACCTTTCCTGATAAACAAAAAAGGAATACTTCCAAAGTAACAGTACAAAATTGTTGAATCGCAATGAAAGTTGTTAAAAAATATTCGGATCGAACTTTTTTAAAGTTCGTTTACCAAAATGTTGAGCTGTTTTCGCCTTTCTTTTCCTGCCCCTTTTTTTTTCAATTTCTCCCTTATCTTTGCCGCCTAAAATATTTTACCATTGGCAACAAAATTTTCCAAAGACACTTACTTGTATTGGTACGAATTAATGTTATTGCTTCGCCGGTTTGAAGAAAAGACAGGGCAGTTGTACGGGATGCAGAAAATAAGAGGCTTTTGTCATTTGTATATTGGGCAGGAGGCTGTAGCTGCAGGTTGTATGACGGCAACCAATCCTGATGATAAATTTATTACCGCATATCGATGTCATGCCTTGGCAATTGCCAAAGGTGTTACACCAAAAGCTACCATGGCAGAATTGTATGGAAAAGCTACCGGGTGCAGCAAGGGCAAGGGTGGTAGCATGCATATTTTTGGGGTAGATGTTGGTTTTTTTGGTGGTCATGGTATTGTGGGTGCCCAAATAGGTACCGGTGCAGGTTTGGCATTTGCAGAACAATACAAAGGCACCAATAATGTGGCACTTTGTTTTTTTGGTGATGGTGCTGCAAGGCAAGGTATGCTTCATGAAACATTTAATATGGCCATGCTTTGGAAATTGCCGGTTGTATTTATCTGTGAAAACAATCAATATGCAATGGGTACTTCTGTTGCCCGTACCAGCAATGTAATGGATTTGTATAAATTGGCTGATGCCTACGATATGCCTGGCGACAGTGTAGATGGAATGAGTCCTGAAGATGTGCACAATGCCATGTTAAGAGCAGTAAACCGGGCAAGGGAAAAAGGCGGACCAACTTTACTGGAAATTAAAACCTATCGTTACAAAGGGCACAGCATGAGCGACCCTCAAAAGTATCGTACAAAAGATGAGGTAGAGGAATACAAGCAGAGAGACCCTATCGATCATGTACTAAGAGTATTGAAAGATGAATATAAATTGGAAGATGCGGATATAGAAGTAATCAACGAGCGGGTAAAAGCCCAGGTAGAAGAGAGCGTGAAATTTGCTGAGGAAAGCCCCTGGCCCAACGATGATGAATTATTGAAAGATGTTTACATCCAGGAAGATTATCCATTTATTACAGACTAGGATAGTTTATTAAACAAAGTAATAAAGAATCAAATTTATAATAATTAAAAAATGCCCGTCTATCCCTTACTAAAAAAGGCAAATGGGTGAAGAAAAAAAATGGCAGAGAAGCAAGCAATAGTAGAAAACGTAGAAGTAAATGAAGCGGTAGAAAAAGCAAAAGATTTTTGGGCTAAGTTTAGCAGGCCAATTATTTATGTGGGAAGTGCACTCATACTGCTTATAGGCGGTTGGTATGCCTATTTGAATTTTGTAAAAGCGCCCAATAATGAAAAAGCTGCTGAATTAATTTTTCCGGCAGAGCAGGTATTCGATAAAATGACGCAGGGTGGATTTAACAAAGATTCTATCAACATAGTGTTGAATGGCGGTGGACCTGTAACAACGGGCGTTTTAAAATTAATCAAAAATTACGGTGGAACAACGGCAGGTAACAGAGCTAACTACATTGCAGGTACCTGCTATTTGTATAGTGGCGATTTTAACAATGCGGTAAAACATTTAAAAGATTTTTCTACCAACGCTACGCAGGTGCAAACCAGCGCTTACCTTTTATTGGGTGATGCTTATTCTGAATTAAAAAAGAATGATGATGCGTTGGACTATTATAAAAAAGCGGTAGCTGTAAACAGCAAAGATGAATTTATGACGCCGGAAGCCTTATTTAAAGCTGGTTTGTTTGCAGATGCAACGGGTAAATCAAAAGAAGCCATTGAATTTTTCAAGAAAATAAAAGAGGAATTCCCTAAAAACGGCCATGCTACAGAAGTTGATAAATATTTAGCAAGGTTGGGGGCGATAGATTAATTTGTAGTTGTTATTAATAGTTTAGTAAATAAGTCTTGGTAAAGTAATTCTATCAAATATATATTTAGTGGGTTCAGCAATTTAAATGAACAGCTAAATATCAAACCATTAATAACTGCAATAAAATTTTGCAGCAACTTTCCTAATTTATGTCAGTAAACTCACCTAATATATCAAATACCATAGGCATCCAGCTAACAAAGGATTCCTGTATTGTGATTGTCCGCACAGAATGGAATGCAATTGTGCTGGATGCGTTGGAAGCTGGTTGCATAAGAGTTTTAAAGGAACACGAGGTATCTTATAAGATAATAACAGTACCCGGTGCATTTGAAATTCCCTTTGCAACCAAGGCCTATTGGGAAGCCCATAAATATAAAGAGGATAAGCCACATGCATTTATTGCCCTCGCTTGTGTAATAAGGGGAGATACGCCCCACTTTGATTATGTATGCAGAGCCGTTACTGATGGCGTATTACACTTAAACCTGTGTTTGCCGGTACCTACTATTTTTGGCGTTCTTACTGTAGATAACCAGGCGCAGGCCGATGAAAGGATTGGCGGAAAGCACGGCCATAAAGGGGAGGAAGCAGCTATTACCGCACTAAAAATGATCACCTTAAAGCAAAGTTTTTCTCCAAAACAATAAAGGCTTTAAATATTCTGCTGGCAAAATGTTAATTGATTATTAAGGGTAACAGCAATAATTAGAAATACTACATTTAATTAATTCATAAATGTCCTTTAAGGGGCAAGGGGCATGAAAGTACAAATATTTATACCTTGTTTTATTGATCAACTGTATCCACAAACAGCCTTTAATATGGTGAAAGTGCTGGAGAAAGCCCGTTGTGAAGTAATCTATAATACCAACCAAACCTGTTGCGGACAACCGGCTTTTAATGCCGGTTTTTGGGATGAGGCAAGAGAAGTGTGTACCAAGTTTATTAAAGATTTCGATAACACGGATTACATCGTTTGTCCAAGCGCCAGTTGCGTTGGATTTGTGAAAAATTATTATGGTAAATTGTTCGATAACTCCTTCTATCACAACCAGGTGAAAGATTTAAGTAACCGTATTTATGAGTTTACAGAATTTCTTACCGATATTTTACATATTGACAATTACGGAGCCGAACTAAATGCCACAGCAACCTATCATGATAGTTGCGCTGCTTTGCGGGAGTGTAAAATTAAAGATGCCCCCCGCAAATTGCTGGCACAGGTAAAAGGGCTGCAACTGGTAGAAATGGACGAGGTGGAAACCTGCTGCGGTTTTGGTGGTTCATTTGCCGTTAAATATGAAGGAATCTCCATTGGAATGGCAGACCAGAAAGTTAAAAATGCAATGGCTACAAATACTGAATATATTATATCTACCGATTTAAGTTGTTTGATGCACCTGGATGGTTATATCAAAAAAAATGATCTGTCCATCAAGACCATGCACATTGCTGATGTTTTGGTAAGCGGCTGGGCAGATTAATCACATTGTTTTATTAAACGTTTAGTATTTAAGTTGTGTTAAAGTAATTCTCCCATTTGTGTTTAGAGGGCTCGGTAATTTGGATGAACATCTAAAAACAAACCTTTAATACTGTATACTTTCCATTGGTACAAGTTAATAACCTGTCATACTAAACTAATCACAATAAGATTTGTTACTTATCAAATGCAAAGAAAAAAGATTTTATTTACACCTGTAATTAAATGATCTGTTTTGTTACTAATATTTCGGGAATATCATTTTTTAAATCAAACCAAAAAAAATACCAACATGAAAAAGTTTTTTTTACACTCATTTGTTTTGCTCGCTTTAGTTTTTACAGGTGCTGCCGTTATGGCACAAACTGCCGATGAAGTAATTGATAAGTACATTGCTGCCATTGGTGGTAAAGAAAAATGGAAGCAAATTAAATCCATAAAAATGGAAGGCCAGGTTGAAGTACAGGGATTGGAAATTCCTTTTGTAGTACAATCTGTTAACAGCAAAGGAACCAGGATGGATGCTGAATTTCAGGGTAGTAAATTCATTGATATTACAACGCCTGAAGCAGGATGGTCACAAAATCCAATGGCAGGTAAAGCTACCCTGCAGCCATTAAGTACAGATGAACTAAAGGTAAAATTAGACGAATTGGATATCCAGGGTGCATTTGTAGATTACAAGGAAAAAGGCAGTACAGTTGAATCTTTAGGTAAAGATGAAGAAGATGGCAACGAGTATTTTAAAATTAAGCTCGTTACCAAAAATCAAAATGAAACTGTTTACTTTTTTGATTTGAAAACCAATCTTATTTACAAGCAGGAATCTACCACCAAACAGCAAGGTCAGGATGTTAAAGTTTCTGTTAAACATTTCGATTACCAGGATACAGACTTTGGCGTAAAAATGCCTTTCAAGTTAGATCAGGGAGGTATGATGCTGGTAACAAAAAAAGTAATTACCAATGCACCTGTTGACGAAACTATTTTCAGCGGCAAATAATCATACATAAATACCTAAAAAATCTTACTCATTAAACCTGCTTGGTTGAGTGAGATTTTTTTTGCTTAAAAACTTCGTTTAAGTCAGTTACACATTTTTTAAAATCCCTGTAATTCATCAGAGTATATTCATAATAAATATTATTGTATGATAAAAAAAATTACGCTTGTATGTATGGCCTGCATGTACATGGCCAGCCTTATTGCACAAACATCCATCAACTCCTCTTATTTTCAAACCCTTACTGCAAGGGCGTTAGGGCCATCTACCATGAGCGGACGAGTAAGCGTTATTGAAGGTATGGCAGTTGGCGATCAGCTCACGTTGTATGTAGGCACTGCAGGCGGTGGTATCTGGAAAAGCCAGAACGGCGGTATTTCTTTTGCCCCGGTATTTGATAAATATTGTCAGAGTATTGGTGCATTGGCTATTGAAAAAGGGAATGATAAAACAGTGTATGCCGGCACCGGCGAAAGCAACATGCGCAACACCGTATCCATCGGTGATGGTATGTATAAAACAACAGATGGAGGAGCCAACTGGCAAAAGATTGGGTTGGATAGCACCGAACATATCAGTAAAATTTTATTTAATCCTACCGATAGTAAAACTTTATTTGTAGCCGTGCCGGGCCCCTTATGGAGCAGCAGTCCGCACAGGGGTTTGTATAAAACAACCGACGGTGGCAAAACCTGGAAAAAGATTTTGTTTGTAAATAACGAAACGGGCTGTGCCGATATAGCCATTAACCCAACCAATCCTAAAATAATGCTGGCCAGTTTCTGGCAATGCAAACGCAAGCCCTATTCTTTTGCATCTGGTGGCCCGGGCAGTGCTTTATATAAAAGTATTGATGGCGGAGAAACCTGGAACAAAGTAACCAACGGTATGCCCGAAGGCGAAGTAGGCAGGATAGTGGTAACCATCAACCCATCAAAACCAGAAGAAGTATTGGCGATTATTGAAGCAAAAGTCCCCGGCCTATTTATATCAAAAGATGAGGGTAGCAACTGGGAAAAATTAGCAGCTACGGAGAATATTACTGCACGTCCGTTTTATTTCAGCACGTTGGTGTTTGATCCAAAAGATCCTAAAAAAGTATACCGCCCGGCCTATGATTTTCAATATTCAAAAGATGGGGGCTATTCCTGGAGCAACACTATTATCGGTGGGGTAACACCCCATGCAGATCATCATGCATTGTGGATCAATCCGGCCAATACAGATATAATGTACCTCGGTACAGATGGTGGTGTATATTATACGATGAACAAAGGTGTATCCTGGCAATTTTTTAATAATTTACCGGTAGGGCAGTTTTATCATGTAGCAACCGACAATGAAAAAATTTACAATGTATATGGTGGCCTGCAGGATAATGGGAGCTGGATGGCGCCTAACTCTTCGGCCCGTGGTGTAAGCAGTGCCGATTGGCAGGATATTAACGGCGGCGATGGTTTTTGGGTGCAGCCCAGTCC
>Ga0105044_10007821_pt1 | contig 14726 bp, 11 predicted proteins | sample MAT01_FD_78092 | JGI IMG/M metagenome (GOLD analysis project Ga0105044, IMG submission 78092) | Freshwater microbial communities from Lake Fryxell liftoff mats and glacier meltwater in Antarctica - MAT-01 | ecosystem: Environmental > Aquatic > Freshwater > Ice > Liftoff microbial mat | place...
CCGCGCCCTTCAGCGTGGCCTGGCGCGAGACGCTGATGGTGGCGATGGATTTTTTGTCCGCGGAAAGGCCGAGGTTTTCCACGCGATGGAAGAACTCGAACTTCACGCCCCGCTTTTTCAGCGCGAGGTAGAGCGGCGAAAACACCGTCTCGCCCATGCCGGCGTCCATCTTGAAAACGTAGGCGCCCTTGTATCCGAAAAAGATGCGGAGGAAGCAGCGCAGCGCCACGCCGGCACCCATGTTGGGCTTCGCCGCCGCGCCGCTGGCCCCGTCCTCGTAGGCGAAGGCGAGGTCGTAGAGCCCTTTGAGGATCGGGCTGTCGAGGGTGTGAAATTCCGCGCCGTGCGTTTTCATCCAGTCGAGAAACTCGACCTCGTCGAGCGAATCGAAGCCGCGGAAGAGGACGCCGTCGGCGATCATGCCTTTCAGCGCGGTGACGCTGGCATCGAGCATGTAGTAGAGGCGCGCGAGGTTGGCGTCCTTTTCCAGCATCTCGACGGTGATCTTTTCGTGGAGGTTGTGCAGGAATTTGAAAAGGTCGTTGGCGACGTTGAGCAGGTCGAAGGCTTTCACGTCCAGCGGATCGAGCGGCAGCGCCCGCACGGTATTGAGCGCGCGGTGGATGTGGGTGTGGGCGAAGACGAAATGCAGGCCGTCGCGAACCGCGTCCGCCACCCGGTCGGCGAGTCCCTCGATCCTGCCGAAAAGCCCGCCGCCCGACCTGACCTCCGGCACCGTCGTCTTCGGCGTCGGCAGGGCGTTCAGGATCGTGGAGTTGTCGTTGATGTTCGCGACGATCCATTCGAGCGCCCGCCGGAAGGTCGCCCAGAGGCTGGGTGGTGGCAGGCCGTCGCCGGGCTCCTGGTTGTCTTTGGGAAAGCGGTAGCACCAGAAATCCCACGGCCCCGCGTGATGGTCGGCGACGACGCCTTCGCTCACGCCGGTGAAAGCGTCGCGCCACGAATTGAACGGCCCGTTCGGGCCCATTTCGTCGTACGCCTTGCGGATCGTGCGGAAGGCGTTTTCATAAAAGCCGAACCAGATGTGCAGCCCGTGCTCCTCGCTGCGATGGCCGAGATTGGGATCGAGATTGCGCCCGCTCGCGCCCTTGCCTCCGAGCCGCCAGCCGAGCTGGTAAAGCGTCACCTCATATTTGCCATTGTGGATGGGATCGGTGAGCCACAGCGCCGCCGTGCAGCCGCCGACACCGCCGCCGAGAATCGCGATCTTTTCTTTCATGGAAATTGCCTTCGTTGTTTTGGGGTTGTCCGTAAAGTTTCGCGCAGCGTGCTAGCGATTCGCGACGCCGCGGGCAAGCGCGGACTCGCCTCTCTCGCGGCAACTCCGGACCCCAACTCCGGCGCACGCCCGCCAAAAATCCGCCGCTATCGTGACAGCTTTGTCCACGCACACCCCAGCGCCTCCCGGACTCGCAGCACCGTCGTCAGCAGAATGTTGATCTCTCCGGCTTCGATCTTCTGCACCGTCCGAATATTCAAATCGGTCAGCTCCGCCAGGCGCTCCTGGGTCACGCTCCTCGCATTGCGTTCCCGGCGCACGTTTGCGCCGAAATCCTGCAACCGCGCGCTTTTTTTGCTGCTGAGTGGCACACCGCATTACGCCGGAAAACCAACTCCATCGTGAACGGCGCAACGGGACGTAAGCTTCCACCTTTTCGCGCTTGCCTCAGGTGCCCGACTGAATTTATCTCCGGCCATAAAGGTTCCTCCCGTCCTCGCCTGGGTCTGTTTTGCGTTCGCTTTCACTGCCTCCGCCGCTGCCCTCACGTTCCCCGACTGGCAGGCGGCCCATTTCACTGCCGCAGAGCTGGCGGATCCGGCCGTCAGCGGCGCGGACGCCAGCCCGGCCGGGGATGGCCTGAGCAACCTGCTCAAATACGCCTTCGACCTCGACCCGCACGCCCCGGCCATCGAGGGCGCACCGGCCCCGCAATTTTTCGACGGCGCGCTGGCGCTCAATTTCCTCCACCGCGCGGATGCCTCCGACCTGAGCTATTCGCTCGAAGCCTCCTCCGACCTTTCCCACTGGAGCCTGCCAAACGCCCTCTCCCCCGCCGCCACGCTGCCGCTCGGCGGCATCGAGCAACGGACCGTGCTCAATCCCTACGCCTGGCCGGCGGACGTGCCGCAATTCCTCCGCCTCCGCGCCACCCTCAGCCCCGTGCCGCTCCTTATTTCCGATGCCCCGCAGATGATCCGCGTCCGCACCGTCTCCCCGCCGCTCGGCCTCGAACTCCACTGGGCCGACCGCTCCAACGCTGAACTCGGCTACCGCATCGAGCGCCAGCGCGCGGCGGAGGGCTGGGAACTCTTCGGCATCACCGGCCCGGACACCATCTTTTACCCCCGACCACACCGTGCAAAGCGGCACCGCCTACGCCTACCGCGTCCGCGCCCTTTTCGCGGACGGCGGCTCTTCCGCGTGGAGTGAAAGCGGCAGCATCACCCCCGCTCCACCCGGCGGCCCCGGCGGCGGTGGCAATCCCGGCGGCGGCGGCCCGCCCGACCCCGACCCGGACACCGATGAGGATACCTTCCGCGACAGCGTGGATGCCTACCCACACGACAGCCGCCGCTCCCGCGACCTCCCCACCCTGACTTACGCCGAGATCGACATCAGCACCCCGATCATCGGCGCGAAAAGTGTCCTTCAGGTTGCATTGGACGACACGAATCAACTGGCCTTCTCCTATAGCGACGACAACAACCCAGGCACGCCACTCAACGTCATCCTGTGGAAAGACGGCGCGCAACTCGGGGAAACCACCAGTTATCCTACCCAAGGCGAGAACTGGAGTTTTCATCCACATTACCCCTATCTGAACGCCGCTGGCGAAATCGCGGGAACCCTCGAAGGCCATCCACCGGACCGAACAGATTTCGGCGAGGTCGCCTTTTCGATGTCCGTTGGAGCGTCGGAGCCGAATTTCATCACCGAGGTCGCGGGCCGCGACCTTAACGCCAGTGGGTTTGGATGGCTGGACGGTCTGAAAAATAGCGGCCTCTATTGGGGGCAGGGTCCCAGTATCATGTTTTCGTATGTTGGAAATCAGATCATCCCCGATACGTCAGGCGGCGGCCATTTCGATCTCCTGCATGTCAATGAAACAGGCCAGGCGGTCTTGGGAGATTATGACTCCGCCAGATTCAAATATAACTACGCCCTGTGGGACAGTGGCGCACAGCTAACCCTCGCCGCGCAGAAAGTTTTCGCCCTCGGCGACGACGGCACCGTCTTCGGCGCCGATATTGCCACGCCACCTTTGTCCGGCCAACCCGCGGGCGCGTTGAGCCCCTTTCTGAGCAGCGTGACCGACGGAACCAAGACCAGCTTAACCACCCTCCTCCCAGCCGAATTCCGAAAACAAGTCTCCATCACTGACTACACCGCCGCGCAGATCAACAGCGTCGGCGACATCCTCTTCAACACCGCGACCCTCACAGGCCCGGAGGACGCGCCGGCATGGACTTACAAAACCATCCTCTGGACCCGCCAGACCAGCACCAACAACCCCAACGGCACCCTAGCCCAAGTCCCCAGCCCCGGCCTGCAGCTCAACGCCAATCGACTGATGGTCGATAAGAAGCTGAAGTATCCCCTCAACGCCACCACCGGCCAGCCCGACGAAACCCTGACTCCCTATACTGCCGCCGTGCTCAAGGTGCCGGTGGAAATATTGGACCACAGTGGCGCTCTTGCCACAGCAATTCCCACCGTAGCGTCTAGTTTGTTAAACTCAAAAGCACGTGGACCGTCATCTATCTTAACTCAACCTGCTATTGCCAGTCGCTACCGTCTCCAAGTCGAATTCTCTAGTCAGCTTTCTGCAAGTGCTGAAGACACGGTGATAGTGACATATGAAGATGGGTATTCCCGTCATCTATTACAAGGGGCGTTCAAAGAAACTGGCAACAATAGCTATCAATTCAGCTACGCGGGCGACCTTCTCCTGCCGGAGAAGCCAATTTTGATTTTGAACGGAATCTCAGCGGGAAGTGACCTTCCGGGAGTGTTATCGGCAAGTTTTGATCCGAAAGAAGACGAATTACCAGTGCTGACAAACCTGCAACTCGATCGCGAAGGGACAAGCAATAAATACTTAAGCGCCGCACCCAATCTTCCCAATGAGTTTACGGTCTTTGAGGGAGGCGACCCATCACCTGAACTGCCAGTGGAAAGCACATGGAGAGTACGTGTGGCGACAAACCCATTTAATAACAGCGACCAATTCGAATTGGCAGTTTGGGGCAAGCTCGATAGCGATGGTCCCAATCACGCCAACCGTGCGCTCGGTAAAATCAAACTTACGCGCCAGAATGACGGTTGCTTCTCTTCAAAGCCGATTTTTTGCATACGCCAATATGACAAACTAACTGCTGCCGCTCGCACGCAGTGGGAGAATAATTACGAGTTAGTTATCGGCGAAGGCTCGCTGGTCGAAATAATCGGCATAGGAGCGATCATAGGTGTTACCTGGAACGTGGCGGATTACCTGAAGGATGAAATTTTGCTATCTATGGTTAATAAATGGGATCAAAAAGATGCACATACGCAGATTTTTTAGAGTCCATGATTCTGGGGGGATTATTTTTGGCGATGGCTGGAATGAGGAACAACACCTTGCCAAAGTGAAAGGCTGGAAGGATTCCGACGAAAACATATTCGCCGAACGTCACGAAATTTGGGATGATCTTCGCGATATGAACGAGGACGATATTTTCGTATATCATGGACACGGAATTGCACGCTTAAACGAAGATGATGAGTGCTACCCCGCTGGCGAAAGTCTGGGTATACAAGGGTACGATACGTTCGGATTTCCTGATGATATTCTGCATGGAGAAATTGCAACGTTCATCGGAGACAAGGCACCTGGCATCGTAATTATAAGCGGCTGTGCGAGCTTTATGGATCCGCTAAAGAGTACTTTTATGTCTAAGGGCACTAAACTCTACATTGGGTGGCTAACACCCATGAAAGAATTAGCTGTAAGAGCTCCAATTCATGCTTTTATAAAAGATATTTTGAACGGAATGACTATCCAAGCCGCAAAGACGCACGCAGACGCGTTAATACCTGAATTGTTTCAGAATTTACGATTGCTTAATGGATGCCCTCCGCTGGAGCTTTCTATTGAGTGTACTGGTACGCTCAACCAAACCATTTACCCAGCTTCTTGGATTAAAGGCACCTGCTACCCACTAACCGTCATAATGCGTTACCTTCCCAAGTCTCGGCGCCGCCTGTTTATTTTCATAATCTGCTTGGTCGTTTACACGGCTGCTTACGTGATTGCCTCACGACTTGTTGCTCACGAAAACGAAAAAAACAGCACCATCTATTTCACATTCGTTTTGGAAAACCCGGACACTGAGCACTCACTCTTTCTCTTCTTCGCGCCGCTTATTTACATTGATGAAAAGCTAAGCGGAAGGAAGCACCGCTTCGATGTTGATTACTTGCCGCCAATTACGTTCCCGTGGGAAGGTCGGTAATGTCGAATTCGGGGTCATAATGTCGAATTCGGTGGTAGAGCTGGGGTGGTAGAGCTGGGGTCAGCTCTAGAATTTCGCTCTTCCTGGGCCAGCGCGGGGACGGAGTAAGGGAAAACGGGGTGAGGCGACAATTTCTGACTCCGGCAACCCCTCACAAAATAATGAAAATCTTTCTCCAAAAAAGCGTGAGTAAGTTCTTTATCGCCGCAATTATCGGTTTCTGGACTGCGAGCCATGCTGTCGCCGCCTCCAAGGCAAAGGCACACGATTACCGATACGTTGTATCGTGGCAGGCCTGGGATGGTGAAGATTTCGATAAGCGGGATGCCATCGTCGTGTCGCTGAATGGGAAGGAAATCGGAACTGTAGCCGCCGCCTTCAAGGTTCTGGAAGAGTTGCCCGTCGCAAAGGGCGAGCATGTGAAAGTGATCCTCCCGCCAACCCCTGCTGGCGTGAAGTCATCGCGCCCGGTGCACTACTACTCAAACTTCATTCAAATCTGGCTCGGCAAAGGGGTGCTGGCGGATTTCTTTTCCAACGGGAAGAAGTTGAATGTTAAGACGCTGACTTGGTCCGACTTTATCAAGAAAGGTAACTTTGTGGTGAAAATGGACGATGTTAGTTGGAGCGTTGATGGGAAAGTGGTTGGGAACGGTGAGGCCATGGCCAAACAGATCGAAGAATGGGGGCGGCACGGGGATATTGTTGTGCAGGACGTCATCCCGCCCGGATGGCTTCCGCCTGGCGTCACCGTTCACGGTGTCGTTAATGAAGTCTTGGAAAGGCTCAAGGCCGAGCGCCGCATCCGCATCCTCCCAGTACGGCCGGACCGCGATGCTTCCGAAAAATACCTTAGAGAGACGCTCTTCCCCTCACTCAAAAATGAGGCGGAACTAGGGGTCAGGCGAGAACGGCGCTAAGTTTGTGGCACATTGCGAGGAATTACCGGTCAGGCGACATTTCCTGACTGAGCGAACTGCTGCCACACGGTGCTTTGAAGCGTGCGCTTTGCGCGTCGATGAGGGCGATGTCGGCGGTCATCGAGAGCCGAGCCGCCGCGTCGCGGCCCTTTTGCCACAGCCGGTTCGCGGCCTGTGGGTGCCCGCGGTGCCAGCGCTCCACGCCCATCCACAGATGCGTGCGCGGCCAGCCGATGGGGAAGGCGCGGCTGTAGGCGCGCAGGGTGGAACAGGCGCGCCCCGCCTGCCGGCGGAGACCGGCCGCCGGTCGCCCGTCGCGCTGGGCCGAGGCCCAGAGCCCGAGGAAAACCTCCGCGACGTACGAGCAGTCGAGCAGCGCCGTGTAGGACACGGGAGGTCCAGCGGCGAGCCGGTCGAGCGCGGTCTGCGCGTGCGTCTGTGCGCGATCCATTTCGCCCAAACGGAAGCGGCCGATGCCTGACCCCGCATGAAACCCGGTGCGGGTGAGCGCGTCCCAGGCTGGCTGTTCCGCATCGCCGAGCATCGCCAGCGCGGCCGCCGGTCCTTCCGTGGCGAGCAGCGCATGCGCCTCCATCGTGACCGCCCAGCCGAGCGTTTGCCCATCTTCCCGCCGCATGGCTGAGCGCCGCGTCAGCGCCGACGCTTCCCGCGCCGCGGCAAATTCGCCACGAAAAAGATGGAGGTAGAAAACATTGGTCAGGCACTCCTCCATGCGGCGGCCATTGCCGAAACGGCGGAAGGTTTGCAGCGCCAACCCGAGCCGCTCCTGCGCCCGCGCGAAGCTGCCGCGGCCATTGAAAAAAATACCCATGAGCTGCTCCACGTAGGCGCGCGTGACCGCGCGGTCGGCCAGCCCGAGCGCCTCCTCGCTCAGTCGGAAATACAAATCGCCGAGCGCCAGCGGCGGCAGTGCGCCGGTGACGATCATCATGCCGCCATACATCTCGGCGAGTTTCGGCGAGGGTCCGACGGCTTCCGCGAGATTCAGACCGTGGATGATGTGGAAGACCGAGGTGATGAGGTCGTTTGTGAAATAGGCGATCTCGCCGAGCTGATTGTCCGCCTGGGTCGCCTCGCCGAGCACCTCCGCGGAACCGACGCCGCGCGCCGCCCGCCCGCCGCCGGTCAGCCGATGCCAGAGCTGCCGCGCCACCGCCGCGGGCAGCGCGAGCATTTTCATCCGGCGCGGCGCGGGGACCGGATGCCCGAGGATGCGCATGGCCTGGGAGAGCCACTGCCGGCTTTCATCGATGCGCCCGAGGTGATGATGGGCCTCGCCGATCTGCCGGTGCCAGCGCCCCAAGGCCAGCGCCGAGGGAGGCGTGGCACCGCGCGTCGCGAGTTCGATCGCCTGCGTGAGGAAGCCGATCGCCTCGCGATTGGCGTAGCGCAGCAGCGCCTGTTCGCCGGCGAGCGTGAGGTAGCGGATCGCCCGCGCGGGCGTGGCCGTATTGCGCCAGTGGTGGGCGAGAATGGGAAAATTCGCGCCGTCATTCTGCTCGATGAACTCCGCGAGGCGGAGATGGAGCTGCTGCCGCTGGGAGAAGATCAACTGCTCGTAGGCGACCTCCTGGATGATGTTGTGCTTGAAGGTAAAAGCCGGCGCGCCGTCAGCCTCGGTGCGCTGGGTGAGATCGAGCGCCACGAGCCGGTCCAGGCACTCGGGGAGATGCGCCCGGTCTTCGTCCACGGGATGGATCGCGTGCAGGGTGCGGAGGGTGAAGGCGCGTCCATTGACGCTCGCGATCTTGATGGCCAGACGCTCGCGGGGCGAAAGGCGGTCGAGGCGTTCGCTGACGACGCCTTGCACGCTGGTGGGAAAATTCAGGCTTCGGAGATCGCCCATGCCCGGCGCGAGTTCGCAGCGGCGGCCGCGGATGACGAGGTGCCCGGCGTCGCGCAGCGCGTAGGCGAGTTCCTCGGAAAAGAACGGATGGCCCTCCGCTTTTTCGCGGATGAAAAGCGCGGCCGCGGGAGGTAGTTCCTCGATCTTCAACCGCTGCCGGATCAGCGCCAGCACTTCATCCCCGCCCAGCGGGCCGAGCGCGATGCGATCCTGCCCCGCGGCCTCGCACAATCCTGCCCACGCCTCCGGCGCCGCCGCGCCGAGCGGTCGTGTCGCCATCGTGAGGAGCAGCCGGGCCACCTTGCGATGCACCTCCAGCGCGAGCGCCCACGACGCGGAATCCAGCCAGTGGGCGTCTTCGAGGACGACGACGAGCGGCTCGGCGGCGGCGGCGTCCTCGAGAAACCCGACGAGCATCCCGACGGTCGCTTCCGCGCGGGACTGGCCGGTCATTTCCGCGGTGATTTCGTTCTCCGGCAGATGCAGGCCCAGCGCGGAATTGAGCAGCGGCGCGAGGCGCAGCGTCTCCGGGGAGTCCGCGAGAAACTGGGCGAGCCGGTCCCCGCGATCGGCTTCCTCGGCCTCCGGCTGAAAGCCGAGCACGTCGCCAAAAACGTGCCGCCACGCGTGGTAGCCGCTCGCGCGTTCCAGCGAATCGCCCCCGCCGAAAAGCACGCGCAGACCGCGGCCCGCGGCGCGGGCGCGAAAGTCGGCCACGAGCGTGGATTTCCCGATCCCGGCCTCGCCTTCGATGATGACAACGCCCGCTTCTCCCCGCTCGCGGAAGGTGCCGAGCCGGCTGCTCAACGCGGCGCGTTCACGCTCCCGGCCGACGATGCCCCGGCGGTCCGGCGCTGGGGCGGCGGCTTCGCCCAGCGGCCGATGGATCGCGACGGTGCTGGCTTTGCCTTTCAACGCCACGTCGCGGAGGAACTCGAACCGGATGGCGCGCGCTGCGGCCTCCTGGGTGGGTTCGTCGCAGAGCACGTCGTTTTCCGCCAGGTCCATGAGCCGCGCGCAGCGGTTCATCGTATCGCCGACCATCGAATATTCGCGCCGCCGCGCACTCCCGATCGCGCCGCAAAAAAGCCGGCCGGTAGTCACGCCGATCGCCGAGTCATGGCCGAGATCGCGCAAGGCCGCGCGGATCGCCAGGGCCATGCGGACGGCGCGGATGGCGTCGTCCTCGTGCGAGCTCGCGGGCAGGCCGAGCGCGGCGATGAGCGTGAGCCCGGCACGATCGTCGCCGAGGTTGTCCACCGTCCCTTCGTAGCGCTCGAGCACGGTCTGGATGGCGCGCACCGCCGCCTGGGTGCGGTCGAGGCTGCGCGCCGGATCGTCGTCCACATCGGGCACATTGATGAAGAGCACCGACACGCGGCGAAACTCCGCGAGCCAGCCGGCCTGCCCCGCCACGATGCGGTCGCGAACCGCCGCCGGCACATGGACAAGGAGCGCCGGCACGTCGCCCGCTTTCACCCACGGCTGCAGCATCGGACGGACTTCGAGCGGTGCGATGGAGTCCAGCAGCGGCGTGCCAGGCGTCCTCGTGGTGGTTTTCGCGGCGGTGGAAAGCAGACGCGCCACTTGCGGCGAGAGCGCCACTTCGCCGGGCCGCGCGAGCGCGATGGCGGTGCGTGCTTCGGCCATCGCCGCGCCGGCGAGGCGCGAGGCCCAGCGCCCGCCGCCGCCCACGACCATGTGCCCCAGTTCACCTGCGCCGACGCTCACGCGCATCGAGAGCGTGACGGCGTCCGTCACGCTCCGCGAATGCATCTGCCGCTGGATGAAGAGCGAGCACTGCGCGGCGCGCCAGGCAGCCTCGGAAAGCGTGCCCGTTGCGCCCGGCCAGACGGCCATCAGGGCATCGCCGGCAAACTTCAGAACCAGCCCGCCGTGAGCCTCGACGAGTTCGATGAGGTCCGTGAAGTAAGCGTTGAGCAGCCGCGAAAGCTCCTCGACGCCGGCCGGGCCCGCTTCGTCCATTCCTTCGGTGAGCGCGGTGAAGCCGGCAATATCCGTGAGCAGGACGGCGGCTGGGAAAGTGGTCGCCCGAGCTTCGCTGGTGGGCTGGGGATCGTGCGCGAGATTTTCCAGCACCAGCGGCGGAACGTAGGCGGCAAGCGCCTCGGCGAGCCGCGCATCTCCTTGGGGCGGTGGGGCGGCGGCGGGCATGGCAGCGCTGCGCCGTTACGTGGCCGCCCAGATTTCCCGGCCGGCCGTGAGTTCAAAATCAATGTCGAGGTGGAAGCCGGCGTGCGGTCTCACGCGCACGTCTGTCGCGGCTGGCGCGAGGCCAATTTCCTGCGCCCACGGCACGCTGTCGTGGTGCGGGATTTCGATCTCGTAATCGCCGCTCAGAAATCCGCCGCCGCGAAAGGCGAGCGGGACGGACGAAGCTTCTGCGATGGATTGATGGCAGGCGCGGGTGCTGTCCTCGATCCGGGGGAGCTGGCGCAAAAAGACGAGGTTGAGCAGATGGTCCGCGGTGAGGCCGCCGAGACTCGCGCCGATGAGAAGAAGCGGGTCGGTGAGCCGCAGCGCTCCTCTCACAAAGGCCTCGGCGGCACCGGCGACCTGCGCAAAAGGCCGCTCGAAAGCGAGCGCCGCCGCGTCTGTGCGGCGTGCGGTGGCGATCGGCAGGATCGCCGCGCGCGCCGCCGGAGCGAAGCGGTGGATGACTTCGCCGGCGGCGGAAAACACGGCGTTTTCGCCCTCGGCGGACGGTATTGCGAGGGTGCCGTATTGCTTGGGAAAGCCGTAGGTGTCGCGCCCTGCGATCATCGCATTGCTCGAGTCGAGCCAGAGGTAAGGCATGTGCCATGCGAGCCGCGCCGGCAGCCAGAGAAAGCCGCGTTTTTCCTCCACGGCGAGGAGCAGGGAGACGTTCAGTTCATTCTCGGTGAACGAGCCGTGCGCTGCTTCCGCAGGCGGTTTGGAGGCCAGCCGGCCCATGCGCATGAAGGTGATGAGCACTGTGGGGGAGAGCACCTGGTAGCGCGTCTTCGGGGCTAGGTTCAGGGTCTTATCGATGAGCGCCTGGAGGCGTGCGCGGTCGGCATCGACGGCGAAGCCAAACGCCTTCACCTGCCGGATCGTGAAAGGATTCCGGACGATGGAATTTCCGGCGTATTGGATGAAAGGGACGTTCGGCATGGCGGGTGGATTCCGCGGTCGCGTGAGAGCTACCAAGCGGGGAATCGTGAGGTCAAGCGGCCTGTCTGTCGCTTGCGCCCCAACGGTTCGCGCGCATGGTGTGCGGCTCCCGATGAAAACCGTCGTCCGCGTCTTTGCCTACGTCCGCCGCTATCCGTGGATGGCCGCCGGCATGCTCGCCTGCGCGGTGCTCACGACGCTCATGGTCGTGGTGTTTCCAAAGGCCACGCAGATCATCATCGACGACGTGCGCGCGGGCCGCGGTGACCGGCTCGTGTGGCTGGTGCTCGTCGCGGCGGCGTCGTTTTTCGTGCGCGATTTTTTCAACGCGATTCGCATCGTGCTGAACAACACCTTCGAGCAGCGCGTGATTTTCGACCTGCGCAGCGATCTTTACGCGCACATCCAGCAACTGCCGCTGACGTGGTTCGACAATCGCGCGACCGGCGACATCATGACCCGGCTGCTCGAAGACGTGACCGCCGTCGAACGGGTGCTCATTGACGGCATCGAAGGCGGTGTGATCGCCGTGCTGCAGATCGTGATCGTGGCGGCGATGCTCTTTTCCTACAACGCCCACCTCGCGTGGCTGGCGCTCATCCCCATCCCGCTGCTCGCGGCGGGCGCGCTCATTTACACGCTCACCGCGCCGCAGCGCTATCGCGGCCAGCGCAAGGCTTCGTCCGCGATGAACTCGCTCCTGCACGACAACCTCGCCGGCATCCGGCAAATCAAGACTTACGTCCGCGAGCGCGAGGAGCACGCGCGTTTCAATGGCGTGAGCGATCAGCTCCGCACCACCACACTGACGGTGATGAAGGTGTGGGCGATCTACAATCCGCTGATGAGTTTCCTCGGCGCGTGCGGCGCGGTGCTCGTGATCGGATTCGGCGGGCGCGCGGTGCTGCGCGGAGAAATGGGCGTGGGCGAGCTCGTAGCTGTGCTGTGGCTGGTCGGCGCGCTGTATGAGCCCGTGGGAAAACTCCACTCTCTCAATCAGCTCGTGCAGGCCGGACGCGCCGCCGGGGAGCGCGTCTTCGAGATCCTCGACACGCCCGCCGAGCCCGGCCGCGTCGAGCACGACGAACCGGTCAGCATCATCGGCGACGTGCGTTTTCAAGACGTGAGCTTTGCGTATTCCGAGGATCGGCCGGTCCTGCATCACATTTCCCTGCACGCGCGTCCGGGCGAGACCGTGGCGCTCGTCGGACACACCGGCGCGGGGAAATCCACGCTCGTGAATCTGCTCACGCGGTTCTACGAATTCGACGACGGAGAGATCCTCATCGACAGCCAGCCGCTCCGCGATTTCTCGAAAAGCGCGCTGCGCTCCGCAGTTGGCCTGGTCACGCAGGAGAGCTTCCTTTTCAACGGCTCCATCCGCGACAACCTCCGCCTGGGAAAGCCCACCGCGACCGACCCCGAACTGCTCGCCGCGCTCGAAGCCGCGAACGCGCGCGAGTTCGTCGATCGCCTGCCGGAGGGCTTGGGCACAGTCGTCGGCGAGCGCGGGGTAAAGCTGAGCGTCGGCGAAAAGCAGCGCGTTTCCATCGCCCGGGCGCTCCTCAAAGACCCGCCGATCCTTGTCCTCGACGAGGCCACCGCGAGCGTGGACACGCAGACCGAGCGGCTCATCCAGGAGGCGCTCGACCGGCTCATGGCGCAGCGCACCAGCTTCGTCATCGCCCACCGCCTCTCGACCGTCCGCCACGCCGATCAAATCCTCGTCATGGACCGCGGCCGCATCGTCGAGCGCGGCCGCCACGACGACCTCCTCGCCCTCGGGGGCATCTACGCACAGCTCTGCGAGAGCAGCTTTTTAGAAACCCGCGAAGCGGTCGGCGTCTAGATCCTGTGGACGCGGGACGAGGTCTTATTTTCGAGTGCCGGCTCGAAGCTAAGAGGGTGTACCGAAACTCACGGTGTCATCCAGAGCGGAGTTCCGTCATGGGCGCAGGTGGGACGGAACGCAGTGGAAGGACCCCGGCGGTTCTGTGCGGTACGGCCCGAGGATGCGCGGGGTCCTTCGACTGCGCTCCGCCCGCTTTTCCGCCTCCGCTCCGCTCAGGATGACACTCTTTTGAGTTCCGGTACATCCTCTAAAAGTGGACGACGAAAATGTGTTTCGGCACGTTTTGTTCGCGTCGGACCAAATGAGGTTCAGTCAGAATTTTCGGTAATGACCGAAGAGCCGCGAAAAAAGCGCCGAATTATTTTGACTTAAAGGCTGGGTTTGGGCTGAATTGGGGCGGTTTGGAGCAAATTGGATCGCTAGCTCCGGCCTCACCTCGCCATGGCCACCACCAACCAGAACCCTGCCGCCCCCAAGTTCACGGCGGCGTTTTGCCATAAGGTCGAGGGCAAAAATCGGATCACAATCCCGGCCGCGTGGCGGTTTGAGGAGGCGGTGGAGTTATATATGATCGAGCGGTCAACGCAGCGATGCGTGTCCGTGATGCCGCTCGCCGAAGTCGAGCGGTTGCGGGCGAAGGCTGACCAAATGGAACCGGAGGAACGGACGGATTTCCTCGATACATTTGCGACGAGCTTGCGGTTGGTCACACTCGACAAGACGGGGCGCTTGACGATTCCCGAAGATTTTTCCGAGTTGCTCGGGCTGCCGGATGCGCGGGAGGTCTGGTTGTCGGGTTCGCTGGATACGTTTAACATTTGGAGCGTCGCCGACTTTACAGGGTTCCAGGCGGCAGACAAGGCGCGGAAGGAGGCGCTGAAGCGGAAACTCGGGATATGATCGCGATGCTCGAACGTCCGCCGCAGAGGCGGGTGACATCCAGGAACAAGATTTTGAAAACGCGAGCTTACGAATATCACGAATCCGTTCTCCTTGCGGAGGTAGTGGAGTTTCTCGCGCCTGCGTCGGGGCGGATCATCGTGGATGGCACGCTCGGTGGCGGAGGCCACAGCGCGGCGCTGCTGGCCGCTGGCGCGCGCGTCATCGGGATGGATCACGATCCGGAGGCGCTGGCGTTTGCCGAGGCGCGGCTGGGCGACGGCCGGGAGCGTTTTCGCACGGTTCGCAGCAGTTTCGCCAAGGCCGGCGAGGCGTTGGATGCGCTCGGCATCGGGGAGATTGACGGTGTGCTGCTCGATCTCGGCGTGTCGTCGAGGCAGCTCGATGCGCCGGAGCGGGGTTTCAGTTTCATGCGCGACGGCCCGCTCGACATGCGCATGGATCCGAGCGCGCCGCTCAGCGCGGCGGATCTGGTGAACTCGATGGCCGGGGATCAGATCGAACGCATCTTCCG
>Ga0105044_10007825_pt1 | contig 14724 bp, 10 predicted proteins | sample MAT01_FD_78092 | JGI IMG/M metagenome (GOLD analysis project Ga0105044, IMG submission 78092) | Freshwater microbial communities from Lake Fryxell liftoff mats and glacier meltwater in Antarctica - MAT-01 | ecosystem: Environmental > Aquatic > Freshwater > Ice > Liftoff microbial mat | place...
CACGCTCCGGCAGCATCGTGACGCGGTCTTTCCCGCCGTTGCCGCGTCGTACGCGGATCTCGCCGCCCGCCACATCGAGATCCTTGACGCGCAGCGTCAGGCACTCGAGCAACCGAAAGCCACCCCCATACAGCAGGAGCGCAATCAGCCGCATCGTGCCCTCCACCTCACCACGCAACGCCCGCCCCTCCCCTCGACACGCGCTGCTGCTCGGCGAGGTACGTGAGAGAGGCGATTATCTCGGTCTCGCCGAGCACCGTGGGATGCCGCATGCCGTGATATCGGAGAGAGCGGACGATCCGTCCCACGTATGCCTGCACGGTACGCGGGCTCAGGTGGCGGGCGGGCATGCGGCCTTTCACCAGCGCCAACAAACGCGGTTTCGGGGGAATATCCGTGGGCGGGGGCTGATATTGCGGCACCACCCGGAACCTGACACGCTCACCCCACTAAACCATCACCAAAGATTGCGGGCACATGACAACCGAGCAAAGGCGTGGCGCTCGCTTCGGGGCCAAGCGCAACACGGACCGGCCCGATCGCATGTCTTATCGCGGACCTCCGAACGAGCCTACGCGTGCCTCATTCCGCTCCGCAATCGGGCTGACCGCGAAGGGACGCGGTCGTCTGGCCGGTAACTGCGTCTTCGCGGCCTGCAACGGCTTCATCGCCAGATCCCCCAAGCGGCTCCGGCGCATGTTGGTGGGCGATGCGGAGCCCGTGACGGTCGAGCACATCAACGTGGACCGCATGAACAAAAAAAACGACGACCACCGTGGTGATCGCCGTTTTTAAAGTACCGTTTTAATGCCGAGTCACAGCTCCCGGAGTAGGACTCGAACCTACGACAGGGTGATTAACAGTCACCTGCTCTACCACCTGAGCTATCCGGGAATATACGAACCAACGGGGTAAAGTATCGTCCCCTCGCACCGCCGAGTCAAGCGCAGCCGACATCTCGCTCCGATACCGTCACGCAGGCGGCAAAACCGTTTTCAACCACTTCCCGGTGTGCGATGCCGCCACCTGCACAATCTCCTCTGGGCGTCCCATCGCCACCACCCGGCCGCCACCATCCCCACCGTCTGGGCCCATATCCACGATCCAGTCGGCCAGCTTGATCACATCCAGATTGTGCTCGATAACCACCAGTGTGTGCCCCTGATCGAGAAGTCGCTCAAATACCGTCGCCAGCCGACGGATGTCTTCGAGGTGCAGGCCCGTGGTCGGCTCATCGAGCACATACAGCTTTCGTGCCGCGCCCTTTGCCGTCACCGCAAGCTCCCGTGCAATCTTGAGCCGTTGCGCTTCGCCGCCCGAAAGCGTGGTTGCCGGCTGTCCAAGTCGGAGGTAGCCAAGTCCAACTTGCTGCACATGCCAAAGCGCCTGCGCGAGCTTGTCTTCGCGCGGGAAGAACTTGATCGCTTCGTCGACCGTGAGTGCCAGCACGTCGGCGATGTTGCGCCCTTTCATGCGCACCTCGAGCACTTCCTGCTTGAACCTTTTGCCACCACACGCGTCACATGGCACAAACACATCGGCCATGAACACCATCTCCACTTCAATCGCCCCCGCTCCTTCGCACGTCTCGCAGCGACCACCGGCAACATTGAACGAGAAGTGCCCCGGTCCGAATCCCTTGGTCTTGGCCAGCGGCACTTCAGCAAACAGTCGGCGAATTTCGTCGTACGCTTTCACATACGTCACCGGATTCGATCGCGGCGAACGTCCGATGGGACTTTGATCAACCAGCACAACATCATCGAAGTTGTCGTCGCCCGTCAGCGATGCGTAGCTGCCAACCGTCTCTCCGAGATGCTCCTTCGCTGAATGCTCGCCGTGCAACCGCGATTCGATCGCGTGAAAGAGAATGTCGTGCACGAGCGTGCTTTTGCCCGAGCCCGAGACCCCGGTCACGACGGTTAGCGCGCCAACGGGAATGCGAACATCGACGCCGTGCACATTGTGCGCCTCGGCGCCACGCAACTCGATCCACTTTTTGCCAATCGTGCGTCGCTTCTCGGGCAACGGAATCGTGCGGGTGCCCAGGATGTACTGCCCGGTGAGCGGACTGTTCGCGATATCGGCCATCGGCCCGGCAAAGACGAGATGCCCGCCATGCTCACCAGCGCCGGGTCCAAGCTCCACCATGTAGTCGGCAATCCGCATCGCTTCGAGATCGTGTTCCACCATGACCACGGTATTCCCGAGATCGCGCAATCGCTCCAACAGGGCTAATAGCTTTCCCAAATCTCTCGGATGCAAACCAATACTTGGCTCATCCAGCACGTATGTCGCGTCGACCAGTGCCGCGCCGAGTGCGTTGGAGAGGGTAATGCGCTGCGCTTCGCCGCCGGAGAGCGTGCGCATCGCGCGATCGAGCGTGAGATAGGTGAGCCCCACATCAGCAAGGAAACGCGTGCGTGAACGCGCTTCGCGCAGCACCGCTTCGGCGATCTGCGTCTCGGTCGGCGTGAGTTCGAGGGTCTCGAGCCACGGTCCGAGATCGCGCACCGGTAGCTGCGCAACGTCGGCGACCGTGCGCCCATTGATGCGCACCTGCAGGGCATCAGGTTGCAGCTTGGTGCCGCCGCAGTCGGGGCAGGTCTTTGCGCCCTGATATTTCCGGAGAAAGATGCGGATGTACTGTTTGTACTTCTTGTCTTCGAGGTTTTCGAGGAACGGGAAGATACCGGTGTATCCACGCACTTTACTGCGCAGAAACTGCTCGCGCGCTTTCGCCGGGATCGCTTTCCACGGGGTGTCGGGCGAGACGCCTATGGTGCGCGCAAACTCCACGACCGTACGCCGTTCCTTCTCGTAGCGTGGCGCCGTCCACGGATCGATTGCGCCATCGCGAATGGACCGGTCCTGGTTGGGAACGATCAGCGCTTCGTCATAGGTGAGTGTGGCGCCAAAACCGTTGCACGTTGGACAGGCGCCGCGCGGATTGTTGAACGAAAACAGCTGTGGCGTTGGCAACGGCGCGCGCGTGCCGTCGTTCGGGCATTCGAAGCGCTCGGTGAAACGAAGGTGCGTGACTTCACCGGTCGCTTGCGTGTTGCGCAACGCTTCGGGCGGTAACACCGGCGCGGGGAAAAGTAGCACGGCGTCACCGTCGCCTTCCATGAACGCGACCTGCACGGCGTCGGCGATACGTGTCCGCGCGTCCGCGTCAATCACGAGACGATCAATCACGATCAACACATCGTCGGCTTTGGCGAGATCGATCTTCGCCGCCGCGAGGTCGTCGAGGTGCAGTAGCCGTTCACCGATGGCCACGCGAACAAAGCCGCGCGCGCGCAGATTCTCTTCGATCACGGCGTGCTTCACCAGCGTCGACCGCACGAGCGGGCAGGCGACGGAGAAGCGCGTGCCCTGCGGAAGTGTGAGCGCGGCGTCGGTCACGGTCTGCACCGTATCCGGCCGCAGCTCGCGACCGCAGACGCGACAATAGGTGCACCCGATACGAGCCCACAATAGACGCAGATAGTCGTAGATCTCGGTAGCCGTACCCACGGTCGAGCGCGATGTGCGCGTGGGATTCTTCTGCTCGATTGCAACGGCCGGAGAGATCCCCTCGATCGAATCAACGAGCGGTTTTTCCATCCGTTCGAGAAACTGCCGCGCGTACGCCGAGAGTGACTCGACGTAGCGGCGCTGCCCTTCGGCGTAGAGTGTGTCGAATGCCAGCGACGACTTTCCCGACCCCGACACGCCGGTCACTACAGTGATCGCTCGGCGGGGGATATCGAGGTCGAAGCCTTTCAGGTTGTGCTGGCGGGCGCCCAGAATGCGAATGCGTTCCTTCATGCAATGAAACTATCCAACGCGCCGTTTAGATTCCGAAAGAATGGCTGCTCCTTCTGCTGACGACGAGGCGCTGGGCAAGGCGTACGACGCCCGACTGGTCAAACGCCTCCTCACGTACGTGCGCCCCTATCGCCCGCTGGTGGCAGGGGCGCTCGTGCTGATTGCGATCGAGGCGGGGATGCAGCTGGTCGGCCCGCTGCTCACGCGCTGGGTGATCGATCGCGCGCTGCCAGCCAAGGATACAGGGCTGCTCGTCAAGGTCGCGTTCGCGTACAGCGTGATGCTGCTGGTGCAGTTTGGCGCCGCGTATGGCGAAACCATCCTGACGAATCTCCTCGGCCAACGGGTAATGCGCGATCTGCGGGCGCAGCTGTTCGCACGCTTGCAACGACTCCCGATCGCGTATTTCGATCGGACACCGGTTGGCCGGCTCGTCACGCGCGTTACCAGCGACGTCGAAGCGCTGAATGAGCTGTTCACCTCGGGGGTCGTGGCCGGGCTGGGCGACCTCTTCACGCTGCTCGCAATCAGCGTAGTCATGCTGTGGGTCGACTGGCGATTGGCACTTGCCTCGTTCACCGTGATTCCTCTCGTGATTCTCGCGTCGCGCGTCTTTCAGGCGAGCGTGCGGAGCAGCTATCGCGACATTCGCACACGTCTGGCGCGTCTGAATGCGTTTTTGCAGGAGCGACTCGCCGGCGTGCGGATTGTGCAACTATTCGGCCGCGAGCATTCGGAAATCGGGCGATTCGATGGACTGAACAGAGCGCATCTCGACGCGCATCTCAAATCGGTGACGGTCTACGCGCTCTATTTCCCGGTCATCGAGTTTCTGACCACCTTGGCCCTCGCGAGTTTGCTCGTGGCCGGTGGATTTCGCGTGGGCAGCGGCGCGTTGAGCGTTGGCACCGTGGCCGCGTTCCTCCAACTCGTCCGACGCTTCTTTCAACCGCTGCAGGATCTGTCGGAGAAGTACAACATCCTGCAGGCCGCAATGGCCGCTTCAGAGCGAATTTTCGCTCTGCTCGACACGCCCGAAGCGCCAGGACTCACACCCACACTCGACCACTCAGAACGCGTGCAAGCACTACGGGCGCCCGGTGTCACCGTGACGTTTGACGACGTGTGGTTTGCGTACGGGGCGGACGGTGGCGTAACCGACGACGCCTCCGCGCGCGATGCAAAGACTCACGCCGTCACGGTCGCTCCCGAAACTCAGAAAAGCGCTGACATCCGCTGGGTGCTCAGGAGTGTGAGCTTCGTGGCGAGACCAGGCCAGACAATCGCCCTCGTGGGTCATACCGGGGCCGGGAAGACCACGATCGTCAACCTGTTGCTGCGGTTCTACGAGCCACAGCGCGGACGGATTCTCGTGAATGGTCAGGATATCCGCGACATCCCGGTGGACGTGCTGCGCGCGCTGATCGGCTACGTCCAGCAGGACATCTTCCTCTTCGCCGGCGATGTCGCGTCCAACCTGCGACTTGGCGCACCCCTCGATGATGCCGAGCTAAAGCAGGCGGCGGCGCGGGTGGGCGCGGACCGGGTCATCAATCGCCTGCCGGGCGGCTGGCATCACGAACTCGCTGAACGTGGTGCGAGCGTGAGCGTTGGCGAGCGTCAGCTGTTGTCGTTTGCGCGCGCCATCGCTGCCAACCCGGCGCTGCTGGTGCTCGATGAAGCGACCAGTGCGGTCGACTCCGAAATCGAGGCCGTGATTCAACGGGCGGTCGCCGAGCTGATGCGCGGCCGGACCACCATCGCCATAGCTCACCGGCTGAGCACCATTCTCGAGGCCGAAGAGATTCTCGTGCTGCACCATGGGGAAGTGGTGGAGCGTGGCACACATCGCGCCCTGCTTGAACGGCGCGGTTTGTACGATCGGCTCTTTCGATTGCAGGCCGGTGATGCCACGAGCCATGCCGGAGGTGAAACGGATTTGCGCCACGGTCTGCCAAGTAATGGCGGCGACGATGTGGATGCAGTCTCGTCCACGCGCTTGCCAACGGGCGCGACTCCCGGGTAGCTTCGACTCCCAACGAATTTCCCTCTCTGGACTGAGCCTCTCCCAACCATCGTGCAGCTATCGGTCGCCGCCGGCACTGACGTAGGGCGCATTCGCGCAGGCAACGAGGACAGCCTCTATGCGGACGCGGATCAGGAACGCGGCCTGTTCATCGTCGCTGACGGAATGGGCGGTCACGCCGCAGGCGAGGTTGCCAGCGAGATGGCGGTCCAGATCGTCGCGAGTGACCTCGCGCCCGTTCGAGATCTCGCCGGTGCCGATCCGCTCGTTCGCATGGGCGAAGCGCTGAAATCGGCCAACCGTGCCATCTACGAACGCACTATCGTCGAGGCCGACAAGCAGGGCATGGGGACGACGGCCTCCTGCATAATGATGGGAGGCGGTCGCTGGATCATCGGACACATTGGCGACTCGCGCATCTACTTGCTCCGCGACGGGGTTTTTCGGCAGGTGACGAAAGATCACTCGTACGTGCAGGAACAGGTCGATGCCGGGTTCCTCACCCCCGAGCAGGCACGCTACCACCCGTATAGCAACGTGATCACCCGGTGCGTGGGCGCCAATGCGGTGGTCGAGGCGGATGTCCTCAACGGGGAGCTGCGCAATGGCGACCTGTTCGTTGTCGCCTCGGACGGCCTGACGGGTATGGTTGAAGATCCCCAGCTCAAGAAGATTCTGGAGACCCGGGGCACGCCCGGGCGGATGGTCGACGCCATGATCACCGAAGCCAACCGGCGCGGTGGGTTGGATAACATCACCGCCATCGTCGTTCAGGTGCAGCAGGTTCACAGCGGCCTGACGGGGACGACTGGTGAGACCGCCGCCGTCTCCCGTGGCTGACACGCCGCCACCGCCACGCGCCGACACTGTTGGCGACGTGGCGGAGCTCTACCTCGGCAACATTCTCTACTCCATCGAGCGCTGCGCTTTGGCGCTCGAGGCCGAGGAAAAGGCGATCGATGCTGCTTTCTATCGCGCCATCGGTCGCAAACTTGCGGAAGCCCACGGTCGCTCCAGGAGTAACTCATGATCTGGTCACGTTCGCTCGTCAGCTCGCTCCTTTTTTCAGCGCTGACGCCGCTCAGTGCGCGCGCTGATGTGGCATCGAGGCCGGCAGGCGTGGCCAAGTCTGCGGCCCTCTGCGTGGTCAAGCCAGCGCCGGTGCAGCGGGTGCCGGCCGACAGCGCCCTGCTCGCGCTCTATGGTGCGGGCCAACTCTTCCCCGACTTTCTTGCCGCAGCCAAGCAGCGGCGCGAAGGGTGGCTACGCATGGCTGATAGCGCGCGAGTGGACAATGCACTGATTGCCCGTGCGCGCGCGGTCGGCGGCCAGTGGAAGCTGCTCGTGATTGCGATCGACGCGTGCGGCGACTCGATGAATTCGGTGCCGTATCTCGCCAAACTGGCGGAGCAGGTACCGGGGCTCGAGCTGCGCATTGTGCTCCCTGCGCAGGGCCGGTCAGTGCAGGAGGCGCATCGTTCGATGGACGGCCGCGTCGCAACGCCAACCATCGTGCTGCTCGACGAGCAGGGCAGTGACCGTGGCTGCATCGTCGAATTGCCGACAGAGATCCGCCATTGGGCGCACGGTGTGCGCGGCGCGGTCAGCAGCGATTCGTTGCACTCGGGCATTCGTGCGTTCTATGCGCGCAATCGTGGTCAGGCGATCGCGACGGAAGCCGTCGAGATGCTTGAAGCCGCTCGCGCAGGACGCACCGCGTGCGAGCGAGGCGAAGCCAAGTAGCTCGGGACTGCCCGCTCTGGCGGATAATCAGGAGCCGCGTGGCCCACGGTACTAGCCGAGCAACGGCCTCGCGTCGCCGAGTCGCGCCGTCACTTCCGTCGCATCCAGTCGAAGCACAGCGAGCACCTTGGACTCAGGCACCGGCGATCGGTTGGCGGTGAAGACACGCAACCGACGTGCACTTCGATACAGCTCGTCGCTCAGACGCGGCAGATTGATATCGCCTTCCCAGCCCGCGGCGGTGAGCTGTTCGATCTGGCCGTTGCGGCGGAGCATCGGCAGCTCCAGTCCAAGCATCTGCGTCTTTGCCGGAAAGTCGAGCAGCAGCTCGCCCTTCTTGAGCCCGAGTTCGTGAGCGAGCACATCTTCGACGCGACGTGTGAGTGCATAGTCGCTGGCAATCCACTCGCCGACTTCATCGCCCAGTGTGGCGGCAGGGCATTCGTAGGTGCGCTTGTGGAGACGACGTCCGCGAATACCGGCCAGCATCGCCGCGGCATCGGAAGGCAGCGCGGTCGCTTCAAGCTTGACCAGCAAGCCTTCGTCGGTGAAACGGGCCACCGCACTTCCCTCGACCGCATTGGCTTCGAGGGCGACCGCGACCAGTCGCTTGTACATCGCGGTCGCGCTCCGCACTGCGTGATGCCAGTACACATTGCGATACATCTGATACTTGGCGAACAGCAACGATTCGAGCGCGGAAAGCCCTTTCTCGTGAACGCCAACTGTGGGCGCGCCGGTGACCGGATGAGGCACCAGCACGAGTGAGTTGATCAGTCGATCAACGTCGATCTCGCCATAGGGAACGCCGCACATGGCGGCATCGCGCTTGAGATACTCGACCTTGTCGAGATCGATGGAACCGGAGATAAGTCCCTGCAGCGCACTTGCACTACGACCCGTGATCAGCGCGAACACATCCGATGGCGCGCTTGGACCGAGCGCTTGCACGAGCGCGTCGGCTACGGGGCCCTGCATGATGAGTGGTCGTGCGACTTCTTCATGATGCGTGACACCGATCTCCTCGAGCGCGTGCGAGAACGGATAGTGCCCGACATCGTGCAGCAGTGCCGCCGCGCGCACAATCTGCTGGTCGCGTATTGAAACGCCTGAAAGCGCGCCCCGTTCATCGAGCAAGCGCAGCGCAACGCCGGCCAGATGATAGGCGCCGAGCGCATGTTCAAAGCGCGAATGCGTGGCGCCTGGATACACCAGAAACGCGAGCCCGAGCTGACGCACATAGCGCAAGCGTTGCATAACTGGCGTGTCGAGCAAGCTCAGTGCAACGGGGTCGAGGCGGATGTTGTTCCAGAGTGGATCGCGAAGTATTTCCATGCTGTTTTGATCTGTTCTGACGATGTAGGGGAACCTGACTTCGCTCGAGCTCATGCATGCACGGCTGTTCAGCGAATTGTGGGGGCCGTGCGTCAACATGCTATACCATGCCGTCTCCATCGGTGGCGTTTCGTCGCTACCTAAACGGCGCATTAACAGCCCCGCCGTTCCATCGTCCAATTATTTCGTGAACATATTCCGTTTTGCTTCGGCTGCAGTCGCGCTCCTTACTTCGCTGGTCAGTGCGCCGCTCTCCGCTCAGCAGGTTGACATCATCCGCGGACGGGTAATGGGGCCGGACACCCTCCCGGTCCAGAACGTGATCGTCACCGCGACCACGCTGTCCGGCAATGTCAGCCGGACGGTCCGCACCGACAAGAACGGCCGCTACATAATCTCGTTCCCGGGTGGTGAAGGTGACTACTGGGTCACGTTCGCGTCAGTCGGTTTTGCCATGCGCCGCTACGAGGTCAAGCGCACCGCCGATCAGGAAATCCTCATCGCCGATGCCCGGCTTTCTCCGTCAGCGGTTACGCTCGAATCGTTCCAAGTCGTTGAGCGCGCCGCCGTCTCGCGCTCCGACACGGTCTCCGATGTCAGCGGTACCGAGAAGGCCGTCGGCAGCGATCCCGGGTTTCTCACGGCAGATCAGATGGGCGATCTCGCGGCGATGGCCGCCGCGATTCCGGGCGTGCAGCTGTTGCCCGGTGCCGATGGCGCCGCTGACGCGTTCTCCGTTTTCGGACTCGGCGGCGATCAGAACAACACGCAGCTGAACGGTCTTTCCTTTGGTGACGCCTCTGTCCCGCGTGATGCAGCTGTGTCTACATCGCTCGCGACATCGCCCTACGATGTTGCCCGCGGTGGATTCTCCGGCGGACAATTGCAGGTGCGGACGCAGTCAGGCTCCAATTTCATGCGACGGAGCTTCAGCTCCAACCTGAATACGCCCAAGCTGCAGTTCGTCGATGCGGCCGGTATTGCCACAGGGCAGCAGTACTCCGCCGTGTCGCTCGGTGGCGCCGCGTCTGGTCCGATCAAACAGGATCAGGCGTTCTACAACACGTCGTTCCAGTTCGATCATCGAGCCAACGACCTTCAGACGTTGCTCAACTCGAGCGCACTGGGGTTCCAGACGGTCGGTATCGCGCCAGACTCCGTCGCGCGTCTGCTGCAGATCCTCGGCAAACAAGGCTCGCCGGTGAACGTCTCCGGGTTCCCGTCCAACCGTGCAACCGATCGCGGGTCGTTTCTTGGCAGCTTCGACTTTGTGCAGCCGAACTCGTCGCGCGGTAACTCGTTCACGCTGACGCTCACGGGCAACCTGACGCACAACTCGCCCACCGGTGGCGGATTCGGCGGAACCTCGCTCGCCACGCCGTCGCGCGCCGGCACCGCCACGAACTACAACGTTGGTGGTCAGGTGCGCCACAGCGGTCTGCTCGGCGTTGGTGGTGTCTTCACCGAAACGAACATCGGCTATAACATCGGCTCCAACACGTCGGATCCGTACTACGACCTGCCAGCCGGATCTGTGCGCGTGAATTCACTGCTTGCGGATGGATCGCAGTCGGTCAGTTCGCTCGCCTTCGGCGGCAGTCCGTTTCTGGCGAATTCGTCGAACAACACGGTGAGTGGTGTCAACACGCTGTCGTGGTTCTCTCCCGACAATCATCACCGTGTCAAGTTCACATCTGAGCTGCGCCGCGATGAGTACTCGCAGGATCTGTCGCAGAATCAGTTCGGCTCGTTCTCCTACAACTCACTCGCCGATCTCGATGCAGGCGTGCCTGCTTCGTTCACGCGCCAGCTCACGCCCCGCGTTCGCGACGGCAGTCAGCTCGTGGGTGCTTTTTCGCTCGGCGATGCATGGCGCCCGACGAGCAACGTGCAGGTGCAGTACGGTCTGCGTTACGACGCGAACAAATATCTCGTCGGACCGGCGGCCAATCCGGTCGTGACGGCCAACTTCAAGCAGAACAACACAGACGTCCCGAGTCGCGGCTACTTCAGCCCGCGCGTGGGATTCTCCTGGACGTACGGAACGGCCGATCAGGTCACGTTGCTCCCTGGCATGGTGCGCGCGCCGCGCGCGGTCGTGCGCGGCGGGTTCGGCGTTTTCCAGAACACACCTGGCGTGCAGCTGGTCGGCAACGCGATCGACAACACCGGGCTCCCCAGTGGCGTGCAGCAGCTGACGTGCGTTGGCGCCGCGGCACCAATCGCGAACTGGAGTAACTATCTCGTGAATCAGGCGTCGATTCCGACAACTTGTGTTGACGGTACCAGCGGTTCGGTGTTTTCCAACTCGACGCCGAATGTCGTGGTCTTCGATCCGAACTTCATGGCGCAACGCTCGCTGCGTTCGAATCTGCAGTGGAGCGGACCGATCCTGAAGAATCGCTTGCAGGCAACCATCGATGGCACGTGGTCGCGCAATCAACACCAGAGCGGCGGCGTCGATCTGAACTTTACGGGCGTCCCGCGCTTTGCCCTGCCGAATGAGAACGGCCGCCAGATCTTTGTGTCGCGGACCGCGATCGTCACGGGCACCGGTCAGGTCGCCTTCCGCGACGCACGACTCTTCCCTGAGTTCGGACGAGTCACACAGAACCGTTCCGATCTCTCGTCGGAAACCAAACAGGTCACGCTGAGCATTCGTCCGCTCACGTTCAATTCGCAACTGTCATGGGGGCTTTCGTACGTGGTGCTGGACGCACGTGAACAGTTCCTCGGCTTCAACAGCACCGTCGGAGATCCACGCAGCATTGAGTGGTCGCGCGGTTCCTTTGGGCGTCACCAAATCCAGTACAGCCTCGGCTACAACTTTTTCAACACCGTTCGGGTCAGCTGGAACGCCAACATTCGCTCCGGCTCGGCCTACACACCGCTGATTGCTGGCGACGTGAATGGTGACAGCTACTCAAACGATCGCGCCTTCGTCTTCGATCCCAGCAAGTCGGGTGATCCGCTCGTTGTTGCCGGGATGCAGAATCTGCTGTCATCAGGCACCCCGCAGGCGCAGGCATGTCTGCGTGCGCAGCTTGGTACGCTCGCCGGTCGCAACTCGTGTATGGGGCCGTGGGTATTCAGCGGCAACTTGAACGTCTCGTTCAACTCCTTGAATGTTGGTTTGCCGCAACGCGCGACGCTCTCGCTGCAGATCGCCAACCCGCTGACCCTCGTTGATCGCGCGATCAATGGTTCGAATTTGCGTGGCTGGGGACAGAACATTCAGCCTCCCCAGCAGCTGTTGTTCGTACGTGGCTTCGATCCGGTCACCAGCGCGTTCAAGTATGAAGTGAACCAGCGCTTTGGGTCTACGCGTCCGTCGCAGAACTCCAACCGCAGCCCCGCGATCATCACCGCGCTGATCCGTTTCGATGTCGGACCGACCCGTGAACGTCAGCAGCTGTTGCAGCAGTTGGACCGCGGACGCACACGCCCGGGTACCAAGCCTACGATTCAAGCGTTGCGTGGCTCGGGCAACATCGGGCTCATCAACCCGATGCAGCAGATCATGCAGCAGGCCGACACGCTCAAGCTGACGCGTCGTCAGGCGGACAGTCTCGCGGTGCTCAACCGTGCGTACATCCTCAAGTCGGACTCCATCTGGGCACCAGTCGCGAAGCTGCTCGCCGAACTGCCTAACCGCTACGATCGCGGCCTCGCGTACGATCGGTATATCGACGCCCGTGAGCAGTCGGTCGACATGCTCATGCGATTTGTGCCCGATGTGAAGAAGCTGCTCACGTCGGCGCAGTTCCGCATTCTTCCCACGTCGGTTGCCGGCTTCCTCGACAAGCGCACGCTCAAAGGCATTCGTTCTGGTACGGCAGGCGGCGGTGGTGGCGGAATGGGTGGCATGGGGGGTGGCGGGGGGGGCGGTGGTGGCGGGGGTGGCGGCGGACGCCGCGGCGGTTGAGGCGAACCACGAAGCAGGCGCTCACGGTTGGCGCCCGCGCAACAATCACTTCGCCTGTAGTCTTACCAGTAGCTCCTCGATCAGGCCGGAAAACTATGAACGTTCGTCGATATACAGCGGTGGTTCTGAGCGGCATCGTGGGCGGCGCCCTGGTTGCGCGTGCGGCGGTTGCTCAGCAGGCCCCAGCAGCGGATCAACCGAAGGTGCCCGTCAAGCAGTTGGGCGCTGTCGAAGCACGCTCCGTGCAGTCACTCACCGCCGTGTCGATGCTCCGCGCCCTCCCCAACGGCGCCATCTTCGTCAACGATGCACAGCGCCGGCGTCTCGTCTATTTCGACCCGACGCTACAGCAAATGACGGTCATCGCGGACACTTCCGGCGCCCCGCTTCCCTACGCTCAGCGGCCCTCCGGATTGCTCCCGTACCTCGGTGACTCCACGATCATCGTCGATCCGTCCACACTCTCGTTTGTTGTGCTCGGCCCCACGGGAAAAGTCGTGAAGGTCATGGCTCCACCCCGCATCAACGACATCAATCAACTCGCGTCGGCCAACCTTGGCTCGAACGCGTTCGACTCGAAAGGACGTCTGATCTATCGCAACGGCGGTAGCGGCGGCGGCGTTGGCGCTTTCTTTGCTGGTGGCGGTGGCCGCGGCGGTGCACCCGGTGGTGGTGGCGGTGCCGGTGGTAGTGGCGCAACCGGCGGTCAGCGTGGCGGTGGCGCGGGCGGCATCGGAGGCGGTGGCGGATTTGGCAGTGGTGCATCAACCGGCCAGCAGCAAGGGATGGGCGGTCAGCGTCCGTTCACTCCGCAGGCCCAGCCAGACTCCGTGCCGGTCATTCGTGCGGACTTTGACACACGTAAGTCGGATACGCTGGCTTGGGTGAAAGTTCCCAAGAATGAAATTGCGATGCAGCAGAGTGGCGACGGCGGGATGCAGATGATCGCCAAGGTCAACCCTCTCCCGCAGGGCGATGACTGGGCGCTACTCTCGGACGGTACGCTCGCTGTGGTCCGTGAAATCGACTACCACGTTGATTACTACGCAGCTGACGGCACGAAGAGCTCGAGCCCGAAGCTGCCGTTTGACTGGAAGCGCATCACGGACGACGAAAAGCAGAAGCTCGTCGATTCGCTCAAAATCCTCGCCAAGGATGCGAGCGACAAGGCGGCCGCGGCGGCGGCTCTAGGGGGCGGTGGGACCCGCGGCTTCCGGATGACCTTCGAGCCCGTCAGTGCCGACAAGCTGCCTGACTATGTTCCGTCCATTCGTCCGGGCACGTCGTTAGCCGATCAGGACGGCAACATTTGGATCCTTCCCGCTACCTCGTCGCTCGCCGCGCAGCTCGCGCAGGCAACGATGATGGGCGGCGGTCGTGGCGGGTTCGGGGGCGGGGGCTTTCCTGGCGGTGGTGCTGCGGGCGGTGGTCGTGGGGGCCCGCCGGGTGGCAATGCCGGCACCGGTGCGGTGGCTGGTGCCGCTGCTCGCGGCGCAGCCCGCGACACGACGGCCCGGGACACCACGGCTCGTAGTTCACGGCTCGCGCGCGATATCACCGCAGGGCCGCCGCAGCCGACGTTCCAGTCGGTCTACGACGTCGTGAATGGCAAGGGGGAACTGGTGTATCGGGTACAGCTTCCGCAGAACCGCACGATCGTTGGTTTTGGTGCCGGTGGCGTGGTGTACTTGAGTGCGCGGGAAGGTCGGAATCTGTTCATCGAAAAGGCGCGTATTGCCGGCAATTGACCAGTAGGACTCGCACCAGCGTGGCGGGCCCGACGTTTAAAGTCGGGCCCGTTTTGCCTCTGAGGTGTTGCGGGGCTGCAACATATTGCGCAGTCAACTCATTTCCCGTACCGTCTGCTTGCGGCGCTGCCGCA
>Ga0105044_10007827_pt1 | contig 14721 bp, 12 predicted proteins | sample MAT01_FD_78092 | JGI IMG/M metagenome (GOLD analysis project Ga0105044, IMG submission 78092) | Freshwater microbial communities from Lake Fryxell liftoff mats and glacier meltwater in Antarctica - MAT-01 | ecosystem: Environmental > Aquatic > Freshwater > Ice > Liftoff microbial mat | place...
ACCGCATAGGGATGCAGGGCCACGATCCGGGCCGTCGCCGCTGGGACCAGTGGCGCGCTAGTCTTCGCCACCAGCACGGTCTCGCGGGCCTCCTCGATCCGCCCCTGCCAGCGGTAGATCGAGCGCATCCCCGGCCACAGGTTCACGCAGGCGGCCAGACCCTCTTCAACCACCAGACGGCCAATGCGGGCAGCGGTGTCTTCATCTGGGCAGGTGACGTACAGCAGTTCGACCGATGCCACTGCCGTCGCCATGATGGCGAGCCTTGGAGCCAGGCCGGCAGACGCAAGCGCGGGCCATCATCGGACCTCAGGGTCCGTCTTTGCCCCTTGGCAGCACAGCCTCCCCTGCCTACGATGAGGCAACAAACCCCCTGAATCCTATGCGCAGCAAGACTCTCGCCTTCGTCATGGCCGGCGGCAAAGGCACCCGCCTCGAACCCCTCACCCTGGACCGGTCCAAGCCATCGGTTCCCTTCGGCGGTAAATACCGCATCATCGACTTCGTGCTGTCGAATCTGGTGAACAGCGGCATTTACGGCATTTACGTGCTGACCCAGTTCAAGAGCCAAAGCCTCTCTGAACATCTGCAGTCGACCTGGAACCTGGGCAACGTCCTGCCTAGCCAATTCATCATCCCGGTCCCGGCCCAGCAGCGCACGGGTGAACACTGGTACCAAGGCACCGCCGACGCGATCTTTCAGAACTTCAACCTGCTGCGCGACCACTCGCCCGAACTGGTGGCGATCTTCGGTGGCGACCACATCTTCAAGATGAATGTCGAGCAGTTCATCACCTACCATCGCAGCCAGGGAGCGGACGCCACCATCGCCGCCATTCCCGTCCCGGTGGCCGAGGCCGACCAGTTCGGCGTGATCCAGGTCGACAAGAACTGGCACATCACCTCCTTCGTCGAGAAACCCAAGTCGAACCCGCCCACCATCCCCGGACGTCCGGACTTGGTGCTGGCGTCGATGGGCAACTATCTGTTCGAGAGCGGCATCCTCACCGACAGCCTGACCGCCGATGCCGCTGACGCGCGCTCCAGCCACGACTTCGGCAAGAACGTACTACCCAAGCTGCTGGCCGAGGGCAAAAAGCTCTACGCCTATGACTACACCCTGAACCGCATCCCGGGCAGCGCCAATTCAGACAATGACTCCTATTGGCGTGACGTGGGCACCCTGGACAGCTACTACGAGACCTGCATGGACCTGCGCGCGGTTCTGCCCCAACTCGACCTCTACAACATGCAGTGGCCAATCCGCAGCGAGCCCTGCCACTTCCCGCCCGCCAAGTTCGTGCACAACGCCGAAGGCCGCGTCGGCCAGGCCATCCAATCGATCGTGAACGAGGGCTCGATCGTCTCGGGCGCCACAGTGATCGACTCGATCATCGGCCGCCGCTGCCGCATCAACAGCTACGCCGAAGTGCACAACTCCGTCCTGATCGAGGATGTGGAGATCGGTCGCGGGGCACGGGTGCGCCATGCCATCATCGACAAGCACGTCCGCATCCCGCCCAATGACGTCATCGGCTACAATCGCGATGACGACGCCAAACGCTTTCACGTGACTCCCACGGGCATGGTCCTCATCGCCAAGAACCAGAAGGTCGAGCCGCTCGCGCGCTGACCATCATGGCCTCCGCCCTCGTCACCACCGAGCTGCCGGAAGGCCGGCTGCCCAACGACCAGGCCACTGCCGAAGGCTTGGTGGTGTACAGCCTGATCGCCCATGCGCTCTGCGCCATGGACCGGCACAAGTGGATCGAGAGCGAGCGGATGGGCCGGGATCTGGGCGACCTGGCGGTCGATGACTGGGTAGACCGCTACTGGAAGGGTTTTGTCCGCGCCAAGTTGATGGAGCACTTGTACGGCTGGCGCCGCTGGGGCGCCTTCGCCACCGACGACTTCGGGCTGCTGGCCCGACGAACGGTTGACTACCATGTTAACCATTCCGTCTTGGAAGCGGTGGCCACCATCCTGGCCAACGGTGGCGAGAACCTTGATGTCATCACCTGGGCGCAGGAGGGCGGCCAGGACCTGGACCCGATCCTCTGGCTCCTTGACCGGATCGACATCAATGCCAAACGCCATCTGCTGCTTAAAGACTATATCCGGCTGTTCGTCGAAAGGACTGCACCATGACCACGATGGACCAACTCTCTGACCTGAGCATCGCCGAGCTGCGCGCCCTGGCGGCCGCTGCCGGTATCCCCGGCTATGGCACCATGGCCCGGGGGCGACTGCTCAGTGAATTGGCGGGCATACCTCAGCCCGGCCACCCGCTTGACCACGGGGCCCAGGCTTTGGGTGCCAGCAGCATCGTCAGCGCGCCACCCGCACCCCGGGCCGAGCACCAGGGCGCCGATCCCGGCTTGCCGATACCTGACAGCTATGGCACCGATCGGCTGGTCCTGCTGGTCCAGGATCCGCACCATGTGTTCGCCTATTGGGAATTGGCCGGGGGCGCCTACGAACGTGCCCGCGCCGCCTGCGGCGATGGGCACACGCCCGTCCTGGTGCTGCGCGCGCCCCACGGCGAGGAACAGCGCGAAGTCGACTTGTTGGGTGGCAACTACTACCTGGCCGCGGCGCCGCAGAACACCTATCAGGCCCGTCTGGCCCTGCGCGGCCGGGATGGCCGGCTGCATGTCATGGTCGAGTCCAACTCCGTGACCACGCCGGCGGCAGCGGTCTCGAGCCGACTGGACGAAGACTGGATGGCCGTGGATGAGACCATGGATGGCATGCTTGAAGGCGGGCTGCTGCTGGGCTCAAGCGCTGGGTCAGGCAACCGCTTCCTCAATGCCCGTCGCCTGCACTTGCAGCGCATCGGCCTGAGCACCGGCGCACCGGATTATGCCTGGCAGGAAAGCCTGCACGACACCCAGGCTCTGCCCAGCAGCATGAGCGTGCCCACGGTCGAAAGCCTGTCGTCCCACTCATTGCTCCCCTCCAGCCATCAGCATGGCGGCCTGCCGTCCAGTCACGAGACCCAGTCCAGCCACCTGCTTTCCAGTCACCTGCTGTCCAGCCGCGCGCTATCCAGCCGGGCAGTAGGCAGCGGCGGCCAGCTTGGCCACGGCCAGGACCTGGGCGCCGAGCCCGAGCCCTACCCCGTCGCCGGCACCTTCCAGGTCACCCCCACCGGCCTGCCCAAGGCCGCCGAAGGCGTCCCCACCCCCGGACCGGCTCCGGCGTCCGCTCCCGCTCCCGCGGCCTCGGCGACGCCGCCTGCCGCGCCCAAAGACCCCCTCGCCTTCATCGGCGCACCCAAGCCCGACGCGGCCACGCGTCCGGCCCCGCCCGCCCGCTGATCCCAGCCATTTCCGCGATTGCGCTCCCACATGCCTGACGGCCACTTGATGCTGGTGCTGCACGCGCACCTGCCGTTCATCCGCCATCCCGAAGATCCGTACTTCATCGAGGAGAACTGGCTGGTCGAGGCCATCACCGAGACCTACATCCCGTTGCTGCACCGCATGGAATGCCTCGCCAATGATGGCGTGGCGGCGCGGTTGACGCTGACGGTCACGCCGCCGCTCTGTGAGATGCTGTCCGACCCCCTTTTGATGGGTCGCTATCAGCAGCGCATCGCCCGGCTGCTGGACCTGGTCGAGCAGGAAATCCCCGCCAAGGCCGGTACCCCCTTCGCCGCCGCTGCGGTGATGTATCGCGACCACTACCGCTTCTGCCTGCAGCAGGTCGAGCGCTGGCAGGGCAACCTGGTCGCGTGGATCCGCGCCCTGCGCGACCGCGGAGTGATCGAACCGATCACCTGCACCGCTACCCACGGCTTTCTGCCGCTGATGGTCACGGAGCAGGGTCGCCGGGCCCAGGTCCAGGTCGCCGTCGCCAATTACGTCAAGCACTTCGGCGCCCAGCCACGGGGCATTTGGCTGGCTGAATGCGGCTACACGCCGGGCGTCGATGAGTTATTGAAAGAGGCGGGCATCCGCTATTTCTTCGTCGACACTCACGGACTATATTTTGGCAATCCGCGCCCGCGCTATGGCGTGTTCGCGCCCTGCTACACCCCCGCTGGCGTGGCCGCCTTCGCCCGCGACCCGGAAAGCTCGCGCCAAGTGTGGTCGGCCGAGATCGGCTATCCCGGTGACGGTCTTTATCGTGAATTCTATCGTGATCTGGGCTATGACGGCAACTACGATTATGTGAAGGCCTTCCTGCATCCGGACGGCGTGCGGCGCAACCTGGGCCTGAAATACCATCGCATCACCGGCCGCATCCCCCTGCATGAAAAGGCCGCTTACGACCCCGCCGCCGCCTTCGGCCGGGCCATAGAGCATGGCGGCCATTTCCATTATCATCGCGTGCAGCAATGCCGCTGGCTGGGCTCGGTCATCGACCGTACCCCGCTGATCGTCAGCCCCTATGACGCAGAACTGTTCGGCCATTGGTGGTTCGAAGGCCCGCAGTTCATCGAAAGCCTGTTCCGCTCCTGCCATCACCATGACTATCAGCTGCAACCAGTCACGGGCGGTGAATACCTTGACCGCAATCCGGTGGCCCAGGTGGTCAGCCCCACCGCCAGCAGCTGGGGCGACGCGGGCTATAATGGCGTGTGGCTGAACCCCACCAACGATTGGATCTACCGGCATCTGCACATGGCCGAGACCCGCATGGTCGAGGTCGCCCGCCGCTTCCCCCAGGCCGACGGCCTGCTGCGCCGCGCGCTCACCCAGATGGGCCGGGAACTACTGCTGGCCCAATCCAGCGACTGGGCCTTCATCATGACCACCGGCACCACCGTGCCCTATGCGGTGCGCCGGACCCGCGACCATCTCAGCCGCTTCACCGGGCTCTATGACATGGTGATGGGCAACCAACTCGACGAGTCCGCCGTGCAGGGCATCGAGTGGCGCGACACCATCTTCCCGGAGTTGGACTACCTCGCCTGGAGCTGACGGAGGGATGGTGACAGCTGACGGTCGACCCTCGACAGCTGACCGTTGACCGTCGACCATCGACCGTCGACGCTGCGCCTGGCATGTTCACCCTGACCGATCTTGATGAACGACCTGAACTGGCCTCGGCCGTCACCGGCCTGTTCGCCGCCTTCGGGCCGGGCAGCCATCATCAGGTCTGCGGCATTCCCGAGCGCATGGGCCTGCGCCCGGTGGCTGCCGACCTCAAGCGCGTCCTCGGCACCATGGTGCTGTTACGGGCCCAGCGCCTAGCGGGTGCTCTCGCACTCTGCCGCTACAGCGACCAGCAGGCGACCCTGTGGGGCCCGGTGGTGGCCGACGGCTTCTCTGCGCTGGACTTATCACGTCGACTGGTCAGTGAAGCGCGCACCCACTTGCGCCGCACCGGTTTCACCAGCCTGCGCGCTCAGGTCGACTCGCGCAACCGTCCCCAAAAGACCTTGCTGCAATCCCTCGGTTTCCAACTCTGGAAGCAGAACCTGCTCTATGAGCGGACGCTCGCCACCACTGATGCCACGAGTGGAGCTGAAGTCCGCCTTGCCGTCACGGCAGACCACAGCGCCTTGACGCGCATCCTGACCGAAGGCTTCCCTGACAGCGACCACTGCCGGTCCGACCTCACCCGTCGCGAAATGGATGAGGGCTACCGCCACTACGTACTGAGTGAGGGCACGGCCGGCATCGTCGCCGCCGCCGCCGTGCTGGATGAACCCGGCCGGGCCTGGCTGAAACTGGTGGCCGTGCGCCGCGACCAGCGTGGGCGGCACCTCGCCCGCCGCTTGGTCGAGGGTGTCCTCGCCCGCGAAGCCGCCCGCCGTACCCGCACCATCGGCCTGGAAGTCCTGGGCGACAACCTGCCCGCCATCACCGTCTATCTGCAGTGTGGCTTCACCCGCAGCATGACGGCGCAGATCCTTACCGGGGCGGTGTAGGCCCCTTCGGCGGATTACGGGTGAAAATCGCACCGCCCAGCATGGGCATCCACGGCACACCGGTCTGCCGAGTGATCTCCGTGAAGATCGCCGCCATGGTGGCATCCTTCATCTGCAGGGTCAGCGGCGCCGTCGGTTGATCCTTGGGGTCGATCATCACCGTCAGTCCGGTCTCTTGCAGCAACTGGCGCCGGAGCTGCTCGAAGGACATCTGCTGGTAGTCCACCGTGAAGGTCAAGTCCGCCGCGCTCTTGATCGAGGTCTGGCCTGGTTGGGGTCCACCAGCCTGGCTGGTGGAGACGTCGCGGGCGGGCCCCGATGGGACCGGCCACATCGTTGCAGCGCGGGGGGCGGGTACGGTCAGTGGGGCAGCAATGCGGCCTGATTGTGGCCTGGCAGCCTGAGTAGCCACAGCAGGTTGCGCTGGCTGCGCCGTTAGCCAAAACAAACTCCCCACGGCGATCACGACCAGGGCGGCAATGCCGATGGCAAGCGTTGTTCGTGACATGGGTTCTTCCCTCGGGCACACCGGCCATGGGACAGTGCCGCGCCGGTGGGCGCTGGTCAAGGTCATGCCCACGCTAGGGGGATATGACCATGATGCACGTCCGGTTGACCCGGTCACCAACGTCTTCCCCTAAAGTAGCTCCTGGTGTAACCTTTTGGACATGCTTGTGCTTTATCGCTCAACCCTTCCTACTCGCGGGTTTTCAGCCATCGAATTGCTGGTGGTGATCGGCGTGATCGTCATCCTGACTGCGCTCACGGCTCCGACCATCGCCTCTAGCCTGCGCCGCAGCCGCGTCACCACCAGCGCCGACGCGATCCTGCGGGCGACCACCCTGGCTAAGTCGGCGGCGATCAAGCACGATCGCTTCTTGGTCAATATCGCAGGGCAGACCAGGAACTACGGCGTGGCCATCGTGTCCGACGGGGCCCAATACTTCGTCACGGTGACCTTCGGGACGACCTGTAAAGGAGATGCTGGCGACATGCTCATGCAATACGCCGATAATACCAAGCCCTACTTCCAGAGCTATCTGGCCCAGGGCATCGTGGTCTTCAAAGATGGATCGCCCCTACCCGCGTCGTTCGGCTGGTTCCATCAACCGCGCACCGGGTATCCCCTCGCCGCAATCAATGCGGCCAAGACGGTCGAGATTGGCGCCAGTTACTCGCCGAACTACGCCACCGCCGTCTTTGAGACCAATACCAATGCCCTGGTCTCGACGGTGGTGGATCAACCGCCGGCAAGCGAGTTGAGCGTCCGCTCCCCGGATGGCCGGCTGGTCAGCCGGATCCTCATCACGTCCCTGGGCTTCGGCCAGATCACCACCACGCCATGAGCAACTTCCCACGCCGGCACGGCTTCACCCTCTTCGAGGTGGCGATCAGCATGGCCATCCTAGCCATGGGCGTGACCTCAGTCCTGTTGCTGCTGCCCAGGGCGGTGCAGACCCAGCAGTATGTGCGCTGCCGGATTTTTGCAGCCACCACCGCCATGCACATGGTGGATGCCTACGCCAAGCTGCCCTACGCCTACACCCGGCAGGACACCGAAGCCACGGCGGCCTGGGACACCAGCGCCGGCCGCCGCAACATGGACCCCGATATCGAACTGCGCGCCTCGGCGGCCCAGGGCGGCCTGGCCCCCCTGCCATCCTCTATCGCCCGGCGCATCGATTCCGAGGGCGACGAGATCCGCAAGCTGCTTGACGACGGCGGCTACGTCTACTACCTCAAAACGATGGCTTTCGGCAAGCGCAACATGCGCAGTATCTACGGCAGCAACAATGACGGGACCGACAACATGCCGGTGCCCGGCGAGACCAGCCGTATCCTGGTCGGCGTGGTTGGTCCGGCCCAGCAGAACGCGATCATCACCCTCGCCCAGAAGGCCTGGCCTTATTACGCTGCGTATCCATCGCCGCCCATGTACGGCATCGGCTACACCGCAGCGGACAGCAGCCACCCGACCGACGACTATGCAGTGGACGAAAATGCCCAGCGGGTGTTCAGCTCCAGCACGAACGACCCCAGCACGAACTACCAAAGCGTCTACAATCCTGCCCTGGGCTACAAGGGCTACTGGGAGATGATCCTGCGCTACCGCACCGATATGTTCTTGGGGCCTAGCTTTGCCGCCTACCCCCCAGCGCAACGCGAAGTCGGCGCCTGGTATGCGCCCACCTCGGCCCAGGTCATCGAGTACGCCGGCCTCGCCCTCGGCTACTGCATTGAAAATGGGTTGACCGACACCTTCTATGACTTTCCCAGCATGACGCCGGCGCCCGACCAGGCGCTCACCGAATTCGTGCTCGGCGTGCCAGAGCACGTGCAGGTCAACGCGATGCGCTTCCTGGCCCACAGCATGACCATGCTCACCCGGCATTATCCCAAGCTCTCGGCTTCGCCCGCAGCCCCTGATCTGACCTCAGGCGTGAGCATCGACGTCCGCTACCTGAGCGGACCCACGATCGGAGCAACAACCGGCGCAATCGTCAAGGCGACCCACGACAAGATTCTGCGCTGGCATGAAAGCTGCCTCAACCTCGCCACCCGATTCGCCAGTGAACGGCCCTACGACTGGGGCGCGCCGCGACCGCTGAACCGGGCAATCTCCATGGATCAGCCCCTGATGCAGTGGGACTTCTTCCCCGCAGGGGCCACGCCCGCCTTCGACCAGAATGCCTGGCCCCAGCCCGCCCTGGTCTCCGGCACCATCACCGGTTCTGCGGATGTCTACGGCTCACCGGTCGCCGCCTACCAATGGCGGGCCATCGCCGCCCAACCGGTTCGCCACTTCGGCGTCAGCTTCAGCAACCAGGATTACAGTGGCGGGGTTGCACCCGCCTCGCTCTGGGGCGACGACCGGCATTTCAACCTGACCGCACCCTTCGAGCCATCACATCGTACCCGGCAACTCGTCTACTGGGCCGCGGACTGGCAGTCCTATGCCGATGTGGAGACCGCACCCAGCGCCCCGGTCGACGCCTCACGCTATGCGGTCTCGTCCCCGGAACCGGCTCGTGGCGCAGCGGGCTGGAGTCGGTGGGCCGCCCGACCTGGACAGTTCCATGTCGCCCCCTCCGGCAGCCCGGACGGGTCCATGTACATGAACGACCAGTACGGTCTGGGGGCGGGCATGAACAATCTCCGCTGCCGCACCGCCTATGTTCGGGTCGGCGGGTTTGCCTTCGACACCAAGGGCTTGCCCATGTCCCAGGTCTACAGCCCGCTGACCCACAACCCAGAATATCCCATGACCTGGATCGAGGACTTGGCCACGTCAGGCAGCAACTGGGGCAATAACATGCGAAGCAAAACCACCGGCTACAACCCGTACCACGACCAACACTTCCGTAGCACGTGGTTTAGTCGGAATTGGGCGGTATCCATCGCCACCTTCAAAGGCGAGTTTGGCGCCGATCGCAACGGCAATGGCTTCCTGGATCAGGGTCCGCTGCCAGTGTCGGCACGGATCCGGGCGACGACGCTCATGCGCTATAACATCTATGATCTTCGCATCCCCGCGACCATCAGGTAGGATAGATATGCCCAACCGCGCCTTTAGCCTGATCGAACTGCTCATCGCCATCGCCATCGGCAGTCTGATCATCTATGCCGCCTATGCCAGCTTCCGGCTTACCGCCCAGACCATCACCCTCAGTAAGCGCATGTCGGTGGAAAACCGCCTGATCCAGGCCGGCATCATCGAGGCGGTGGAGGACATCGATTTCTGGGTGTCCCATGACCATCCCGTGGACGCCAGCCAGCAGCGCATGCGCGGTACCGGTACCATCGGCGGCGACACCTTTGACATCCCCCCCGATCTCCTCGCCTCCCACATGCCATGGACCCCCTTCAGCGTGTCGATGAAGACGGCGCCGGCTGGCACGGCCTTCGACCCGGCCAATCCCATGGCCGCCCACGATCCTGAGACCTGGTATCGTGGCAATTTTGCCCAACGCATGCAAACTCCGAATCGAATCTCGGTGGCAAAGCCAGGGCCCGAAAAGCCGTTTGACCCTAGCAGCATGAGCGACTTCGGGCGCTACGGGATCTTCGCCGGCGTGGACGCCCGCCCAACACTGAACGGCCGCACCTCGTACTCTGTCGACAAGTTCCCCCATTCTCCAATCACCAACGGAGCCTATGGCACAGTGGATGTGCGTTTCGTCAAGCGGGACAACCAAGTCATGTACCTGCGACACGCCCTGGGCCTGTACGGGGTCCAGGACTACCTGCCGCCCGACACCCAGTTCGCCTACTACAAGAACGACGAGATCTTCGAGTGGCGCATGAAGAACTTCTGGGAATGGAGTTGGACCGGTGAGGTATGGGGGCGGATCGAACGGGGGCGTGACGGCTTCGATGGGGCCATGCTGACGCGCAGCCCCTGGTCCGGCTACATGTACGAAGGTGGGCCGAACTCCAACTGGAACAACTGGACCGTCGTCGACCAACATCATCGCCAGATGCCGCGACGCACTGAGTGGTGGCACCGGGTCCCCTTGTACGATTTCAACCGTACCATCTCCTACTCCCGTCAGTTGCTCACCGATGCCCGTCCTGCGGGCTGGCCGCAGGTGAACTTCTCTACCCAACGCTACATGTATCGTGGCACTTTCATGGATATCTGCCGGGTCGCCTTTACGGACACCGACAAGGGCGTGTCGAAGGCCATCTTCTTCAATGTGTTCGGCACCTCGTTCCGCGGCGCCAGACAGCAGCGCAATCCCACTGGCGGCTACGCCCGCTGGTACATGCCTGAGGCAGAGCGTGCGCGGTCACCATCGACCTATAGTGCATCTGGGTTAAATATACCTGTAAATGACCCTAACCTTGATTCAATCGGATCACCCCTGCGGGCGGCACCATGAGCACTCGTCGCGGCTCCATCCTGGTCCTGGTCGCAGGGATTTCCGCCCTGCTGGCCGCGATGACCATGGCCTTCATCATCAATATTCGCAACGAATCCGAGGAGGTCCGTTCCCTGGAGTGCTATACCCAGAACCGCATCATGCTGCACGCCGCTCTCTCCTACATCCAGGAATCGTCCCGGCTAGGCTATGGATCGAAGGCCTCGGGCACCAGGGACCCATACTTACCGGCGGCCACCGCCAACACCGAGGCCTACGGCTGGCTGGACGTGCGCGGCGCGGTGATGGCGCTGAACGCCGGCAAGACCGCCAATACCGGCCCCTATGCACAGTACGATGCTAATCGACCGACAGTCTTCATGCCAGTCGACCTTGCTGCTGCCATTGCGGCGGGGCTGCCCGCCTCACCCCTCGCTCGCAAGGGCTACACCTGGGAGCAGATCCGGACCAATTCTGGCGGCACCTTCAATCCCAACCCGTGGCCGTTATGGGAGCCTTTCGACTGGCGTGACCTCGACATTCCCATCCACCTGCGCCGGGCCGGCCGTTTCCCGGTCTATGCGGTCGAGCGTCCACCGTTCGCCGTCGGCCTGGACGCGGCACCCAATCCTATCGGTGGTCCGTGGAAGTATCGGAGCACCGTGGTCCGGCCCGCAGATGCAAACGGGTATCCCCTGCAGATCCTTCCCGATACAGCGCCCATCACCATCCAGGAGGCAACTCCCAGCACCTACTATGACCTGTGGCGCGATGGCGACCTGCGCATGCGGACCGAGTCAGCGAACCGCAGTTGGTTCCGCCTGTTCCGCGACGGGCCGACCACCTTCGTGATCACTGTGGGCAGCGGCGGGAGCAAGGGGTTCAAGAACTGGAGCGAAGTCCTTGATCCGGATGGAGATCCCATGACGAACGATTCCCAAGTCGCGTTGTTCCCTGACGCGGCGACCTTTGAGGAGATGCTCTCGTCAGAGCAACTGCAGTGGTTTCGCTGCGAGTGGACCCCGCGCATCGGCGATGTCAGTTCAAGTATTGTAACTTCAGGCGGGTTTGTGCAGGATAGCTGGCCTGACGCCCCGGGGGGCGGGTTCGCTTACTCCAACGACAACTACTTCAGCCCGCCGACCAACGGCAGCCTGTCGAGCCAGTGGCGGATGGCCGAGACCGAGATGATGGGCGGCGAATGGACCGCCCAGCCGAACGCCCGCTCCTTGCTGCGAAACTACGGCGGCACCTTCCTGTGGATCCAGCGCCTGCGCCTGCCCCCGACCTTCTACTGACTGATGTCTGGAACCATGCGCATGCGGCCCCGCCCTGCCTTCACCCTGATCGAACTGCTGGTCGTGATTGCGGTCATCGCGATCCTGTCCGCAATGCTGATGGTGGTGCTACCCATGATCATGTTCACCGCCCGCGCGGCGGTGACCACTCAGCGCATGGAGGAGGTGCAGCGGAACCTCTCGACCCTCGGCCAGGAGGAGGGCAGCGTCAGCCTGATCCTGGCGACACGCAGCCTTGCGATCCCCGCGGAATCTGGTGTGCTGAAGTGGCTGCCCAAGGCAAACAGTTCCGGCGGCCGCACCTTCGACAATGCCGAACTGGTGCCTGCCACCCCTTCCACCACCTGGGGAAATTGGCTCACTACTCCGACGGCCTCAGCCTTCCGCCAGAACTTTCGCTGGCCCTGGGTCCAGCCCGGGCTGGACGGCGGTGGTCGCCTGATCAGCGCCAACAGCTCGGCAGCCGAGAAGGCTGAGGCGTCACACCGCCTGTCCGTGCTGGCCCCGCACCGCACCACCGAGTTCCTGGCGGCGGCGGGCCTGCTGCCCGCGCCGGTCGCACCTGCCACCGATGGCCGGGCAATGCTATATGCCGATCGCAGCGGTAATCGCCCATGGAACGACCGTTGGGGCAATCCGCTGGTGGTCGCCTATGCCATCTATCAGCCCTTCCCCGATTGGACTTCGTTGAACAAGGCTCAACTCGCCTATGGCTACTCGCGCGCCCTGTACATCTCGGTCGCCAGCGCTGGACCGGCCCTGGCCCAGCCGCAGGACACCGGCACCACCGATGCCGTCTGGAACACGCCGGCCACCGGCAATTTCGCGCGCATCTGGACCCAGGCGGTCAACGTCTGCGCCAGCGTCTCGCCGACCGCGCTAGTCTCCGCCGGCGGGACCGAGCTGTGGCGCACCGACTACACGGTCTGGTCGGCGACGGTGGAACCGGTCAACTCTTTCGCCAATCCGCCGTGGTCCGGCGTCAAGCGCGGTCGCATGAGCGCGTCGCGCTGCTTTCTGAGCGCGCCGATCGAACTGAAATGAGTCCTGCGGTCACCAGAAGCGCAGCATGGTGATCGAATCCTGCGGCTTGCGGTGGACCACCAGCACCTCGTCGCCGGATTCGAGCAGGTTCATCGAGCGAGCGAGATCGACCAAGGAGGTGACTGAATTGTCGCCGGTGCCGACCAGGGGGAAGACGCCCCAATAGAGGATCAGCCGGCGGGCCTCGGCCTCGTCCTTGCAGCAGACCAGGATCGGGGCGCGGCCGCGGCCCTCGCAGAGCAGGCGGACCAGTCGAGGATCGCCATCGGCCACCACCACGGCGGCGGCGCGGCGTTCTTCCGAGAGCATGATCGCGGCTCGGCCCAGGGCGCCCAGTTCTTGCGGAAAACCTTCTTCGCGGGTGCGGTCAGGCTGGACCCGCACCAGATAGGACGAGCGCTCGGCCACCACGGCCAGGCGGGCCATGGTGGCGACGGCTTCAAGGGGATATTTGCCGCTGGCGGTCTCGCCGGAAAGCATCACCGCGTCGCTGCCATCGATGATGGCATTGGCCACGTCCGTGGTCTCGGCGCGGGTGGGCATGGGCAGTTCGATCATCGATTCGAGCATCTGCGTGGCGGTGATCACGACGCGACCGTGGCGGTTGACTGCGCGGATCAGGTCCTTCTGCACCATGGGCAGCCATTCGGGGCCAATCTCGATCCCCAGGTCGCCGCGCGCGACCATGATCGCCTCGCTTTCCCGGGATATCGCCTCGATGTCATCCACCGCTTCGGGCAGTTCGATCTTGGCCACCACGGCCGCGACATAGCCCAGCTCGGCCATGCGCCTCTTCAAATCGATGATGTCGTCAGCGCAATGCACAAAGCTGAGCGCCACAAAGTCCACCTTCTGCCCGCAGGCCCAGGCCAGATCGGACAGGTCCTTTTCGCTGAGCGGAGGGGCGCTGACGCGGACGCCGGGCAGGTTGATGCCTTTGCTGTTCTTGAGCAGGCCGCCGGCCTCGATGAGGCAGTGAATATCGTCGCCGTCGATCTTCTCGACCCGCAGGCGCATCTTGCCGTCATCCACCAGCAGGGCGTCGCCGGCTTTGACGTCCTTGACCAGGCCGGCATAGATGGTCTGGACCTTGTCGGCGGTTCCTTCGGGCCAAGGGGCGATGGTGATGATGGTGCGGGCGCCATCCTTCCACTCTACCGGGCCGCCGCCTTTGAGCTTGCCGGTACGGATCTTCGGCCCCTGCAGGTCGGCCAAAACACCGATGGGCCGGCGCGCGGCTACGCCCGCGGCTCGCACCATGGCCATGTTGATGCCGTGGGTCGCCTGGTCGCCGTGGCTCATGTTCAGGCGGAAGACATCAACCCCGGCCGTAATCATCTGGCTGATGATCTCAGGCCTGGCACAGGCCGGGCCGAGCGTGGCGATGATCTTGGTGCGCTTGAACATGCAGGGCAGTGTGGCAGACCCTGACCATTCGCGCCAGAGGCAGGCCGCGCTTCGTCGCTATGCGCGCGCTATCCAACGATATCGGAGCAACGACTTTCCTGACAGATCCTTAAACGGTGATCTCACGGTGGTCCGCTGCGACCGCTTACACGCTGGCATGCCTGACTCTACCCCACCCCCAGCGCCGGCGGGCGACCCTTCCCAGCACCGCGTTGGGCCATACACCGTA
>Ga0105044_10007829_pt1 | contig 14718 bp, 5 predicted proteins | sample MAT01_FD_78092 | JGI IMG/M metagenome (GOLD analysis project Ga0105044, IMG submission 78092) | Freshwater microbial communities from Lake Fryxell liftoff mats and glacier meltwater in Antarctica - MAT-01 | ecosystem: Environmental > Aquatic > Freshwater > Ice > Liftoff microbial mat | place...
AAACACCACGCGAAAGCCCTTTGATTCAAACGTTTGAAACGCCACGTCACCAAAGCTGTTCTCTGCTGGCGCAGCCGTTGCCGCTGGCGCAGCCGTACCCGCAGCAGTTTCCGCAGCTCCGTCAGTAGATTTTGAGCAGGCACTACACAGCGCCGCCAGCATCAGCACGGCCAGAAAACGTTGGATGGAACTTGAGATCATTGCGTTCGCCCTCGTAGAAATTAGGCTCAAGCATAACGAGAACGCCGCTGAAATTCCTGCAGCTTGCAGCCATGGCCGATACGGATCTGAATCCAATTTGCGTACGGATCGCCGGCCACTTGAAAGGTGGGCTACATTGTTAACCGCTGGGTAAGGGCCGTGGCATCGGTTGCGATGGCGACACCGGCTGGAGCAGCTTCATGAATTCGAACCCTGAACCGTGCATGCTATGTCGCGGCGAAAAGCCTTTAAGAACAAATTCTGGCGGTGACTACTCGTTTAACTGTTCCGTCTGCGGTGATTATTTGATTACTTCGCTGGCAGCGGCAAAATTGGGAGACTCACCGCAGAATCGGTCGAGGCTATCTGCCTGGACACGGCAGGAGCACGAAGAAACTCGCCATGCTCGCATCAGGCTAGAACACGTTGAAAGTCCACCTCGAATATTTGATGGCCTGACCGTCGCTTCCAAGATGCAACGCGCACTTCAGACTATGGCGAGAAAGTTTCCTTGCTTTGGCGACGACATTGAATTGACGTCGCACCAAGATTGGCCGCTGCTGTGCGACTCGGGGGAACCAGAAGCGCGCGAAATACTCGTGCAACTCCACAAGCTCGGCTTTATCGGCAGCGAACCGACATTTTATATTGGCGGTGGTTGCGCCATTTTTGCAAAGCTGACACCAAGGGCTTGGCAGGAAATCGAGAGCGCCGCCATCAAGTGGCGGCAACGGGATCTTTGCTTTGTCGCGATGAAATTCCTCATCGAACTCGAGCCGGTTTTCCAAGCGATCCGCCGTGCGGCCGGACGCGCCGGTTACGCCTGTGAGCGTGTGGATACCGTGCCGCATAGCGAGCACATCGACTTGCGCCTGCTCGACATGCTGCGACGCTGCCGTTTCGTGATCGCCGATTTCACTGATGAGAGCCCCAACGTCTACTTCGAAGCGGGTCACGCGCGCGGAATGGACAAGGCGGTCATCTGGACGCGAAAGTCAGGTCAAGCCGTCGCCTTTGATACCCGTCAGTTCTACTTCATCGACTGGCATGAGCGCGATCTGGCTCCATTCGAGGACGAATTGGAGGCCACCATTGGATCGGTGGTCGGGCGTCTCAAGCCCAAGGTCCAGACGATCTAATCTGGCGGGCGGCGCCGAGCGGATCCAGAGATGTCCAGATCTCTATGGGGACACGTGCCGAAGCGCTGACAAAAATATATCCAGCTCGTGCAGCCACTATTTGCGTGCTCGCAAAAAGCGAATCGATGCGCGGCAGAGAACGCATGGCGACGAAGCAAAGATCGGCCTCCCGGAATTTACTGTTGACGGATTCTAGGCTAGGGTTTGCGACGCGAGGGACGTGAGGCGAATGGGGTCGTCAGGATAGGTCATCGGATTATCAATAAATCTGCGCTCAAATAAAGTCGCGAACAACCACTCAAACTCATCTTCGCCTGTGTCACAAAAAAGCGGCCAGTCTGTCTTATAGAGCGCTACGCGTTCGCTTGGATTGGGCCACTTGCAAGCTATAGTTTGAAGGGCGCACAATAATTTTGATTCAACTGTGAGCCCATCAAACAATTTTGGCGCATTGAGCAGCTTTTCATCGGTAACCAACGCGATACGTCCGGCCTCATGTTCTTGACGCGTCCATTTGGATATTTTCCCTGCCAGGGCGTTTGTCGGCAGCGGATCTTCCAAACCAGACATTGTGATGTAGTATTTACCGCATGCGGGGCAATCAACCGCATAAAGCGGCTGCGTTGGAAGTTGGGAAACTTGTTGCGCTTCCATGTTGCACAGTGGGCAGGGTTGGCTCATGGTGTGATTTGCAGTTCGTCCAACAATTTATAGAAAAACTTTTCATCCTGATAGTTCAGCGTTTTAACGGGTTCTAACAGCGGAAATTGGTCGCGCCAGCCTTTGGCATCCGCTTCGCTCAAAAGAACAGGGACTAACTTTAAATCTTTGCGAATATGGCGCATGGTTGCCGTCGCGATTTCTGTGCGGACAAACTTGCTGTCTAGACTTTGGGCGCTTATGAGGGCCACAAAGTGCGTGCATTCGGCCAGCGCAAGATTGATTTCAGTGATCATCGTTGAATCCGGCAAGTGACGTTCCGTCATGACGAAAACGGTGATACAGGCGCTTTCAAGCCCTTGCGCAATCGATTTCGCGGCTTCCCGATCTTCTTTGGCGTGGTTGAGAAACACATAGACGGGCGCGCGCACTTTGCTCGCATGCTTCACCGCCAATCTGCTGTCAACGCGGTAACGTACGCGCACACCATGTTCCCATTGCGCAGTCAACTTAGCCGTCCGTCGGAAAAGATCTTGCATGTGTGCCAACGTCGCGGTTTTAGCATCAACACTTAGCCCATCGAATTGCTGCTGCTGTGCTTCTGACAAACTCCAACGATCAAAGTATGAATTTGGAAGCTTCAATAACTCAAGCTCACTCAAATCTAGTCGAGCCTCAGGTGCCCGCTCCGCGTCGCGCCACTGCGCCATGTCTAGGCAGGTCGATAAATCCAATTCAAGCGGCGTCAGCCCTTCATCGCATACCGCCCCCACAGTGAATGCGCCCCACGCAAAAACCGTCAACTGCGCACGATTGTTCTTGACCTGCGCTACGCGCTTGCGCCCATTGAGATCGTTAGGGGCAAAACTTGCGTCCAAATGGAACTCCACAACGCCCGTCAGCGGCCAGTGATCGGGTGCAATGACTTCAACATCTACCACAAACCAACCGGGTAAAATGGGCAGCTGCATAACTTTCGCCGAAAGCGTGCGGCGGTTGCGCGTTGGATAGTTTGCGAATTTGTGCTTTTGGCTATCGTTGCTGACGCTGGCGTAGGTTTTGTTTTCGACTTGGTCGCGGAGTTCTCGAGCGATTTCGGCTAGGTCATTGCCAACTGGCTCTTTGGTGATTGCGTAGATCGGAATTTTCGGATTGGCTTTACTGAACGCAAGAAAACGCGGCTGGGATTCAGTCAACAGGAAAATAGCTTTAAGTTCGTCGCTTTGTCGACTGCTTTCTTCGCCGGCAAGAGCGCGTGGCGCTTCTTCGTCCCCCAACAGTTCAACTAGCAAGCTGCTGTATCGTGCGTGCGCCGATCGCATCGGGCCGTTGAGCAAATGCACGCCCTGCGGCGCCAGACTCAGGCGCGCACGCGACCATAGCGTTGAATTTGCCTTCGACTGCTCTCCGGCATGCACAAAAACTGCAGGTTGTTTGGTCTTTTCAACAATCTCCGAATTAAGTTTTTCAAATTGATCCAGAACAAACTCGAGGTATGTGCTGTAGTTAAATTCTTCACTTAAACGACGCGCATCAGGCCGATTCGGGGCGTATACGACGTGATCTGCGACGTTAGATATGGCCGTTATTGCGTCTTCAATTGATGTGCACGTTATGCAATCCGTTGAATTCGAAGGCCCTCCATAGCTGTCGACATCCATTACCCATGGGTAGGCGAAAGTCATGAAAAATGGTCTCGGTTCTGCAATCCACCGCGCTTGACCAATCAGGCCAAAACCGAAGGTCTCCAGAGCAATCGCCAGCCCATCGACTAAGCGCTCATGAAATTCTTTATTTTCCCATTTAAGAGCTACCCAAGCGCGTGGAGAATCGCTAATGTGATATTTCCATTCTGGCGCTTGCAGCTCAGCTAGAGCGGCAGTTACGAATGTGGGGTCGGGTGCGTTATCCAGTACCTCCAGCGCAGAAGGCATTTTGCTTAGCGCGTCCGGCTTTTCTAGCGCAGCACCCTCGCACAAGGAAGCAACTGCAAACAACGCTTGATGTTCCCAAATAAGCGCCCTGTGCGAAACCGTAAACCCGTCATCGCGGGGCAGGTCATATATATTTTGCCTAGCGGCGATGCGCGCGCGCGCCACGGATTTCAATACAGATGATCGAAGTCTTGCAATGCCCAAATTCCGCCTATACACACAACAAAACAAGCGCGTCATCAACTCCACTCGTTTGGGCATCGGCAGATTCACAAAATCTATGCCGTCAAACCATTCAATTAATGACTTAAAATCGCGTAGTTGTTCGGTTTTCCTATTTTTCAAAGTGTTCGAAAGCGTCCTCAATACCTCGTCAAAATTATCGGTACAAGTCACTATATTTGCGTTGCGGTGCCAATTTGAAAATTTCGTGGCTGACTGCGAATAGAGCGCGACAGGCAGAAATGGCGCATGTCTAGCGAGTCGTTCCGCGAGTAGGAAACCAGCTGATTGATCGCCATTGCGCCCTAAATCAGTTATCACAGCATGCACGAGCTCCTTTTTAACTGTTAGTAGCGCTTCTTTGGTTGAAAGCGCTTCGATTAGCATGCACCCGGTCAACATCAAGCGGGCCTTTTGCAGCGGCTTCGAATCCAAGTTATCGTCAACCCAAAGGACGAGCGCGTTACACAAGCCGGGGTATGCGAGCCTGTGATGCGCTTCATAAGCCTCGACAAGTTTGCCAAGCATCTGTTGGAACCAATTCTTTTGCCGAGTGGTGTAGCTGAAAACTCCTAATTCCGCGAGTTCCAAATTCGCGGTTAGCTGCGAGCCGTGGGCAGTGAAATGCAAATTGTTTTGGCGGGTATATACTGACTGTGGCGATGAATGTTGCGCCGATTTGCGGCGTTCAGAAAAGTAGAAAGCACACATTGCTTCAGTTAATTTTTTGAGTCTGTTTGATATCAACGATTCACGGTGCTCATCCCTAAGCAACAACAGCAACTGATCCTCGAGCCTTTCAACGGTTTTAGGAGGCGCAGCTAACCGCGCCACAACTTTTTCCGGCCAGATGGCGCTTCGTTCGCGTTGACGCGGCTTGCTGAGCGCTTCGACCAGTGCGGCGTCAAATTCCGACCCCGATGCAGCACACACAACTGCGCCAAAATTCTCAGCCTCTAGCGCGAAAGCCTGGGTATCCATCAGCATAAGCACCGGCAAAAAAGGCCCATGCTGATCAAGTTTGTCGAGTAATTCTAATCGTTCGCGCTGAGCGTCGAGGTTTTGATCGAACTCACAGACTAGAGCGTCGAAATTGTGAGAATCCAGCGCGCTTGCTGCTTCGCGCGCTGAGAGAACACTTTTAATTGTGGCGCCGTGCCAAATGCTGTCGCCAGCTGCGTGCTTCGTCTTCAGCCAAAGAATGCTTAAGCCGCGAAATTTAACGCTCGGTGATGTTGTACCGAGAATGGCGGAAGGTCGGATAGTTGCTTTCACATAAGCCAAAACATCGTTGCCTTCGACCTTGCTGCTGTCATCACCGGCGTCCAGTAACGCCCAAAAATCTAAAGGATGCCCGCGCCGTTGCGATAGATAATTGCTTAAAACATGGCCGACGCGCACGATGTCGCTACGATCCGTTGCTGCTTCCAAGCGGGCGCGGATGCCGTTTTGAAAATCAAAGGGCACGACCAAGCGGCTGTCTTTCGCGTCGGGTGGAATGCGCTTTATCAAACCGCTCAAGAACACTTCTGACAAAACGGCATTGGCACTCAGCAAGGTGCCGTTACTGTGCATCAACCCGTGCTGCACCAGCCGCACAATCGGCAATTGCAGATGCACGTGCGCTAACAAAGTTGCAAGTCGAATTGCGTCTTTGGAAGCGTTTTCAAGGAAGGCATGCCAATGACGCTGAATCGCTTCGTCGCTCAGTTCTGCCTTGTTTGGTGTCGATGTTGCTAGTTCCAGCTCTTGCGATGTCACTGTCGAAAAATAGATCGCTGGCGCACGCGCTTGCCTAGGCTTAGTTATAAGCGCGGCATAGGATTTGAGCGAATCGGGGTCGAGGCAAATTACCGGTATTGCGACGCCATTGACTGGTGCTTCAACCCACGCGCTGTGTTGTGAATCAAAGGCGTAAGTCGTATTTGCTACGCCTTTTTCCTGCGCACTTACCGCACCCCAGAAGTTGTAAGGACGCCACGGATCCAACGCCGAGAGCTGCCACATTTTCGCCGGCAGCATATGAAACAGCGCCAATGCCTGCGTTTTGCCGATTTCAGCAACGGCACGGCGCAATATGGGCTTGGTCCACGCCGCGCTAGCGAATGCACTCAACACCCAAGTCATGCTCTGACCTTGCGCACCGACCAGCTCCCGCATGGAACGCGTCTGTGGGCTTCTTGGCGTTCTCAGCCGCACGCGTTCTGCATCCAAAAACCACACGCGTACGTCGCGGAAGCCGCCCAATCGTTCGCACAGCCTGCGCAATTCAGCAACTGCCTCCTGCCACAAAATCATGGCTGGGGCCTGATCAATAACTAGGCTCAAGCGCAGCCACCGCTCGCGCTTTGGCTTATAAACCAACTCGGGAAAATTATTGGCACCGTTGGCCATTGCCTCAACGCTGGCAGGAACGTCCAGTACAAACTCAGAACGTGAATCCCTTTTACGCTTTAGAGCACGCAACGCGCGCTGAACCTCGCGTGCTTCTGGAAGCGCACGGACGCCCGGCAACCGACACGGCGCACCTGAACTTTTGTTCGTCAGCGGAGCCTTGCCCTCCTTGTCGTCAACTACGTCTGACTTTTTCTTATTCAAAATAAACGGAACCGGATCCTGCTTATTGGAATCCGTGAGCGCTGTTTCGGTCTTTTTAGAATCGGGATTTGACGATTGCGCCTGATTTGGCTGCGTTTCTTCTACGACATTGGTTGGCGTAGACATGGTGCCTAGAACGCCGATGCTTTGTAGCCACAGCAGCTCGTCAAAGCCCAGCTGCGGCTCTGCGGCTAGCCACTCGGGTAGCAGGTTTCCATTCATGTCTATTCTTTCAAGTCCGCCAACACCATCATGCGTTTAAACAGCTCAAAATCTGGCTTCACCACGCCGTCTTTAACTAGCTTGAGCGCGTTCAAAAGCTGATCTGTCGCCAATTCGCGCTCACCACTTTCATCACGATAGGCCAGAAAAGCGTCGATCACGCCTTCGACATCGGCGCTAATCTTCATCCCCAGTTGGCTACTGATTATTCGCAATAACTCCGTCTTTTTGGGCGGCGCGATTTTTAGTCGCACGCATCGGCGCTGAAACGCAGGTGGAAAATCACGCTCACCGTTGCTGGACATAAATACGAGCGGAAAGTGCTGGCAATGCACTAGGCCATTGCTGATTTCCACTTCTTTACCGGTGCCTGCTATACCCACCTTTGTCGACTTTCCTTCACGCGCCAACTCAGGAATACTAAATTTCCCTTCTTCAAATAAGTGCAGCAAATCATTCGGCAAGTCGACATCGCTCTTATCAATCTCGTCGATCAGTAGTACCGCGGGTCGCGTTGGGCTAGACAGCTGCAATGCTGCGCCCAAAGCGTTGAGGCTCAAATACCTGCCAATTTCTTCGATCAACCCAGTTGAGCCTGTTTTTGATTTTGCCAGCGATGCGTCACGCAATCTCGCCACCGCATCGTAGTGATATAAACCTTCCAGTCGCGTAGAGCGGGAATTGATTGCCCAAACGAAAGGTTTGTCCAGACCTAAGCGATAGGCCGCCGCATAGGCCAATGAGGTTTTTCCTGTACCTGGCTTGCCTTCAATTAGAATTGGTCGGTGCAAATAGAGCGCCAAATTGACAGCATCCACTTCCTCCTGTGTCGGCACGTGGTCGCGACCCCGACGCTCCCAATTTTGTAGCGGTTCTTTCTCAGTCTTAGAGCGTGATTTCTCGACCACAGCCGCTGTGTTAAACGCGCGCCAAGGGGGCGGCTCGGGAAACGATGCAGGCTTAGACTGTTGAGAGTCGATTCGCATCAATGGCTTCAGTATGCGCTGTGCGTCTGCCGTCTTTTGCGCGGTACCGGGTGTACTCATCGGTTTTCTCCAAGAATTTGGGAGGCTAAGTGCGCGTCGCTATAACGGTAGTCATTTACATATGAAGGAATGGGCACGTTAGGATCTTCGTACATTAAAATAGCGTGCGAAGCATTCGGTGCACATTTATTGATGCGCAGTGATTTGGTGTGTCCTGGTAGCTGCGCCGCACCAGCGAAGCAGAGCGAAATTGCGCCTTGATGAGTATTGATCCACGCTTGATCGACATTGAAAAACCACATCGCGACGGGTACGCGGGACTGCACAATTTTTCCCAACACTTCTTCAGCGCTATGGCCGGTTTCGCCCCTGTTCAGCGCATTTACAACTAGCCCATGTTGAGTGTTCCACATATTCCATTCAGAAAAGCTCTGAGCTTGCTGCGAAAAATATGGAGTAATCATTGGTAGAATTGGTCGTGCATCTGCTGCGGAGATTTTTCCTACAGCTCGCTCCCAACTTCGAACCGTAACCTCATGCACCCAGCCTAACGGCGCTTTGGATATCCCATTTCTGACTTCCCAATCGTGCATGGGGAGCACCATGATTGCTACCGGGAGCATGAGTTCGACACGATCAATTGTTTTCGCATACTTAAACGCGTGCTCAGTGGCTTCGTAAAAGGCGCTGCGAAGCTGGGCGCGGTTCAATCCACGTTTTTCGAATGTGGAATCCTTCTGCACTGTACCTGACCAAATCTGCGCCCTAAGCTCGTAAATTGATTGGGATTTCGACTGGCCTGGAATTCGATCTGGTCCAATCACAACCTGACAAATCCAAGGTTGAGCATTTGAGAGCGTGGGTTCGAGAAAATCCTGCTGCGCTACAACTCTGAACCATTTACGTACGAAAGAGCGCTCCGCCCTGTTGAATTTGGGCCAGATGTTCTGCAGAAACTCTTCGAAAACTCCCCAGCTTTTCTGCCTTAGCCGGTTGATCCACCATTTAATAGTCCAGCAGTCAGACGGCTCAGGTGACGGTGCCGTAACTGACTTTGGAACTGCGCGCTGTATCTCGTCATCGTTTATATTAACCGCAGACAGCGCATCGATTAGCTCAAGCGCCTGAAACGGATTGCAGATTTGCAGGTAGCGAATATCTGGCCCGTTATTGAACGCAATTCGGATGCGATTAACGATTTCCATCGCCGCCTGTTCTGGCTTTTCTCCTAGCAATACAACATCAATTTTCGTGCCCATGCCATCCGAATATACAAACCCGTCGGCAGCTACGTCATAGCGAAATTTCTCATCTCTCTTTTTGATGGCTTCGAGTTCAACTCTCGTCCAAGACGAGTGCCCATAAGTGCTGCTGAGGCAGCGAATCACAAGCACTGCTTGACGCTCAAACACTTGGCTCAGATATTGTTCCGCATCCAATCCACGTATTTCGGATTCGCGATACTCGTCGAAAAAAACCTCACCATATAGCAGCAGCTCTTCAACCCGTTTGGCTAGCGCTCTAATCAAATTGTCTTGTTTTCCTGAAAATGAAATAGCGACGCTGTACGTGTCAAACGCAAAGGTACGATCTGATGGAGACGCTTGACCTGGCCTAGGCATGATTGGCTCCTCGAATTACTATTCCCAATGCCGTCGCGCTCATTGATATCGTATCCTCTCAGAAATTTTCCACTCAAGCACCTTTGCCACATCTGCGATTTTGCAAGCAAGGTGCTTCCAATGACCCCGCGCAATCACTTGATTTTCTCAAGCAGCGCTTTAAACCATTTTGACGTAGCCTGTTGCGCGGTGGTGAGGAACGTCTCCATAAAAACGATCTGTTCAAGGATGGCCATGCGGTTGGCACGGTTGCTGACCTTGCTTAGTTCTTCGGCCAACAGGTCTTGGGCTGCGTTTGAAGTGGCGATATCGCTGACGTAGACCTGCACTACTTCTATCTGTGCCTGCATGAAATAGTCCCAGTCATTCGCGCTCTTGGCAGGCTTGGCTTTTTTTAATGCGGTGTATGCAGTCTTGGCGTCCTTGAGCGCTTGAACGGCGGTTGTATTAGCCGCCTCGCTCTTCTTGTAGCCGTGCGCTAGCGCGAGCGCTCTGGCGGTGAAGGCAATGCGTAGTGATGCGCTGATTTTAAGCTTCGCATCGCTTTTTCCAGTCAGGAGCTTCAAGTGTGTCTCGTATGCCACTAGTGCAGCGCTCAACGTCGGCGCAGCGCTCTCCTTTTCAATCAAGGCCTTGCGGCGCAGCGTAGCGCCGAGCATTCCGTAGCGCTCGGAAGTTTCAAACACGGGGATGTTGAGAAGCTTCGAAACCGTTTCCAACAATGCATCTATGGTCTTGTGCGCTTCCGTCGCCTTAATTTGTTTGTAATGAAACTTCTGCAGCAGCACGCGCGATTGCAGGTTGACCCAGGGCGTGAACGATTTGAGATGCACAGAATTCATGTTGTCTGATTTGGCGATTGCTTTGCCATACCAGGCGACAGCCGATTCCAAATCACCAAGACGTTCGAACGCCGCAGCAAGCGCCTCACAGGCGAGCGCCGACTGCAGATGTTTGGCCTGCTCCTCTTGCTCCACCTGCTCCGCCACCATCATGAGCGTCTGGACATCGGTTATTCGCGGCAGAACTTCGGCGATCAGCGCGGCTTCGCTGGGTATGCGCGACGGCGGCTTCCAGCGCGTCTTCTCTGATTCGCGCGCCAGGCTAAAGCTGGGATCGCCATAGCACTGGTAAGCGGCAAAGGTGGTGCTTTGCGGGTTGTGTTCGTACGCAGCCTTGCGTGCGCGCTTTACCGACTCGCCAAAGCTCACGCCGGTCAGGAACGCCCCGTAAAAGGCCTCGGCGAAGCAGGCGGCCGTTTGATCATCGACCGCCCAACCGGCGGCGATCACGCAGGGCACGCCCATCAGCACCAATTTTTCGGCAAAATGCGCCGCCACCGCGTGCGGTTTGTCTTTGATTGCGCCCAAATGGCAGCAGTTGACAAACGCCAGCTTTGGCAGCTCGCGCAAGCTTTCCAGCAGTTCAGCGGTCAGAAAAATGCCCTCACCCAGCACCATGCCGCTGACGGCATGTTCCGGATCGGACACCGGCAATGGGTGCTCGAAGCCATTGGCATAGCGCCGCACGTCATCCACGCCGTGGCCGCAGTAGTGCACAATTTCATGGCCGTCGCCAAAGTGTTTAATGATGATCTCGCCGGGTTTGTCTCTGAGGCTGGGGTTCACTGCCCAACCCTTGGCTTCCAGCACCCGATGCACGTGTGCGCCTTCCAGCTGTGCGCCGGGAAGTTCAACCAGAGACGATTTTGGATCCACGATGATCAGGGCGCGTTGGTTTGTAGCCAGTAACGGCTTGTTGCGAAACTGCATCGCCGATAGCTGCCGGACCATGCCCACGCGCACCGCCTGCGGCTCTTGCTCAGCGTTGCTTTGTAGTCGATCGGTGAGCATTTCCCAAGGATAAGCGGCGGCACCCGGCGTCAACAGCAGGCGCAGATCAGCCGATTCCGGCGCTAGATCCTTCAGCAGCCCCGGAACCAACAGCTCAAACAGCGCGAACTCGGTAGCCTTGCGACGAAGCGGCGAACGCACCTGTGCGTCGATCAACTCGGCGATGATCTTGTCGACCTTGACCGTTGAAACCTCCGCGCGCGCCTTTGAGGCCAGATTGGTGAACAGCAGCATCTCGCCGCGCTTCTCGATCTTCAGCGGCTGCCACCACTGATTTTGATCGTCGATGCGAACGCGTTTGCGGCCATCGCGCTTGCTGCGAATCGCTACGTCAAGGCGATACTGCTCGGCCAATGGATCGGCGCCATCGAGTATTTCTTCAAGCTGATACCAAAGCGTATGCGCGACGTCTTGGTACAGCTCTATAAACTCAATTTCGCGCAGTTCGTCCAGGCGGTACGGCTCGTTGGCAATGGCTTTGCGGGCGTCGGACACGCCCTGCAAGATGCAGCGGCCGACTTCGCGCACGTTGAGCGTGCCGGAGGTGCTGCCGATGAGCAAGAAGCTAAGCCCAGCTGAAACCAGCGGCTGGTCTTTCGGTTGTAGCGAGCTTTGCTCAGCCGTGCGCGTGGCGTAGGCGATCAAGCCTTCGCGAATCGCGCGCTGTAAAGCCGTGGCGCTGAGGCTACCAATCTCGCCCAGGCCAACCACAATGGCGCTGCGCACGGTTCCGGCCTCCGTGCGGTGATAGAGCACGCGCTGGGTACCGATCGCGCCCGGGTAAAGGCCGCTGCGATGCACATCGGTGAGGCGTTTGTCGAAGATTTCATCCACTGAGCGTTCGGCACCAAAAATACCGTCGCCCTGGTAGTGGCCGACGAACAGCGGGTGCTCCGCATCCTTAAGATCGCCCCACGATACCGCTACATCAAGGCGCGTTAAGCCCGAAACGCTGCGCGCATCGGCCGGCGGAATTGCCCAATCGCCGCCAAGCGCAAGCTGCTCGAACTCAGCCTGGCTGATTGAGCCGCTTACCGCTTCGCCGTCACGCAGCCAGCTAAACCATCCGGGTTTCATCCGCTCGGGTCTGCTGCGCGGCAGCGCATCGGTGGCGCCGGTGCGCAAGATATCGGCGCATGCGCGCTGCACGCTGGTGGCACCCGGCAGGTCGCCATGGCGCACGCGCGGCGCATACCAAAGCGGCACGCCAAGCGGAATTCCGGTTTCCCACAGCACGCGGCCATCGCCGAGTTCGGTCATCAGCATGCTGACTTTGCCGTTCTCTGCGACGAGCTTGCACGGCGTTTCAGGCGCTTGCCCAGCAATGTAGTGGACTCGTTTGGAAAGCAAATCCGGCGCAGACAGCTGCGTGCGCCGCGCTTTGGCTGCCTTCAGTTCTGACACCGCCGCGCGCGGCCAGGCGGCGCCGAGCGGTTGCAGCGCGGCGTCCCATTGAGCGCGATCAAAATAGTCGCGGCTATCCTCGTCGGTTGGCGCCGGCAGCATGTCGAGAATGCCCGGAAACTTGGCTACCAAGCCCACGTGATGGCTCAGTGGCTCGGTGAGATCTGCCATCGCAAGCTTTTGCATCAGATCCTCTTGGCCGCTCAACATCGCTGTAATGGCATGCGAACCCTGATTGGGTGTGCCCAGCATGATGATGCGCGAATCGGGGTGCTTGAGCGCTCCTGACCATACCGAGTCGGTCTCGCTCAGCATCGCGCGAACCACAAGGCCGCCCATCGAATGCGCGACGATCTGGATCGGTCGCTTGTTGATATCGATCCGTGCAAGCAGCTCCTTTAGCTTGGCGTTCAGCGCGCGCCCGGCGTCAACAACGCTGTGGCGCCAGTCATACGGGAACGGGATCACCTCGTGGGTGTCGCGGAAGGCGTCGCAGAACTCGCCATAGACTTTGCCAACGAAGCCATTGGCAATCACGTCCGCTTTGTCGATACGCAATTGCTTAAAACCGCCGCTCGCGTACTTAAGCGCGGCTAGCCACAGCTTGTCGCCGCCAGCCGCCAATTGGCTGCCCATGATTCCTGGCAGCACCAGCAGCACCGGCCCGGAGGTATTGCCGCCGGCTCGAACTTGACGCAGCTCAGACTGCTCAACCTTGCCAACGGCATAGCGCAGCCGCGTCAAGTCATCGAATTGCGGCGTGACCAAGCCATCGGTAATGATCTGCGCAAAGCTGGGGTCGGCAAAGTACTGCGTGTGCGTGCGCTCGCTGCGGATCAAATACTCCACCTCCTTCGGCCGCTTCGCGCCGCCATTCATCGAATCAGTATCAACAACCCAGTCATTGGCGCGCCCAAAGTAAAGATCCAACGCAAAATCCGCCGCGCGGCCCAAGTTAATGCCGCTGCGCACTGTGTTGGCACCCACATTGGCCAGCTCCGCGCTGCTGCTGAGCTCCTCGTGATTGATCAAATGGCGAATGACGTGGCGGCGCGGGTCCATCGCGTACAAACCCGGCACCACGTTTGGGTTGATCACATTAAGTACCACGCCTTCGGTAAGGTGGGCCAGGCCTTTGAGCGTATTGGTGACGCTTTGCACCACGGTTGATGGCACATAACGGGCGGCTGTGTTCAATGCTTCAGTGCCGAAGCGCACGAGCGCCAGCACGTTGCGCAGACGCTCGCGCGAGGCCAAGCGGGTGCCGCGCGCCGGGCAGCCGACGCGAACAAAGCGGCGCACTTTGATCTGTTTTTCGAGAAGCTTCTTATGTAGCGCCTGGAACTGCTCAATCACCTGATCGCGCAAGGCGAACTGATCCGCATCCACGGAATCACTCTTCAAGCGCGTGATCACTTCGCTCAATGGCTTCGCGTTAAGCGCGTTCTGCGCCAGCAGTTCGCCGATCAGGCCGCCACGCGAAAAGCCAACAAGATCAATCTCCGCGCCCTTGTCGAGCCGCTCAATCACCTGCAATGCATTCGCTACCGGGGTTTCCTCCAGCGTCCGGTGGTTCAGTGCAAAAACGCGCTTGTACCCGCGCCAAATGCGCTCCGACTCCTGCGGATTGGCCAGCCACGCGCCGAAGCTGCTCAACGTGGAGGAAAAAGTGCCGTGCAGCAGAATCAACGGCACGTCGTCCTTCGCGCTGCTCACCGAATCCGCCTCAACCAGCTCAAGATCGCGCTGCACTAGAAAGAAACCAGGCTTCGGGCATAGCAGGCCTTCCACCTCGTCCAGCACCAAACCGCGCAGACGATCTTCCGCCTTGCTAAAGAACCAAGCTTTCAGCTTCCGAATCAAGCCGCCGCCGCCGC
>Ga0105044_10007830_pt1 | contig 14716 bp, 6 predicted proteins | sample MAT01_FD_78092 | JGI IMG/M metagenome (GOLD analysis project Ga0105044, IMG submission 78092) | Freshwater microbial communities from Lake Fryxell liftoff mats and glacier meltwater in Antarctica - MAT-01 | ecosystem: Environmental > Aquatic > Freshwater > Ice > Liftoff microbial mat | place...
AGCACCTTTGGCAGACTTCGCCTTCTTGGCTTTGCCCTTGCCTCCCTTACCTCCCACTGTGACAACAAACTGTGCATCATGGCACTCACGATGGACGAGATCCGGGCGCAGGGCTGCACCATGGACGATACCGATGGCTTCGTGCATCATACACTAAGCGTGGAGGGCGTGGAAATGGGTCTGCTCGCTATCCAGCTTCCAGACATGGTCAAGCTAAGTTTTCGTAGCAAGGGAGCAACGTATGTGCGTGATCTAGCAGCCGTTTACGGTGGCGGCGGGCACGTCTACGCGGCCGGTGCGCGCGTACGCAACGGTGTACTAGAAACGGTAGTGGCCGATGTTGTGCAGCGTGCTGCGGCCTTGTTGGCCTAGAGATTGCCCAGCACCGATTCCACGATGGCGATGCCTGCGTCGATCTCCGAAACGGAGACGTTCAACGGCGGACGGAAGCGAACCGATGTGGCTCCACAGCCAACAATCAGCAAACCTTCGTCGTAGGCCTTGGTAAGGAAGTGCGCACGGTGTTCCTTCGAGGGCAGGTCGAACGCACAGAACAGCCCCATTCCACGCGGATTCGAGACGTGCTGTGGATGTTCGGTGGCAAGGCGCTGCAGTCGCGACTGCAGGTGAGCACCAACAGTGGCGGCGTTCTGGACGAGATGCTCCTCGTCGATGATCTCTAAATAACGTGTGGCGCGAACCATATCCACCAAGTTTCCACCCCACGTAGAGTTGATTCGTGAACTCGTGTGGAAAACATTCTCCGGCACATCGTCTACGCGGCTACTCACCAAGATCCCGCAGGTTTGCATTTTCTTGCCAAACGACATGATATCGGGCTGCACGCCAAGGCCTTCATGTGCCCACATCGTTCCGGTGATACCAACGCCCGTTTGCACTTCGTCGAAGATCAGCAAGACCTCGTTCTCGTCGGCCAGCGTGCGCAAGGTCCGCAAGAACTCAGGTCGGAAGTGATTGTCGCCACCCTCTCCCTGGATTGGCTCTAGAATGATGCAGGCGATATCGTCTCGGTTCTCTTGGAAGGCGGTTTTGATCTGCGCAATGGCCATGTGCTCGCGCTGCATCACATTGTCCAACACGGCGTCTGTGAGCGGGTATCGCAGATAGGGAGAAGAAATGCGCGGCCATTTGAACTGCGGGAACAGTGCCGTTTTTGTTGGATCGGTATTGGTGAGAGACAGTGCATAGCCGCTGCGTCCGTGGAACGCGTGGTCGAAATGGATAACCTGATGACCTTTTTCGGAGCGATATCCCTTGCGGAAGTTGTGGCGCACTTTCCAGTCGAAGGCCACTTTCAGGGCATTTTCAACGGCCAGCGTTCCACCTTCTATAAAGAACGAATACGTAAAGTGGGCTGGTACGCCCAGGGCAAAGAACGTTTTGACGAAGGTTGCCTGCTCGGAGGTGTAGATGTCTGAATTCGAGGGCTTATTGAGGGCGGCATGGCCTATATAGCGCACGAAATCGGCGTCAACCATCTTTGGATGGTTCATCCCTATGGGCATGGAGGCAATGCAGGTAAAGAAATCAAGGTATTCTTTGCCAGATCGGGCCTCGACGAAATACGAGCCGTGCGAACGGGAAAGGTCGATCACGTGATTGAAACCATCCACGAGTTGGTGTCGTCGGAGCTCTTCGTGAACGTGATCGGGCGGGACGTGGAAGCGAGGTGTATACATGATCTGCAAATTTAGGTCCACAATACCTTTTTCTGCTCCACCGTCCTTTTTTATATTGGGCCATTGCAGAATGAAGAATAATTTATCCAATCGGACAGGAGAGGCAGATGTCGAACCAAGCGAACGGACACCAACGTAAGCCCGGAATGCAAGTAACCTTGCTTTTCCTCGTATTAGTGGTGGCGTTTTCCTACGGCGTGTATTCATTCGTACTACCACGAGCAGTAGAGGGAGCTGTGCTCTCGCTGTTCGCACCACACGATGAAAAACTCCGTGAGAACTTTAAGGAAGTGCAACCGCACACCTTTGCAGTGGTCACGGACAAGTTCACAGGAGCTCTCCCGGCCGGTACCAAGCTCAAGATGTACATCAGAACCGATTACATCTTTGATTTCTCGGGTATGCATCGTTCTGAAAAGGAAGATGGTTTTACCAAGAGTGCCGCCGAGTGGGTGGTAAAGGCCAATGGTGAAGGCGGACTCGGTGAGTCGGCCATCATTCTCGAGCCGCCAATTGGCTTTTCGGTCTTAGCGGTTGCCATTGGATTCTCGCTTGCCATTTTCGTTTCCTTCTTCCTTCCTGCCAACCTGGGCTACATGGCCAGCAAGGTGGAGCGAGAAATCTGGCATACGAAGGCAAAGATCCGTCTTCAGACGGGCTTTAGCGACGAGATCGTAGATCTCTTAACGATGCCCGACACCCAACTGGCTGGTCTCGAGGCGCACCAAGTGCGCTCGTCCTTCAAGTTGGTATGGGCACGGTCGGCCACGGAGGACGAAGAGGCGTCCGAACAACACGGCAAACGTGTTCTTCGCTTCGAGGAAGTGTTCACGCCAGATATCGACATTGTGCTCTTCCGCAACGAAGTACTCGCGCTCCGCATCAAGGAATTCTTCTCAGACTTCGTGATGAAGGAAATAGATGATACACGTGGTGGTATCATGTGGAGTAACAACCGAGCGAAATTCCTTGATGGGTTGCGTATGTACATGTCGCACCACTTCACAGAAAAATACTCGAACAACGTAACAGGGATGGCCTACTTCGGTGCTGCTATCCTGATCGTGATCATCGGTGTTCGTGGTTTGAAGTTCATTCCTGCAACACGTCCATCACTCATCCTTGCCGCCATCTCCCTTGAAGGAACCATGCTTGCCCTTCTGGCCTTTGGTTTGATTTATACCGAAGAAGAAGAGCGGATGGACAAAATGATGAAGAAGATGGAAGACGCCAACAAGGGTCAGCTCGACACCATGAAGGATGTAAGCAAGGACATGAACGCTCTTGCAAGTGCACTCGTAGGCGAAACATCCGAACTGATCAAGCAAAAGGTAGAAGAAGCGATTTCTGAAGCCCTTTCGAGCGACGACAACATCAAGAGGGTTGTCTCCGACAAGGTGGCAGAAAAGATCATCATCGCCATGCAGCAAACGTTCGGTCAATCGAACAAGTAACGTCCCGCCAATAGAACAGTCATTACGCCGTGGTACCGCCAGTATCACGGCGTTTCTTTTTGTACGCGCGGCCTCGTCTCGTAGGATCACACAACAAACACTCATGCATCTACGCTTTCAACTTTTCCTGGTCGTATGCCTTGCCCTGTGCGCAACACCGAGTAGCGCGCAGCGCGTAGATATCGTGAGTACCGAACACAGCGTGCGGCTCACCATTGGCAAACTCGCCTCGGGAGCCTATTGCGAGCCTCATACCGGAGGCGTCCATGCACGCCTGAGCGGGTTAGACGCGGTGCGCAGACCAACAGACAGGGGAAGCGTGACGGACGTGCTGGTGTGGACGATTGCCGTTCCTGAGGATGGCGAGGTGGGTATGCAACTGCGCGTTCGGAATCGCGGACGCTCGTTCGGCACTCAAAAAGTAGCAAATGCAACATCGGCCTTCATCCCAACACTCAGAGTTGAACGTGCCGGGAAATTCGCCGGACAAACTGTGGCTACCGTGCGCTTTGCACCGTGGTCCTACGACCACGATTCCCTTCGAGTGATCGACAGTGCAGAGATCACCGTGACGTTCACCTCTGCCCTTGCCGCCGCTCCTTACTCCCAACGTCTACGTCTGCCGGCATATCTCCCACCGCTCGCGAATGCTACGATGCGTTCTCCTGAAGCGGGACGTGCTAAGGTGGCCGAGGCCGTGCAAGGTGCAGTAGACCCGGCGTTGTGGTACGATGCAACCAGACCGTATGCGCGCCTGAGCACGTCGCGCGACGGACTGGCCTTTGTTACCGCGTCAGATATCGCCCCACGTCAGCCCGGACTCATAGACGTAGAGGCGTCTACTCTTGCACTCTGGTACAAGGGCACCGAGCAACCCATCGCCATTGTCGATGCGAATGCCGACGGACGGTGGAATGCAAACGATACGTTGTTCTTTTTGGGCAGACGTTCTCAGGGCGATACAACGTGGTTCAACTTGTACGATACCGTGAGTGTGTTCTTCTTGAGCACCGGCGGATCGAAACGATTGATATGGAAAACTCCGTCGGATCCGCAGCCACAGACGATCGACCGACTCACGCTGCACCGACACGTGGAATTGGACACGGGCTATTATCATTTGGGGAATGCACCCGATGATGACCGCGGCGACTTTAATTCCGATTGGGTGATGGCGGAAGGATTCTATTGGACCTTCATGAATGCACGTTCGCACGACACGCTGCATCACGACGAAGTGATCACCCCGGCAGATGGATCTCTGATGCAGGTAACAGCACAGTACGTGAGTATTACCAATGCAAAGAATTACAAACCGGAGCACCGAACGGCACTCGTTGTCAACGGTCATGAGCCGGTGATCACCGAAACAGAAGGCAAGCGTTTCGATAGCATCATTGTGGTTGGAACAAACGTGATCGCCGCAGGACAAAGTCACTTCGGATTGTATGCCGTGGGTAGGCCAAACATGTCGGACACCTCATCCTATCTCTCGCAAGTATGCTTGGATTACTATCGCATCGATGGCGATGTAAAACCGTACTTGTATGAGGGCGGCCTGATTGCCACAATTGCCGCACGCGAAGATCATGCCTCTCGTTTTGAAGTGCATGGTGTTTCGGGATCGCGCGTTTACGTACTCGACACAACCACGGCGACGCTCTCTGTTGCACCTGTCTTACAACAGGGCACAACGGTTCGTGCAGGCATCGATCCGGCAACCCCACGTACGTGGGGTGCAACGCCAACGGTAATCACCTCCGATGCCTCGATCGTGGTGAACGATAGTGCGCGTACGTGGAGTATTGCGAGCGGCTTTGCGGCCATGATGTTTTCGAATGGAACCATACAACAGATTCAAACCAACGATGCGTCTGCATTCGCTGCATGGCTTCGCGCATTGCCACAGAATGCGGCTGGTGCAATACTCTCTGCACGCGGTGGCATGAACAGTACATTGCGAACAACACTTACGTCCATAGGTGTGCGCGACAATGGCGCGGCCTCGTTTATCGCAACAGTAACCGTGGGTGCGGCCGCACAGACCACTACGGTGACGGATGCCGTCACGGCAGCCCGCATTTCTACGTCGGCGTTTCTCGTGCATGCAAACGGCGTGCATCATTCCGCGTTTGCCACCGTCGAACGTGGCCCACAGAGAACGCTTGTCTTGCAGGACCATGCATCGCTCGAGCGCGCCAATGTTACAACGGCGCATCTGCGAAACCTTGGTGCACTGAACGCACAGGCAGATGTGATCTACATTACACACGTGTCTAACGTAGCAGAGGCCAACAGACTTGCGGCGCATCGTCGCACGCACAACAAGGCGAGTGTTGTTGTAGTAGACATCGATGACATCCTCGATGAGTACGGTGCGGGACATCGATCGCCAGAAGCAGTGAAGGCATTTTTGCAACATGCCTACGCATCGTGGTCGCTGCCCCGCGCGCATACACTGGTGCTGATTGGCAATGCAACCTTTGATGCACGCTTGGCCATCAAGCATGGGAACTTGCACTCGAGCAGACCCGATCAAGTGCCCACCTTTGGACGTCCAAGTTCTGACTACTGGTTTGGTCTGCTGACGGGTGACGATGTTGCCTATCCGGAACTTCAAGTAGGCAGACTTCCCAGTCTTACTTCGGACGAGGCTCGCAACATCGTAGACAAGATCATCGAACACGACACGCTCCAAACTGCGCCTTGGATGCGTCGCGTGATGTTCGTGGGAGGTGGAACGGAAGACGAAGGTTTCTGCAGCATGTATAAGGATCTTCTGGAAGACCCGTTCGACACAGGATACTCGATCACAGATGCACCACTGTGCATCGATACCATCACTGCCTGTAAGTCCGACGATGTCACAACGGCAGGATATCGCATCAAGCAGGGAATTAATCTTGGTGTGACGTGGATGAACTATCTCGGACATGGAGCAACAGAACTCTTCGATATTCCCGGATGGAATGCGAATGAACTGAACAATGCACGCAAATGCGGTATGATGGCCACGTATGCATGTCAGACCGGTGCCTACAGTACACCAAGTAGTACATGTAAGAACGCCACCTATCTCGTCGAACCGCGCAACGGATTCGTTGGTGCCGTTGGTGGCACGGGATGGACGTATAAGCAGACGGTTGCCAATCTTTTTTTTGGATTTCAAGACGCGATGAAGACCGGGTCGAGAACCATGGGCGACATCGTCTATCGCACGAAAACACAGTTTGCCGTAGACGGGATTCAAGATGGTATCAATACGGCTATGCAGCAATGCATTCTCGGTGATCCAATGAGCACCGTTCGCATTGATACGGAACCGGATGGTTATCTGCGCAGACAGGATGTGTCGATCGCCGACCGTGCGGGCGATGCACAGATCACTGTCGATGACGACTCTGTGGTTGTTACGATGAACGTTCAGAATGCAGGCACGGGCACCACAACAAGTCTCGCCGTTCGCGTGATCCGCACCTACAACAACATCACTGATACGATTCGCGTGTTCGCCCCTGATGGACTTTGTAGGAATACTGTGCTGCGTTGCACGCTCGACATATCGAACCGAGTGGGCGAGCATGGCCTTACCATCCAGATCGATCCAGACACACTCATGAACGGTGAGCGTGCGGCAAACAACACATTGGCACTGTCGTTCCAAGTGGTGCCGCGTTCCATGTTGCCGGTAGAACCCCAGTCCTATTGGGTGATGCCATCCGCCAACGCCGTGTTCAGAGTGCTAGACCCACTTCCACCGTCTGCAGATAGAGTGTATCAATTCTTTGTGAGCAAGCAGACAAGACTGTTCTCTCCCGAGACCATCGTCTCACGATCTACGGCAACGGAGATCACGGTAGATGCAACGATTATCGATTGGCAACCGAGCGTGCAGTTCGATACATCGTTGCACTACATGCATGCGCGCTATATCAACGGCACAGATACATCGGCGATGCTCGTCGTTCCATTCCATGCCGCCTTACAACCCTACAGCTCTGTGGTCAACACGCGAACAACATCACAGGATGTTGCGGCCTCGCCTGCGGTAGGTACCGAGCGCCTGGAGGACGGAATTGGCATGTTACGCGAGACGAAGCGGGTGGTTGTGAGGTCATCCGGCATTCAGACATCGGATCTCGAAAAGCAACGCATCATCGAGATCCGCGTTGGACAGAACAACTATATCAGTAGTCCATTCGCTCGAGGTGTGAACATCGTGGTTGTTGGCGCGCACGACACGCTGCCGCGTGCGGCACGTCGGTACGATACGTATGAGTATCCTACGTCTACAGAAACCGGTCACAACGGATACACACAAGAATGTATTGCCTTCCTTCGCGACTCTGTTGCGAGCGACGAACGCGTGCTCGTTGCGCTTGCCGACGAGTCCATCTCTGGATTCGAAGTACAACGCAATCTCGATTCGTTGATAGACGTGCTGAAGACGTACGGCTCTTTCTATGCAGACTCTCTTGGCAGAAATGCATCGTGGGCCATGATTAGTACGAAAGGTCGTCCCGTGGGCGCTGCTACGGAGCGATACAAGAGAGCGCCCGACTCGATGGTTGTGATAGACTCTACACTCGACTTCATTGCGCAAACATCAACGATCGTATCGCCGTGGCTGGGTCCGTCCAGGGCCTGGCACCGCTTCGATGTGAACGGTATCGGACACGACTCCGCCACAACGATATTCGAAGCGCGCACCAACGGTGGCGAGACCGTCGTCCTTGATTCCATACGCGGTGGGGTTGCGTCGTGGATTCCGACAACACCTCGCACCGACGTTGCCTATGTACGCAGCACAACCATTGTGCCGTACGTCGATTGGAAGTCTACAGAGCTTCGCATTACTGGTATGAGTTCGTCCTACGAGCCAGCGGATGAATGGATGATGAGCTCGATGGCAATCACACCGGATTCCGTTTTGCGCGGAGACACGTCGGTGATGACCGCATTGGTACGAAACGTGTATCGTTCCTTTGCTGCTCCTACGGTAACGTGCGTGATCACCAGCATTGGCGAAGGTCAAACAGAACCCAAGTTCGAACAGACAATCACGATCGATGCACTGAATGCCGATGAATCAAAGCAGGCATCGGTGAACATTTCATCAGCGTTGTTGAACAGCACGTCTACGTTTACCTCGCGCGTGAACGCATTGCAGGATCGAACAGAACTCTATCGGTTCAACAACACGGCGTCTGTTGTTTATCGTGTGGGCGACGACGGCGTAGCGCCAACGCTTGAAGTACGCGTAGATGGTGTAGTGGCCACAACTGGCATGATGGTGCTGCGTGAGCCGTTCTTTGAGGTGGTATTGCACGACAACAGCAAACTCGCAATCAACGACAGCACCAGACTCACGGTTTTCATCAACGGCGATCGCATTCGTGCGGTGAATACCACGGAGTTCGACTTCTTACCAACGGATACGGCCATGCGTCGTTATGGTGCTGCCGATGTGCGCGCGGCCGTGGTGTTTCGATATCCGCTCGAGATCGATCAGAACAACGTTATTGTGCGGGCAATGGATGCGAGTGGGAATGCCGATACCGTAGAGCTTGCCTTATTCACTACAGATGGCACGACGCTGAAAAGCGTCACGCCATCACCCAATCCGTTTACAGATGCCGTAAGCTTCCGCGTACAACTAGCATCGGATCTGCCGTTGGTCCCTGCCACCATCGCTCTCTACAACCTTTCAGGTGGCCTTGTGCGCACCCTTCAGACCACCGTTCGTCTCGGAAATTCTGTTGTACCGTGGGATGGTAGGGGAGAGGGCGGCGAGTCTCTGGCAAGCGGTATCTACGTCTGGCGCTTCCTGGCCGACGATCCGGCTGGGGCCTCGGCCGTTGTGGGCTCTATCGTCCTCATTCGATAGGTACTTAGGTTCCAATTCCCTAGCGGAAACAACCTCAAAATTCCGTAGGTTTGCAGGTTCACTCCTGCACACATCCAGCTTAGTATGGCCCACCCGAACGAACGAATTCTACCCGTCTTGATGGAAGACGAGATGCGAGACTCGTATCTCGATTATTCCATGTCCGTAATCGTATCTCGTGCCCTTCCGGATGCACGAGACGGACTCAAACCTGTTCACCGCCGCGTGCTCTATGCGATGTACGAATTGGGCATGACGCCTAACCGTCCGTATAAGAAGAGTGCACGTATCGTTGGTGAAGTGCTTGGGAAGTTCCACCCACACGGCGACAGTTCTGTGTATGATGCCATGGTTCGCCTGGCGCAACACTGGTCCATGCGAGCGATGCTCGTAGACGGACAAGGAAACTTCGGTTCGGTGGATGGCGACTCGCCGGCTGCTATGCGATATACAGAGGCTCGCCTCTCGGCGGTTGCTATGGAAGTGGTGCGAGACATCGACAAGAACACCGTTGACTTCCGACCAAACTTTGACGATTCCCTTGAAGAACCAACGGTCATGCCAACCGTGTTGCCAACGCTGTTGGTGAACGGTGCCAACGGTATTGCCGTGGGTATGGCAACGAACATTCCGCCGCACAACTTGCGTGAAATCGTGAACGGCATCCATGCCGTGATCTCGGATCCAAACGTCACGAATGAAGAACTACTGAAGTACGTTACGGCGCCAGACTTCCCAACGGGCGGTATCATCTATGGCTATGAGGGTGTGCGCAGTGCGTACACAACAGGGCGTGGAAAGATCCAAGTACGCGCCAAGGCCAGCATCGAATCCGGCAAGACCAAAGAGGCCATCATCATCACCGAACTACCGTATCAGGTAGGGAAGGCCGGCTTGATCGAAAAGATCGCCGACTTGGTGAAGGCGAAGACGCTGGAAGACATCAGCGACATTCGTGATGAGTCTGACCGCGACGGTATGCGCATCGTGATCGAGCTCAAGCGTGACGGCGTTCCGATGGTGGTGCTGAACAACCTTTACAAGCACACGCAAATGCAGGTCACCTTTGGTGTGATCATGCTCGCCCTTGTCAAGGGACGTCCGCGTATCCTCACGCTGAAAGAAATGATGGAGGCCTTTATAGGTCACCGCGTCGAAGTGATCGTCCGTCGAACCCAGTTCGATCTGACGGCCGCAGAAAAGCGCGCCCACATTTTGGAAGGTTTTGTCATTGCGCTCGATAACATCGACGAAGTGATTCAAACCATCAAGAAGTCGAAGGACACGGCAGACGCATCTGCGAATCTGCAGGCAAAGTTTGTGCTGAGCGAAATCCAGGCGAAGGCAATTCTCGACATGCGTCTGCAGCGCCTTACCGGGCTAGAGCGCGAGAAGATCGAAGCCGAGTATCGCGAAGTAATCGAACTGATCGAGCGTCTGCGTGGAATTCTCGCAAGCAAAGATCTGCAGATGACGATCATTGGCGATGAACTCCGCGAACTAGCGCTGAAGCACGGCGATGAGCGTCGCACACAAGTGGTGTACGATGCAAAGGACTTCACGCTTGAAGACTTCGTGGCTAATGAAGAAGTGATCGTCACGATCTCGCACAATGGCTTCATCAAGCGTACACCCGTAAGTACCTACCGTCGGCAACACAAGGGCGGCAGAGGAGTTGCAGGCGCAGGAACGTATGAAGACGATTGGGTAGAAACCGTCTTCCGTGCATCTACGCACCACTACTTGTTGTGCTTTACCGATCGCGGACGTGTGTATCGCGTGAAGGTGTACGACATTCCAGAAGGAAGTCGCAACGCCAAGGGTCGTTCCATTGCGAACGTAATCCAAAAGCCGAACGACGAAACCGTGAATGCCTACATGACGGTAACGGACTTCGAACGCGACGATCTGTTCATCTTCTTTGCAACAAAGCAAGGAACCGTGAAGAAGACACCCGTGAGCGACTTCGCCAACGTGCGTGCGAATGGCATCATTGCCATCAACCTTGACGAAAAAGACAAGCTCATTGGTGTTCGCTTAACCGATGGCAACCACGAAATCCTCATCGGCTCGAGTAGCGGTCTGGCCGTGCACTTCCATGAGTCCGACGTTCGATCGATGGGTCGATCGGCTACAGGCGTACGCGGCATCTCGCTCGACAACGATGCAGAAGTGATCTCGCTCGTGGCAGTGCGCCATGGCGATGCGCAGGTAATCGTTGTTGGATCGCGCGGCTATGGCAAACGCACAAACGTAGACGACTTCCGCATCACGAAACGCGGTGCAAAGGGCGTTACGTCCATGAACATCACAGAGAAGACCGGAAAGATCTGCGCCATCCTTGCCGTGACCGATCTCGAAGACCTTGTGGTGATCACCACAAACGGAATTCTGATCCGTCAGCCGGTACGAGACATTCGCACACTCGGACGTGTAACGCAAGGCGTTCGACTCATCCGTTTGGAAGAGGGTGATAAGATCGCAGACATCACAACCGTCACGCGCGAAGAAGACGATGAAGAAGAAGAAGATGGGACGGTTGAAGGTGGCGAAGTTTCGACGGATCCAACGTCCAACTAAGAGCTTTCGCATGGCCGAGCGCTTCCACAGATTAATCACACAACGGGCAGGTCTTCGACCTGCCTGTTGTGTTTTGATACTGCTCTGTGCAACACTTGTTGCGCGGGCTCAAGACAGTACGGCGGTGGATTCGCTCTATACGCCACTCATGTCGCACGGAAGACTCGGCATCATTCCGCTGCGTCCGTTTACCGACATCACCAAGCGCGACATTCGGAAGATCCAGTACTACTCTCTTCCAGAAATCATGACGTCGTCCACACCCTGGATGCCCATGTCTGCTGGCGGCCTTGGCCAACACAACAGCATGAGCATTGCCGGTGCAATGCCAATAGACATTGCCATGAGCGAGAACGGCAGACCACTCGTCGATGCATGGTCCGGCACTATGCACCTCGAACAACTTGCTCCCGAAGGCTACGACCGCGCCGAACTCTTTCTTGGCACCGATGCCGTGGCATTCGGCGCAACAATGAGCACGGTTGCCATTAATCTGCAAGACATTCAACACAACACCGGAAGTCCGTTCACAAAACTTTGGTATCATCAGGGGGGCGGCGACTATATCGCGGCCGACGTAGAGCTCACCCAGAACGTTGCACCTAACGTGAACGTCATGGTTGGCGTACGGCGAGCAGGAGCAAACGGTAGGTATGCTCGTACGGGGTTCGACGTGTGGAATGTTCGGAGTGCCGTTCGGTGGACGATGAGTAGCATGTCGAACATTTCGTTGAACTATCACTTGTCTTCGCTGAGCACAGACTTGTGGGGCGGAATTAACCCTCGGAACAGCACACAGTTCGACAACGAAGGAATTGCACAACCGGTGTATGCCGCGCTGCGCGACGATTCACGCCGGCACGACCTCACCCTTACCTACACGCAACTCCTCGCTTCCGATACATCGTCTGTGCTCACAGCAACTGTGTACGGCACGCTCAATGCAATGAATCGCATGTTGGATAGCAGTGGCTACACATTGCATTCACATACCGAGGGTGCAACCGTCCGACTTGAACAACGACTCTCGATCCTGACGCTGCGTGTTGGTGCATCAGCGGACTATACCAAGCTCGCGGATAATCCCATTGCACGATCGCTCGATAATGTGTCGACGTCCGCCTTTGGCCATGCCACCTTCCGCCTTCAACCTGATCTTGACGTAAAAGCATCTGCTCGGATGACGTCGCAGTACGGAGTGTTCATGAATGGCGGCGGGGCTGGCGTTGTGTGGCGCGCAGACACGACGATTACGATTACAGCAGATGCGTCTACATCGCAACGAGCTCCGAGTCCCACCGAAGGACTTGGTCTATTGCCGGAGCGCACGGGCTTGTTGTTCCTCGACTTTGCTCAACGCATTGCGCCGCATGGTTCACGGCCATCGGTGCGTCCAACTACGTTCTCGTTAGGTCTCTTTGCGCGCATCACGGATAACCCCTTGATCACGTCGGCGATTCTCGATACGGCAGGCACTCCAAGGTCTACGAAGACCATCAATGGCTCAACATCGAATGTGTACGGAGGCTACGTCCATGCCTTGTTCCGTTTGTGGGAGCTCGATATAGAGCCGATTGCTCGCGTTTACACGTCGCAACTGCAGGGCGCTGCCGACGACAGATTTCCGATCGCGAGCGGGAGTATCAGCCTGAGTTATACGCATCGGGTTGGGTCGAACTGGGTTGTACTCGGAGTACGCGGCGGATTGTTTTCTACCATGCGTGGCCTCCAACACGTCCCGCTCACGTGGACGTATGTGCAGCCCTCTGTGCAACAAGGCACAATTTCAAACGGACTCGACGCTTGGCTTGTTGCCAACCTTGGCAATGCCAACGTGAGACTATCATTCGAGAACATTCTCGGTCAGCCATTCTACACCGTGGCCATGGCGCCGTTCATGCTGCAAAACATCAGACTCAGCGCTACATGGTCATTTTTCGAGTAAAAGGACTCCAATGAGATATCTCCTGTTGTTGGTTGCGTTGGCTACCATCGTCGGTTGTTCTGGCGTCACGTATCCGGTGCCGATTTCATTACATGCATCGTGCAGTATTGGTGATCCGGAATCGTATCCGCAGAACTCTTCGATCCAAATGCCCTTGGCAGCGAGAATGAAAAATAGATCGACGGTCCTTTGCGCCACATACTCTAAGGAATCGTGCATGGTACGTATGATAGACACGTCCATGCACATTGTGTGGAAGCGGCCACTCCTCATTCCTGAAGACAATGAACATATAGCCCTTACGATGGGTGGTAACACTATTTCCGTATTGTTTAACAAAGAGGACGGAGACACGATCATGTCTGAGCTGGTGGATCGCACCAATGGTTCATATGTGCTCGCATCCATTCGCGACAGTGTTGATGACAGTCCAACGAAGTCTCCTGTGAGATACATCGAAACAACGATCGTGAGTTCATCCGCGGTGCTACAACGTCAGATCACCATTGCAGATGTTTTCGAGAAAGAGAAGGCTGAAGAGGTCGGTCGGCCGACGACGGAAGAATTGTGATAGGAGCGGAGAAGAATGGAATGTGTCCAATCCTTTGGCGAGATTACGCGGACTATTGTGGACCAACGAACAGAGGCAACGTCGTGAACACTGCAGCCAACGTACCCGTGACCGTTACGTTTAACCATCTCATTCGACCGTATCTCGTACTACGGATCGGATTCGCATTCGCCATCACGGTTATCGGTCTTCCGCTTGCCCTGATCTGGTTTTGCGGAGTTGGACAATGGTGGGCGCTCCATCGATGCACATGAATTCCGAAATCAGATCCTTGCAGCGCGCGAAGCATTGCGGGTGCAAGGGCATCACGTTTCGACGTCATCAACCACTTCGCACGAAGGCATCGAACGTCGCTTAAACGAGATCATCCGTTTACTGAAGGACCATCCATTGTGAGGTTTTCATGGTGAAGTCAACGATCCCGGCCAATTTTCTTGCGGTATGCGAGCGCTTCGCATCGCAACCTGATAAAATCTGCTATGGCAGAAAATCTCAGGGAACATGGCATACCATCACGCATGCCTCCCTTCGCGCAGATGTAGAGTGTTTTGCCATGGGCATGACGCTTCTGGGCTTTAG
>Ga0105044_10007832_pt1 | contig 14715 bp, 8 predicted proteins | sample MAT01_FD_78092 | JGI IMG/M metagenome (GOLD analysis project Ga0105044, IMG submission 78092) | Freshwater microbial communities from Lake Fryxell liftoff mats and glacier meltwater in Antarctica - MAT-01 | ecosystem: Environmental > Aquatic > Freshwater > Ice > Liftoff microbial mat | place...
AGTCCGCTTGCGACGGATTCGCGAGCGCGTCGCAGTTGTCGTCGCAATCGAGGACGCCGTCCGCGTCCGTGTCGGTGTCCGCCACGCCGCAACCGCAGATCCCGGGCTCGAGCTTCAGCGGATCGGTCGGGCAACCGTCGTTGCAGTCCGCCGTGCCGTCGCCGTCGCTGTCGGTGTCCGCGACGCCGCAACCGCAGATTCCCGGTGCAGTCTTCTCGGGATCCGTCGGGCAGCCGTCGATGCAGTCCACGATCCCGTCGCCGTCCGTGTCCGTCTCGGGGACGCCGCAACCGCACGTGCCGGGCTCGATCTTCAGCGGATCGGTCGGGCAGCCGTCGTTGCAGTCGGGCGTCCCGTCACCGTCGTTGTCCGTGTCGGCCGTGCCGCAGCCGCAGATTCCCGGTGCGATCTTCAGCGGGTCGCTCGGGCAACCGTCGTTGCAGTCGGGCGTCCCGTCACCGTCGCCGTCGGTGTCCGCCACACCGCAACCGCACGCGCCCGGCGCACTCTTCAGTGGATCGCTCGGGCACAGGTCGAGCGCGCACGTGTTGGCCGGGAAGCCCGCGTCGCCGAACCCGTCGCCGTCCGTGTCCGTGCACGTGTCGCACGCGTCGCCGATCAGGTCCAGGTCGGCGTCCGACTGCGAGGGATTCGCCACGCTCGGGCAGTTGTCGCTCGCATTCGGCACGCCGTCACCGTCCGTGTCGTTGCCAAGGACCACGAGCGTGAACGGATCCTGGTCGTAGCGCCGCACGGCGTCCGTCACGCGCAGCCGCGGCGTGTACGTGCCCGCGACCGTCGGCGTCCCGGACAGGGCGCCGGCACTCGAGAGCGTCATGCCGGGCGGGATCTGCGACCCCTGCAGCGTGTAGAGCAGCACCGCCGCGTTGGTGAGCGCGCTCTGCCCGCTGTGCGTCGTAGGCAACTCGAAACCGCCGGATTCCCCGCGTGAAATGCCCACGATCGGCGTGAGCCCCGTGTTGCCCGCGCCGTATTCGAAGCGCACGCGGCCGTCGGAGTGGAGCACGACCGCGAAGTTGCACGCGCTCGCGCTGGCGTAGTGCTCGGCCGCCCAGCGGATCCGCACCTGGCCGGCGACGCTCGTGTCGATGAAGACGTTCTTGCCCGCCGTGTCCGTGCGCAGGTCGTCCCACAAGGGCGCGATGCGCAGCGAGAAGCGCAACCAATCGGCGCGGCTGAAGGGCTCGCTCGCCGTCGGCGCGAGATCGAGGAAGCCGTTCGAGCTGACGTGGACGCGCGTGTAGACCGTGTCGTAGTACGGGAACGCGAAGGGCAGATCGAGCGGCCACACGCCCTCGTCGGCGTTCCAGTTCTGCGCGGTTCCGCCCGACGCGAAGGCTTGCGTCCCCAGGCTCGAGACCGTGTACGTGGGGGCCGCGCGATGCTCGCTCCACGTCTTCGGGTTCGTCCCGCCGCTGGAGGTGAGGTTCACGCTGTACGCGGCGCCGAGCGTCGCGTTCGCGAGGCTCGGCGTCGTGATCGTCGGCGCCGACGAGTTCACGTAGTTGAACGTCATCGTCGAGCCCGCGGCGCTGATCGCCGTGAGCCGGTTGTTGTTGTCGAAGCTCGAGCCGGGCTGGTACGCGTCCGTGTTCGGCGTGCTCGAGTTCGTGATCGTCGCGGTCCCGCCCGCGTGATAGACGTCGCCCGCGTCGCCGCGATCCGAGTTGCGCTCCATGTCGAAGCCGCCGTCGGCCTGCAAGAGCGCCACGCGGTAGTGCTTGCCGTTCCCCGGCCAGCCGCTCTGACCGGGAAAACCCTCGTCGTTGTTGGGATTGTTCTGACCCAGAGCGCCCTTCGACTCGTCGCAGTGCCACACCGCGAGCCCGCCTTGCGGGATCGCGGCGTCGAAGCCCGTCGGCTGCCGGTTCTCGAGCAGCAGGTACTCGCCCGGCGGATATCCGCTGTCGATCTTGTGGATCAGCGCGTTCGTCTCGACCTGCGCCAAGGATTGCGCGCCGGGGAGGATCGGCGTGGGCACGACCCAGCCGAGCTTCACCTTGGCCCACGCCGCCATGTGCGAAGGATTGCGCTGCGAGCTGTCGAAGCCCCACGAGCCGGCGGCCATGAGGCACCAGTTGCCGATGCCCTGACTCGCCGCGCCGACGCCGCCCGTGTCGTAGAGATCGGGCATCCCGAAGAAGTGCCCGAGTTCGTGGCACACGACGCCGATGCGGCCGGGCGCGCTGCCCGACGTCGACCACAATCCGGGCGAGATGTTGTAGTCGCCGACCGTCACACCCTCCGCGCTGGTCCACGTGGGGATCTCCCACTTGTGCGACCACATGCGGTTCACCGAGGCGGTGCCGTACTGGTCCGTGCCGCCCCATTCCGCGCCGTAGCCCGAGTGCAGGAACGTGATCGCGTCGATGCGACCGTCGCCGTCGGCATCGAACTGGGCGAAGTCCACGAGCGGATCGGCAGCCGCGAGTCCGGCCGTGATCAGCTCCCACGTGCGCGACGTGAGGCCCGAGTTGCCGTTGGCGTAGTACGTCTCCGTATCGGGCACGTCGATCCAGCCGACGACGGTCGAGTCGATCGTGAACTGGCCGTACGAAGTCTCGAGGTAGTGGTCGCGCACGCTGCCCGTCGGCGCGAGCACGGGATCACCGCCGACCGCGTTCATGATCGTCGTGACGTTCGCCGGCGTCGGCAGCGTGCGGTTCTGGCCGCTCGGACCGTGGTTCGAGAAGCGCAGCAGCACGACGAGGTTCTTCACCGAGCCCACGCCGAGCGCGAATGCGCCGCCGCCGCCCTGGCGCGCGGGCACGGTCGTATGTCCCGGCTTCGCGCGCGGGTTCGCGGGGCGCATGAGCCCGGTCGTGCGCGTCGGCACGATGCGCTGCGGGATGCCGAGCGCGGCCGGATTCGCGCGGCCCGGGCGCGCATCGGTCGGCGCGAGCGCGCCGTCCGCGCCCAGTCGCGCGTAGACGATGCCGTCCGCCGTCTCGACGAGCGGATGTCCGTCCGCGTCCTCGAGCCACGATCCGAACGCGTCGCCGCGCTGGAAGACCGTGACGAGCGCGCCGTCGGGTTGCGCGCGCTCCAGCGGTCCCGGATGCAGCGGGTAGATGCACTCCTGCGCGCTCGACGTCGTGGCGGAGAGCGTGAAGACGGCGGCCGCGAACGCGGCGAGGACCTTGCGCATGAGGCTCGAGTGGGGCTTGGGGCTTGCGAGCTCCTCGTCCACCTTACCTCGATCCAACGATCCGTGAGAGGACCCGACTCCCCTCCCCGGCGTTTTCGCCCGGTGGTGGCTCGAGCCCGGACTGCACTAGACTCGCTCGCATGAACGCGCGTTCCCGCCTCTCCATCGTCGGCTTCGTCGCACTCGGCTCGAACGCGCTCGCGCAGGAGGGATACCGCCTCCCTCCGAAGGAGATCGTCGAAGTCCTCGACGCCGCGCCGACGCCGGACGTCGACGTTTCCCCCGATGGCAAGTGGATGCTGCTCGTCGAGCGTCCGTCCATGCCCTCGATCGGGGAGGTCGCGCGTCCCTGGGTCGGCCTCGCCGGTTCGCGCATCGATTCGGCGCTGGCCATGCCGCAACAGACGTCGTTCGCGCGCGGTCTCGTGTTGAAGAGCGTCGAGGACGGCACGGAGCGTCGCGTGCCGCTGCGCGAGAACGCGCGCATCGGCAACGTGTCGTGGTCGCCGACCAGTTCGCGCTTCGTGTTCACGCTCGCGGGCGAGACCGCGATGGAGCTGTGGACACAGGACATGCGCGAGCTCGCGCCCAAGCGTGTCGCGTCAGGGATCCACGGCGTCCTGGGCGGAGCGTGGACGTGGTTCGCGGACGGCGAAACGCTCGCGTTCAAGCTCGTGGACGCGAATCGCGCCGCCAAGCCTGAGCGCCCCGCGGCTCCGCGCGGGCCCGCCGTGCAGGAGTCGCAGGGACACGCCACGGCGTTGCGCACGTACCAGGACCTGCTGGGCGACGGTGAGGACGAAGCCCTCTTCGCGTGGAACGCGACGAGCCGCATGGCGATCGTGAACCTGCTCGCGGGCGAGCAGCGCCTGATCGCGAAGCCCGACCTCTACGTCGACGTCGAGCCTTCGCCGGACGGCAAGAACTTGCTCGTCACGCGCCTCGAGCGTCCGTTCTCGTACGTCCTGCCGTGGTCGCTGTTCCCGCAGACGACCGAAGTGTGGGATCTCGACGGGCGCGTGATCCGCGTCGTCGCGAAGTCTCCGCTGGGCGACGCGATTCCGATGGAGGGCGTGCCGCTCGGACCGCGCAGCATCCAATGGGCGTCCAGCGAGCCGGCCACGCTCGTGTGGGTCGAAGCGCTCGACGGCGGCGATCCCGAGGCGAAGGTCGAAGCGCGCGACCGCTGGTTCCGGCACCCGACGCCGTTCTCGTCGCCGCCCGAACCGCTCTTGACGCTCGAGTGGCGCGCGCGCGGGATCCGGTTCCTGGCGAATCCCGACGTCGTGCTCGTCACCGAGTACGAGCGCGATCGGCGCTGGACGCGCACCCGCCTCGTGCGCGCGAAGACCGGCGAATCGATCACTGTCGACGACCGCAGCCAGAACGATCGCTACGGCGATCCGGGAACGTTCGCGAGCACCGCGGGTCCGCTGGGCACGCGCATCGTCCGTCAGGACGGCGAGTTCCTGTACCGCGTCGGGCAAGGTGCGTCGAAGCAGGGTTCGCGCCCGTTCCTCGACCGCTACTCGCTGACGACGCGCACGACGGAGCGCCTGTGGCAGTGCGGAGAGAACGTGTACGAGACGCTGGTCTCGATCGCGGAGAGTTCGGCCGTCGAGAAGCCGACGCTGATCACGTCGTTCGAGAGCCCGACGGATCCGCCCAACTACCGCTTGCGCGACCTGGAATCGGGCGCGACGAAGTCGCTCACCTCCTTCCCGGATCCGCAGCCCGGCTTGCGCAACCTGAAGGTCGAGTTCGTGACCTTCGCGCGCGCGGACGGCGTCGGTCTGTCGGGGCGTCTCTACCTCCCCGCGAACCGCAAGGAGGGCGAGCGCTTGCCGCTCTTCGTGTGGGCCTATCCCAACGAATTCTCGGACGCCGGCACCGCCGGGCAGATCGCCAGCTCGCCGCACCGTTTCGTGCGCGTGCGCGGCCCGTCGCCCGTCTTGCTCGCGCTGCACGGCTACGCGGTCCTCGACGAGGCGTCGATGCCCGTCGTCGGTCCGCCCGAGACGGTGAACGACACGTTCCTGGCGCAGATCGCGGCCAACGCCGAAGCCGCGATCCAAGAGCTCACGCGCCGCGGCATCGTCGATCCCGAGCGCTGCGCGGTGGGCGGCCACAGCTACGGCGCGTTCATGACGGCGAATCTGCTGGCGCACACCGACATCTTCCGCGCCGGCGTCGCGCGCAGCGGCGCGTACAACCGCACGTTGACGCCGTTCGGATTCCAGAGCGAGCGCCGCACGCTGTGGAAGGCGCCGAAGAGCTACCTCGAGCTCTCGCCGTTCCTCGTCGCGGACAAGATCAACGAGCCCTTGTTGCTCGTCCACGGCGAGAAGGACAACAACACGGGCACGTTCCCGATCCAGTCCGAGCGCCTTTTCCAGGCCATCCAGGGCAACGGCGGGGTCGCGCGTCTCGTCATGCTGCCCGAGGAATCGCACGGCTACCGCGCACGCGAATCCGTCCTGCACACCATGGCCGAGACGGTCGAGTGGCTCGACGCGCGCGTGCGCGACGCGGCGCCGCGCACGGATCGCGCGCCAGAACCGGCGGCGGTGAACGCGGCGGCGCCGACGCGGCCGGGCGGGAACTGACGCGACGAGCCGTGCGGTGGCGTGGTGAACGGCGTCGCGTTCCGCGGCGAGGGCGTAACGCAGACCGCAGCGGGCGAACGCGGCCGCCGATTCGAGGGTCGCGAGAGCGATGCCCACGGCACTGGCTCAGACGGCGCCGGCGTCGAATCCAGTCCAGCTCAGGACGTTCCCTGCGCCCTGGCGACGAGCGGCTGCGCGGAAAAACAAATCTCGCGCTCGTCCGCGGTCGGGTGGATGTCCCTCAGTCCGCGCTGCTGGAGTTGCGACGCGCAAGAGATCAGGCTGCGCACGGCGCGCACCTTCTCCGCGTCGTCCATCCCGGCCCAGAACTCGAACTGAGCGCGCTCCGCTGCGTAGGAGGAGTCCTCGGACTGGAGTGCGTGACCACTCGGCGGGCTCGCGGCGCGGTCCAGTGACGCAGCGTACCTGAGGCCAGCACTGGATCGAGCGCGCCGTCCTGGTAGGACAGCGCGCGTGGTCCGCGAACAACCGCACCTGCTGCACGTCTTTTCGACCTTCGTTCCGGCCGGCCCCGAGTCGCGCGCGGTGCGACTCATCGAGGGCGCGGGTCACGAGTTCCGCCACTCGATCCTCGCGATGGACGGGCGCACGGACGCGAGTGCGCTCTTCTCGGGGAAGTACGACGTGAAGCTGCTCGCGACGCCGCCGCGCGCGGGTTCGCTGGCGACACTGCGGCGCTTGCGCGCAGTCCTCGTGGAGCTCTCGCCGAGCGCTCTGCTCACCTACAACTGGGGCGCCTTCGACGCGGTGCTCGCGGCGCGCTCGCTCGCCTTCGGCCGCGTGATCCACCACGAGGACGGCTTCAACGCCGACGAAGCACGAGAGTTCAAGGCGCGGCGCGTGTGGGCGCGCCGGCTCGTGCTGCCGCGCGTGCAGCGCGTCATCGTGCCGTCGAAGAAGCTCGAGACGGTCGCGCGCGACACGTGGAAGCTCCGACCCGAGAAGGTGCTGTGTGTGCCGAACGGCATCGACCTCGCGCGCTTCCAGCCGGCGGACGGCCGCCCCTCGCTGCGACACAAGCTCGGAATACCCTCGCGCGCGCCGGTGATCGGCTGGGTCGGCCACTTGCGCCCCGAGAAGAACCCGCTGCGCTTCCTGAAGGCGGCCGCGCGCGTCGACGCGGAGATCGGCGCGCACTTCCTCATCCTCGGCGACGGCGCGGAGCGCGCGGGTTGCGAGGCGCTCGCCGCGAAGACGCCGACCCTGTACGGCCGCACGCACTTCGTGGGGCACCAGCCCGACCCGCGCGAGCACTACCGCGCGATGGACGTCTTCTGCATCTCGTCGGACACCGAGCAGATGCCGATCGCGCTCGTCGAAGCGATGGCCAGCGCGCTCCCGGTCGTCACGACCGACGTGGGCGACGTGCGCGCGATGCTGGTGCCCGATCAAGCGGAGTGGATCCTGCCGCTGGGCGAGCACGAGACCGCTTGGCCTCTCGCGGAGAAGCTGACCGAGCTCGCGCGCGACGCCGAGCTGCGTGCGCGACTCGGGCGCGCGAACCGGGCCAAGGCGCTCACCGACTACGACTTCGCCACGATGCTCGGCGCGCACCGCGAAGTCTGGCGCGACGCCGTGCGGGGTCGATAACCGTTGGGCCGACGGTTCCGCGCGTAGGTTCTACGAATCGCGCGCGGCCTTCCCACTCCGCTGCGCGATCGGTGAGAATGCATGCGGCGACGGCTCGCGTCCTCAGCCGGTTCTGGACGACACCCACACGATGTTGCACGCACTCTGCCTGGCCTCCGCCACCTTGATGCCGCTCGCGACGCGCGGGGGCGAGGACGCCCAAGCGCTGGCCGCGGGACACGCGCGCATGCTCTCCGTCCTGGCCAAAGACGACGAGATCGCGAAGCGCACGAACGTGTACCTCGGCGCGGCGATCGTGGACGAGCTGCGCGCGAAGCTCGAGGCGATTTCCACCGGTCAGCGCGAGCCCGAGCGTTTCCAGATCGAGCTGCGGCTGGGGTTCGAATGGCTGCGCATCGGCCGCGTGGACGATTCGATCCTCTCCTACGACGCCGCGGTCGCGACGATCGGACGCGCCGGCCCAGGGGTGCCCAAGGAGAGCGTCGCCGAGGCGCACTTCCAGCGCGGCGTCGCTCACCTGCGCCGCGGCGAGGACCAGAATTGCTGCCGCAAGCGCACGCCCGGCAGCTGCATCCTCCCGATCGCGAAGAGCGGACAGCACACGGACCCCGAAGGATCCGAAGCGGCGATCCGCGACTTCACGCGCGCGCTCGAGCTCGTGCCGCTCGACTCCCAGATCGGGATCAAGGCGCGTTGGACGCTGAACTTGGCGCACATGACGCTCGGCCGCTGGCCCGACGGCGTGCCCGAAACCTGGCGCATCCCGGCGAAGGCCTTCCCATCGGAGCAGGAATTCCCGCACTTTCCCGAGGTCGCGCAGGAACTCGGCCTGGGCGACGTGATGCTCGCCGGCGGCGCTGCGGCCGAGGACTTCGACGGCGATCTGCGCACCGACCTATTCGTCACCGACTCCGACACGGGCGGTGATCCACGCCTCTACCTGAAGCAGGCGGACGGTTCGTGGGCGGACATCAGCGAGGCCGCGAACCTGAAGGGTCTCACCGGCGGCCTGAACGTCGCGACGGGCGACTACGACGGCGACGGCGACGTGGACGTCTACGTCATGCGCGGCGCGTGGTGGCGCGACGGCGGCGAGCACGTCGACTCACTACTCCGCAACGACGGAAGCGGCCGATTCCTCGACGTGACCTTCGCTTCGGGGATGGGAACTCTCGCCGCGCCGGGCCAGACCGCGGCGTGGGCCGATTACGACAACGACGGCGACCTCGACCTCTTCGTCGGGAACGAATCCGAAGCGGGACGCAAGTACCCGAGCCAGCTCTTCCAGAGTCAGGGGGACGGCCGCTTCCTCGATCGCGCGAGCGCGGCGGGAGTCACGAACGACCGCTACGCGAAGGGCGCCGTGTGGGGCGACTTCGACGAGGACGGCTGGATCGACCTGTACGTGTCGAACATGGCGGCGCCGAATCGGCTGTACCGAAATCGCGGCGACGGAACGTTCGAGGACATCGCCGCGAAGGCCGGAGTCGCGCTGCCGATCTCGAGCTTCCCCTGCATGGCGTTCGACTACGACCAAGACGGACATCTCGACATCTGGGTCGCGGGATTCGGTGGTCCGAATCTCGCGCCCCACGTGACCGACGTAGCCGCGAGCTACATGGGTCTCCCTCCCCGCGGCGAGCTGATGCGTCTCTACAAGGGCGACGGCAAGGGACGCTTCACCGAGGTCGCGGCCTCGCTGGGATTGACGAAGTACACGCTGCCGATGGGCTGCAATTTCGGTGACGTGGACGGGGACGGCTACCAGGACCTGTACCTGGGCACGGGCTATCCGTTCTACGAGGGCCTCGTGCCGAACCTCCTTCTGCGCAACGTGGGCGGCCAGCGCTTCGCCGACGTGACCGCGGCGTCCGGGACGGGCCACCTGCAGAAAGGTCACGGCGTCGTGATCGCGGACCTCGACGACGACGGCGATCTCGACATCTTCGAGCGCGTCGGCGGGGCGTATCCCGGCGATGCGTACGGCAACGTGTACTTCGAGAACCCGGGCTTCGGGCACCGCTGGCTGAAGGTGCGGCTCATCGGTGAGCAGTCGAACCGCTTCGGCGTCGGCGCAAAGATCGAGGTCGATGTCGTCGAAGCCGGCCAGCCGCGCACGATCCACCGCACGCTCGGGACCGGCGGCAGCTTCGGCTGCAATCCGCTGCGCCAGGAGATCGGACTCGGTCGCGCGGAGAAGATCACGGCGCTGCGCGTGCGCTGGCCGCGCACGCGCGCGGTCCAGAGCTTCGCGGACGTGCCGCTCGACGCGGCGATCCGCGTCACCGAGGGCGCGGAGGCGTTCGAGCGCACGCCGCGCTGACGGTCGGCCGTCAGCCGGTCCGTCGCCCGAGACCGACTCCGCGCAGGTGCTCCGGCCATTCGCGCCGAGGCAGAGTGAAGACTCCGTGGGCGTACTCGTCCTGATCGAGATCGTTCCAGGCCTGCGCTTCGCGGATCGAGTGGTCCCACCACAGCAGGAGTTCGACCCACGACACATTCGCGAGGACGAGGTCTTCCTCGCTCAGGAACTCGTCCCGGGGTCCAGGTTCGGCGGGTGCACCGGTAGGCATGACTCGGCCGAGTTCACGGCCGGTGCGTGAGCAGCGCGAAGCGGCAGGTCCCGCGTTATCCTGGCGGGATGATCGCCCGGGTGCCGACCGCCGTCGGAGCCCGTACCCGACCCCACGCACTATGACCCTCGACACGATCGCTCCGCCGCCCGTGGCCGTTCTCCAACGCATCGCCGACCGCGCCTTCGCGCAGACGATGGCCGTGATCCACGCCGCGAACCATCGCCAGGACAAGCGCCGCGGCGACCCCAAGGTCGGTGGACATCCGGCGTCGTGCGCGAGCTCGATGCACATGCTCGGCGCGCTGCATCTCTCGGTGCGCGAGCCGCAGGACTACATGGTCTGCAAGCCGCACGCGTCGCCGGTGGACCACACGTACCACCACTTGATGCAGCTCTTCCGTGACACGGCCGCCGGTCGATGGCTGCCGCTCGAAGAAGCCAAGAAGATCATGACGCGGCTGCGCAAGTTCCCGCAGCCCGGCGAAGAGACCGTCTTCCAGAGCTACCACGCGCGCGCGGATCCGGACTCGTTCCACTTCCTGCCGTCGGGCTCGGTCGGCATCCCGCAGGTCGCGTCGATCTACCTCGCGCTCGCGCACCGCTACGCGAAGGACCACGGTTGGAAGGTGCCGGAGAACGCGCACTTCTGGTCGATGATGGGCGACAGCGAATTCCGCGAGGGCTCGGTGCTCGAAGCGCTGCCCGACGTCGCGGAACGCCAGCTCACGAATTGCACCTGGATCGTCGACTACAACCGCCAGAACCTCGACGGGACGCGCATCCCGAACGAGCGCGGATTGCAGGGCTCCGACTGCGATCGCATGGAGAAGACGGCGCTCGCGCACGGCTGGAAGGTCATCCAAGTGCGACACGGCCGATTCCGCGACGAGCTCTTCGCGCGCCCCGGCGGCGCCGCGCTCAGGAAGCTCTTCGAGGGCGGGCTGTCGGACTACGAGTTCCAGATGCTGCTCTTCAAGGGCAACGCGGCCGAGATCCGCCGTCGCGTCGGCGACCGCCAGCCGGACATCGCCAAGTTCCTGAAGAGCCTGAGCGACCCCGAGATCCTGCGCGCGTTCGGGGACCTCGGCGGTCACTGCATGGAGAAGTTGATCGCGACTTTCCAGAAGTGCCGTCAGGACGACAGCGCGCCGTACCTCGTCATCGTGCACACGATCAAGGGCTACGGCCTCGAGTGCGCGGCCGATCCGTCGAACCACTCCGCGCTGCCCTCCGAGGACGAGCTCAAGAAGCTGCTCCAGGATCGCGGTCTGTCCTTCGACGACCCGTTCGCCCTGTTCCCGGAGACCACCGCGGAAGGCAAGTTCCTCGCACAACGGCGCGACGTGTTCCAGAAGGGCATCGAGACGCACGAGCGCCTGCGCCGCGAGAACCGCGCGGAAGTGCGCCGGCGCATCGAAGCCGACGGCGGCCTCCCGGAGATGCTGGGCATCGACCTCTCGCTTTTCCCGCTGGCGCACACGCAGTGGATGTGGGGCCAGATCGCCGCGAAGCTCGTGCGCATCGGCACGAACGACGAGGGCGGGCCGCAGACCGCGGTCAGCGCGAAGGCGCTTTCGACCGACGAATCGCGCTGGAAGACGGCGGCCGACATGGTGCTCACGCTGTCGCCCGACGTCGGCACGAGCACGAACATCTCGCCCGGGATGGACAAGCGGATCTACGGACCCGACTACCAGGGCGAGCTCGAGGACGAACTCGACGTCTCGTACAAGCATCCCGAACTCGCGCCGCAGTCGGACGCGTGGACGCGCCACATCCGCTTCGAGATCGCCGAGGCGAACTGCATGAGCGCCGCGGGCGCGTTCGGGAAGCTCGGCCACTACATCGGCATCCCGCTCATGCCGATGATGACGGTCTACGACTTCTTCATCAAACGCGCGCTCGACCAGCTCTACTACAACCTCTATTGGGGCTCGGAGTTCGTGATCCTCGGGACGCCGAGCGGCACGACGCTTTCCAGCGAGGGCGCGCAGCACTCGTGGAAGAGCGACATCCAGATCCCGAACCTCATCACGTGGGAGCCCACGTTCGCGATCGAGATGGACTGGATCCTCTCGGACGCGCTGCGCCGTCAGATGATGGACGAGAACGAGGGCCGTCGCGGCGTCCTCGTGCGCGCCGTGACGCGCGGCGTGCCTCAAGCGCTGCTCCTCTCGCACCTGCGCATGCAGGAGCGCTCGAAGGTCGACGGAGCCGTGACGGTCCCGCTGAAGCCCAAGGACGGGGGCGCGGAATGGGGCGACGCGACCGACGAGTCGACGCTGTCGGCGCGCTCCGACGCCGAATTGCTCGAGCGCGTGCGCGGCGATTGCCTCGCCGGCGCGTACCGGCTGATCGACTGGAGCGGCTACCTGGACTACGAGCCGGGCGACAACGTCGTCGAAGTCCTGGCGATGGGCGCGCTCGCTCCCGAAGCCTGCGAAGCGGCCTGGAAACTGCTCGAAAAGGGCATCTACGCCAACGTCACGCTCGTCAGCTCACCCGAATTGCTGCTGGGCAACCTGGGTGAGAAGGATCGCTACCGCCACTTGCGCGAGGGCCTCGGCATCACGGGCGACCTCTACGCTACGGACGGCGCGGGCGAGAGCGACGCTGGGCTCCTCTCGATCGCCGGCCGGCGCGTGCCGATCGTCGCGGCGTGTGACGGCGAGGCGGGGCTGCTCGACAACGTCGGCTCGATCGTGGGCGTGAAGCAGATCACGCTCGCGGTGCGGAAGTTCAGCAAGTGCGGCCGCCCCGACGAGGTCTACGCGTACCAGCACATCGACGCGCCGAGCATCGTGGAGGCGTGCGGGGAAGTGCTCTCGGAAACCGCGCTCGAGGACTTGCGCGTCTCGCCGGCGCTCCTCGAACGCCTCGCCGGACGCGAGACGAACGCACGCCGCGACTGGCGCGCGCTCTGGCCCGACGCGGGATCCCACGGTTCTTGACGCCGCTCGAGCCCGAACCGTTCCCGCCGTTTCGACGGGTGCGCTCCGAACGCATCTACGATTCGCCGTGGGTCGGCTTGCGCCGCGACGTGGTGCGCCGCGGCGACGGTCCCGAGCGCGACTACCACGTCGTCGAGATCACCGACGCGGTGGCGGTCGTGCCGGTTCGCGCGGATGGCTCGATCGTGCTCGTCGGTCAGTACCGCTATCCGCACGGGAAGACGCACTGGGAGATCCCGGCCGGACGGCTGAGCCCGGGCGAGAACGCGCACGACGGCGCGGTGCGCGAACTGCGCGAGGAGACGGGACACGCCGCCGCGCGCTTCGAGGCGCTGCCGGGCTTCTACCCGGTGAACGGGATCAGCGCGCACTGGGCGCACCTGTACGTCGCGCACGATTGCACGGAGGTCGGAGCTCCGGCGCTCGACGAGCTCGAACAGATCATCGTGCACACGTTCACCCGCGCGGAGGTCGAGGCGCTGCTCGACGCAGGCCGGTTCGCCGACGGCTTCACGGCGCTGGCGATCTTGCAGTACCTGCGGCGTTCGACGCCGCGCGTCGAGCCGTGAAGGCGCGCGCCAACACGGGACGTGCGGGGCAGTACCGATCCGCACGCGCGGCGTCGGTGTGAACGGACTCGACTCCGTGCCGCGCCGCGCCGGACGCGAGTCCGAGGAGGTGGTAGGCCGTCCGCACTGCGCGGCCTGACCGGGCGGCCGACGCGCACCACGCTCTCGCCACGCTCTCGCCACGCTCTCGCCACGCTCTCGCCACGCTTTCGCCACGCTTTCGCCACGCCGCTCGCCACGCCGCTCGCGACGGACTCGCCGACGACGACCTTCCGCGCGAGCGGCCCCGGGCCTCGATCGGTGGAAGCCGGACGAGCGTCTACCGCTTCCCAGCCCCCTGGAGCGGGCTCGGCGGATAGCCTGCGGGAATCCTCACTTTTCCCTCGCTCGAAGGGGGGTGCCTTCCCATCCTTTTCCATTCGCGCCCGCCGTTACCGTTTGGATTGGACCATGGGTGGTTGGGCCGTCTTGTGCACGAGGTTCGAATTCGAATGGGTACGCGTCTCTACGTCGGCAATCTTTCCTTCCAGACGACCGAAGCCACGCTCCGCGCGGCGCTCGAAAATGGCGGTCGCCAAGTCCGCGAAGTCGCCATGATCACGGATCGTGAAACGGGTCGTCCGAAGGGCTTCGCCTTCGTGACGATGGGCACCGAGGCGGACGCCAAGTCGGCGATCTCCGAACTCGACGGCCAGCAGCTCGATGGGCGCCCCCTGCGCGTCAATGAAGCCGAAGAGCGTCCGGCTCGCGGCGGCGGCGGCGGTGGTGGTGGTCGCAGCTGCGGCGGCGGCGGTGGCGGCGGCGGCTACAGCGGTGGCAGCGGCGGCGGTCGCGGCGGCTACGGCGGCGGCGGCGGTGGTCGCGGCGGCTACGGCGGCGGCGGTGGCCGCGGTGGCGGCGGTGGCGGTGGTTACGACGACCGCTACTAAGATCGCGGGCGGAGTCTGACTCCGTCCCGCTTCGCACATGCGCCGCGTCTGCTCTCGAGCAGGCGCGGCGCGCTGCATTTCGGGCGCACACGGCCGGCGCACACCGCCTGTGCAATGGGACCCACCATTCGACACGAGCGCCCCGCGGCGCTCACGGGGTCGAGTCGCTCGCCGCGCTCAGCTCACTCGCTCAGCTCACTCGCTCAGCTCACGCGCTCAGCTCACGCGCTCAGCTCACGCGCTCAGCTCACGCGCTCAGCTCACGCGCTCAGCTCACGCGCTCAGCTCACGCGCTCAGCTCACGC
>Ga0105044_10007838_pt1 | contig 14707 bp, 12 predicted proteins | sample MAT01_FD_78092 | JGI IMG/M metagenome (GOLD analysis project Ga0105044, IMG submission 78092) | Freshwater microbial communities from Lake Fryxell liftoff mats and glacier meltwater in Antarctica - MAT-01 | ecosystem: Environmental > Aquatic > Freshwater > Ice > Liftoff microbial mat | place...
CCCCGGCCCCGGAGGATCCCGCGCCGATGACCGATCCGAAGAAGACGATCGACCGTTATCGCGCCGGACTTCCGTTGCGCATGGTGCGACGCGTCGGCCGACTGGGCCTCGGGATCGGTGCGACGCTGCTGCAATCGATGCAGTGGATAGTCGCGAGTCCGTTCCACCGCGGCCCAGAACGATCCCGAGCGTGGCGCGTGCGTTGTTTGAAGGGTTGGGCGCGATCGCTGTGCCGCATCGGTCACATCGAGATCGAAGTGGTCGGTACGCCACCGAGCGGGCCGTGCGTGCTCGTCACGAACCACATCGGTTACGCGGACATCCTGACGCTCGCCGCCGTGCTGGAAGCTCCGGCCTTCGTCTCGATGCACGAGATCCGAAGTTGGCCGCTCGTCGGATTCATGGCGGCGAAGATGGGGACGATCTTCATCGACCGCACGGACAAGCGCTCGATTCCGGCCGTGAATGCCGCGATCGGAGCTGCACTCGCCGACGCGCGCATCATCGTCCTGTTCGCGGAAGGCTCGAACTCGGACGGCAGCGTCGTGCGTCCGTTCCGACCGCCTCTCTTGGATCCACCGGCTCGACTCGGCGCGCCGTGCGCGTGGGCGACGATTCGGTACGAGGTCGATCCGGGGGACCCGCCGCCGTCGCGTTCCGTGTGTTGGTACGAGGAGCCGATCCAAGTCCAAGCCGCACGTTTCCTAGCGTTGGACCGCATCCGCGCGCGCATCGAGTTCGGCGAGGGTCGGGTGTGCGCCGGCGATCGCAAGGAACTCGCTGCCTTGCTGCATGCACGCGTGCTCGCGCGATTCGTGCCGATGGAATGAGAACAGCGCGTGCCGAGCTCACGCTCGGCGCCGCGCTGTTCCGTTCTGAAGCCGTGAACTACGGCTTCGCGTACGACACGGGTCAACCATAGGCCCGTGACGATTTCGTGGCCACCGCGCGTCCCGCCTTGAGATCGGCGATCGCGGCATCGACGTAGTTGACCGGCTTCGCATCGCCGTCGACCTTGCCGGCCGGCGCGTTGTCGAGGCCGCCGGCGTAAACGAGCACGCCCTTGGCGTCGATCACGAAACAGTGCGGCGTGGTCTTCGCGCCGTAGGCGCGACCCACGGTGCCCGACGGATCCATGAGGATCGGCGACTTCATGCCGTGCTTCTCGACGAAGGCCATGTTCTTGTCGGCCTTCGCTCCTTGGTGCTTCTCGTTCTGCGAGTTCACTGCGAGCCACACGACACCCTCGCTCTTCAGCCGGTTCGGCTGTTCGGCGAGGGGGCCTTCCGCGTACGCATAGACGCAGTAAGGGCACGCGGGGCTGAACCACTCGAGAACGACGGTCTTGCCGCGGTAATCCGACAGTTTGTGAGTCTTTCCGGAAAGGTCCGTCAGTGTGAATTCCGGCGCCGGCTTGCCGATCTCGGCAGCGGTCGTCGCCGTTGTCGAGGCCGGAGCGGATGGCGCCGGCTTCGCGGCTTCCCCGGGCTTCGCCCCTTCAGCCGACTTCGCGGCTTGCGGCTCCGTGCGTTGCGTTGCCGCGGTTTCGCTCGACGCGCTCTTGCAGGCAGCGAGACCGAGCAGCGTCAGAACGGCGGCGAACCGCCACGTCGAAATCTTCATGCGGGAATCTTTCTCTTTCTCTGGGTCATTCACTGTCCCGCCGACGGCGGGACGAACAGGTGATCGATTCGGTAGTTCGTGACACCGGCGTCGGTCGTCACGGTGAGGACGCCGCGGATGCGCGGCTCGTCCTTCGGGTCCTTGCGCTCGAACTCGAAGTTCGCGCGCAACGTCGCGCCGCTCTTCCCGGCATCGGCCGTCCGACCCGCGAGCTTCACCGGTTCGACGTCGAGCGGGAAGTACTCGACCGAGTTCGCGCCCGGCACGACGATCGTCAAGCGCGGTTCCGCCTCGGTGCCGGACCATGTGATGCGCGCCTTCGCGAGCTCGGCCATGGGCTTCGGCAACTGCGCGCGCGCGGCCGCGAACACCTTGTCGTTCACAGTCTTTCCCGCGTCGGCGACGGCGATCTCGACGCTCGCCTTGCCCGATCCGGGCACGCACAAGTCGGTGCAGACGAGCCAACTGCCCTCCACGCCGATCGTGACCTTGGATCCGGGCTTCGCGTCTGCAGGAATCGTCACGTCGGCGAGGAGGATGAGCTCGCGCTCGAAGATGAACGTGGTGATGTCTCCCGGCAGTTCGTGGCGATGCGGCGCGGGGAAGCGGACGTCACCGACCTTCCAGCCTTCCGGCGCTGTGAACTTCGCGCGCGTCGCCAAGCCGGAATCGCCGGGGTTCTCCCAGTACACGTGCCACTTCGGCTCGATCGTGTAGCGCACGGCGAGCGTCAGTGTTCCACCCGGCTCCACGGCTTCGTGATCGGCGAGGAGCGCGACCTGGACGAGCTTGTTCCCATCGGGAAACTCGTCGTCTTCGAAGGGGAGGGCGGGGACTGCGGCGAGAAGGAGAGCGATCAGGGTCATGGCGGTTCCGTTGCAGCGAGTACGACGCCGAATCGTAACCGTGAGCACTCCGTCGTCGTCCCCGGCCGTCGAGTTCGACACGAATCGAACGGATGGGCCGGGGTTCCTCGGAAGAAACCTCCAAGAGACTTCCGTCGGCGGCACTCCCGAAGGATCCTCGGGTCCGGTAGCAACACATGTCCGATCCGCGCATCGAGGAGATCGTCGAAAGGCTCGCGGCACTCGGCGCAGTACGCGCGCGTCCGATGTTCGGCGGGCACGGGCTGTACCTCGCCGGCGTCTTCTTCGGAATCGTGGCCGATGACGAGCTCTACTTCCGGGTCGACGACGCGAGTCGGATGGAATACGTCGAAGCCGGTAGCCGTCCGTTCCAGCCATTCCCGGACAAGGCGTCGATGGGCACGTACTGGCGCGTGCCGGATCGTGTGCAGGCGAGCGATCACGATCTGCGTGCGTGGACGCTGCGCGCACTCGAAGCCTCGCGCACACGCGTCGCCCGCCGCTCGAAGCGCTCACGCTTTGCTTCGAGCGCTGAGCCCGACCCCACGATGTCGATCCTGCGCATGCGGATCCCGAACGTCGGGCCGGCCGCGCGGCGTTGGTTGCGCGAAGTCGGCGTCGCGACCCGCGGAGACCTCGAACGTCTCGGATCCGTCGCGACGTTCCGCGCCGTGCGCGCGAACGGCCGGCGCGCGAGCGTGGACCTGCTGTACGCGCTCGAAGGAGCCTTGCTCGGACTGCGCGGAGACGTGTTGCCCGACGTGGTGAAAGCGAACCTGCGCGAGCGTGCGGACCGCTGAGCCGGTTCGGGCTATCCTCTGCGCCCCGATGTCCGCCCGACGCCGCACCAGCGTGATCCGCGACCCCGTGCACGGGGACGTGCACCTCACCGACGAGGAGATGCGGATCCTCGACACCTTGGAGATGCAGCGGTTGCGCGGTGTGCGCCAACTCGGCACCGCGTACCTCGTGTTCCCCGGCGCGTTGCACACGCGCTTCGATCACTCGATCGGATCGCTGCACACGGCGCGCGGCGTAATCGAGGCCGTGAACCGCAATTTCGAGCTCGATCCCGCCGGCAGCGTTGCGATCGGCGAGGAAGAAGCGCGCGTCATCCGCATCGGAGCACTCGTCCACGACGTGACGCACGTGCCGTTCGGCCACAGCATCGAGGACCAGGACGGGATCTTCGGTCGCCACGACCTGCCGCACCGCTTCCAAGCGATGCTGGGTCCGCGAACCGCGCTCGGCAAAGTGCTGCGCGACCAGGGCGTCGTCGAGGACGTCCTCGGGATCCTCGAAGCCGGCGGTCGCACCGCGCAAGTGCCGCCGTATTGGCGACAAATCGTGGGCGGAACGCTGGCGTCGGACATCCTGGACTACTTGGCGCGCGACGCGTACTTCACCGGACTGCGGCTCGCGATCGATCCGCGCGTCACCGGCTATCTCAAGGTCGATCGCGCGACGCAGAACCTCTACGTAGACTTGGCGAAGCACGACTTGCTGCGCGAGGACATCCTCTCGGAAGTCGTGCGCCTGCTCGAAGCGCGCTACCACTTCTCCGAGCGCGTGTACTACCACCACGCGAAGGTCGCCGCGGGTGCTCTCGTGGCGCGCGCGGTCGAGCTCGCTCTCGCCGCCGGCGTCGTGCAGGAATCCGACTTCTACGCCGAGACGGACGCGTCGGTGCTCGACCTGTTGGAGCGCCGCGTCGAGAAGTCGCCGCGAGCGGTGAAGGAGCGCGTGCGGAGCCTCGTGACGCGCTTCCGCGAGCGCCGGTTGCCGAAGCGCGTGTGCGTGTTCCCGCGCTACGAGAACGCCGCGCACCAAGAGAGTTTGGTCGCGCGCTTCTTCGCTCCCGGCGGCGCCAAAGCACGTCAGGACGTCGAAGCCCGCATCGCCGATCTCGCGCGCTTCGCGACCGGCCGCGACGTCGATGTGATCGTGTACTGCCCCGCGCGCGCGATGCAGCTCAAGGAAGCCGGCATGCACGTGCGCTGGCCGGGAGTCGCGGGTGTCGCGCCGTTGTCGCAATTCCAAGCGCGCGTGCCGCGACTCGCCGACCTCGAAGCGAGCTATCGGAACCTGTGGAAGTTCTACGTGTTCGCAGACGCGCCGACGGAAGTACTGCCGAAGGTCGCCGAGATCGCCGCGGCCGAGTTCGCGCCGGCCGTGAACGCTTATCGGCCGAGCGTGCGCTGACGAATCCTTGCCGCTCGCTCCAGCGCGTCCCCACCATCGAGTCCAGCGCCTCGCACAGCTAGACTCCGCCCGCTCTTCCCCCCCCAGTCCGATCGCCACCATGCACGCAGCCCTCCTCACGCTCGCACTCGCTCTGCCCACGTCGTCCTCCCAGGACACGCCCGAGACGCCGCCCGAAATGGCGTCGCCGTTCGACTCGATCCAGTGGGTCGAAGGGCCGGGCGAGGGGATCCTCGGTGACCGCGCCAAGGTCGCCGTGCCCGAAGGCTTCCGATTCACCGGCGCTGACGGGGCCCGCATGCTCCTCGAAGCGATGGAGAACCCGACCAACGGTCGCGAGCTGGGTCTTCTCGCCAACGATTCCGAGGAGGAGGGCCAGAGCTGGTTCGTCGTCTTCGAGTTCGCCGAGTCGGGCTACGTGAAGGACGAGGACCAGGGCGATCTCGACGCGGATGCGCTCCTCGCCTCGATGAAGGAGGGGAACGAGCGCGGCAACGAGCTGCGCAAGTCGCGGGGATGGGAGACGATCGAACTCGTCGGGTGGAAGCGCGAGCCGTTCTACGATCCGCGCACGCAGAACCTGACGTGGGCGACGCACGCGCGCGCGCAGAGCGGAGGCGAGAGCGTCAACTGGTCCGTGCGCGTCCTCGGTCGGCACGGCGTCATGAACGTCGATCTCGTGCTCGCGCCGCAGGCGCTCGACGGTGCGTTGCCCGAGTTCGAGAAAGTCATCGACTCGTTCCAGTACACGGACGGTCAGCGGTACGCGGAGTTCTCGGCGGGCGACAAGGTGGCCGAGTACGGACTCGCGGCGCTCGTCCTCGGCGGCGGCGCAGCCGTCGCGGCGAAGACTGGAATACTCGCTAAATTCTGGAAGTTCATCGTCGTGGGCTTGGTCGCGGTCGGCGCGGCGGGCAAGAAGTTGTGGGGCTTCGTCAGCGGGCGCAGCAGCGAGAAGTCGACCGAAGGCGAGACGAGCTGAACGCTGCGGCATGAGTGCTCTCGGCGAGCTCGTCCTCGTCCTCGCCGGACTCCACGCGGCGCTCGGACTCCACTGGTTCCCGCGGTCGGCGTACGTCTTCCGCGCGTTCGCGGGGCGCAGCCTGCGTTGCATTCCGGCGTCCGCGCCGTGGGGCAGCGACCGCATGGCGTTGCTCTTCGGGCCGCCGCTCTCCGGCACGGGGCGATTCCATCTCGTCGAGCTCTCGCCGGTCGCGATGGGGCGCGAAGTGATCGTCGCGGACGCGGGCTTCGATCCGAATCCGGGTGGACGCACGCCGAAGTCGGGGCGCGTCGCGACGTGGGAAGAAGCCCGCGGCGCGCGAGCCGAGGGACGGCACGTGCGCATCGGGAAGCGCGAGTTCGTCACGACGGGATCGGATGCGCTGGCGCGTCATCTCGCGCGCACGCTCGCGCGACTCGCGCAGCTCGAGCCCGCCGCGCGCGAGCGCGAGGTCGAGCAGTTCGTGCGCGAATCGCTCGACGAAACCCGCGTTCGCGAGCGGTCGCAAGCGTGGGAGCGCGAGGCGCGTCGCGTGCGGTGGCCCGCCCTCTTCACGTTCGTGCTGCTCTTCGTCGCGTTGCCCGCGATCGGGTTCACGATCGGGCTGGGGCTCGGATGGCCGATCCTCGCGCTGGGCCTCGTCGTCGCACAAACGTGGAGCTCGATCGCGTTCTTTCGCGCGCACCGGCGCCTCGATGCCGACGAGCGCGGCGAGCGCGTGATGCGCACGCTCACCGTCGCGCTCTCGCCGATCGAGGCGTTGCGTGCGGCCGAGATCCTCGGGCGCGACCTGCTCGCGAAGTTCCATCCGTTCGCGGCGGGGGCGGTGTTGCTCGACCGGCCGCAGTTCGAACTCTTCGCCGAGCGCATCTTGCGTGACGCGCTGTATCCGATGCCGGCGGATCCGTCCGACGATTCACGCGGCGAGACGGCGCGTGCGTCGTGGCGCGGAGTCGTCGCGCGTGAACTCGAGGGAGCGGCGCGGCGACTTGGACTCGATGCGGAACTGGCGACTCGGTCGCCGGCTCGCGATGCGGACGAGCACACGTACTGTCCGCGCTGCTTGCGCACGTACGTCCTCGAAGTCGGCGGGTGCGCCGAATGCTGGGGCTTGCCGCTCCGGCGTTTCGACGAATCAACCCGCCCGTGACGACCTGAACGGCTCGAAGTCCATGTGACCGCGCGGACTTGGCACGGCGTCGCGGATAAATCGCGAACAACACGCGACCGCAGAGGCTCTCGAGCGGTCTGTCGATCGGACGGCCCGCGTCAGAGAGCTCGGAGCGGCGTGCGGGAACGCCACTCCGGACGTGGGGATCGGCGCGGGTCGTCCGACTCCCCGCCCGCGCTCCATCGCGCGCCCGAGCGCGGGCCGGCATTGCGCGCCCGAGCGCGGGCCGGCATCGCGCGCCCGAGTGCGGCCCGATAACGCGTGATCGCGCGCGGCCCGGCAACGCGTGACCGAGCGCGGCCCGGCAACGCGTGATCGCGCCGCCCAGCGCGACCCCCGCCCAGCGCGACCCCCGCCCAGCGCGATCGCGAACCACAGAGTGGCGCGTCAGAGCGCGCGTCAGGGCGGGACGCCGCTCGCGTTCGCGCGCGGCAGCTCGGCCTCGACCGGCCGGCGAACCGGTCAGCGCGTCCCGCGTCCGCGCGCCGCCGCGGCCCGCGCCTTGGACTTGCTGGAGACCGTCCGCGCCTGCGCGCGCTTCTGCAGGCCGATCCCCGAGCGCATGCCGTTCGGGCTCTTCCGCGTCGAGATGCGCGAAGGGCGCTTCGGCGCGGACGGCTCCGCATCCGACTCCGACTCCGGCTCGGCGCTCGGCGCGGGCTTACCCGAGCCCGATTGCGCTGCACGCGTGCCGCTGCCGCGTTCCGAAAACCCCGCGCGCTCGAGGTCGCGGCCGACCGCGCGCGTCACGCTCTCGAGCACCGCGTCGAACGCTCGCCGCGCGTCGCGGCCGCGCGCGCTGACGAGGATCGTCGGACGCGACACGAGGACGACCTTGATGCGGCACTCCGTGTCGATTCCGCCGCGGGGGCCGTTGATGTCCTCGAAGCGTGCAGTCACGCGCTCGATGTGGACCGCGTACTTGCCGATCCGTGCGCCGAGCTTCGCGTGCAGGTAGGCCTCGAGCGGTGCGTGGATCGGCACGCCCTGCGCATGGACGGCGAGCGGCGTCGTGCCGGCGTCCGTGCGACCGCGCCCTTTCCGGGTCGCGCGCGGGGAACCGGACCCGAGGGGTGCCTTGCGGGGGCGGACGATCTTCGACTTCGCTGCCATGTGCGTGCTCCGAGTGTGTGAGAAACGATTGAGTGCCGAGTTCTAGCACGATCGGGCGCTCCGTCCTGTTCCGATCGCGTTGGATCGATCGATCGCGAGGCGAGGCGTGCGAGTGGCCGTCCCACGAGATCGCGCGACCCGGCTCGATCACCGGATGGGCGGATCAGTACGCGTCCTGCGCCTTCAGCGCTTCGAGCCCGCCGCCGCACCCGGTCGGCGCTTCGCGAGGAATCGGCCCAACCGCTCCAACGCAACCTCGATGATCGGCAGCGACGTCGCATACGACAGCCGCACGTGCGCATCGACGCCGAACGCCGAGCCGGGCACGAGCGCGAGCTCGACCTCCTCGAGCAACTCCTCGCAGAACGCACTCGATCCGCGCCCGTCGAGGAACGCCGACACGTCCGGGAACGCGTAGAACGCGCCGCGCGGCATCTCGCACGGCAGTCCGAGCGAGCGCAGTCCCGACACGATCACGTCGCGGCGACGTTGGAACTCGTCGCACATGCGTTGGACTTCCGCGGGCTCGCTCTTCAAGCACGCTTCGAACGCGGCTTGCGACACGGCGTTCGGGCAACCCGTCAATTGGCTGTGCAAGCGTCCGACCGCCGCCGCGATTTCCTTGGGCGCGGCGATGTAGCCGATGCGATAGCCCGTCATCGCGAACGCCTTGCTCGCGCCGTCGACGATCACGGTGCGCGCACGAATCGCCGGGGAAATCGACGCGGGGCTGAAGTTCGGCGCGCCGCCGTACACGAGCCGGCGGTAGATCTCGTCGGTCACGATCCACAGGTCGTGCTTCTCGGCAACGGCCGCGATCGCGCGCACCTCGGCCTCGCTCATCACGTAGCCCGACGGATTGTTGGGCGAGTTGAGCAGGATCCCGCGCGTCCTCGGCGTGATCGCGCGCTCGATCGCGGCCTGATCGGGGCCGAGGTCCTTGCGCGAAGCGACTTCGACCGGCTTCGCGCCAGCGTAGCGCAGGATCTCGACGTAGCTGACCCACGCGGGGAGCAGACAGAGGACCTCGTCGCCCTGCTCCACCAATGCGAGCAGCGCACCGGACAGCGCGTGCTTCGCGCTGTGACAGACCGTGATCTCACCCGGCGTGTACGCGACGCCGCGGGTCGCGCTGACGTGCTCGGCGATCGCCTTGCGCAGCGAGTTCGTGCCCTCGGCCGGCGTGTAACGGACCTTGCCGCTGCGCACGGTCGCGACCGCGGCGTCCTGCGCCGCCATCGGCGTCGCGAAGTCGGGCTCGCCGACGGACATGTTGACCACGTCACGCCCCGCGGCGATCAAGTTCTTGGCCCGGGTGTCGAGCGCGATCGTGGTCGACAGCGCGATGGATCCGACGCGAGCGTTCTGGCGCATCCTGTGATTCTCCGGGGGACCTGCCCCAGTTCAAGGGACGGCGGAAGAACGGCCTGATTCGAACGTCGGAGGACTTGGGCGAGAGGTGGTCCCGATCTCTCGGAAACGGTTTCCAAAGCGACGTTCCTCTCCACAGAGCCTTGGACCGGGCGCGCCGCGCGGCCGTAGGGTATCGGCCTCGAGCGCTTCGGCCGGTTCGACCGGGCGCTGCGATCGAGATCGAAAGCTGCGGCCGCGAGCTGGGTGAACACTCGTTCGAAAGCGCCGGTCCGGCTCGCGATCGCCTCGCCCTTCGTCGCCGTTCGCATCACCGGGCGCTCGCAGCGCCTCGTCCGCCCTCACGCCGCCACCGCTGATGAGCCTGAAGTCCCGCATTCTGCGCTACACCCTGATCGGGCTCGGCGTCTTCCTCTTCGCGGCGTACTTCGCGTTCGCGACGCTGTTCTTCAACCCGCTCGAGGGCGACCTCGACGTGGACGTGGCGGCACTCGCGCCGCGCGACGTCGACTTCTTCGCCGCGCGCGCGAACCTTGACGACGCGATCGCGGACTTCCCGCGGCTCGAGATCCAAGATCGCCTCGATCGGAGCCCGGCTTGGCAAGCCTGGACGTCGAGCGCGGAGTACGCGGACCTCGATCGCGACCTCGGCATCGAGAAGACGCTCGCGTCGTTGCGCGAGGCCACGGCAGAGATCCCGCTCGGCAAGGAACCGCAGGACATCTTCGGCGGTCGCGACATCGCCGTCGCCGGCTACTTCAAGGGGCGCGGACTCGAGAACGCGGATTGGGCCGTCTACGGCCGCGCGAATTGGATGGGCAAGCTCGCAGCCGCGGCGTTGTTCCGTCCGACCTGGTTCGGGCTCGCGGATCGCGGACTGAAGGTCGTGATCGACGAGAAGATCGCCAGCGTCGAGGGCGGCGGGCTGACGCGCAAACTCTTCGTCACGCGCATCCAGGACGTCGTGATCATCGCGACGAAGATCGAGCTCGCGAAAGCGGCGCACGATTTGCGCACGCGCTCGTACACGGATTCCGTCTACCAGAGCGCCGTCTACTTCGATCACGTGCAACGCGCCGAGGGCCGTGCGAACGAGCGCGACGAACTCGAAGTCGTCGTCGACGTGCCGCGGCTCTTGGTGGCACTCGCTTTGCCCGAGCCGTGGCCGGACACACGCTCGCAGGACTTCATGCCTGCTTTCCTCGGTCGTTTGTTCCAAGCCAGCTCGTTGAAGACCGCCGCGGGTGTCGTGCAAGCGGGCGAGGGCGCGTCGATCGATCTCTTCAGCGACTTGAACTCCGAACGCCTCACGACGGAGATGCAGCGCGTTTATCGCGCGCGCGGCTTCTCGCGCGAAGACTTGCTCAACACGGCGGCCGCGATGGCGCCCGCGGATTCGGGCCTCTTCGTCTACGTGCACGCCGGCATCGGCGAACTGCTGAAGCTCGCACGCGAGTCGGCCGAGAAGGCGCTCGTCGCGAACCTCGAGGACACGTTTCGCAACACGGGCAAGTATCCGACGCTCGACGCGCTGATCGCGCACCTCGACGCGTCCTTCAAGGATCGCGCGGCGATCATCGTGCGTCCGAACGACTACCCGGCGGACCCGGATGGTCCGAAGCACGACGGCACGCCCGTGCCCGCATGGGCCGTGATCCTGTGGTCGAAGGACGTCGCGAAGATCGTCGAACTGCGCGACACGATCGGTCAGAAAGGGTCGCTTTTCGGTCTCGAAGGCCGCAAGCCGGGCGAGCCGGGCTATTTCAACAACACGGAGTCGGGCTTCGAGATCCGCGAGTACTGGTCGCGCCTCATTCCCGGCACCGGGATGATCGCGACGTGCAACGCGAACGAGCTCACCATCGTGTCGAACAGCTTCCGCATGCTCGGTCACATCCTGAAGACGAGCGCGCTAGGCGGTGAGCGCTACCCGCGCCTCTCCGAGGAGCCGCAGTTCCAGGCTCTCGTGCGCAGCTCGCTGCCGAACGGGAACGCGTTCTTGTGGGCGAACCCGCGTTCGATCGCGCCGATCTTGCGCGCGACGGCCGAGAGCCGCGCGTCCGGACAGATCGCGATCGACTGGAAGAGCGAACGCGAGCGCCTCGAGACCAAGTTCCTGCGCGAGAAGTTCCCCGGGAAGAAGCGCCCGCTCTCCGCGGAAGACCAGCAAGCGATGGATGCACTGGTCGAGCCCGAATTGACTGCGATCGAGTCGCGGATCGCGCGCGAGCAGGTGCCGGCGCTCGTCCAGCGCGAGGAACGCTGGCTGACCTACGCCGAGCACGTGACGGCGGTTTTGGCGGTCCTGGCGCTCAACCCGAAGAGCGTCGAGATGTCGGTCCGCGTGCTCGCGCCGTTGCCCGAGTGAGTGGGGCGGGGCCGCGTGAGTGGGGCAGGCGCCGCGTGAGTAGGGCGGGCGCCAAGCGAGTGGAGCGGGCGCCAAGCGAGAGAGGCAGGCGCCGAGCGAGAGGGGCAGGCGCCAAGCGAGTGGGGCAGGCGCCAAGCGAGAGAGGCAGGCGCCAAGCGAGAGAGGCAGGCGCCGAGCGAGAGAGGCAGGCGCCGAGCGAGAGGGGCGGGGCGCCAAGCGAGAGGGGCAGGCGCCAAGCGAGAGGGGCAGGCGCCAAGCGAGTGGGGCAGGCGCCAAGCGAGTGGAGCGGGCGCCAAGCGAGAGAGGCAGGCGCCGAGCGAGAGGGGCGGGGCGCCGAGCGAGTGGGGCAGGCGCCAAGCGAGAGAGGCGGGGGCCGAGTGAGCGGGGCGGGGCCGAGCGAGTGGGGCGGGGCGCCAAGCGAGTGGGGCCGGGGCCGCCTGAGCTGGGCGGGGGCTGACTGAGCCAGTTCGGGCGCCGACCGTCACGCACGTCACTCCGCGATCGCGTACGGGCCCGAGGTTCCGGCTCCGTCAGGTCTCCCGCACTCAGCGGAAGAGTGGTGCCCCGGACTGGGGTCGAACCAGCAAGGGTGATTAGCCCACAGGCACCTCAAGCCTGCGCGTCTACCAATTTCGCCACCGGGGCACCGAAGGGGCGGGGAGTGTAGGGAGCGCTGCCGGAGCGTGCAATACGACCGCGCGGACCATTTCGCGCCGGCCCCAAGACCGCGCGGACCCTTCCGAGAGTGCCGCGGGCCACGCGACGGACGCCCGCGATCCAATCCGGACCGCGCGACGCGACGGGGCTCCCACGCGCTGCTCGAACTGCCCGATTCCGCCGCCGATTCCGGCCTGGGGAGCGTGCGCAGGTCGCGCGATCGGCTCTCGGAGTCCGCACTCGCCGCGCTTCCGGCCCTGTATCTTCACGCCCATGACGCTCACGTCCCTCGGCTTCGCCGCACTCCTCGTCGTGTTCGCGCCCGGCCTCCCGCTGGACGACGCGAGCCTCCCGAAGCCCGCCGTCACCGGCCGCGTCGTGTTCGACGGCGCGATCCCGGCGAAGAAGGAGCTTCCAGGCACGCCCGAGCAGCAGAAGGGTTGCTGTCCCGACGGTGCCGCGGTCCCGCTGACGGATCCAACGTTCCTGGTCGATGCGAAGGGCGGCCTCCAAAACGTCGTCGTCACGATTGAAGTCGAAGGCGTGAAGGTCGAGCCCGCCGCGGAGCCGCTCGTCGTCGACCAGAAGCGCTGCGTGTTCGAGCCGCACGTCGTCGTCCTCCACGCCGGATCCAAGGTGCGCTTCACGAACAGCGACGCGGTCACGCACAACGTGCGCGCCAGCTCTCTCAAGAACGACTCGTTCAACTGGGTCATGACGCCCGGCGGCAAGGAGGAGGTCACGTTCGCGAAGGCCGATCGCGTCATGATCGGCTGCGACTATCACCCCTGGATGAGCATGATCGTCTTCGTCACCGAGACGCCGCACCACGCGGTGACGGCGGCGGACGGAACGTTCGCGATCCGTGGGCTGAAAGCCGGCACGTACAAGGCGAAGCTGTGGCACGAGAAGCTCGGTCGCGCCGAGGCCGAGGTCGTCGTGAAGGACGACGGCACATGCGCGCCGCTCGAGATCAAGATGGCCGAGAAGAAGAAGAAGACCTGATTTGTTCACACGCACGACTCTCTGCATCGCGTTCTTCGGGGTCAGCGCCACCTCGATCGAGGATGGATTCCCGACCTACGCGGTCGCTCCCGAGACCACGCTCACGCGCGTGTGGGTCAGCACGACCGAAATGGAGTCCGAGCCGGCGAAGATGTTCCTCGACGGCGAGGAGGTCCCGGCCGAGGGTCACGGCACGCTGAAATTGCGCGTCACCGCCGACAGCCGGTTGGAGGTCGCGGACGAGATCGGTGCCGTCGCCGAAGGTCGGCCGACGAAGTTCGAGCGCATTTACCGCGAGTTCTCGAACAAAGGCGTCGAGACCGTCATCGCGCAGCCGCCTGGCGGCGATGCCACGGAGAAGGAAAACTCGCGCGAACGAACCTCGCCGTTGAAGGATCGAGTCGTGCGCTTCACCTGGAACGCGAAAGACGAAGAGTACGAGCGCGCGTTCGTCGCGCAGGACGGCGAGAAGGCGAAGGCCGACGCATCGCTGCTCGAGGGCCTCGTCGCCGACGCCGACTGGTTGCCGCTGCTCGAGGACGGACCGCGCGAGAAGGGCGCCTCGTTCGAGCTGCCCGCGGAGGTCTTCCAGCGCGTGCAATACCCGCTCGGCGACTTGCACTGGCAGGTCGACGGCAAGGATCCGGACGCACTCACGCAGGAGATCAACGACGAGCTCGCGGAGAACCTGGCCGGCCAGGGCAAGGCGGTGTGGCTCGGCGTGCGCGAGGAAGACGGCCGACAGGTCGGCGCGTTCTCCGTCGAGGCTCACCTCACGTCGAAGGCGGACGGCGAGACCGAGAGCGGCGCGGAGAAGCGCACGGTCGAGGCCGAGGTCGACTACGAGGGCCTGATCCTGTGGGACATGGCCGAGGGGCGGCTCGCGGGGTACTCGATCGACGCGGACATGCGCACGGTGCTGTCGTCCTCGCGGAGCATCGAATCGCCGAAGGGCAAGGCCCAGGTGCGTCAGGTCTTCGAACTCGAAGGCCAGACGAAGCACACGCTGACCGTCACGAAGGACTGATCTACGACTTCCGAGAGCCCGCGCGCAGCGCGTTCTCTCCGTTGCGGGCGTGCAACCCTCGATGGGAATGCGCGAATAAATCGGGCTCTCAGAATCTGGCGCATCCGGCTTTCGTGTGGGTCAGTGCGCCCGTGCTGGTCCGCAGACCCCGCGTTCACGGACCTCGGCTCGGGCGCCGGTGCTCTGTGTGGATCCAGGGCGTCCACGCGCGGTGTTCGGATCCAAGACCCGCGCGGGGCGCGCACGCATAATGTGCGCGTCTGCGAGCGCGTCTGCGTGCGCGTCAGCGAGCGCATCGGCG
>Ga0105044_10007839_pt1 | contig 14706 bp, 15 predicted proteins | sample MAT01_FD_78092 | JGI IMG/M metagenome (GOLD analysis project Ga0105044, IMG submission 78092) | Freshwater microbial communities from Lake Fryxell liftoff mats and glacier meltwater in Antarctica - MAT-01 | ecosystem: Environmental > Aquatic > Freshwater > Ice > Liftoff microbial mat | place...
AGCGCGAAATCGACGATACTCTTGCCCGAATCTTTAACAATGCTCGGTACGCTGACTTGTGAGTCAACGATAGGCCCTTCGGTACGATTAGTTGTGAGTCAATTCGAACGTGACGATTGCACCGGGGCTGCCGCCTATTTATCGCCGCTATCGATAAATGCATTTTTATGCGTTTAGCCCAAGTGTAGACGGGCATTCAATCAAAAGCTGTATCCATCCAGAGTTCTGGTTTGAGCACATCAAACGACACGCGCTTGCGCATTTTGAGCAGCGCGCGATCATAGGTCAGCAGCGCATCCGCTTTGCCGCAGTGCGCCGTTTCGACAAACTTCTGATCGTGGCGATCCGAGCATTTCGGTAGGTCTGAGGTCTGCTCAGGGTCAAGTTGCACCCATTCGATAAACGGCCCGAGCAGCGCCAGCCCAGCGGCAATCTGATCGTCCTCAAGCTTGAACATCGGATAGCCGAGCACAAGCTTTAACTCGCGATAAGTACGGACAGACAGCAGCGGCGTCACGCGGCCCGCTTGCCAGGCTTCGCGCAACCGCAGATGACGCGAGTCCTTGAACGCCAACGCCGAAATGAGCACGTTGGTATCGATGACGAGACGGGCCATAGCTGAGTTATTGCGCCGTCCAACCGCCATCCATGGTGTACGCACTGCCGGTGATTGAACCGCCCGCGTCAGTCGTCAGGAACAGCGCAAGCTCCGCCAGATGTTCCGGCGCAACGAAGCGCTCGCTCGGCTGCTTCTCGCCCACCAGTTGTTGGGTCGCGGCGTCTACCGAAATGCTCTGCGCCGCGGCTCGCGCCTCGATCTGTTTGCGCACCAGTGGCGTATCCACCCAACCGGGGCAAATCGCGTTGCAGGTGATGAAGGTTTTCGCGTTTTCGAGCGCGGTGACTTTGGTCAAGCCGATGAGCCCGTGCTTCGCGGCGACGTAGGCGCTCTTTCCCGCCGACGCCACGAGCCCGTGCGCGGAGGCAACGTTGATCACACGGCCCCAGCCGCGCTTTTGCATGTCGGCGAGTGCAATCTTCGACGTGTGAAACGCGGAGGACAAATTGATCGCGATCACCGCGTCCCATTTGTCGTCCGGGAAGTCCGGGATGTTAGACACATGCTGAATGCCCGCGTTGTTCACCAGCACATCAATGCGCCCGCAGATCGCGATGGTTTCCTTGACCAGCATCTGCGCCTCCGAGCCCTTCGACAGATCAGCCGGCACGTAATGGACGCGGACTTTTGCGGTCTCCGCGATTTCTTCGCGCAGACGATCAATCTCGGCAGGGTCGCCGAAGCCGTTCATCACAACTTCCGCGCCTGCTTCGGCGAAACGACGCGCCATGGCGAGACCGATGCCACTCGTGGAGCCGGTAACGAGGACGACGCGATTTTCAAGCGATTTCATAGTCATTCCGATGAGTTTTGTTGCGACGCATCATAACGCTTTTGTCAACTCCACAGCGCGCTTTGGCAGCGCGCGCTTGAACTCGGCAAGCGTTGCCAGCCGCGCCTCGGCGTGATCGACAATCGGCAGCGGATAGTCGCGCCCAGGCACAAAATCTCGCGCTTGTTGCTCAATCGGCGAAGTCAGCCAGGGCGCATGAATGTCCTTGTTCGAGAGCCTGCCGACTTCAGGCACGTATTTGCGGATAAACGTGCCTTTTTCGTCAAAATTTTGGCTCTGTGTGATCGGATTAAAAATGCGGAAATACGGCTGGGCGTCGCAGCCGGTCGAGGCCGCCCATTGCCAGCCGCCGTTGTTTGCCGACAAATCGAAATCGTTCAATTTCTCCGCGAAATAGCGCTCACCCCAGCGCCAGTCAACCAATAAATCCTTGGTCAAAAAACTGGCGGCGACCATACGCAACCGGTTGTGCATGTAACCCGTCTGATTCAGCTGACGTATCGCGGCATCGACCATGGGATAGCCGGTGCGGCCCTCGCACCACGCAGCAAAGCGCTCCGGATCATTACTCCAGCGGATGGCGTTGTATTCCGGCTTGAAAGCGCCGTCAACGACGCGAGGATTGTGATGCAGGATGTGAACGTAGAAGTCGCGCCAGATCAGCTCTGAGAGCCACACTTCTGCGCCGCGCGAACCTTCCTGCCAGCGCTGCCACGCGGCTGCCGCCAGGCCGCGAATAGACACCGTGCCGAAGCGTAAGTGGGTCGATAGATACGATGGCCCCTTGATCGACGGGAAGTTTCGGGTGTCGCTGTAACGATCAATGCGCTCCAGAAAATCAGCGAAGAGCTTTTCACCGCCGGACATGCCGGTCGGGAATTTCATCTCACGCAGGTTGGTTCGCCGAAAGCCCATTGATTCCAGCGTTGGAATCTCAGCCGATTCGCTGCCAGCGAAATGGCTTTTGTGCGTTTCAATTGGATACGCTTTCACATAGAAAGCCTCCATCCGTTTGATCCAGGCGTTCTTGTAAGGCGTGAACACCGAGAAAAACTTGCCCGCCCCGGTCAGCACTTCGTCTTTCTCAAAAATGACGTGATCTTTGCGCGTTTCGAACGCGATGCCGTGCGCCTCTAATTGCGTCGCGACGGCGGCGTCACGGGCAAGCGCCGTGGGCTCGTAATCGTGATTGGTGAAGACGGCGTCAACATCGAGCGCCCGCGCCAGCCTGGGAATCGCGTCGCGCGCCGCGTCGTGCAGCACATGCAAACCACCGCCCATCACCTCAAGCGCGGCACGAAGCTCTACGACGCTTTCCCAGATGAATTCAACCCGGCGATCAACCTTATCGGCCAGCACATCGAGAATTTCCCGATCAAAGATGAACACACAATGCACCCGTTCTGATTGCGTCAAGGCTGCGTGCAGCGCAACATTGTCAAACGACCGCAAGTCGCGGCGGAACCACATGAGGGAGGAGGCGTGAAGCATCGGTGCATTTTGCCAGCCACGTAGAATTGTCGGCATGGAGTCAAGCTGCCTCGCTGGCCACTTTCTGATCGCCATGCCCGCCATGGCCGATCCCAATTTCAAGGGAACGGTCACCTATTTGTGCGAGCACAACGAGCGAGGCGCTTTGGGTGTCGTCGTCAATCGCCCGACTTCGCTCACGATGGATTCACTCTTTCAGCAAATCGCCGTTGAGGTGGCCGACATCCGTTTGTCACAACGCAAGGTGCATTTTGGCGGTCCGGTGAGCGTGGAACACGGCTTCGTGCTGCACCGTTCGCATGGGTCGTGGAACTCTTCCATCGTGGTGAGCGACGAGCTTTCGCTCACGACCTCAAAGGACATTCTTGAGGCAGTCGCCGGCGGCACTGGGCCGGCCGAATGGCTGCTCACGCTGGGCTACGCCGGTTGGGGCGCGGGCCAGCTCGAAGAAGAAATCGCAGCGAATGCGTGGCTCACCGTCCAGGCCGACGCTGACATGCTCTTCGTGACACCACCGGAAGATTTGCTGAACGTCGCCATCGAACGCCTGGGGATCTCGCGGTTCGCGTTGTCCAGCGTCGCGGGGCATGCGTGAGCAATCTCACTTTCCTCGCCTTTGATTTTGGCGAGCGCCGTATCGGCGTGGCGCTCGGCAATGATTTGACCGAGACGGCGAACCCGCTCACCGCGTTTGATGCGACCAGCGACGATGCGCGCTTTGCCGCGATTGGTGCGCTGGTGAAAGAGTGGGGGCCGAGCGCGTTCATCGTGGGCCGCCCGTCGCATCCTGATGGCAAGCCGCACGTAATGACCGCACGCTGCGAAAAATTTGCAAGACAGTTAACGGGCCGGTTTGATCGGCCATCGTATCTGGTCGATGAGCGCTACACCAGTGTCGATGCGGCGCAGGTACTCACCATAACCGGCAGCCGACTGTCCGGTCAAGAGAGAAAAAAGGCGATAGACGCCGAGGCCGCGGCGCAGATTCTGCGCCGTTTTTTTGAGGAGGGCGCGATGCCCGACACCAACACTGAAACCAGCAAAACGTCATGACCACGGGCGACCTTTATCTGCCCGCTGCCGAGGCCTTGTTCAACGATTTGAAGGCACAAATGGCTCCCGCCATCGCCTTTGACGCGAAACTCGTAGGCGTTTTTTCCGGTGGCGCGTGGCTCGCGGATCGACTCGCCGCTGAGCTGGATGGCGAACATGAAGTGGGCTACATCGATGTTTCGTTTTATCGCGATGATCTGTCGACGAGTGGCTTGAAAAGCAATGTCCGCAGCACGCAGATTCCGTTCTCGGTACAAGGCGCTCACATCGTGATCGTGGATGACGTTTTGTTCACCGGACGCTCAATCCGCGCAGCAGTGAACACCCTATTCGACTACGGTCGACCGGCGTCAGTTCAGCTCGCGGTTCTGGTAGACAGAGGCGGGCGTGAACTGCCGATTGCCGCGGATTACGTCGGTGCGCCGCTCATTGTTTCGCGTGATTTGATGCTCGCGCTCAGCAAAGACGACGCCGGAAAATTTGCACTAACGACCGAACCCTGGATGCAACGTTGATGCTCTCAAAGAAGAATCTGCAACTCAACGAAAACGGCGATCTGCGTCACCTGCTGGCCATCGAGGGTCTGCCCAAGCGCATCATCGAGCGCATTCTTGACACTGCCGAGAGCTTCGTTGGTGTCAACGAACGCGAAGTCAAGGTCGTGCCGCTGTTGCGTGGCAAATCAATCTTCAATATCTTCTTCGAAAATTCCACCCGCACACGAACAACGTTCGAGATTGCGGCCAAGCGCCTGTCGGCGGATGTCGTGAACCTTGATGTTGCCCGCTCCAGCACCAACAAGGGCGAGACGATTCTCGACACCATCGCGAACTTAACCGCAATGCACGCGGATATGTTCGTCGTGCGTCACGCCGAGAGCGGCGCGCCGTATCTCATCGCGCAACATGCAGCACCGCATGTGCATGTGGTCAACGCGGGAGATGGCCGCCATGAGCATCCGACGCAGGGCCTGCTCGATGTATTCACTATCCGCAAATACAAAAAGGACTTCACCCGTTTGACCGTTGCTATCGTCGGCGACGTCCTGCATTCGCGCGTCGCCCGCTCGCAGATTCATGCATTGACCACGCTCGGCGTGCCGGAAGTGCGCGTGATTGGGCCGCGAACACTGTTGCCCGCTGATATCGAACGGCTTGGCGTGCGCGTGTTCACTTCGCTTGAAGAAGGGCTCAAAGGCGTCGACGTAGTCACCATGCTGCGCTTGCAGAACGAGCGCATGACGGGCGCGTTGCTGCCTTCGGCGAGTGAATACTTTTCGCGCTACGGTCTGACGCCGCAGAAACTGGCCCTCGCTAAACCGGACGCCATCGTGCTGCATCCCGGCCCGATGAATCGCGGCGTAGAAATCGATTCCGCAGTCGCCGACGGCAAGCAGGCCGTCATCCTTCCGCAGGTCACTTACGGCATCGCAGTGCGCATGGCCGTGATGGCGATTTTGTCGGGGAGCACACGATGAAGATCGCTATTCGCAAGGGTCGCGTCATCGATCCGGCGTCGAACTTCGACGCACAAGCCGATGTCTTCATCGCCGCCAGCAAGATCGTGGCGGTTGGCGAACAACCCGCCGACTGGCATAGCAATCGCGACATCAACGCCGAAGGCTGCATCGTCGCGCCCGGACTGGTTGATCTCGCGGTCCACGTTAAACGTGGAACGCTTGCAACGGAGCTGGCCGCAGCGGCGGCAGGTGGCGTCACCAGCATGGTCTGCTCGCCGGACACTGATCCCGTACTTGACGAGCCCGGCCTGGTGGACATGCTGCGACTACGCGCGCAGTCGTTTCACGGCACCCATCTGTATCCACTCGGCGCGTTGACCAAGTCGCTGGCGGGCGTTCAGCTCGCAGAAATTTCCAAGCTCGCGCAAGCCGGTTGTGTGGGGTTCTCACAAGCCGATCGCGCCGTGCTCGACACGCAAGTGTTGCTGCGCGCGATGCAATACGCTGCGACGTTCGACTACTCGGTATGGCTGCAACCCGAGGATTTGCATCTGGCAAACAATGGCGTCGCTCATGAAGGCGAAGTCGCCTCCCGCTTGGGGCTTGCGGGCATTCCGTCCAGCGCAGAAATCATCGCACTGGCAACCCACATCGAACTCGCGCGGGTGACCGCCGTTCATCTGCACGTCTGCCGCGTATCCACCGCAGAAGGCGTTGCGCTGATTCGCGCAGCCAAGTCCAGTGGCCTGAAAATCACCGCCGATGTCGCCATCAATCACCTGCATCTCATTGATCTCGACATCGGAAATTATGATTCGAACTATCGCCTTTCGCCGCCGCTGCGTTCCTCGCGCGACCGCGACGGACTGCGCGCGGGCGTGATTGATGGCACCATTGACGCCATCGTCTCCGACCATACCCCGCGGCAGGATGACGCCAAGCAGGTGCCGTTCGGCGAAGCTGCACCGGGCGCGACAGGGCTTGAAACCTTGCTGTCACTGACGCTACGCTTCGCAGAATCCGCGCGCATTCCGATCCACGATGCCCTCGCACGTGTTACCCATCACGCAGCTCAAGCGGCAAAGCTCGACGCAGGACGTTTGGCGGTGGACTCCGTCGCGGATGTATGCGTGTTCGATCCCGGCGCATACCGCCTGATTAATAAAGCTGGATTCAAAAGCGCAGGCAAGAATTCCCCGTTTCTTGGCTATGAATTGCCCGGCGTGGTGAGAGCGACTGTGACAGCGGGGCATCTCGCGTTTGAGGCGGCGGCGTAGCTCGTTTTTGTATCTAAAATTCGATCCGCACGAGGATGACGGGTTTTAAGCCCCAGTCGGTGCGGTTAGGCTGTTCCCGCGTTTTCCGCGAAAATCAGCGTCCACGAGAAAACAACGAAAACGGGTAACCCGTCCAAACGCCTATGTCCTGGTTAGACAAAATCATCCCCGGTGCCAACAAGACAGACGGCGCATTCAAGCGTGGCGTTCCAGAGGGCCTGTGGCTCAAATGCCCATCGTGCGACGCGGTGCTCTACACGACCGACGTAGAGAAAAACCAGCACGTCTGCATGAAGTGCGATTTCCACATGCGGATCAACGCACGCACCCGGCTGAACGGCCTGCTCGACGAAGCGGGGCGAAAAGAGATTGGCGCGGACGTATTGCCGATTGATTCCCTCAAATTCAAGGACAGCAAAAAGTACCCGGATCGGTTGCGGCAGGCCACGGAGGCAACCGGCGAAACCGATGCACTGGTGGTGATGCAGGGCGCAATTGACAAGGTGCCCGCGGTCGTTGCCTGCTTTGAGTTTGAGTTTATGGGCGGATCGATGGGCTCGGTCGTAGGTGAGCGTTTCGCGCGCGGCGTGGATGCCGCGATCAAGGCGAAATGCGGTTTTGTGTCTGTTGCGGCTTCGGGCGGCGCGAGGATGCAGGAGGGTATGGCCTCGCTGTTGCAAATGGCGAAAACCACGTCCCGGTTGGCTGAGCTGGCTGAGAAAAAGTTGCCTTATATCAGCGTGTTGACCGACCCGACGATGGGCGGTGTGTCGGCGAGTTTTGCCTTTGTGGGCGATATCGTGATCGCTGAACCGGGTGCGCTCGTTGGTTTCGCCGGGCAACGGGTAATTGAGCAGACCGTGCGCGAAAAGCTGCCGGTAGGCTTTCAGCGCGCCGAATTTTTGCTCGACCACGGCGCGATTGATCTCATCGTGGATAGACGCGAGATGAAGGCGACATTGGCGAAATTGCTGAGTGCGCTGCATTAGATTGAGCTACAGCTTCTTGATGAAAGCGCCGCTGCATTGGGGCTGCTTCTGCATATCGCTAATAGTTGACCTATGGCGATTTGAGGCGTTAGCCCCTGTAAAAAGGTCGTTCTGTGATGAAGTTGTTGATTCTTGTAGGAGCGGCTTTAGCCGCGAAAACGGTTATTCGCGGCTAAAGCCGCTCCCACAAAACGCTGCCTTTTCGCGACTATGACCGCCCTCGCCGACTGGCTCACCCGCATTTACGCGATCCGTTCCGGACCTGAAATCGAGATGGGGCTGGAGCGAATCCGGCCGATCTTTGACCGGATGGCGGTCGCGCCGAATTGCCCCGTGATTCTGGTCGCCGGGACGAATGGCAAAGGGTCGGTGTGCGCTTACCTCTCGGCAATCCTTCTCGCAGCAGGCTTCCGTGTGGCGATGTATACGTCGCCGCACATCCATCGCTTCAACGAGCGCGTCGTCGTTAACGGTGTGGAGGCGAGCGACGCTGAGCTGGTGGCCGCATTCGAAGCCGTTGAGGCTGCGCGCGAAGCGGAAGGCAATTTGCCGCTCACGTTCTTCGAATACACGACGCTTGCGGCATTTCAACTTTTCGATGCTGCGAAGCTGGACGTCTGGGTCATTGAGGTAGGGCTCGGCGGGCGACTGGATGCGACCAACATCCTCGACGCCGATTGCGCAGTGATCACGAGCATTGCGCTGGATCACACCGAATTTCTGGGGCCGACGCGTGAATTGATTGCCGTAGAGAAAGCAGGAATTCTGCGTAAGGGCCGCCGCGCGATCATCGCCGAGCCTGATCCTCCGCATTCACTGGTCGCGACCGCTATAGCGCGCGGAGCGTTGACTAGCTACATCGGACACGATTTTGGCTGGCAAAAATCGCCTGAAACGCCCAATCAATGGGGGTTCTGGGCGAAGGAGGGCGATCACGTGATGCGACGCCATGGCCTCCCACTTCCCGCACTCCGTGGTGGCTATCAGCTCGGCAACGCCGCCGCCGCACTAGCCGCGCTGCACGTGTTGAACGACCGCCTCCCGGTCTCTCAAGGCGCGGTGAAACAAGGTCTGCTCGACGTCAATTGGCCCGGCCGCTTTCAGGTGCTGCCGGGGCGTCCTGTGACCGTGCTCGACGTGGCGCACAACGCTCATGCTGCGATAGCACTTGTGCGAGCGCTCGCTGACATGGCGTATTTCCCGACCACGCATGCCGTGTTTGCGATGTTGAAAGACAAAGACATCGGCGCAGTCGTCGAGGCCGTGAAGGGCCGAATCGACGACTGGCACATCGCGCCGCTCCCCGGCCCGCGCGGCGTGGACCTTGAAACATTGGCGACGGCTCTGGCAACGGCGGGCGTCAAAGATCGCGCGATCCACCGCCACGCAAGCGTTGCCGAGGCTTATGCTGCGGCGCGGAAACTGGCGGCTGAAGCCGATAGAATCGTGGTCTTTGGTTCTTTCCTCACCGTGGCGCAAGCCCTCTGAGCACCGCGATATTTCATGGCCGCTGCCGCGACGCCTCTGCCTACGCCAGATAACGCCGAACAACTGCGCCGACGCGCCAATCGGCGTTTGCTCGGAGCGTCCATCCTGTTGTTGATTGCGATCATCGCCGTGCCCATGTTCCTGGAGCGCGAGCCGCCCCCGTTGCCGGACAACGTGGACGTACGCATTCCGCCGGTCGAAGGCACCAAGTTCGAGCCGAAATTTCCTGCTGGTTCCGACGGGAAAAAATCGGGCAACAAGGCTGCCGAGAAGCCTGCTGAAATTCCGGCGATCACCGAGCCTAGCGGCGCGCAGGCAGCGATCAGCGGCGTAATCGCTGCGCCGCCGGTTCCGGCACCAGCCCCGACAGTTGCTGCCGTCGCTCCCAAAGCAGCAGCGGCCGAAGTGAAGCCACCTGTCGTTGCGCCGAAAGAGGCGGAGAAGCCCGTCGCCAAAGCGCCTGAAAAGCCTGCTGAAAAAGCCGCTGCGAAAGAATCCACCCCTGCCGATCGCAAATCCGGCCAACATGTCGTTCAAGTCATCGCCGTGCGCGAACCCGCTGCCGCGAAGCAGATTTACGACAAAGCCAAAGGCCTTAAATTTCCGGTCTACACCGAGAAAATTGACGTCGCTGGAGGCGTCGTCATTCGCGTGCGCGTTGGCCCCTACGCGACCACGCAGCAAGCCGAATCGGCCCGCGCCAAGCTCGCGCAGGCGGGCTTTGAAGCGAAAATTCTGATCCTGCAATGAGCCATGCCTGAGTTGTACCTAAGGCATTGCGCATGACCGGCTTCGATATCGCAGTGGCAGCGGTAATCACGCTCTCCGCCTTGATTGGCTTGTGGCGCGGCGTGATTCGTGAAGTGTTCGCGCTCGCCGCTTGGGTCGCAGCAATCATCTGCATGTTTGTCTTCGGCGAGCAATTGGCTCAAGTGCTGCCGTTTGCTCGAGACACGCCGTGGCTGCGTATGTTGGCCGGCTATGCGATTATGTTTCTCGGTGTTTTCGTCACGCTCAGCGTCGTCGGGTTTTTATTCAGCAAATTGGTGAACGTGATCGGATTGTCATTCGTGGATCGTGCGCTGGGCATGGTGTTCGGCGTGCTGCGTGGCGCGTTGATCGCGGTGCTGCTGGTGTTTATCGCTGGTGCCACCAACTTACCCGGAATGAACTGGTGGCGCGACAGTATGACGGCAAAACCGCTGGCCACGTTCGCCGCTATTCTGCGCAGCAAGTTGCCCGATGATCTGGCGAAGCGTTTCAAATTTTCCGCAACGCAAACAACTCTGTTGAGGATTGACCTATGTGTGGTGTGATCGGTATCGTGTCGCATGGCCCCGTAAACCAGTTGATTTACGATGGCCTGATGTGTCTGCAGCATCGTGGTCAGGACGCGGCGGGCATCACGACCGCCGATGGCGCGGTGTTTCACATGCACAAAGCCAAGGGCATGGTGCTCGACATTTTCCGCACGAGGAACATGCGCGATCTGCTCGGCAGCGCGGGCATCGGCCACACGCGCTACCCTACTGCGGGCTCGGCCGTCAGCGTGCATGAAGCGCAACCGTTCTACGTGAATTCACCATTCGGAATCACGCTCGCGCACAACGGCAATTTGACCAATGGCGAATCGCTCAAGCGCGAATTGTTCAACGTCGACGCGCGACACATCAATACGAACAGCGATTCGGAAGTGTTGCTCAACGTGTTCGCGCTGGAGCTTGAGCGTGCGGCGCAGGGCGTGAAGCTCACGCCGGAGAAAATTTTTACCGCTGTGCGCGGTGTGCATCAGCGCTGTCGTGGCGCCTACGCAGTGATTGCGATGATTGCGGGCTACGGCCTCGTCGCGTTTCGCGATCCACACGGCATTCGCCCGATGGTTTATGGCCGTAACGACACCATGGCGGGGCCGGAATATGCTGTCGCCAGCGAAACCGTGGCGCTTGATGTTTTGGGCTTCAAATTCGAGCGCGATGTCGCGCCGGGTGAAGCGCTATTCATCGATTTCGCGGGCGATATTCACACGAAGCAATGTGCCGACAATCCGAAGCTACATCCCTGTATTTTCGAATACGTGTACCTCGCACGGCCGGACTCGGTGATCGACGGCATTAGCGTGTACGAGGCGCGGATTCGTCTCGGCAACGAGCTTGCCAACGAAGTCATGAAGCTGCCGGATTGGGAAAGCATCGACGTCGTCGTGCCGATCCCCGATTCATCCCGCCCGAGTGCCCTGGAACTCGCCTCAAAAATCGACCGTCCGTATCGCGAAGGCTTCGTGAAGAACCGCTACGTCGGTCGCACCTTCATCATGCCCGGTCAGGCGATGCGCAAGAAGAGCGTTCGCCAGAAGTTGAATCCGATTTCCAGCGAGTTCGCGGGCAAAACGGTGCTACTCGTCGACGACTCTATTGTCCGCGGCACCACGAGCCGCGAGATCGTGCAGATGGCGCGTGAAGCCGGCGCGGTGAAAGTGTTTTTCGCCAGTGCCGCGCCACCGGTGATCTATCCGAATGTGTATGGCATTGATATGCCAACTCCGAGCGAGCTGATTGCCGTGGGAAAAACGCATGAACAAGTTGCCACGGAGATCGGTGCAGAACGCGTGATTTATCAAACGATTGATGGCATGAAGCGCGCGATCCGCTCGGGCAATCCGGCGATAGAAGACTTTGATGCATCGTGTTTCGACGGTTGCTATGTGACCGGCGACATTACGCCGCAATTTTTACAGGGCCTCGCTGTGTCTCGTGACGAGTCGCGCGGCGAAGCGCTGCTAACTGACCAATGACCGATCTCAACAAATCACTCGATCTCGATACGCTAGCTATCCGCGCAGGCGGCATGCGCACGTCGTTCAACGAACATTCGGAGGCGTTGTTTCCGACGGTGAGCTTCGTGCATGAGAGCGCCGAAATGGCGGCCAAGCGTTTTGCGGGTGAAGCGCCGGGCTACATCTATTCGCGCTTCACCAACCCCACGGTGGATATGTTCGAGCAGCGCCTCGCCGCGCTCGAAGGCGCGGAGGCCTGCATCGCCGCGAGCACGGGCATGGCTGCGATTTCAACGCTCGCGATGACGTTGTGTTCGATGGGCGATCACATCGTCACCAGTGGCAGCGTGTTCGGCTCAACGCTCAATGTGTTCGGCCCGCCGGTGATGGGCAAGTTTGGTGTGACATGTGAAGTTGTGAACAGCACATCGCTCGACGCGTGGGCTGCCGCAATCAAGCCGGGCACCAAACTCGTGTTTCTGGAGACGCCGTCGAACCCAACTGCAGAAGTGTTTGACATCGCCGCAATCGCCGAGATGTCGCGCAAGATCGGCGCGGTGTTTGCCGTTGACAATTGTTTTTGCACACCGATTCTGCAGCGACCGTTGTCGCTAGGCGCGGATGTGGTTGTGCATTCCGCATCGAAGCATCTCGACGGTCAGGGCCGCGTGATGGGCGGCGCGCTGGTGGGCACGAAGGAATTGTGCCGCGAACGCGTTTATAACTTTTTGCGCACAACCGGGCCGTCGATGGCGCCGTTCAACGCATGGGTGATTTTGAAGGGGCTGGAGACGTTGCCGATTCGGATGCGCGCGCATAGTGAAAATGGTTTGGCACTGGCCGAGTGGCTCGCCGAACATCCGAAGGTCGCAAAAGTGAACTACCCGTTTCTGGCGTCGCATCCGAACGTCGCGCTGGCCAGGCGTCAGCAATCGGGCGGTGGTGCAGTGCTTTCGTTCACCGTCAAAGGCGGTAAAGCCGAAGCGTGGAAAGTGATCGACGCGGTCAAAATCATGTCGATCACCGGCAATCTGGGCGATGTGAAGACGACTATCACGCATCCTGCAAGCACCACGCATTCACGCATGAGTCAGGCGGCAAGAGACGCGTCAGGTATTACTGATACCCTGATTCGCGTCGCCGTAGGGCTGGAGTCGCAAAGCGACTTGCGCGCAGACTTAAATCGCGGCTTAGGCTCGATTTAGTCACCAACAAAAACAACACGAGAAGACGAGAGAAGATAAACGATGCTGTACGCCTTTCACGAAATGCAAAAGTCCCTCGGTGCGCCGATGCGGTTCGCCGCACAAATGGGCATGAACTGGGCGCAGTCGTCCGGCAATCCGTGGAAAGATATGCCCGCGAGCGACTGGCTGGCGGCGTCAAGCGAATTGACGATGCGGCTGTCGCAGGAGTATCCGAAACTTCCTTTCGGTATTCACAGCGTCGTCGTTGATGAACATACGCATGCCGTCGAGGAGGCGGTCGTCGAAGAAAAGGCGTTTTGCCAGTTGCGGCGCTTCTCGAAAGTAGGCGCGAAGGGTGAGTCACGTATTTTGCTGGTTGCGCCGCTGTCGGGGCACCACTCCACGTTGTTGCGAGACACGGTACGTTCGCTGGTTCAGCATCACGAGGTGTTTGTCACGGACTGGCGGGACGCACGCATCGTGCCGCTGTCGGAGGGGCTTTTCCATCTCGATGACTACGTTCGCTACGTGATTGAGTTTTTGCAGGCGCTAGGGCCAGACGTTCACGTAATTTCAGTGTGTCAGCCAACGGTGCCGGTGATGTGCGCGGTGAGCCTGATGGCTGCGCATAATGATCCGATGCGCCCGAAATCGATGGTGATGATGGGAGGGCCGATCGATACGCGGGTCAATCCGTCAAAGGTCAATGACTATGCGATGAAGCACAATATTGAGTGGTTTGAGCAACACGTGATTTCTCGCGTGCCGGCTAAGTACCCTGGCTTTGGTCGTCGTGTCTATCCAGGCTTTTTGCAGCACTACGGCTTTGTGGCGATGAATCCGAATCATCACGCCAAGTCGCATTGGGACTTCTTCCGCGATCTGATTAAAGGTGACGGAGCCGACGCCGAAACACATCGCAAGTTCTACGATGAATACAACGCGGTGATTGATCTGGATGCGGCGTACTACCTGGAGACCGTGCAGCGAGTGTTTCAGGAGCATCAGCTTCCGCGCGGGGTGATGGAGGTATCGGGCGAACGCGTCGATCCGAAGGCGATCCGCGATATCGGGCTGATGACCGTCGAAGGCGAGGCGGATGACATTTCCTGTCCGGGTCAGACTGACGCGGCGCATGGGCTTTGCTCCAATATCCCCAACCTGCGTCGAAAGCACTTGCTGGTCGAAGGTTGTGGGCACTACGGCATTTTCTCGGGCAGCCGCTGGCGCAACGTGGTTTACCCGGCGATTCGTGAATTTATTGCCGACGAACGAGCAATGAGCGAGAAAACGACAGCGGCTGTTTCCGCCAAATCGAACGCAAAGCGTAAAAAGTAGCTCCCGTCCTCCGCTAAAATAAATTCGACTATTTCAGTGAGGGTTGAATTTATTGGGTTAGCGGGGAGGGGTGCTTAAAAAGTGGACGAAGAATGCTTAGAAATTGGGCATAAAGAGGGTGGTTTTAGGGGAGTTTTGTGACGGGTGAGTTGCAAGAACGAATTAGGCGTGGCATAATTTCTGTCTTCGCTGATGAAACACATTGATTGACGGGGCAGGCGGTTAGCGACATAAGAGCG
>Ga0105044_10007840_pt1 | contig 14706 bp, 9 predicted proteins | sample MAT01_FD_78092 | JGI IMG/M metagenome (GOLD analysis project Ga0105044, IMG submission 78092) | Freshwater microbial communities from Lake Fryxell liftoff mats and glacier meltwater in Antarctica - MAT-01 | ecosystem: Environmental > Aquatic > Freshwater > Ice > Liftoff microbial mat | place...
AGAACAAGGTTCTCGTGCTGGAGGCCGGTCGCCCCGACTACAAGTGGGATGTCTTCATCAACATGCCGGCCGCGCTGATGTTCCCCATCGGCAGTCGCTTCTACGACTGGAAGTACGAGAGCGAGCCCGAGCCGTACATGAACGGCCGACGCATCTATCACGCGCGTGGCAAGGTGTTGGGCGGCAGCAGCAGCATCAACGGCATGATCTTTCAACGCGGCAACCCGATGGACTTCGAGCGCTGGGCTGCCGAGAAGGGCATGGAAACTTGGGACTTCGCTCACTGCCTGCCCTACTTCAAGAAGATGGAGAACTGCCTTGCCGGCGGCGACGAGTGGCGCGGCAGCAACGGCCCGTTGGTGGTCGAGCGCGGGCCTTCACAGAACCCGCTGATCGAGTCGTTCCTCGCGGCTACCGAGGAAGCCGGTTACCCGCGCACCACCGACGTCAACGGTTTCCGCCAGGAAGGCTTCGGCCGCTTCGACCGCAATGTGCACCGAGGCCGCCGCCTCAGCGCCTCTCGCGCCTACCTGCACCCGGTGAAGAAGCGCCCCAACCTGAAGGTCACGACTCGTGCGTTGGTCAACAAGGTGCTGTTCGACGGCAAGCTGGCCACCGGTGTGGAGTACACGGTGCGCGGTCAGCGCAAAGTTGCGCATGCCGCCGAAGTGGTGTTGTGCGGAGGCGCCTTCAACACGCCACAGCTGTTGCAACTCAGTGGGGTGGGCAACGCGGAGGAGCTGACCAAGTTGGGCATTCCTGTGGTGCACAATCTGCCCTCGGTCGGCGAACACATGCAGGACCACCTCGAGGTGTACGTGCAGCACTCGTGCACCAAGCCCGTCTCGCTGCAACCCAGCCTGCAGTTCTGGCGGCGGCCGTTCATCGGCCTCCAGTGGCTGTTTCGCAAGGGTCCGGGCGCCAGCAACCACTTCGAGTCCGGTGGGTTCGCGCGCAGCAACGACGAGGTCGCGTACCCCAACCTGATGTTCCACTTCCTACCCATCGCCGTCCGTTACGACGGCACTGCGCCCGCTGGCGGTCACGGGTACCAAGTGCACGTCGGCCCGATGTATTCGAACTCGGAGGGCTCGGTGAAGATCGTTTCCACCGACCCGAAGGTGAAGCCGGCACTGCGCTTCAACTACCTCTCGACGGACCAAGATCGTCGTGAGTGGGTGGAAGCCATCCGCACCTCGCGCACCCTCCTGCGGCAGGCGGCGATGGACGAATACAACGGCGGCGAAATTTCACCCGGGCCTGAGGTGCAGACCGACGAACAGATCCTCGAGTGGGTGAAGAAGGACGGCGAGACCGCCCTGCACCCCAGCTGCACCTGCCGTATGGGGGCCGAGGACGACGACAGTGTGGTCGACCCACTGACGATGAAGGTGTGGGGCATCGAGGGCGTGCGCGTCTGCGACGCCAGCGCCATGCGATACGTCACCAACGGCAACATCTATGCGCCAGTGATGATGATGGCGGAGAAGGCCGCCGACCTCATCTTGGGCAATCCTCCGCTGCCGCCGGAGGCCACGGAGTTCTACCGCGCGTGACGGGCAACCGGATGCGAGCGGTCCTGCTGACCGGCCACGGCGGTTACGAGTGCCTCTCCTTGCGCGACGACCTCCCCGTGCCTGTTGCCGGCGCCGGAGAGGTACTGATCCGCATTGCTGCCGCAGCGGTGAACAACACCGATGTCAATACTCGCCTGGGCTGGTACAGCGGCGGTGGGTGGGCCGGTTCATTCCAGTTCCCTCGCATCCAAGGCATCGACGCATGCGGCGTCGTGGCCGAGGTCGGCGCGGGGGTCTCTCCGCTACTGCTCGGTCGTCGTGTGCTGATCGAGCCGTGTTGGCGAGCACCTCACGAACCATTGGCTTCCGCCCGCTTCTTCGGTTCCGAGGTGGACGGGGCCTTCGCTCAGTACGCCGTCGTGCCCGAGCGGTACGTTCACCCGATCGAGTCGCCCTTGACGGAAATTGAACTCGCTTCGTTCCCGTGCTCGTACTCGACGGCGGAGAACATGCTCGTCCGGGCGGGCGTGTCCGCCACAGATCGAGTGTTGGTCACTGGCGCCTCCGGTGGTGTCGGCTCGGCAGCGGTCCAGTTGGCGGTGGGCCGCAGCGCATCAGTCACTGCGCTCGCCGGTTCCGCCAAACAGGCAGCGGTCCGTGCGCTCGGGGCGACCGAGGTTGTCGATCGCGACTGCGACCTCATCGCGACATTCGGCACTGCTGCATTCGACGTGGTCATCGATGTGGTCGGCGGTCCGTCGTGGGCGTCGCTGGTCAGCGCTTTGCGACCAGGTGGCCGCTACGTCGCCGCCGGCGCAATTGCCGGCCCTGATGTTTCGTTCGACCTGCGCACGCTCTACCTCAACGACATCACGATGTTCGGCTGCACTGTATTGGGCGAGGGCGTTTTCGACGGGCTGGTTCGCCGCATCGAGCAGGGCGAAGTGAAGCCTCTCGTTGCCGCCGAGTTTGCCCTCGATCGGATCGTCGAGGCGCAGAAGCTCTTCTTGACCAAGCACCACATTGGCAAGATCGTCTTGCGCGTCGACTGACCAGACCGGTGACACCAGCCGTGTGCTAGCTGCGGAGGCGACGCTCGAGAATGGTCAGGCGGCTCTCCAGCTCGTCGCGCTCGATGTAGCAGCTCTGCAGGTGGCGAGCGCCGCCACTGGAGAAGCCGGAGCGACCGTGCATCACACGCCGGTTGTCGACGATGTACAGCTCGCCAGCCTGCATGTCGAGCCGCAATTGGTACTGCTCGCTCTCGCGCATGCGACCGAAGGCGCGATAGGCCCCGTAGTAGGGGCCGACCACGTGAGCGGGCAGGCGAAATGGGCGAACGGAGTGGTTCGAGTAGCGAATCTCCGTCACCTCACCCTCGGGGCTGAGCGTGATGACGGGGCCACCGGCAAAGAGTTCCGTTGTGGCGTCCGCGAAGTGAAAATGCAACGTGTGCTCGGTGAGGAGCTGGAACATCGCAGGCTGATGGCGGCGCAGGTCTGCGGCCACTTTGAAACCGTCGGTGAGCGTCGCTGAGCCGCCACTGGTGTCGTTTCGCAGGAAGTGCTGCAACTGCACGGTCGGGGCCGGATCACGGTAGGCCTCGTCGGTGTGCACCACCAACGGAAGGTTGGTATAGGCAACCGAATTGGCATCGATCATCGAGACGACATCGAAGACGGTGCCCCAACTGGTGGAGCGCACCACACCCAGCTCGCCTGCGACGTGCAGCACACTGCCCGGCTCGTTGGACACGTCGGACAAAATGGCGAGGCCATACGAACAGAACCTGCGAAGAAAGTCGCGTCTGGCAGCGTCGTCGGCCAACAAGTGTGGCCAGCTGGCACGCGGGATCTCAGCGACCGAGCTGCCACCCCACAGTGTCGGCTGGACGGTTGCGTAGCTCGCTCCGTTCGAGTAATCGTTCTCCAGCAGCCAGGCCGCCGAGTACACCGATTCCTGGCCATCGTGTGCCCAGGTGATGTGCAGCGCTCCGTCGTGTACCGAACAGGTCGACGGATGCACGTCATCTGGAATCGTGGAGGTTTCAACAACGCGATGACGAGTCGTCGCGTGCAGCAGCTCGGGCGCGTTGTCGCGCAGCCACAGTGACAGCAGCGAACTGGTGCGGCCGCCAGCCCAGGACAGCTCTACGGATGCATTGGCCACACGGGCAGCGACGAGATCGCTCATGACGAGTAGTCCGAACCCTCAGCATCAAGGATGGCCAACAGCTCGGCAAAGTGCAGCTCTGCCGCCTGCGGATACTCCTGCCATTGCCGGCACGCCAGCGCCGCTGTCTCGTGGGGGATCAGCTGCAGTGGTTGCCCGGTGGACAACGCCAGCACCTGCAGCTGGGCCGCCTTCTCCAGGTAGTACAGCTCGTCGAAGGCCTCGGCCACTGTGGCGCCGACCACCAGCACGCCGTGGTTCGCGAGGAACAGCACACTCTTGTCGTCACCCAGTAGGCGGGCAACGCGCACACCCTCGGTGTCGTCCAACGCCATGCCCGCGTAATCACGGTCGTACGCGATTCGCCCGTAGAAGCGGCACGCATTCTGGTCGAGCGGCAGAAACTCGAAGTCGCGCAAGCAGGTAAGGGTCGTCGTGTGCGGCATGTGCGTATGAAGGATCACACGCGCCCGCGGCACCATCTGGTGCAGGTGCGCGTGGAGATACCAGGCGGTCGGGTCGGCTGCCGGGTCCACGCCCTCGCGGCCGGCCTTGGCGGCATCCAGCAGTAGCAGCCCGCTGGCAGTCACCCGCGAGAAGTGGCGACCACGGGGGTTCAGCAGGAACTGGCCGCCATCATCGGACACCGCAGCGCTGAAGTGGTTGGCGGTGGCCTCGTGCATGTCGAGGCGAGCGGCCCAGCGAAAGGCCGCAGCCAGGTGGCGGCGGGTCTCGAGTTCGGTGGTGTTCACTGCAGGGCCTCCGGAAAGCCAGGAGCACGGAGGTCCGTGCCCAGCTCGTCCTCCAACAATTTCACAACCTGGCTGCTCCACGCATTTCCGCCGTATTGACTGCGCGCGCGGATGAACGTGTGCTCGGTCTGGCCGGCGAGGTCCAGTGGTACCCCGAACTCACGACCGAACTGGGTGGCGAAGCCGAGGTCCTTGCAGGCGAGGTCCATGGTGAAGCCGATGTTGTAACTGCCGTTGAGGATCACCTGGCCTTCGGTCTCGTGGACGAAGCTGTTGCCGCTGCTGTTGCGGATGGCCTCGAACGACTTGGCCAGGTCGAGCCCGCCGCGCTTGGCCAGCATCAGCGCCTCGCCGACCGACACCAGGTTGATGAACGCGAGCATGTTCGTGATCACCTTGATGACAGCCGCACTGCCCAGCGGACCCATGTACAGCAGCGGGTCACCGATCGCCGCCAGCAGCTGACGATGCTCCTCGAACAGGGCTTCCTCGCCGCCGACCAGGACGGTGATCTCGCCCGCCGCCGCCTTGTGGACGCCACCAGTGACGGGTGCCTCCAGCACTCGGACGCCCTTCGTGGCGGCAACGGCAGCGAGGCGCAACGTTTCATCGCGGTCATTAGTGCTGTTGTCGATCCAGGTCCCACCGGCACACAAACCAGCAAGCACGCCATCTCGACCAGCAACCACCGCGTCGACAGCCGCCGGCGACGGCAGGCAGGTGAACACCACGTCACTCGCTTCGGCCACCGCTTGCGCCGTGTCGGCCCAGGTTGCGCCCGCTGCAACCAGCCCGGCCGCGGCCTCCTGATGGAGGTCGGTGACAGTCAGTGCGTGGCCAGCGCGCAGCAGGCTGCTGGCCAGGTGCACGCCCAGGTTGCCAAGTCCGACGTAACCCACCGACATCGATCGCTCGGCCATGTTGCTCCCCCAGGTTTTCACTCACTCGTGGCGAGCCAGCTCAACCAGTATCCCGTGACCACGAGCCCTCAGCAAGTGAAGCGTCGAGACCCTGAGCCATCGTCAGATTCATGCTCCTCGAGTACGCTCTCGTCGTGCGTTCGCCCATCCCTGCGCTGATCGACCTCGAAGCGTTCGAGGCTGCGGCTCGACACGGCAGCTTTGTCGGCGCTGCCGGCGAGCTGCACCTGACCCCGTCTGCCGTCAGCCACCGTGTCCGCTCACTCGAACGCCAACTGGGTGTCGTGCTGTTCACACGGCACGCACGGCGAATCGAACTGACCGATCATGGCCGCGCCTACATGCCAGGCGTGCGCCAGGCTTTCGATGAGCTCGCCATCTCCACCGCCGGTCTGTTCGGTTCGGTGCGGCCGTCGCGCCGGCTGACGGCGCGGGTGCCGATCTCCTATGCCGTTGCGTACGTTGCGCCTCGTCTCCATGAGTTCACAGAGGCGCACTCAGATGTCGATGTTCGACTTGTGTCGGCCATCTGGGCCGATGCGCTCGCCGCCGAGGACGTCGACCTCGATGTCCGCTTCGGCAGCGGCACCTGGCCTGGGCACCAGGCGGACCTCCTTCACCGCGAGACGGCAACCGCCGTGTGGGCACCGAGCTATGCAGACCGCTTCGGCCCGGTGACCGACGCGACAGCGCTCGCTACCCATCCACGCGCACACGTGCTGGGGATGGAGAACCTGTGGCTCGAGCTACTCGGCTCCGTCGCCCAGCCTCTGGCGAAGGGCGATGTCACCGTCGACACCTCGCTGGCAGCCATCGAGCTGGCGCTCAGTGGTACCTGTAGCGCGCTCCTGCCGAGCCGATTCGTTGCCCGCCACCTCGCCGATGGTTGGCTCACCTCGCTGCCGGGTGCCGTCGTGCAGATGACGGAGGCACACTTCGTCGTGCGGCCGTCCTCACGCACCAACCTCAGCCCGGAAGCAACACAGTTCGTGGCCTGGCTACGCTCCATCGCCGACTGACGTTCGAAGGACTGGGCCGCTGCAGTTACGAAACAGCGGCGGCGAGATGGCACCGAAGCACCACCCTGCCGCCGCTGCGTCAGTTCATGAGCACGGGCTCAGGCGAGCCAAGCCTTCCACACGTCGGGGTTGGCATCGACCCACTTCTTGGCTGCTTCGCCGGGCGTCATGCCGTCACCGTCGATGAAGCTGCCGATCTCGCTCTGCTGCTCAGTGGTCAGCTGCATGGCGGACAGCATCTTGAACACCGCTGGGTTCTTCGCCTCCAGCCCGGAGTTGGCGGCCTTGTAGAGTTCGTCGACCGGGTAGTCACAAGCGTAGAGCCCGTCGGATGTGGCCAACGATGCCTCACATTCGGGTGTGATGGCCGGCAGTGCAACTTCCACCAGTTCGACGCGGGCTGACTTCCAGTGCGGCTTCCAGAACTGCATGAGCAGCGGCTTCTTGTCGGCAATCGACTGGTCGATCGCGGTCAACAATGCTGCTTCCGAACCAGCCACCACGTACTTCAGCGGCAGACCGAGGTTCTGGATGATCTGCTCGTCGTACGTCACATAGCTAGGGTCACCCATGGTGAACTGACCCGAGTTGCCCGACTCGGCGGTGGCGAACAACTTTGCCAGCTCCGGGTCCATGAAGCCCTCCCACGTTGCCAGCTCGGGGTGCTCGTCGACCACGAACTTGGGCACGTACCAACCGATCTTGGCTTGCGGGCCGAGCCTGCCAAGGTCGAGGACCGTCTTCTTGCCGGTGATGTACGTCTCGTAGTCGGCGGCGTGGCCCGACGGCCACACCTCCAGCGTCGCATCGATGGTGCCGTCATCAAGGCCGACCCAGGTGGCGTTCTCATCGATGTCGATGATCTCGACGGGCGCACCGAGATTGGCCTCGATGACGGCCTGGGCGACATAGGCGTTGACCGCGGAACCGGTCCAAGGGTTGGCGGCGAGTGTGATTGCCTCCCCCTTCGTGCCGCCTTCACTGGAGGATGTGCTGTCGTCGCCACATGCCGCCAGAGCGGCGGCTATCAAGACGCCCGCGATTGCGAGTTGTCCCTTCCTGCGGATGGATGTCATGTGCTCCCCTTTGTTAAGAATTCGTCATATGAGAAGACCTGCTGCGAGTCGTGGTCCATCTCATGCACCACGGTCAGTATCGGAACTTGTGCCCCACGCTTGAGTGAGCCGGTCCAGCATGATCGCTAACAGCACAATACTCAAGCCGCCCGCCGTTCCAAGGCCAAAGTCGATCTGTGGCTTTGCCGTCGCTCGATAGGCAAGCAGACCAAGTCCACCAGCACCGATGAGGGCGGCGATGATCACCGTCGCGAGCACCATCATCATGGTCTGGTTGATACCCAGCAGTATTGCCTTGCGGGCGAGTGGCAACTGCACGTTGCGCATCTCCTGGCGCCCGGTCGCGCCGAAGGAGATTGCTGCCTCGCGAGGAGCGAACGGCACCTCGCGCATACCGAGCGACGTCAGTCGGATACACGGCGGAACGGCGTAGATCACGCAGGCAACCACGCCAGCGGCGCGACCGATGGAGAAGAGAAAGACCACTGGGATGAGGTATACGAACTGCGGAAGCACTTGTGCCGCATCGAGAAACGGCCGAAGCGCACGTTCGACACGGTCCGAGCGGCCAGCCCACATACCCAACGGAAGTGCAATTGCGATGCTGATGACAATGGCCACCAGCACCTGGCTGAGCGTGTCCATTGCGTGATCCCACAGCAGTGTCTTGTTGTCGTAGCCCATGGTGGCGATGAGGCCCAGGCAGATCGCAATCGTGACCGACAACCGCCATCCCTTGCTCAGCCAACCAGCCAGCGCCATCACAACAATCACGAACAGCCATGGCAGCCACAGCAGGAAGTCGCGCAGTGGGTTGAGCAAGTGCAGGGTGATGAAGTCGCTGATGGCCTGTGTGCCACCGATGACGGGCACGTCCTTGCGAAGATTGTCCTGCACCCACTGCACGGCGTCGTCGATCACCGTGGCCAGGTTGTAGTGCAGGCTGGTCGGAAACACCGAAGCGTCGACCAGTCGGGCGACCACCACCGCCATGACCGGAACTGCAACAGTGATCATCGCGGCGGTGCGGCTGGACACTGCCGGAAGCGTTGTAGCCAGCCGCGAATGACGTATGGACTTCTCGCCCGTGCTGATGCGATCGAGCGCGACAGCCATCAGGACAATGCCAAGGCCAGCGGCAAATGCCTTGCCGACCTCCTGCTTCTGCAGCCCCGACAAAACCTCCTGCCCGAGGTCTCCAGTACCCAATAACGACGCCAGCACGACCACAGCGAACGCCATCATGATGACCTGGTTCAGGCCGAGCAGGATGGTGCGGCGCGCCATTGGTAGCTGCACCTTGAGGAGTTGCTGCATCGAGGTAGTGCCAAACGACTCGCCGACTTCGTTGACCACGACAGGAACTTGGCGCAGCCCGAGGTTGGTGAGACGGACGGCGGGAGGCAGGGCGTAAATGACGGTGACCACCACTGCCGGCGGGAACTGGATACCGAAGAAGATCGTCGCCGGGCTGAAGTACACAAAGATCGGCATCACTTGCGCGGTGTCCAGCAGCACCCGCACGACACGCTCGATGCGGTCGGATCGAGACGTGAGGATTCCAAGTGGAACGCCGATCAGCAGGGCGATCATCACGGCGACGATCATGATGGCCAGCGTGCGCATTGCAAGATCCCAATCGGCAATCACGCCCACGCCGAATAGCGCCCCTGCGCCCGCTGATGCCGCACGCATGCCACCTGTTCGCCAGCCAATGACACCTACCAGTGCGATCACGCCCGGCCACCGCAGCGCCAGCAGCAGCGACTCGGCGTTCTCCACCGCCCACGTCAGCAGATCGGCTAGCGGGTTGAACACCCAGGTGAAGAGCTTCGACGACTGCCGGTTCACGACCGACCACTTGTACCTGTCCTGTGCCCATTTCTGGATACCGGAATCCATCCAGTCCGGTACGTCATGCGCGACAACCAGAGCTCCCACCGAGAGAGCCGCAAAGATCGCTAGGCCGATCGTGCGCTGCTGTTGGCGCGCTCGAACAGCGTCGTCGGATTCAAGGGTGGGCAGTGTCTCCACCGAGACTGCCATCAGATGTCCTCGGTGGCCATGACCGACAGCACGCCGACACGATCGAGGGTTCCCACGTTGCGCCCATCTTGGACCACACGCACCGGAAGCTCACTGTGGGCCACCAGGTTGATGGCCTCGCGCACCTTCGAGCCGCTCTGCACTTCGCCGGCGAACGGACCCTCGGTGGGCGACGACATGACCGCGTCGACCGGAACGACGTGGCTGCGCGGCACGTCGCGAACGAAGTTGGCGACGTAATCATCGGCTGGCTCGAGCACGACTTCCGTGGGTGTGCCGACCTGCACGAAGCGACCATTGCGCATGATGGCAATGCGGTCGCCGAGGCGCAGTGCCTCGGTCAGGTCGTGGGTGATGAACACCATCGTCTTGCGCAGCTCACGGCGCAAGCGAACGATTTCATCTTGCATCTCACGGCGGATCAACGGGTCGAGCGCCGAGAACGGCTCGTCGAACAACATGATGTCCGGGTCGGTTGCCAGCGCCCGGGCAAGGCCGACACGCTGCTGCTGGCCACCGCTGAGCTGGTGCGGTTTGTACGCCTCCATGTTGGGCAGTCCGACCAACTCAAGGGTGCGGGCTGCGGTCTCGCGACGCTGCGCCTTGTTCATGCCGCGCAATTCGAGCCCGAATGCGACGTTGTCGAGCAGCGTGCGGTGCGGAAGCAGACCGAAGTGTTGGAACACCATCGACACCTTGTGGCGACGAATCTCCAGCAGCGCATCATCATTGGCAGCAGTGACGTCTTCACCGTCGATGATCACCTGTCCGGCCGTTGGCTCGATGAGGCGGGTCAAGCATCGAATCAGCGTGCTCTTCCCGCTGCCCGAGAGACCCATCACGACGAACACTTCGCCCGGCGCAACGTCGAGGTTGACGTCGCGCATGGCGACCACGTTGCCCAGCTTCTCCTGCAGCTCGCCGCGCGGCAGGTCTGCCTCAGGGGCGCCCACTATGCGCTCGGCCCGCGGGCCATAGACCTTCCACAGGTCTCTCACCGAAATCATCGGATCCCCCACAGGCATACTCCCCACGTACAACTTCCCCAACGTTCGTGGAGCATAGACCGCAGCCCGCGAAGCCTGAACGACTGTTCCGTGAACGGCGGGTCGCAATCGCGCGCACGGGGCGCGCGAAGATGCTCCACGTGACCGCTCTCCCAACTACTGCTCGCACCGTCGTGATCGGCGGCGGCATCGTCGGCTGCTCCACCGCCTACCACCTGGCCAAGCTGGGCTGGACCGACACCGTGCTGCTGGAGAAGCACAAGCTCACCTCCGGCAGCACCTTTCACGCAGCCGGCCTGGTTGGCCAGTTGCGCACCAGCGCCAATATCACCCAGCTGTTGGGTAACTCCGTCGAGCTGTACAAGACCTTGGAAGCTGAGACCGGCCAGGCAACTGGCTGGAAGATGAACGGTGGGCTGCGGCTGGCGTGCAACCAGGAGCGGTGGACGGAGGTCAAGCGGCAGGCGACGACCGCGAAGAGTTTCGGCCTCGAGATGCATCTGCTGACCCCGACGGAAGCACAGGCACTGTGGCCGCTGATGCAGGTCGACGACGTCGTTGGCGCGGCGTTCCTGCCGACCGACGGCCAGGCCAACCCCAGCGACATCACCATGGCACTTGCCCGTGGGGCGCGCATGCACGGCGCGACCATCTGCGAGGACACCGAGGTGCTGAGCATCGAGGTCGAGGCCGGCGTCATCAAGGCGGTCGTCACCGTGTCACCGGACGGCAGCCAGGGACGCGTCGAATGCGAGAAGGTCGTGGTCTGCGGTGGCCAATGGACTCGGGCGCTGGCCGCAACCGTCGGCGTGAACGTGCCGCTGGTGTCGGTGGAACACCAGTACGTCATCACCGAGCAGTTCACACCGGAGATCCCCCGCGACCTACCGACCCTGCGCGACCCGGACCGCCTGACCTACTACAAGGAGGAGGTCGGCGGCCTGGTCATGGGTGGGTACGAGCCGAACCCGATTCCGTGGGCGATCGGAGGCATTCCCCGACCCTTCCAGTTTCAGCTGCTCGACAGCGACTTCGACCACTTCACACCACTCATGGAGTTGGCTATCGGCCGTGTCCCGCAGCTGGCCGACACCGGCATTCGCACGTTGATCAACGGGCCGGAGAGCTTCACACCCGACGGCAACTTCATCCTCGGCGAGGCACCCGAGCTACGCAACTTCTACGTCGGCGCGGGATTCAACGCCTTTGGCATCGCCGCCGGCGGCGGTGCTGGGCAAGCGCTGGCCGAGTGGGTGCACGATGGTGCTCCCCCGTACGACCTGTGGATAGTGGACCTTCGGCGCTTCGGCAGGCCACACGCCGACACGGACTGGGTGCGCACCCGCACGCTGGAGGCGTACAGCAAGCACTACACGATGGCGTGGCCGTTCGAAGAGCACCACAGCGGACGTCCCGCCCGCACGTCGCCGCTGTACGACCGCCTGCTGGCGCAGGGCGCCAGTTTCGGCGAGAAGGTGGGCTGGGAACGGCCGAACTGGTTTGCAGATACGTCCGTTGGCGAATCTCCACGTGACGAATACACCTACGGCCGACAGAACTGGTTCGCGGCTGTGGGCCGCGAGCACACGGCATGCCGCGAGGCTGCGGTGCTCATCGACCAGACGTCGTTCGCCAAGTTCGCGCTGAAGGGGCCTGACGCGCTGAAGGCCCTCGACTGGATCTGCGCCAACAACGTGCGCCGGCCGGTCGGCTCGCTCACGTACACGCAGATGCTCAACGACCGCGGCGGCATCGAAGCCGACCTGACCGTTGCCCGTGTCGCCGACGACGAGTTCTACATCGTCACCGGCACCGGATTCGCGACACACGACTTCGACTGGATCCAGCGCAACATTCCCGAAAGCTTCAACACGCAGCTGTTCGACATCACTTCCAGTTACTCGGTGCTCACCTTGATGGGGCCATCGTCGCGGACGATCCTGCAATCGATCACCACGACGGACCTCTCCAACGAGGCGTTTCCATTCGGCACGTTCCAAACGATCGGCATCGGTGGCTGCGCAACCCGTGCGCTGCGGATCACCTACATGGGGGAACTCGGCTGGGAGCTGCACCTCCCCGTGGAGTCGGCCACCCGGGTGTACGACACGCTGATGGCCGCCGGCGCCGGGCACGGGCTGGTGAATGCGGGCTACCGCGCCATCGAAAGCACCCGCCTTGAGAAGGGCTATCGCGCCTGGGGAAGCGATATCGGCCCCGACCACACCCCCGTCGAGGCCGGGCTCGGCTGGGCCGTGAAGATGAAGAGCGGTATTCCCTTCCGGGGCCGCGAGGCCATCGAGGCGCAGCGCTCGAATGGGGTCGGCAAGTTGCTGGTCGCCTTCACCGTCGACCCGTCCACGATCCTGCTCGGACGCGAGACCATCTACTGCGATGGCGAACGCGTGGGCTGGCTCACCAGCGGCGGCTACGGCTACTCGGTAGCGCGCTCCATCGGCTACGGCTACGTACGGCGAACCGCCGGCGTGACCGCCGAGTGGGTACTGGCTGGCTCATACGAGCTGGAGGTAGCCGGCGAACGCGTGCCGGCGCAGGTAGCGCTGCAACCCCTCTACGACCCGACCAACGCACGAGTGAAGGCCTGAGACGTGAGCACCGCGAACCCCACGGCAAACCCCACGACAACACTCCCCCAACGGGCCCGCATCGTCATCATCGGTGGCGGCATTCTGGGCTGCAGCATTGCCTACTGGCTCACCAAGTACGGCGAACAAGATGTCGTACTGCTGGAGCAACATCGCCTGACCGATGGCGCCACCTGGCACGCCGCAGGTCTCGTCGGACAGTTGCGTTCATCACGCAACACCACTCGTATGCTCGAGCAGTCCGTCGAGATGTACCGCGGCCTGGAGGCCGAGACCGGACAAGCCGTCGATTGGCACGAGACCGGCAGCCTGCGGCTGGCCTGCTCGCCAGAACGTGTGCTGGAACTCAAGCGACTGACCACCATGGCGAAGAGTTTCGGCCTGCCGATGGAGATCGTGTCAGCGGCGCGAGCCCAGGAGCTCTTCCCGTTGATGAGCACAGAGGATGTTCTGGCAGCGGCCTTCCTGCCCACCGACGGTTACATCGACCCTGCCTCCGTGACGCAGGCCATCGCTCGCGGCGCAAGGATGCGCGGCGCACAGATCCACGAGCAGACGAAGGTCACGTCGGTCACCGTCCATGGCCGCCGCTGCACCACGGTCCACACCCTTCACGCGAACGGCACGCACGGCGACATCGAATGCGAGAAGGTGGTCAACGCAGCCGGTATGTGGGGCATGGAAGTTGGGCGCATGGCCGGCGTGCGAATCCCCGCCACCGCAGTGGAGCACCAGTACCTCATCAGCGGCCCGATCGAGGGTTACACGCCCGTCGAGCTGGGCAAGATGCCCACGATGCGCGACCCGGATCACCTCGTGTACTACAAGCCCGATGGACCCGGCCTGCTGATCGGTGGTTACGAACCCGACACCATCGCGTTCGGAACCGGGCAAGGCGATGATGGCGGCATTCCGTCACCATTCCAACGGCAACTGTTCGAACCCAACTTCGACCGCTTCGCCCAGCTCGCCGAGCTCGGTGCCAAACGCACGCCATGCCTCGACACAGCGGGCATCCGGAAACTGCTCAACGGGCCGATCCCCTACTCGGCCGACGCCGACTTCGTCATGGGTCGCGTGCCCGAACTGGACAACTACTTCGTGGCCACGGGCTTCCTCTACGGAATTGCTGCTGGTGGTGGCGCCGGCAAGATGATGGCCGAGTGGATGCTCGAAGGCCGGCCCAGCCTCGACCTCTGGCCGCTGGACGTGCGCCGCTTCTCGTTCCACCACACCACGCGCCACTTCATGGACACCCGTATGGTCGAGCTGTACGCACATCACTACAAGCTCGCTGCGCCGGGCAGCGAGAAGGTGACGGCTCGCGGCATTCGGCGCAGCCCGCTGCAGCACACGCTCGCTGAGCACGGTGCAGTTTTCGGCTCACGCGGCGGGTGGGAGCGGCCCAACTGGTTCGCACCTGATGGCGTGGAGCCCGTCGACCAGCCGTCGTTCACGGAACCGAACTGGTGGCCACACATTCGCGCCGCTCACCTGGCGGTGCGTGAGGGCGTCGGCGTCATCGACCAGACCAGCTTCGCCAAGTTCGAGATCACCGGCCCTGGCGCACTGGCCGCCGTGCAGTGGCTCA
>Ga0105044_10007841_pt1 | contig 14702 bp, 14 predicted proteins | sample MAT01_FD_78092 | JGI IMG/M metagenome (GOLD analysis project Ga0105044, IMG submission 78092) | Freshwater microbial communities from Lake Fryxell liftoff mats and glacier meltwater in Antarctica - MAT-01 | ecosystem: Environmental > Aquatic > Freshwater > Ice > Liftoff microbial mat | place...
TATTTGTTATGACTTTTAAAAGAGCGTAGGGGGATTAGTTAAACTTGTCCTCCATAGCTCTGACGAAAATATTGTTTATTTGTTATGACTTTTAAAAGAGCGTAGGGGGATTAGTTAAACTTGTCCTCCATAGCTCTGACGAAAATATTGTTTATTTGTTATGACTTTTAAAAGAGCGTAGGAGGATTAGTTTCTTAAATCTTAGTTCTTGGGTTCTTTGGTATGTTGAAAAGTAAGTAAGTAAGTTCTAGTTTTAGCCCTTCAGGGGTCAAAAAGACGAAGGTATCAACCTTGACTTTCAACTATGCACTTAAAACCAAGCTCAAGAACCCATGAACTTAAGTTACTGCATAATCCCGTAACTCAATTCCACCTGAAATAAAGCATCAAGGGCATTCAGTTTCCCGGAAACGGCTTGTGAAACTTTTACGATTACATTATCGTTTTCGCCGGTGTTGGGTAATACACCTACAATTTTAACATACACAAACTGATTATTCATTCTGTTTGTCACTTTAATAATTGTACCTATTGGCGCAGTGCGGTGGAGACCGTAATATTTATCTTGATTAATTTGTCCGTCCTGAATCCAAGTTGCCACACCAGTTTCGGTTACTTGCATCAAGGTTTTGCCTCCATTACCTTTTTTTACAGGAGAAACGGTTTTTGTAGCTCTTTCAAAATTATTTACAGGGGTCGGGGCCGGTTTCTCAGAAACAGGAGAAACTTTCGTTACTTGGGTTACTGCGAGATTCTCGGAGGGAGTTGTTTTTGATTCCTGCTTTGCAATCGGAGCAGTACTCACAGATGCGTTACTTCTTGCAGATGCATAACCCACAATCAACTTTTGACCCTCCTTTAATGTGGTGGAACTTAATTGATTGTAATTAGTTAAATCTTCAACAGATTGTTCAAACCGTTTGGATAAACTGTATAATGTTTCACCCGGTTTAACTGTATAAAATATTGGCGATTTGCCGGGTAGTGCATTGGTATTGGTGGTTGATATAGGAGGAACGACCTTCTTCTGAGTTTCCGAAGCCGGTTTTTTTTCAGTAACTTTAGGCTCTGCAACGGCAGTTGGAGTTGATGGAGCTGTAGGAATGTTGATGATTTGTCCGATCTTTAAATCCTGAACGCCGTTATTGGACTGTTTGAGATCCTGGATCGAACATTTGTATCTTTTTGATAGGGAGCCCCATGTTTCTTGGGGTTCTACCTTATGTAAAAGATACTTCTTGCCGTCGATCCACCGAACCCTTACAGAGTCGGCAGGTGATAATACAGAAGCACTTGTTTCGGAAGTTGAAACAAGTATGAAAGAGAGACTAATAAATAATAAAAGAGATAATCGGTTAATCATTGCCTGGTACGTCTTAATTTTACACAATTATAGATTTATACGCTGACTAATAGGAACCTCCACACAAATGATTATCAACAAAGTAATTAACACGGTAAACCTTGTAATGACAGGGCTTTCAAGCTATATTTCGGGATGGGTGTGCAGGTTCTTAACGATGATTTCCATTGTTTTGGTATGCAGTTCTTCATTACCTGCTCAGGATTCGTTGAAGCTGGTGTACAAAATTGATGTCAGAGAAGAGATTGGTCCGGGTATTGCCAGAAAAATGGGTACTGCATTAAATGAGGCACTTTTTCTGAAGGCGGATCTGGTAATTTTGCACATTAACACCTACGGAGGAATGCTGGATGCTGCTGATAGCATAAGAACACGGTTGATTAATCTTCCTATCCCTGTAATCGCTTTTGTCGATAATAATGCAGCTTCCGCCGGCGCGCTGATTTCTATTGCCTGTAACAAAATTTATATGCGAAGCGGTGCGAGTATTGGAGCCGCCACGGTTGTGGATCAATCTGCGCAGCCATTGCCCGACAAATATCAGTCGTACATGCGTTCAATGATGCGATCAACAGCTGAAAAGCGCGGGAGAGATCCCAAAATTGCGGAGGCAATGGTAGATCCAAGGACGTATATTCCCGGTGTGAATGATTCAGGAAAGGTGCTCACTTTCACAACCTCTGAAGCAATCAAAAATGGATATTGCGAAGGACAAGCTGAAAGTGTGGAAGAAGTGCTACGAATGGAGAAAATTAGTAATTATACCATCAAAAATTATGTCCCAACTCTGTTAGAAAAAATTATTTCTTTACTTATTAATCCCGCAGTTAGCGGCATTTTACTGTTGATTTTATTAGGTGGGATTTATTTTGAGTTGCAAACTCCCGGCATCGGCTTTCCTTTGTTGGCTTCCTTTATAGCTGCAATTCTATATTTCGCTCCTCTGTATCTGGAGGGTCTGGCAGCGAATTGGGAAATACTTTTGGCAGTTGTAGGCTTTGCTCTTTTGGCTGTCGAAATTTTTGTGCTGCCGGGTTTTGGTGTGGCCGGTATTGCCGGGATAACTGCGCTCGTTACCGCATTCACTTTTAGCTTGATCGGAAATGATGGTTTGAATTTTGATGCCGTTTCCCGGAAAGATATCGTAGAATCTCTTGCGCGCGTTATGATTACTATGGTAACATCAATTATCATCTCCTATTTCCTCGGAAAGAAACTTATTAAAACAAGCAGGTTTGGAAAAATGGTGTTGCAAGGTACTATGAATGCATCGGAAGGCTACGTGTCGTCGGATTTGTCGCTCTCAATACTGGTGGGCAGACAAGGAATTTCACAGTCATTCCTAAGGCCTTCGGGAAAAATAGTAATTGATGAACAGAGTTATTCCGCAAATGCAGAGACCGGCTACATTGAGACCAATAAAAATATTATAGTTACACGATTTGATGGGTTGATTTTGTGGGTTAAGGAAATTGAAAATAACCAGTTATGAAAAACAGAATCCTGTTTTGTACATTTTTATTCTTGTTAAGTACTACTCTTTTTTGCTTTGGGCAGGAAGAAATTGTTGAAACTCCCTCTCAAGGAATTGATAGTGTTAAAAACAATAGAATAAAAATTTATCCCGGTTTCGGTATAAGCTTGATAAGAAATGAACTGGCACCTGTTTTTTATATCAATGTAGGTGTTAACCATAAAGATAGGTTTGAAATAAATGTAAATACCTCGAGTATATTTTTCTTTGAACGCGACATCGATAAAAATTATTCAATTTACAGAAATACGTTTCTCAATGCCGAGTTCCTATTAAATTTTAGTCCGCTCAGTAAATCTATCAAAAATTGGAATGGACTAGGAGTCGGTTACCTCATCGAATCCAAAGGGCAGTATTTTAGAGATGCAACAGTTTTTATTTACTACAAACGTAAATTCCGCTTTTTCTCCATTATGCCCGGCATTATGCTGGCCGATGATTTTAAGGATGTGTTTCCGGTGATTTCGATTAGGTTGTAGGGAAAAGTAATTTATTTTCCCCTTTTAAAAACAGGTTATTAATATTGACTTCGTCTAAGAAAAGCAAACTAATATTGGTTGTTTAAATTCAATAAAATTCTACACTTCATTTTGCATACTTATTTGCAATATGCTCTTTATAAGCAAGTTTTAAGTCAGGTGTTTTTGTTGAGTTTACAATACCGGATAACCTCTTGACTAGCGGAGTTATTTCTTTTTTATTTGGTAATTTCTTCATATTGATATTCATTAATTTCACCCATGCACAAACCCAAGTCTTTTTTCCAAATCCTTTGGCAGTACCGGTAAATTTCTCCTCTCAATAAGAAACGAATTCAGCTCAGCTAATTCAGCAAAAATATAATGCTTATCGAGGGCGGATTTCAAATAATTTTTTCCACTGCTTCCACCTGTTCCTACTCGCATTCCAATCATGCGATGTACCATATTCATGTGGCGGTATCTCCACAGTGACATAAATTCATCAATCTCTAACAACAGATTTATAAGTTGGTAGGGGAGTTGCAATAGTGGATAATCGCGGTACAGCATAATAAACAAAGCTGCGCGGTTGGCTTTGTTCGAGAACCTTCGATCGGCTGTAAATTCTTTATCAAAAAATACTTTTTCAAAACGATCCATATTGCCTATTTCGCCCTCTGTTAAACTCGACTTGTAAGCGCTCTTGTAATCTTCCCAAAAATTTGTGCTCTTTGAATCTGTTCCTTTAAAGCCTTCCCACATACTATTATCATCGGCAAAAGGCATTCTTTCGAGCCATTTATTTACTTCTTCAATTACTGAACTCTGCTCTTCGGTAACGCGAATAATTTCTTTATCTTTTTGATTTAATTGAGAAACGTAATACTCTTTTCCAAACCTATTTTCCAGCTTCAGCCCTAGCATAGCCTCTACAATTTTAAATTGGATACTTTGAAATCCGGAGGCAGGCCTTAAAAGATTTCTGAAATCCAGAAAATCAAGTGGTGTCATTGTTTCCATAATGGATAACTGATGAACAGCCACATCAAGGATGGTTGCAATCCGCTTTAAGCGATGTACCACTTTGTAAAGATCGGGTGCATTGTCGTTAATTTCATTTTTGCTAAAAATAACATGCACCGACTTCAGCTCATGAATTATTTGCTTAAACCATAATTCATAAGCCTGATGAATGATAATAAAAAGCATCTCATCATGAGCTTCAATTCCCTCTTTGTCGCTTTCAGGCAACTGAGCCTCTAAAATTTTATCTAATTGGAGGTATTCTCCGTAGTAAATGTCTTTTCTCATGGTAGTTCTGATAATCAGATGCAAAAGTATTAAAAAAGATGGATTTATAGATATTTTTCTGCTTTCAAGAAAAGTAAATCTCCTGCTACACTTTCGCAAGAGATTTACTTTTCACCTTTTAAAATTATTGTTTAACCATTCTCTTAGTTTGATGATTTTCACCATCAATAATAAGCGAATAGGTATAAACACCACTGGTTAAATCTTCACCATACACAGTTAAAGAGCCTGCACCACGATGACTAATTTCGAATTTTTGAATTACTTTTCCTGATTGATCATAAAATAGTATAACTGCATCTTTAACTGATTCAGGAATAGTATAAGTGATTTCAGTTTTATCTTTGAAAGGGTTGGGAGCATTTTGATTTAGGATAATGGTTTCTTTGTTGGAAAGAGAAACTGCTGATTTTATGACAGGATTTTCTCCATTGTTGATGCGCGGTTGAGGATTGTTACAACAGTTACTAACAACTATTGCCAAAGAATCAAGCATAGCTTTTTGTTGTTTTACTGCTGCAAATAAAACTGGAACTAATTCAGTATAATTTACCGCCTTGAAATCAAATGCTGCAGTTGCAAGGTTGCCTATTGAATCGTAAAATGCAGGATTCACAAAAGTTTTTACAGCTCCCGGTAGCACTGCTTCAACATCAGTTGCCAGAAATCCATAGTGTGTTCCTTGAGGCAAGGTTAACGATGGAAAATTACTTATTTTATAGGTAAAAGTTTTTACTTCCAGTTGATTTAAAATTGCATCTACATTGGTGACAGATTGAACATTATCTTTGAACATTGGGTCGGAAGTGAGATAGTTACCAGTGCTACTATAAACATCGCCATTAAAAAAAGCAGCTGTACCCGCCCCGTTATAGTCATCAACATATAATTTTGCTTCTGCACCGATAGTGCCAATGGCTACACCTCCTGGATTGGTGTATCCAATTCCGACCTGCTGTTCTCTCAATCCATCAAACACCTGACTTGCTAAAGTAACACAGTTATCACAATCTACCCTGTTTGCAAACCCAATGGAAACCGAATTGGTCATTGTAGTTGCTGCGCCGGTGTAACCTCGGGCTCCGTTTCCGATAATCACATTTCTATCGGCATATGTTAGGCCTATTGTTCCACCAATAGATGTTTGATAACCTAAAAAAATATTGTCATCCCCATCTCTCAATGATGAATTACCAGATTCTGCACCCACAAATGTGTTGCGATTGCCACGAGTAAAATTTCTTCCGCTGATTTCCCCAATGGCAGTATTTTTAACTCCGGATACAAAATCACCACCGCTCACTGTACCAATAAAAGTGTTGTAACCATCGGTAGATGTTGCTGAGTAATCTTCACCACTTCTGCTCCTACAAATGTATTTCTGATTTCATCTCCTGTACTCGATCCTGAATTCAATCCAATGTAAACATTATTTTGAGCTGTTGTTGAATTTCCTCCTGCAAGCGGGCCTATTGCTAGGGTGGAATTTCCAGCCTGACCATACATAGCAAGTACTCTTTGGTTAGTAGAATTATCACGCATATACAAATCACCGGTATTGGTACCAGTATTGGGTTGAAGTAAAAAATCGCCGCTTACTTGAAATCTAAACGCTGATGTTACAGAGGAGCCCACTCCAATTCCAACTGTAATGCCATCATCATAAATTTGACTGAAGCAAATTTCATTAAGAGCTGAAACTTTTGTAATATAATTTGTTTGAGCCAGAGTTAAACCAGGTGAACAAGCTCCAACAAAACCTCCGGCGCCGGGAATGTCTCCTAATACAATGTCTCCCATGTTAGTCACCGTCAGAAATTTAGTAACCCCTGTTAAAGTTGAAATTGACAAAGAGGTGAGATCTCTTAATCGAAATCCACTATTACCAAATCCTGCTGAAGTGCCGGGTGTATTTATTTCCAATTGCACCTGTGGGCCAGAGGAAATTCCTGACAAGCCTATTGCAACATTAACAGTATTATCACCTAATATCATTGCGTTACTAGTAATAACTGATGCACGGCAGGGTGATGGATTTTGCATGTTTGCCTGCATTGGTATAAAACATTAATGGTTGGTCATCTTCGTTTTTTATATCTAGAGGAAGATTCATTCCTGTTGCCCAGCCCACATATTCCGGACCTCCTCCAATTGGAATATTTCCGTTTCCAGCAGAAGTAGATTGTGTAAATCCTTTTTCCATTAGTAACATCATAAAAATGAATATTATTACTTTTGATAAAATTATTTGTGTTTTCATATTTGAAAGGTAGATTCAAGGTTCTAGTGCAACACAAAAATAGTCTTATGTTGCATTATGACAAAATATACGAGGATTCAATTTGAAGAAAGAGTCAAAATTGAGACATTTATCGGATTAAATTGGACATTGACTGCCATAGGAATTAAATTAAATCGTCCAAAGAGCACAATTAGCAGAGAAATCTCCCGCTTTCCATTTACTTATAAAGCGGCTAAAGCTCAGGCTGAAGCAACAAGAAAGGTGCGACAGCATAATTGTGACCGGCGCCTGGATGAGAATGATGAACTTTATTCGATAGTTCATAAATATTTAAAAAAGCATTGGTCTCCTGAGCAAATTTCAAGACATTTGAGAAAGCAATATGCTGGGAGGAAAGAAATGCAAATATCACACGAATCGATCTATTCATATATTTATGTATTGCCTCGAGGGGAACTGAAAAAGGAATTAATTGGTTATTTACGCCAAAAAAAGAAAAGTCGATATAAACGCAAAGGGATATATGATAAACGCGGAACAATCCCAGAAATGATAAGCATTGAAGAGCGTCCTACAAAAGTAGAGTCTAGATCGGTAGCAGGTCATTGGGAAGGCGATCTGCTTATGGGGAAAGGTCACAAATCAGCTATGGGAAGCATTGTAGAGCGAAAAACCAGAACCGTTATATTGGTAAAACTGAAGCAAAAGGATGCCAGTACAGTGAGAAAATCATTTGAACGCGAGCTAAAAAGCTTACCTAAACAAATGAAAAAAACGCTAACTTATGATCAGGGACATGAAATGGCTGAACATAAATTATTTACAAGCAATACAAAAATGAAAGTTTATTTTTGTCACCCGGCTTCGCCCTGGGAGCGCGGCGCCAATGAAAATACAAATATGTTAATAAGAGATTATTTTCCAAAGGGGACAGACTTCAACACAATTCCCAGAAAAGAAATGAAGCGTGTTCAAAATGAGCTAAATGAACGAATTCGTAAAACTCTTAATTGGGAATCACCTAAAGATGTGTTCGAAAAGGAAATACTATCTAAATGCAAATGAGTTTTATAAGGGATAAACCAAATGCGAAAAAAACAGAGATACTTTTAATATCTCTGTCTCGCTATTGGGTTAAGTTAATCCTATTTAAGTTGCTCTCCAGCAGAGCTTACATCCGCTTCACTTAACATTGCAAATTTATTTGAAATATAATCACTTAATAAGTTCACAAAAAATGTTGCATTAGAAACTTGATCCGAAGGTTTAAATATAAAATTGAATTAGAATTTTAGTATTCTTTTGTAAAAGATTGAATTTGTAGTTTCAATTTTAATGAAATATAATCCCATTGAGAGATTCGATATATCAATGGGAGATTTCATACCTTTGGATATTTTATGTACATAACAAATCTTACCAATTGAATTTGATATTTCTATGTAATTTACAGGATCATCACTTTCAATATTTAACTTATCAATTACAGGAACAGGAAAAATTACTATGTTACTGCTGTATTCTTTAATTTCATTTGGTTGAATTGTCCAGTTTTCGCAGAAGTTTGAATCTAGGCTTAAACAAACATCATCTATATAATAATAAGAAACATCCGGAAATTGCCCAAAACTTATTGTGTCAGTGAATTGATCCTGAAAGAAATTTCCTAAAATTAAATATTGGTAATTAGAATCTGCAATGAAAGAACCGCTCAATTTAAACCATTGGATTGAATCAGAAATTATTGAATCACTATAAAGGTGAGCGAAATTATTTACTAAAGAAATATATTGAGTGGAATCGTAAGAATTGGTTGATAATTTCATTCCAATTTTATTGCATGCTATTGCTCCTTGTGGATTATTAGAAAAATTAATGTAGCAAGAAAAGTAATACCTTAAGCCAATATTCAGGTTTGAGGCTAATTGAGAAGCTATATATTCTCTGGTATTTGGACCTGTTGTTCCTAATTGCTTTCGTTTCAAAAGAATTCCAGCCATCCCGTCGCCACTATGCGCATACTGATAACCTGCTAAGGAATTTGGAACATTTACGCCAGTGGTACTACATGCATTGTAATAATCAGGGCTTATTCCAAAATTCAACCAATGTTTTGTTGCATAAAGCTGCGTTAAAGCCACGGGACAAAATACCGTATCCTCAAAACTAGGATTAGGTACTAAATTTTGGGCGTTTACATTCAGAATTGGTATCGTTGCGCAAACCAAAATAGCACAAACCGTAGATAATACTGCGTTAAATTTTTTCATTATTCAAACGATTAAAATTATTTAAAATTAAATGTTTATGTATTGGAACTTATTGTTCCTCACATTAAATATACGCATAATTTACTCAACTCACACTATTCATTCTACACAGAATTCGAAAAGGGTACTACGAAAAGGTGTGTTTACCGAGGATGGCAATTCAAAAGTAATGAATAATTTTAATAAACAAGAATTATTTTTTAACTTATTGTTAATGAATCGAATTATTTTAAAATATATAAAATTAAGAAAAGAACATAATGCATAAAATTATTTGAAAGTGCCAATTTTTCTTATGAAAAGTTGATTAGATAGTATTTTAAAAGTGACCTTCATTTGATAGTACTCAATTAATAAATGCTACACTATTAGTTGACAAATCTGTAATAGACAAATTGTAATTCACTCATTACCGTTTTTCGATCAATTGAATTTCTTACTTCTATTTCCATCAAAAAATAATTAGTCTTTCGAAAGTGTATTTACTTCCTTCTTTCTCAACATCATCAACCCCGCAAATGTCAACATTCCATTCAACAATAGCAGTTCAAACCCAAATTTATATCCATTAAACCACTCCACTGAATTGGAATTTACAATATAGCAAATAATCGGTGAAACAATGCAAACGAAGGGAACAAATTTATCTTTGATAGTTATTTTGGTGAACATGCCAAATGCATACAATCCCAGCAATGGTCCGTAGGTATAGCCAGCTATGGTAAAAAGTTCCTTAATAACACTTTCGTTATTCAAACTTTTAAAAATAAGTATGCTAATAAACATTACTCCCGACATACCCAGATGTACCAGTTTCCTTACATTTTCTTTCTTTTCTTGAGACTCATATTTTTTTTCAATCGAAATAATATCAATACAAAAGGAGGTAGTGAGAGCAGTAAGCGCTGAATCGGCACTTGAGTAGGCAGCTGCAATAAGTCCTAGAACAAATACTATCGGAAGCAAGGTTCCTAAATCACCACTCATAGCTAGCATAGGATACAAATTATCACTTTTCAGTGGAAGCGTTATCTGCATATTTTCGCAATACAAATACAATAACGCTCCAAGACTTAAGAAAAGGAGGTTCACAACTACCAGAGCTGAACTAAACCAAAACATGTTCTTTTTTGCTTCACCAATATTTTTACAACTTAAATTTTTCTGCATCATATCCTGGTCTAAACCGGTCATACAAATTGCAATGAAGGCACCTCCAATAAAATGTTTCCAAAAATAATCGGATGAATTACTGTCTTCGAAAAAGAAAATTTTGGAATAGTTACTCTCTGAAATACCTGAAACCATTTGTGAAAAATTCCAATCTAAATGATCTCCGATAATATAAATTGTTATCAATACCGAAGCCAACATGAAAACAGTTTGAATAACATCTGTGTAAACAATAGTTTTAATTCCTCCTCGATAAGTGTAAAGCCAAATCAACATTAAAGTAATAACAACAGTAACCCAAAATGGAATTCCCATACTGTCGAAAATTATAAACTGCAAGACGTTGGCCACCAAAAACATTCTGAAAGAGGCACCAATTGTTCTGGAAAGCAAAAAGAAAGCAGCTCCCGTTTTGTAAGAAGCTACCCCAAAACGCTGATCAAGATAGGTGTATATGGAGGTTAGATTCAGCCTGTAGTACATGGGCATGAGCACATTCGCAATAACAGCATAGCCTACCAGATATCCCAGCACAGTTTGGAGGTAGGCAAATTGGCTTGTTCCCACCCATCCCGGAATGGAAATAAAAGTTACTCCCGACAAGGAAGCACCAATCATTCCAAATGCAACTAAATACCATGGCGACTTATGACCACCAATAAAAAAGCTCGCATTGTTGGCTCCTTTTGATGTCCTGAAAGAAATTAAAACCAACATGAGAAAATAAAGCAAAATCACTAAAACTATCAGCATTGGGTTCATAGAAGATGCGATTTATATGTTATGCAAAGTAAACCAATACTAATTAGAATCATTTTGGCTGTTATGATGATTATTACAAAGTTTTTCACATTATTAATTTTTCCCAATAAATTTTACTTTCATGCGTTTTTAGTAATTTTGAACAATAAATTCAAATCCCTTCTCCTTGCAAAACTATCCCTCCAAACTTCTTGAATCTGCTGTAAATGAATTTTCGCGACTACCTGGTATTGGCCGTAAAACAGCGTTACGACTGGTGCTTCACATGTTGCGACAAGCTCCGGCCGATGTAAACAGGTTTGGACAAGCAATTATAAGACTCCGAAATGAGGTGATGTTTTGCAAAGTGTGCTATAATATTACTGATGCAGAGGTATGTTCTATTTGCAACGACAAAAAACGGGATCAGGGTTTGGTGATGATTGTGGAAGATATCAGGGATGTGATGGCGGTTGAAAATACCTCTCAATATAACGGATTGTACCATATTTTAGGTGGTATTTTGAACCCTATGGACGGAATTGGTCCGGAACAACTTAATATTCAAGGGCTGGTAGATCGGATAGCTTCCAGACAAGTTCGGGAAGTTATTATGGCACTAAGTACCACCATGGAGGGCGATACCACCGTTTTTTACCTCTTCAGGAAACTGAAACCCTTTGATATTACAGTTACTACCATTGCCAGAGGCGTAGCCATTGGAGGTGAATTGGAGTACGCCGATGAAGTGACCCTCGGCAGATCTATCCTCAATAGAACACCTTATGATAATGCTTTAGCAAGGTAATTGTCACCAATTGCAGATTTAGTGGTATTTTTCACCCAAATTCGAATCCTCACGCAGTAAATGAAGCTATCGGTAATCATTGTTAATTACAACGTAAAGCACTTTCTGGAGCAGTGTCTCCTTTCGGTATCGAAAGCTATTTCAGGTATTGAAGCCGAAGTTTTTGTGGTAGATAATAATTCTGTTGATGGCTCGGTGGAAATGGTTCGCTCCAAGTTTAAATGGGTTAAATGTTTGGCCAATAAAGTCAATACAGGTTTTTCAAGCGCCAACAACCAGGCCATACGTGAATCGAAAGGTGAATATATATTGTTGCTGAATCCTGATACTGTCGTAGAAGAAGATACTTTTTCGAAATGCATTAACTTCATGGACCAACACGCCGACGCGGGGGGATTAGGAGTTCAGATGATTGATGGAAAAGGGAATTTTTTACCGGAATCGAAGCGTGGTTTGCCGAGTCCATCGGTTGCATTTTATAAAATATTTGGATTTTCGGCTCTTTTTCCTAAGTCAAAAATATTTGGAAAATATCATCTTGGCTATCTCGATAAAAACAAAACTCATGAAGTGGATGTGCTCTCAGGAGCGTTTATGCTCATGCGTAAGTCCACACTCGATAAAGTGGGATTGCTTGATGAAACATTTTTTATGTATGGTGAAGATATCGATTTGTCTTATCGTATCACACAAGGTGGTTACAAGAATTATTATTTTGCCGACACACGCATCATCCATTACAAAGGAGAAAGTACCAAAAAGAGTAGTGTAAATTATGTGATTGTTTTTTACAAAGCAATGATAATTTTCGCTGCCAAACATTTCTCAAACAGCAATGCAAAGCTATTTTCTTTTTTCATCAACATTGCTATTTACCTGCGTGCCGGCATCGCAATTCTTAACCGTTTCATTAAAAAAATGGCCTTACCTGTTGCCGATGGAACTATGTTTTTTACCGGCATGTTTATTTTAAAAATGTATTGGGAGAGTTCCGTTAAGGAGTTGCATTACCCTCCAATATTTATGTGGCTGGTAGTGCCTTTGTATATTGTTATTTGGATTTATTCGGTGTACTTGAATGGTGGCTACGACCGTCCTTTACGGATATCGAGGTCGGTAAGAGGAATAATTTCGGGAACGGTATTTATTTTGGTGGTGTATGCGTTGCTGAGTGAAGAGTACCGTTTTTCACGAGCACTTATTTTGTTGGGAACGGCATGGGCAAGTTTATCGGCGGCTTCTTTACGGATTGTGCTCGATTTTGCAGGAGTGAAAGGGTATAAGTTGGAACGAAATGAAAAGAAAAATTTAATTATTGTTGCAGAACCTGAAGAGGGCAGAAGGATTCTTTCCATCTTGCAATTCTCAAGTTCGCCCGTTTCCTTTATCGGATTTGTTGCCGCTAAAGATGATGTGGATGAACAAAAAGTAAATGATTATGCCGGATATTATTTGGGTACCATCAACAATCTTAAAGAAATTACCGCGCTCTATTCCGTGAGTGAGGTGATTTTTAGTGCAAAAGATATTTCTTCTCAGGAAATTATAAATCAAATGCTCTTTCTTAGTCAGATGGATGTGGAATATAAAATTGCTCCACCTGAAAGTTTGTTCATCATCGGAAGTAATTCAATAAACGATCAGGGTGATTTGTATTTGGTGGATGTTAATGCCATCACCACACGTTCCAATAAACGAAATAAACGTCTGGTTGATATTGGTGCTTCTTTGTTATTTTTGCTTGCTAGTCCTATATTGATTTTTAAAGTGAAGAATAGTGTAGGGTTTTTCTCTAACATTTTTAATGTGATAGCAGGGAATTTTACGTGGGTGGGATTCATCAATACAAGTAATGATACCGAAACTAAACGTCTTCGAAAAGGTGTGCTCAATCCCGGTAATTCATTGCAGAATGTTGTTCCCGATTCCCAAACAGCAAACCGTTTGAATGCTCTTTATGCACGCGATTACAAAGTGAGTAAAGACATACGCATCATTGCTCGTTCTATTTCCTTGCTGGGAAGAAAGCCATTAAATTAATTTCTTTATTTCATTTTTCATGAAAAAAAAGCGCACTCATTTCAGCGATCATAAAGATTTTTTAGATGAGATGGTTTTGCGTTATAACAGAGTTGATTTTATTGAATTGGATCCAATTTCCATTCCACATCAATTCACAAAGAAGGAAGATATTGAGATCAGTGCATTTCTCACCTCTATAATTTCGTGGGGACAACGTCCGGTCATATTGAAAAATGCCAACCGACTCATGGAATTAATGGAGATGGAGCCGCATAATTTCCTGATGAATTCAAGTTCGAAAGAGTTTAAGTGTTTCGATAATTTCGTTCATCGTACATTCAATGGAATCGATTGTTGTTTTTTTGTAGAGTCGCTAAAAGGAATTTATGTTGATCAGGGTGGGTTGGAAAATGTTTTTAATGATTCGTTAAAGAAATCGGATCACCACATGGGAGAAGCAATTCATAAAGTTCGTTCTATATTTTTTGGCAACTACGCACCCGGCCGCTCCGGAAAACACTTCGCCGATCCATTGGCTAATTCAGCTGCTAAAAGAATAAATATGTTCTTGAGATGGATGGTACGAAAAGATAAACAAAAAGTGGATTTCGGTATTTGGAAGAAAATTTCCCCTGCAGTTTTGTATTGTCCTCTCGATGTCCACTCAGGAAGAGTCGCCCGCGAATTCGGACTACTCACACGAAGTCAGGATGATTGGAAAGCAGTTGAAGAACTCACCGTTAACCTAAGAATTCTCGATGCTTCCGATCCGGTGAA
>Ga0105044_10007842_pt1 | contig 14702 bp, 15 predicted proteins | sample MAT01_FD_78092 | JGI IMG/M metagenome (GOLD analysis project Ga0105044, IMG submission 78092) | Freshwater microbial communities from Lake Fryxell liftoff mats and glacier meltwater in Antarctica - MAT-01 | ecosystem: Environmental > Aquatic > Freshwater > Ice > Liftoff microbial mat | place...
GCCGTTCCGCCACCGCGACGCACACCCGCCGATCGCCATCCCGCACGTAGAGCTGCGCGCTCTCGTCGGTCTCGTCGCGCAGGCGGGCGAGCACCGGCCCCGCGGCTTCGACGAGCTCGGCCGGTGCCGCGGCCCGGGTCCCCCACGCGAGCAGCCGGAGCCCGAGCCGGAAGCAGCCGTCGTCGTCGCGGCCGACGAGCCCGTGGGCGCCGAGGGCCACGGCGAGACGGTGGGCGGTCGGGCGGGAGATCCCGGTCGCCTCGACCAGTTCGCCGAGCGTGAGCGGACCGTCGGTCGCGAGCGCGTCGAGGATCGCGACCGACTTGTCGACGACCCCGACCCCCGATACGCTGTCCATATCTCGACATTAGTGTCTCATTATATGAGATGCCACCCATGACCCGAGGAGCCGCCCGATGGCGCCGTCGCCCAGTGAGCCCCGGACGCTCAGTGAGAAGGTGTGGGACCGACACGTTGTCCGCGCGGTCGAGGGGGAGCCCGACCTGCTGTACGTCGACCTCCACCTCGTGCACGAGGTCACCTCGCCGCAGGCGTTCGACGGCCTGCGCATGCACGAGCGACCGCTGCGGCGCCCCGACCTCACCGTCGCGACGATGGACCACAACGTGCCGACGGCCGACATCGACCAGCCGGTCGCCGATCCGATCTCGGCGAAGCAGATGGAGGTACTGGCCCGGAACTGCGCCGAGTTCGGCGTGCGTCTCTTCCCGATGGGCGACCCGGGCCAGGGCATCGTGCACGTGATCGGGCCCGAGCTCGGCCTCACCCAGCCCGGGATGACGATCGTGTGCGGCGACAGTCACACGTCGACCCATGGCGCGTTCGGTGCACTGGCGTTCGGCATCGGTACGAGCGAGGTCGAGCACGTGCTCGCCACCCAGACGCTCCCCCAGGCCCGGCCCGGGACGATGGCCGTGACCGTGGAGGGGGACCTCCCCCTCGGCGTGACCGCGAAGGACATCGTGCTGTCGATCATCGCCCGCATCGGCACCGGCGGTGGGATCGGTTCGATCATCGAGTACCGCGGCTCCGCGATTCGGGCCCTCTCGATGGAAGGTCGCATGACCGTGTGCAACATGTCGATCGAGGCGGGTGCGCGCGCCGGGATGATCGCGCCCGACGACACGACGTTCGCCTACCTCGAGGGTCGACCCTCGGCACCCGCCGGCGTCGCGTGGGGCGGCGCCGTCACCGACTGGCGCACGCTCGTCACCGACGACGGCGCGACCTTCGACAAAGAGGTGTGGATCGAAGCCGCCGGCCTGAAGCCTTCGGTCAGCTGGGGCACGAACCCGGCGCAGACCACGACGATCGACGACGTCGTGCCCGACCCCGAGTCGCTGGCGGATCCAGCCGCCCGGGAATCGGCGGTCCGCGCGCTGCAGTACATGGGCCTGAAAGCAGGCACACCGATCCGCGACATCCCCGTCGACACCGTGTTCATCGGCTCCTGCACCAACGGTCGCATGGAGGATCTGCGCGCGGTAGCTGCGGTCGCCGAGGGTCGCCTCGTGCAGCCGGGCCTGCGGGCGATGATCGTGCCCGGGTCGATGCGGGTGAAGGCCGAAGCCGAGGCCGAGGGGCTCGACCGGATCTTCGTCGACGCCGGGTTCGACTGGCGTGAGGCCGGCTGTTCGATGTGCCTCGCCATGAACCCAGACAAGCTCGCGATCGGCGAGCGGTGCGCGAGCACGAGCAACCGCAACTTCGAGGGCCGGCAGGGCAAGGGTGGCCGCACGCACCTCGTCTCCCCCGCCGTTGCCGCCGCGACTGCGATCGCCGGTCACTTCGCCACCCCCGCCGACCTGGAAGTGAGCGCAGGCGCAGGTGCGGACACCGGCAAGGGGACACAAGCCGGTGAGCGGTCGAGCACCGCAGCCGGAGCGAACCATCAAGGAGAGGGCTGATCGATGGATGCTGTCCGCGAGATCGTGGCCCGGGCGGTACCGCTGGAGCGGTCCGACGTCGACACCGACCAGATCATCCCGTCCGACTGGCTCAAGCGCGTCGAGCGCACCGGGTTCGGTGAAGGGCTGTTCTCCGAATGGCGCGAGCGCTCCGACTTCGTCCTGAACCAGGACCGCCACGACGGCGCCGAGATCCTCGTCGCGGGTCCGAACTTCGGCACCGGCTCGTCGCGCGAGCACGCGGTGTGGGCCTTGCAGGACTACGGATTCCGGGCCGTGATCTCGTCGCGCTTCGCCGACATCTTCCGCAACAACGCGCTCAAGGGTGGCCTCGTCCCCGTGATCGTGCCCCAAACGGTCGTCGATCGGATCATGGCCGCGGTGGTCGACGACCCGTCGATCGAGATCGTCGTCGACGTCGTCGACCGACGGGTCGCGGTCCCGAGCATCGACCTCGACGAACCGTTCGACCTCGACGACCACCACCGGCACCGTCTGCTCAACGGCCTCGACGACATCGCCCTCACGATGCTCCAGGACGCAGAGATCACCGCGTTCGAAGCGAGCCGCCCCGGCTGGCTCCCCCACGTCGACGCCTGACCCTCGCCCGAGGTCAGCTCGCCGGTTCGATGACCCCGGCGGAGTCGCGGTCGTCGGCTGAAGGGTTCCCGGCAGAGCCCCGACGCCGGGACTCAGGTAAGCACCGGAACCGGTCGATAGCCCCTGAGAGGACACTCGAAGGGCAGGGGCGCCATGCAGGGCAACGGAACGACCAGGTACGTCACGTGGCGCCGGGCCGCGGCGCTGTTCGCGCTCACGCCGGTGCTCGTCACCGTCGGGCTGGCCGCCCCGGCTGCGGCCGCCAAGACGCCCACCGACGACTCCACGACCACGTCGACCACCACGATCGCGCCGGCGGATCCCAACGCCACCCCGGCCCCGACCCAGGGACGCCTCTCCACCGGCAAGCGCGTCAACCCGGCCGCCGACGACGCGACCGGCCTCGACACGGGGACTGCCCCGGCGACCGCGGAGGAGTCGAAGGACGGCACCGCGCCTGCTGAAGCAGGATCCGAGGAGCTCACGGGCGAACCGGGCGAATGCAACGAGAAGTCGTGCAAGCACCTCACGCCGATCGTGGAGTGCAGCTTCAAGGATCCGGGCACCGGCCTCTACAACACGGTGTGGAGCTACCGCAGTGGGGGCAGCCGCGACACGATTCCGGTCGGCTGGTACAACTACTTCACCCCGGGCAGCATCAACCGCGACCAGCCCACGTACTTCGAGCCGGGCATGCACAGGAACGTGTTGATCACCACCCACTCGGGTTCGCTGACCTGGGTGCTCGGCCTCGAGAAGGCGACAGCACCGGGGAAGGACTGCGGTCACAACCCGGTCCCGATCACGGGCGCCGGTCTCAGCAGCGTCGTCACGATCTTCGCCGTGGCTGCACTGCTCGGCCTGGTGCTCTTCCTCCGTGGCCGCCGCCGCCGCGCCGGCCGTGTGCGCGAGCAGGAAGCCCGGTGAAGCGCGTCCTCGTCGCGCTCGCCCTGGTCACCATCGGTTCGTCAGCGATCCTCACGGCGATCGCAGGTCCGGCCGGAGCCGCGGCGAGCGTGAGTCCAGTCCTCGAATGCTCCTGGAAAGACGACTCGGGCGACTCTCGCTCGCTGTTCGGGTACAACAACAGGGAGAGCACGCCGGTCGACGTCCCGATCGGGAGCCTCAACAAGTTCAGCGGCACCCCGGGGGCCGACGCCGGGCAGCCGACGACGTTCGAGCCGGGGCGTCATGTCGGCGTGTTCGTCGTCACCCACCCCGGCACCATCGTGTGGTCGCTCACGGGTCGGACGTCGACCGCGCCGGGCAAGGCCTGCGACAACCCACCGCTTCCCGCGTCGGCCGCCGGCATCCAGGGTTTGCTGGTCGTCGGCGTCGTGAGCCTCGTCCTCATCGGGCTCGGTGGTTGGTTCACCGCCCGTCGTCGCCGTCTGAGGGACGCAACCCGATGAACATCCTCGCGATCGGAGCCCACCCCGACGACGTCGAGCTCGGATGCGGCGGTGCGCTGCTGCGTCACGTCGCCCAGGGTGACGCCGTCTCCATCCTCGTCATGACGACCGGTCAACGCGGCACCGTCGGCGACACATCACGGGTCCACGAACAGCAGGACGCCGCGCGTGTGCTCGGTGTCCGCCTGGTCTGGGGCGGGTTCGAGGACGGCTCCGTTCCGGCCGGGCCCGAGGCCATCACCGTGATCGATCGGGCGGTGGAGGAGTCGCAGGCCCGGGTGATGTACACCCACGCCGCATCCGACACCCATCAGGATCACCGCTCGACCGCCATCGCGAGCCAGGCAGCCGCACGTCGCATCGGCAGCGTCCTCTGCTACGAGACGCCGTCGAGTCAGAGCTTCGAGCCGAACGTGTTCATCGAGATCGACGACGTGCTCGACGCCAAGCTCGCGGCGCTGCGCGCTCACTGGTCGCAGGTGCTGCGCCCCGGCCCGGTCGACCTCGACGCGATCGCGGCCCAGGCCCGGTTCCGGGGGTTCCAGGGTCGGGTGCAGCACGCCGAGGCGTTCGAGTCGAACCGGTTCGTCTGGGATCTCGGGAGCCGCATCGAGGCGGCGCGCCCGGCCGTGGCGAAGCTCGGCATCGCGCGATGAACGCTCGGGAGCCGGGCGCGCCCTGGACCCTGCTCGGGTTCCTCGGCGTCTCGCTGATCGCATGCGGCTTCGTCGGCATCGATCGCGCCGCCAACGCCGTCGTGTGGTTGCTCGCGGCGATCTTCATGGTGTTCCTGATCCGCCACCTCGCGTTCGCGGCGTCGGCGCTGTCGAGCGCACCGCTCGACATGCGGTCTCGGGCCGGGTTCGACTGGGGCTACCAGCCCCGCGTCACCGTGCTCGTGCCGTGCCGGAACGAGGCACTCGTCGCCGAGGGCATGGTCGAGACGCTCCTGCGACTCGACTACCCCCACGAGCTCCTCGAACTCATCGTGATCGACGACGGCTCCGACGACGGGACCCCGGAGATCCTCGACGAACTGTCGCGGCGCGACAGCCGGCTCCTGTGCATCCACCGCGCGGCGGGATCGCCCGGTGGGAAGTCGGGCGCGTTGAACGCCGCCCTCGAGGTCGCGACGGGCGACGTCATCGTGGTCTTCGATGCCGATCACCGCCCGCGCTCCGACGTCCTCCGTCGGCTCGTGCGTCACTTCGACGATCCCCGGGTCGCCGCGGTGCAGGGTCGTTGCATCGTCCGTAACTCCGAGGAGTCGGGGCTCGCGAAGACGATCGCGGTCGATTACTACTGCGGCTACCTCGTCAACGAGTACGGACGTCAGTCCCTCTTCAACCTTCCCGCCTACGGCGGCGCCAACTGCGCGGTGCGGGCGTCGATCCTGCGCGAGATGGGAGGGTGGAACGAGAACAGCGTCACCGAAGACACCGACCTGACGCTGCGCGTCGTCCTCGGTGGCTACCAGGTGCGCTTCGACGTGACCGCGATCGACACCGAGGAGAGCGTCCAGACCTTCAAGCGGTTCTGGCGCCAGCGCTACCGCTGGGCCCGGGGCCACCAGCGGGCGTGGCGCGACTACCGGCGCGACGTGTGGCGCACGCCCACGCTGACCTTGCTCCAGAAGTTCGAGACGACCATGTTCCTGCTCGTGTACCACGTACCCGGCATGTGCGGTCTCGGGCTGGTCCTCCTGCTCCTGCGCGCGCTCGGGGTATTCAGCTGGGGCAATGGCATCGACCTGACACCCGTCGCGACGCTGCTCTTCCTCGGTCCGTTGCTCGAGCTCGCATCGGGGCTGATCGTGAGCCGGGCGCCCCGGAAGTCGGCGCTCGGGATCCTGCTCTTTCTCCCGTCGTTCCTCGTGTTCACCGTCGTCTGTTCGAAGGCATGGATCGACGGCATCCTCGGGCGTGAGTACACCTGGTCCAAGACTCCGCGCAGCGGTGCGGGTCAGAAGAACACGATTGCGTCCGAGCTGCGCGACGAGGCCGAGGTGCACGGCGGCAGCGTGGTGGCCGGCGCCGGGCCGCTCGGGGGCTCGTTCGGTGATCCCGTGCCGACGTGAACCGCCACATCCTGATGGTCACGATGCGCCTGACGCTCACGTTCGCGTCGGTGTTCATCGCGTTCAGTGTGCTCGTCGACCCGTGGCGGGAGTGGGAGGCGCGGGCGGTGACCGGCGTCCTCGGGGCGCTCGGCGTCGACGGCGCGAGCCGCGCCTTCGGCAACGAGATCCTCGTCGTCCCCAACTCGAGCACACCGTTCCTGGCCACGATCAGCCCCTCGTGCTCCGCGCTCGCTGCCGTTCTCACCTTCGCGGCGATCTCCCTGTTCCTGCTCCGGGGTGACCCGATCCGACGCTTCACGGCGTTCGTCGGCGCGTCGATGCTCGTGTTCGTCTGCAACGGCATCCGCATCGGGCTCTCGGTGCTCGTCGGCGTCTACACCGACTCGAACGGCCTCGTCGTGTTCCACGACTGGGTCGGGACCGCCTTTGGTCTCCTGTACGTACTCGGTGGCTTCACGCTCTACCTCTGGCTGCTCCTGCCGAGCAACCAGCTGCTCCTGAAGGAGGCAACCCGTGCTCGCTGACACCGTCCTCGACTTCGTCCTCATCGGCTGTGGGGTGATCGCGATCGTCGTCGCGATCATCTGGCGGGCCGGGAGTCGCCGTCGTCAGATCAGCCGGTTCGCCCGCCTGCTCGCATCGACCGACCCGCAGCGCCGGGCCGAGGCTGCCATCGGCCTCACCGAGCTCGGCCTCGACCGCTCGGCCCGGCCCCTGCTCGAGCACACGCGCACCGAGACCGATCCCGACGTCCGCGTCTGCATCGCCGCGGCCGTCGCCCGCCGCCAGTGGGAACCCGGTGGGCCTCCGGGAGTCACCCCGCTCCGCGAATGGGCCGCCGCCGAGCTCGCCGACCACGGGTACAACGTGACGAACTTCGGACCTGCGACGACCCGCCTCGCCGACATGGGTGGACCGCGGCTCCCGCAACCGCAGCAGTCGATTCCACCGGACGCGGTGATCGAAGGGCCGCCCCCCGCGGTGGTCTCCCCGACTGCCGGATCCACCGACGTCGCAGCCGGCGGTGCCGCATGAGCGCCGTGCTCGTCACCGGTGCGGGCGGTGCAGCAGGAGTTGCGGTGATCCGAGCGCTCGTCGACCGCGGCGAACACGTGGTCGCTGTCGACACCGACCCGCTCGCGGCCGGACTCTTCCTCGCCGACGATCACGCCACCGTGGCTCCCGCCGGGAGTGACGAGTTCCTCGCCGGGATCGACGACGTCGTGAAGCGGTTCGACGTCGACGCGGTGCTCTGCACCATCGCCGAGGAGATGGTCGCACTCGCCGGACACCGATCGAACCTCGAACACCTCGGTGCCGCGATCTGGCTGTCGCCGAGCGATGCCGTCAACCGCTGCATCGACAAGCTCGCCTTCGCCGACGCGATGACCGCAGCCGGACTCCCGGTCCCGGCGACCGCATCGGCGGATGAGGCGCTGCGCGAATCCACCGTCGCCGGACCGTGGATCGTGAAGCCCCGACGAGGCCGCGGTTCGCGCGATGTGTACGCCGTCGACAACCTCGATGAGCTCGCCTGGGCGTCTCGCCGTGTGCAGGAGCCGATCGTGCAGACCCGGCTCGAAGGCCGCGAGTTCACCGTCGACGTCCTCGTCGACCGCGACGGCGTCACCGCAGGCGCGATCCCGAGGTGGCGGCTCGCGACCAAGGCCGGCATCAGTACGCAGGGCCGCACGTTCTCCGACCCGATGGTCGCGACGGTCGCGTCTGGGGCCGCGGAGTCGCTCGGCCTCCGGGGTCCGGTCAACGTGCAGGGCTTCGTGGCCGACGACGGCGACGTCTCGCTCGTCGAGGTCAACCCCCGCTTCTCCGGTGGCCTCCCGTTGACCCTCGCGGCCGGCGCCGACATCGTCGGCGAGACGCTGCGCGCCACTCGCGGGCGCCCGGTCCGGGCCGATCACCTCGATTTCGAACCGGGCGTCACGATGACCCGCCACCTCGCCGACGTGTTCCTCCGATGAACGAACGCCGGCCCGCGCCACCTTCGGTGCTCGTGCCCTTCGGCACCCGACCCGAGATCGTGAAGCTCGCGCCGGTCGTCACTGCGTTGCGCGCCGCGGGCGGCAGTGTCCGCACCGTGGCCACCGGCCAACACACCGACCCCGGCCTCGCCGACGCGTTCTTCTCCGACCTCGCGCTCGAGCCCGACGTCCGTTGGGACCTCCCGACCGGTTCCGAGTCGGAACGCGTCGGCGCGATGCTCACCGCCGCGTTCGACGAGCTCGCCCGCACGCCACGGCCCGACGCGCTCCTGCTCCTCGGCGACACGTACACCGTGCCGCTCTTCGCGCTCGCGGCCCGTCGCCACCGGGTCCCGGTGGTGCACCTCGAAGCCGGCCTCCGGTCGTTCAACGACGAGTCGGTCGAGGAGGGCAACCGCCGCGCGGTCGCCGGTCTCGCGGCGTTCCACCTCGCGCCCACGGCCCTTGCGTCGCACATGCTCGAAGCCGAAGGGGTGCCGACCGAACGCATCGCAGTCGTCGGCAACCCGGTCACCGACAGCCTCCGCCGCTTCGGTCCGCGCCCCGTCGCCTTGGCCAAGCGGCACGGCATCGTCGTGACCGCCCACCGGGCCACCAACGTCGACGACCCCGAGCGGCTCCGCACCCTCGTCGAGCTCGTGACCCGTCTCGGCGCGGAGCTCGGTCCGGTGCGGTTCCCGCTCCACCCGCGTACCCGTGACCGTCTCGTCGGCTCCGGGCTCCTCGAACAACTCTCATGTGCGTCGGGCGTCTTCGTCGAGCCACCCCTGCGCTACGGGCAGATGCTCGAAGCCGTCGCCGGCGCGCGCGCGGTGGTCACCGACTCGGGTGGACTCCAGGAAGAAGCCGCGTGGTTCGGGGTGCCGGTGGTGGTGCTCCGTCGATCGACGCCTCGATGGGAAGGCGTGCTGGCCGGGACCTCTGCGCTCACCGGGCTCGATGCGAGCCGCGCCCTCGCGGCGGCCCGATCGTTCATCGATCCGGTCGCGCAGCGGCGCGCCGCGGCCGCACCCTGTCCCTACGGTGACGGTCACGTGGGCCCTCGGATCACGTCGGTGCTCAGCGATCCTGCGACCCGCGCACTCGTCACCGTCGCCGAACCGGACCTGACCACCACGTTGCCCCACCAGGTCTCGGAGCTCTCGTTCGAGGAGGTCGCCGGATGATCGACGCCGTGCTCTTCGATCTCGACGACACCCTCTACCCGCAGGCGGAGTGGCTCGGCGGGGCCTGGGCCGCCGTCGCGCTACGGGCCGGCGAACTCGGGGCACCCGAGAACTCGTTGCGCGCCGCGCTGGAGGCCGTAGCGGCCGAGGGCACCGACCGCGGACACATCATCGATCGGGCGCTGGCAACCATCGGACGGTCCGACGTCCCGGTCGCGCCGCTCGTCGCTGCGTTCCGGAGCCACGCACCGACCCGGTTGCGGCCGTACCCGGGGGTCCGGTTCGCGCTGGAGCAGATGCGGCAGCGGGTCCCGATCGGTCTCGTCACCGACGGCGACCCCGCGATCCAACGCTCGAAGATCGACGCCCTCCGCCTCGACTTCGACACCATCGTCTTCAGCGACCAGCTCGGACGGGCCCACCGCAAGCCGGATCCGGCGCCGCTCGAACTCGCGCTCGAACGCCTCGGAGTCGCCGCGGAGCACGCGGTGATGATCGGTGACCGGCCCGGCAAAGACGTCGCTGCGGCGCGAGCCGTCGGCATGCGGGCGGTCCGTGTCCGCACCGGTGAGTACGCCGATCTCCCCGACGACCCAGCCCCGTGGCGGAGCCTGCCCGACGTCGCCGCCGCCTGCGCGCTCCTCGACACGCTCCTCCCCCGTCGGGCGGTCAGCCGGGTCTGAACCCGCTTCGGGCCGCGCGGTCGACGGAGTCGATCGCCGAGGGTCGGCGTGGAAGGATGCCGGGATGCTGAAGCTCCTCGGGCGGGTCCTGTTCCTCGGCCTCGTGGCCGCCGCCGTCTACGCACTGTGGAAGAAGCTCACCGGCGCCGACGATCCCTACGCCGCCCCGACCCCGTTGACACCGACCCCGTTGACACCGACCCCGTTCACGCCGACCGTGGTCCCGGACGCCGCCGACGCCCCGGCACCTCCGGTCACGACACCCGAGGCGACGCCCGCAGCAGCAGCGGCAGCGACCACGTGGGTCGAGCCCGACAACGGGGCGTGTCCGATCTCGCACCCCGTGAAGGCGAAGATGTCGAGCGGGATCTTCCACGTTCCCGGCGGTCAGAACTACGACCGCACGAAAGCCGACCGCTGCTACTCCGACGCCGCCTCCGCCGAAACCGACGGCCTCCGCCAAGCCAAGCGCTAGTCGAGTTCGATGGCCTGGGCGAAGAGGATGCCGGGGCGGGCGGTGAGCGCGTCGATGACGTCGGGGGCGACGACGACGTCGAGTGAGAGGACCATGAGCGCGGCGTTGCCGTCGGGACCGCGGCCGACGTCCATGTCGGAGATGTTGATCCCAGCCGCGCCGAGCACGGTGCCGACCGTGCCGATCATCCCCGGTCGGTCGTCGTTGTGCACCACGAGCATGTGGCGCGTCGGGGGCAGATCGACGAGGTGATCGTCGATGCCCACGATGCGCGGGAGCTCCTGCGTACCCGTGAGCGTCCCGGAGACCTGGACGGAACGGCCCGCGATCTGGCCCCGCAGAGTGACGAGGTTCACGTAGTCGCGCGCCGCACCCGATGTGGTCTCGCGCACGGTGAGGCCACGTTCCTTGGCGATCTGCGGCGCGTTCACGAACGACACCGGCACGTCGACGACCGGGGCGAGCACACCCTTCAGCACCGCGAGAGTGAGCGCCTTGCAGTCGTAGTCGCCGATCGCGCCCTCGTAGCTGATCTCGAGCACGTCGACCACACCACCCGCGAGTGCGGTGAACAGGCGACCCAGCCGCTCCGAGAGGGGCAGGAACGGCTGCACCGTGGCGTTGGCTTCGTTGGCGGCGAGGTTCACCGCGAACGGAACGAACTCGCCCTTCAGCGCCAGCACGACCTGCTCGGCGATCGTCTGACCGGCCTTGTCCTGGGCTTCGGCCGTCGACGCCCCGAGGTGCGGAGTCACCACGACCGTCGGGAGCTCGAAGAGCGGGCTCTCGGTGGTCGGTTCCTTCACGAACACGTCGAGGGCGGCTCCGGCGATGCGACCCTCGCGTACCGCGTCGGCGAGCGCTTCCTCGTCGACGATCCCGCCTCGCGCCGTGTTCACGATGCGAAGGTTCGGCTTCGCTTTGAGCAGCGCGTCGCGCCCGATGAGCCCGAGGGTCTCGGGCGTCTTCGGCAGGTGCACGGTGAGGAAGTCGGCCACCGCCAGCAGTTCGTCGAGCGTCGACACGAGCTGCACGCCGAGCTGACGGGCCCGATCGGCACTCACGTACGGGTCGTAGGCAACGAGCTGCATTCCGAACGAGAGCGCGCGTTGCGCGACAAGCACCCCGACCCGACCGAGGCCGACGATCCCGAGCGTCTTGCCGTGGAGCTCGACGCCAGTCCAGCGGGACCGGTTCCATTCGCCCGCCTTCAGATCTCGATGGGCCTGCGGGACGTTGCGGGCCTGGGCGAGCAGCAACGCCATCGTGTGCTCCGCCGCGGACAGCACGTTCGACTGCGGCGCGTTCACGACCATCACGCCGTGCTGGGTGGCCGCCACGACGTCGACGTTGTCGAGTCCGATCCCGGCCCGACCGACCACCACGAGGTCGGTGCCGGCTTCCAGCACCTCGGCCGTGACCTGCGTCGCGCTGCGGATCACGAGCGCCGATGCACCCTTGACCGCTTCGACAAGCGCCGCGGGCGACAGGTCGAGCTGCTCGTCGACGACGAGGCCGGCACTGCGCATCGCGTCGAGGCCGCTCTCGGCCAACGGCTCGGCGACCAGGACCCGTTCGCCGCTCATCCGCTCCACCTCATGCGAGCAGCTTGGCCATGCGCTGGACCCCTTCGACGAGATCATCGTCGCCGAGCGCGAACGACAGGCGCGCGTACCCCGGCGCACCGAATGCCTCGCCCGGCACCATCGCGACACGGGCTTCGTCGAGGAACACTTCGCACAGCTCCAGACTCGTGGTGGGCTTCCGGCCGCCGATCTCGCGGCCGAGGACCCCTTCGAACGACGGAAAGCAGTAGAACGCGCCCTGGGGTTCCATGCACTCCACGCCCGGGATCGCCGCGAGCATCTCGTACATCATGCTCCCGCGACGGGTGAAGGCGGCCCGCATCTCCTCGACCGCGGTGAGGTCGCCGGAGACGGCGGCGAGCGCGGCGCGTTGTGCCACGTTCGACACGTTCGACGTGGTGTGCGACTGGAAGTTGGTCGCGGCTTTCACGACGTCGGCCGGGCCGATCATCCAGCCGACCCGCCAACCGGTCATCGCGTAGGTCTTCGCCACACCGTTGAGGACGATGCAGGTGTCGGCCAGCTCGGGAACGAGCGTCGGCATCGAGCTGAACCGGTGGTCGCCGAAGGTGAGGTGCTCGTAGATCTCGTCGGTGAGCACCCAGATGCCGTGCTCGACCGCCCAGCGTCCGATCGCCTCCACCTCCTCCGGCGGGTAGACCGCGCCGGTCGGGTTGCTCGGCGAGACGAAGAAGATCGCCTTCGTACGGGGGGTACGGGCCGCTTCGAGCTGCTCGACCGTGACCCGGAAGCCCGACGCCGCGGTGGTCGGCAACGGCACCGTGATCCCGCCCGCGAGTTGGATGGTCTCGGGGTAGGTGGTCCAGTACGGGGCCGGCAGGAGCACTTCGTCGCCTGGGTCGAGGATGACCTGACACGCGTTGTACACGGCGTGCTTCCCGCCGTTGGTGACCACGACCTGGGCCGCGGAGCAGCCGTACCCGGAGTCGCGCATGGTCTTCTCGGCGATCGCGGCGCGGAGGTCGGGGAGGCCAGGCGTCGGTGAGTAGTGATGGTTCGCGGGGTCGGCGCACGCAGCCGCAGCGGCCGCGACAATGTGGTCGGGCGTCGGGAAGTCGGGTTCGCCGGCGCCGAAACCGATCACCGGCTCGCCCGCGGCCTTCAGGGCTTTCGCCTGGGCATCGACCGCCAAGGTCGCCGACTCGGCGATCGCGGCGATCTTGGAGGAGATCCGGGACATGCGGCCATGCTCGCACACAGGCGACGAGGGCTCCTGATCGATTCGCCCCGACCGGCGACATCGCAGTTCCGGGTGGCGCATTCCCCGCTTCGGGCGAGCGCTCCCCTACCCTGGTTCGCCATGCCGGCGAGGAGGACGATCGCAGGCGTCATCGTGGGCGCGTTCGTCGCGGCCTCGATCGCGCTCGGGGGTGGGGCCGCGATAGCGGCGGCCCGGCCCGCGCTCGACGAGACGCAGCTTCCGATCGCCTACCTCGTGGCCGATGCCGACACCGGCGCGATCATCGCCGTCCGCAACGAGCACCAGGCACTGCCCCCGGCGAGCGCGATGAAGCTCGTCACGGCCCTCGCCGCACTCGAGACCCTTCCCCTCGACGCCACGCTCTCGGTGAGCGCACTCGCGGCCCGCCAACCGGCGATGAACATCAACATGAAGGAGGGCCAGGAGTGGCGGTTCACCGACGCGCTCCACGCCCTGTTGATGGCGTCGGCGAACGACGCCGCGTACGCGATCGCCGAGAACGCATCAGGGAGCCTCGAGCAGTTCGCAGCCGACATGCAGGCCGCCGGCGAACGCTGGGGTCTGCGCGACAGCACGCTCAGCGACCCGGCCGGCCTCGACGCCGAGGGCGAAGGGTTCCGCAACGGCAGCACCATGAGCGCGTACGACCTCGCAATCGTGGGCCGGAACTCGCTGGCGGTCCCGGCGGTCGCGGAGCCGGCGAAGCTCCTCGAGTACGCCTTCACCGACCCCACCGGACTCGACCGGACCGTCCCGAACCACAACGACACCTGGCTCAACGGCTACGCGGGCGCCACCGGCCTGAAGCCCGGTTTCACCGAGAAGGCCAACCGCACCCTCGTCGCGAGCGCCACCCGCGACGGCCGCACGTGCGTGGCGGTCGTGCTCGGGATCTACGACGTCGACGGATGGGCAGCCAAGCTCAACGACCAGTGCTTCGCCACGCCGGTCGCGGCCCAGAAGGGTGCAGCGCGCCTTCCGGCGGTGCGGGTCGCGACCGTCGACGCCCGCCGAGCCGTGATCGACGGTTTCCCGCGCGCCCTCGGCGCACCGGCCCTCGGCTCCGCGGCCACCACCGGGTCGGGCACCGCGGATCCCGAGCCGGAGCCGACCGCTCCCGACGAGCCCGAGCGCGGGGTTGCCGCCGCGCAGGTCGAGCGGGACACCTCCGAGGTCGCGACCGAAACCGTCGCGGCAACCAGTGGCGGCAGTCGCTTCACGCTCCGCAACCTGCTGATCCTCGCCCTGGTGGTGTTGGTCGCCTTCGTGCTGCTCCGACGGCGGGCCGTGAAGCGAAAGCGTCAACGCCGCATGGCCCGGCAACGCATGCTCGCGGATGCCCGTCGTCGAGGCGTGCTCCACGTCCTCGACCCCGAGGGGACCGGTGCGGTCTCCCACGTCAACGTGGTCCCGAGAAACGGCCGCCGCCCCCGCACCCGCGCGTAAGCAGGAGACGCAGCGGAGTCGGCGGACACGCCCGCACGGGACCCGAACAGGTGAGCGATCGAGCCGACGCAGCGAAGTCGACCCGAGATCAGGAGACGCAGCGA
>Ga0105044_10007843_pt1 | contig 14702 bp, 12 predicted proteins | sample MAT01_FD_78092 | JGI IMG/M metagenome (GOLD analysis project Ga0105044, IMG submission 78092) | Freshwater microbial communities from Lake Fryxell liftoff mats and glacier meltwater in Antarctica - MAT-01 | ecosystem: Environmental > Aquatic > Freshwater > Ice > Liftoff microbial mat | place...
CCGTAGGCCATGCGATTGGGCACGCCGCGGATGCTGGAGGCAACGGACGCCATGTTGATGATGGTGCCGGAGCCGCGCAGCAGCATGCCGGGAAGCGCGGCGCGGATGGTGCGCAGCATCGAGGTGACATTGAGGTCGACGCTGAAGGCCCAGTCTTCGGGTGTGCAATCGAGGATGGTTCCGTGATGGACGAAACCGGCGCAGTTGAACAGGATGTCGGGCGCCGGGCCGGCCAGCGCTTGCGCAACCGCATTGCCAGAGCGGACATCGAGCGTTGCGATGGCGATTCCGGATTGTTCGCCGGCCAGCGATTGCAGCGCGGCGGCATCGATGTCGGTGGCCGTCACCTTCGCACCTTCGCGGGCGAAGGCGATTGCCGTCGCGCGGCCGATGCCGGCGCCGGCGGCGGTCAGAAAGGCGGTCATGCCGGTCAGGCGTCCCATTTTTGCTCCCTCAGTCCATGAAAAACACCGGCTCCATGTCGGACCACCACTCGCCCGGATCTGCGGTGTCGAGCGGGGTCTGGCACGGATCGGTCAGGCTCCACCAGCGTTGCGTTTCGGGATCTGCGGCAACCTTTGCCATGTCACCGTCCCAGTCGGTGCCGTGATATTCCAGATAGCCGAACAGCAGATCGTCTTTCAGGAAAATCGAATAATTGCCGACATTGGCGGCCTTGAGGGCGGCCAGCACGCCGGCAAACGGGGCCGCATGGAGCAGGCGGTATTCGGCGAGCTTTTCCGGCAGCACGCGGATGACCATGGCCTTGCGGATCGGCATGTCAGGCCTCCAGCCCGTAGAAGCGCGCGGCGGTGCCACCGAGGATGGCGGCGCGATCGCTGGCTGCGAGGCCGGCCAGCAGTGCGTCGGTGGCGTCTGCCCATGCGCCGTAGCCGGCTGCCAGCGTGAGCACCGGCCAGTCGCTGCCCCACATCACGCGGCCGGGGCCGAACGCCTCGATGATCGTGTCAACGAAGGGTTGCAGTTGCGCCACGCTCCATGTTGGCCCGGCTTCGGTGAGCAAACCGGACAGTTTGCAGCAGGTGATGCCGTCGGCGGCGACGGCGAGCATATGCTGCCGCCAGGGCGCCAGCGTGCCGGCGGCAATGGCGGGCTTGGCGGCGTGATCGATGACGATCGGCAGGTCGGGATGCAGTGCGCGCAGCGCGGCAACAAACGGCAGATGCCGGGGCCGGATCAGCGCGTCCAGCCGCAGGCCATGGCGGCACATGGCGTGCAGGGCCGGCTGCACGGAGGGGCGGAGGATGAAGCGATCGTCTGGATGATCCTGCAGCATCGGCCGCAGGCCCTTGAGCCTTGCCTGCCGGGCCAGTGCGGCGATGCGCTGAGGGGCGTCAGCGGCTTCGAGGTCCGTCCAGCCGATGACCGCTGCGATCCAGGGGTTTTCATCGGCCAGATCGAGCAGATGCTGCGTTTCGGCCGCGGTTTCGGCGGCCTGCACGGCGATGCAGCGGGCGATGCCGTGCGCCTTCAGGAGCGGTGCCAGATCGGCGGGGGCAAAATCCCGGTACAGCGGCGCAAGGTCGGGCGTCAGCCAGCCATAGTCGCCGCGCGACAGGCGCCAGAAATGCTGGTGGCTGTCTATCCGCTGCATCAGGGAACGGGTGCATCGGTGCGGATCAGCGCGCCCGCCTTCAGCTCGGCCCAGAAATCCGCCGGGATGGGGTGCGCCAGATGCGCGGCGTTGGCAATCGCTTCGTCTGCCGTTCTGGCGCCGGGAATCACGCTGTCGACGACCGGGTGGGCCAGCGGGAATTGCAGCGCGGCGGCTGCCAGCGGCACGCCGAAGCGCTTGCAGACGGCCTGCAGCCCGGCCACGCGCGCCCGCACCTCGGGCGGCACGGCGCCGTAGTTATAGTGCGTGCCGCCCGCCAGCACGCCGGAGTTGTAGGGCCCGCCGACCACGACACGGACGCCGCGCGCGGCGCACAGCGGGAGCAGGTCGTCCAGCGGTGCCTGCTCCAGCAGCGTGTAGCGCCCGGCCAGCAGGATGACGTCAAGCCCGGTTTCCGCCAGCGTTTCGAGGCAGACGGCGGTTTCGTTGACGCCGATGCCGATGGCGCCCACCACGCCTGCGGATTGCAGCCCGGCAAGTGCCGGGAAGGCGCCGTTCAGGGCTTCGCGAAAGCGCGCCGGGTGGTTCTGCCCGTGCACCAGCGCGCCGATGTCGTGCACGAAGAGGGTGTCGACGCGATCGCATCCGAGGCGGTGCAGGCTTTCGTCCACCTGGCGGCGCACGGCATCGCCGCTGTAGTCGAAATAGGGGCGCGCGGTGGTGGCGTTCACAAATCCTGTATCGCCCGGTGGTTCACCATGCGCCAGGCTGCGGCCGACCTTGGTGGAAATGCGGACGTCGGCTGCGGTGTCTTGCAGAAAGTGGCCGATGCGCGATTCGCTCAGGCCGTGCCCGTAAAAGGGTGCAGTGTCGAAATGGCGGACGCCGGAGCCGAGTGCGGCGGCAAGCACGGCCTGTGCGTCGGCATCGCGCATGGGCGCATAGAGGTTGCCGATGGTCGCGCAGCCGAGGCCCAGCCGCGCCATCAGGGGCGCTGCACCGGCGGTCACCAGCGCTCCGGTGCCGGAATTCGGCGGATGACAAACTCGGGAGACTGTGGTTCATTGGTGAAATAGCAATTCATTTCTATAGCAAACCACAAGGACGGCTGGATGACAACTTCCTTCTCCCCGCGTGCGACGGGGGCCTCGGCGGTGATATCGGGCACCAGCACCGCCGACATCCGGTTTCCCACATCACGCTTCCTCGATGGCTCGGACGCGATGAACCCGGACCCGGACTATTCCGCCGCCTACGTCATTCTCTCGACCAGCGAGCCGGGGCTGGAGGGCCATGGGCTGGCCTTCACGCTCGGCCGCGGCACCGACCTTGTGGTGGCAGCGATCGAGGCGTTGCTGCCCAAGGTTGCCGGTCGATCGCTGGACGGGATCGAGAATGACCTGGCCGGCTTCTGGCGCAGCCTGGTGGGCGAAAGCCAGATGCGCTGGCTGGGGCCGGAAAAGGGCATATCGCATATGGCGACGGCGGCCATTGTCAACGCGGTGTGGGATTTGCTGGCCAAGCGCGCGGGCAAGCCGCTGTGGCGTTATCTGGCCGACATGGCGCCCGAGCAGATTGTCGGCGCGATCGATTTTCGCCACATCACCGATGCCCTGCCGCCCGAACGCGCGCTGGACATCCTGCGCCGCAATCTGCCGGAAAAGCCGGCCCGGATTGCTCGGCTGCAGGCCGATGGTCACGCCGCCTACACGACGTCGGCCGGCTGGCTCGGCTATTCCGATGACAAGATACGCACGCTGGCGAGCGCCGCCATCGCCGACGGCTGGTCGGCGATCAAGATGAAGGTGGGCGGCAATGTGCAGGACGATATCCGCCGCTGCGCGACGCTGCGCGACGTGCTGGGGCCGGAGCGGCTGCTGATGATTGATGCCAATCAGGTGTGGGAGGTGGACCAGGCGATCGACTGGGTGCGGCAGCTGGCGCCCTTCGACCCCTACTGGATCGAAGAGCCGATCAGCCCCGACGATATCCTGGGCCACGCGCGCATCCGGCAGGCGGTTGCCCCCGTTCGCGTGGCGACCGGGGAACATTGTCACAATCGCATCATGTTCAAGCAGTTTTTGCAGGCTGGCAGCATCGATGTGGTGCAGATCGATGCCTGTCGGCTGGGCGGCGTCAACGAAGTGCTGGCCGTGCTGCTGCTCGCGGCTGCCTTCGACACACCCGTCTGCCCGCACGCCGGGGGCGTCGGCCTTTGCGAATATGTGCAGCACCTGTCTTTCTTCGACGCGGCCTGCGTGGCAGCCTCGCCCGAAGGCCGCATGATCGAGCACGCCGCCCATCTGCACGAGCATTTCGTGGACCCGATCCGCATCGCCAACGGCCGCTATCTGGCACCGGAAATGCCCGGCTTCAGCGTGGAAATGAAGGCGGAGAGCCGCGCGGCGTATGCGTTTCCGAACGGTAGCGCCTGGCGCGGCTAGCGCAATTCGCGTTCTGGTCGGACCAGAACGGCCGCTCTATATCCTTGTTTTTCCGCATGGATTTCCGTCCAGATGGTCTCATTTGAACGGAGCATGCTCTAAGCGGGCACGGTCCGCTGGCATTGCTCGCCGAGGCCGGTGATCCCGAGCCGCACGGTCTGGCCGGCGCGGAGGTAGACGGGTTCGGGTTTCTGGCCGAGGCCGACGCCGGGCGGGGTGCCGGTGGAGATGATGTCGCCGGTCTGCAGCGTCATGAACTGGCTTATGTAGCTGACGAGGGCGGCGACACCGAACACCATGGTTCGGGTGTTGCCCTGCTGGTAGCGGTGGCCGTCGACTTCAAGCCACAGGTCGAGCGCCTGCGGGTCGGGTATTTCGTCGGGCGTGACGAGCCATGGACCGATGGGTCCGAAGCTGTCGTGGCTCTTGCCTTTCACCCACTGGCCCTGTCGTTCCATCTGGAAGGCACGTTCGGAGACATCGTGGACCACGCAGTAACCGGCGACATGATCGAGTGCGCGCGCTTCGGACACATATTTGGCGGGCGAGCCGATGACCACGCCGAGTTCGACTTCCCAGTCAGTCTTGGTGGAGGTGCGGGGGATTTGCACATCGTCGTTGGGACCGCAGATGGCGTTGACGCCTTTCATGAACAGCACGGGTTCGGGAGGCACCTGCGCCCCGGTTTCGGCGGCGTGATCGGCATAGTTCAAGCCGACGCAGAGGAATTTCGGCACCTGGCCGACACAGGGACCGTAGCGCACGCCGGGGTCGAGCAGCGGCAGCAGCTGCGGATCGCAGGCGCGCAGGGCATCCAGCCCGGCGGGCAGCAGGGCCTGGCCGGCGATGTCTGCAACCACGCCGGAGAGATCGCGCCGGCTGCCGTCGGCGGCGATGATGCCCGGCCGTTCGGCGCCGGCCGGTCCGTGGCGGAACAGCTTCATTGCGCGGACGCTGCCACCGGCTCGTCGAATTCCAGCCGCAGCACGGTGGCGACGGCGTCCCGGGCGGCGGCAGGCACATCGATCAGCACCTCGCCGGCGCCGTCTACCCCCATCAGCTCGTCGATCACCGGAATGCGGATTTCGAACGGCAGTTCGTGGCCGGTGCCGAGCGCGGTGACGCGCTGCAGGTGCCGCACACGAATGCCGCGGACGGAAACGGGCGCGACCGGCTGCATCAGCAGGTGGCAATAGAGGGTGTTGCCGCGCTGCGTGGTCGGGCCGTAGAATTGCCAGGGCCGCAGCCCCGGCCGGGTATCGAACACCGCTTCGCCGTGCAGCGCCACCCAGCGGCCCATTGCAGCCAGTCGGTCGGCCTGTGGCGGCGGGACATCGCCGGCGCCGTCTGGCCCCACATTCAGCAGCAGATTGCCGCCGCGCCCTGCCACTTCGCAAAGCGTGTGGATCAGTGCTTCCGACGATTTGTAGCGGTCGTCGCCGCTGTTGTAGCCCCAGCTCATGTTCATGGTGAGGCAGGTCTCCCAGGGCTCGTCGGGAGGCTCGGCCGGGACGAACTGCTCGGGGGTGGTGTAGTCGCCCTTGCCGGGCAGCCGGTCGGTGATGAGGATATCGGGTTGCAGGCTGCGGATCAGCGTCTCCAGGCCGTCGACGTCCCATTGCTCGGGCGTTCGCTCCCAGGCGCCGTCAAACCAGAGGATGTCGATCCGGCCATAGTCGGTGAGCAGCTCGGTCAGCTGGGCGCGCAGATAGGCGGTATAGTCGGCCCATTGGGCGGGCGTGGCGGGCGGGTAGAAGCCGAAGCGGTAGGGCCGGTCGGCATCGGTGAAGGGCGGGTAGCTCGGGTGGTGCCAGTCGGGCAGGGAATAATAGAGGCCGACCTTCAACCCGTGTCGCCGGCAGGCCTCGACGAAGGCGCGGACGATATCGGTGCCGGGCGCCGTGCTGCCGACGCCGTGGCGATATGCTCCGCCGGCGCGGCTGGGCCACATCGCATAGCCATCGTGGTGGCGGCTGCCGAAGATGGCGTACGTCATGCCGGCGGCTTTCGCGGCGGCCACCCAGCGCTCCGGTGCGCCGATGTCGGGCTGCCAGCCTTGTGCGTTGGCGTGGTAGGCGTCTGCCGGGATGTCCTGGCAGAGCGGCAGGGTGACGACGCCGCCGACCAGCGGCCAGCTTGCCTCCCACCCGGCCTTTGCCCAGGGGCCCCAGTGCACGAACAGCCCGAAGGCGGCGGCGTCGAACCATTGCTGCGTGCGGTGCATGGTATCTCCCGTGTTTGTATCAGCATATCGGGGCTGGCGCAGCGAGGGAAGCTGTGAAATGATGGTTTATATATAAAAAGAAGGCGCGGGAAGATGGAGCGAGTCGTATTGGGCCGGACCGGCCTCGAAGTCAGCCGCCTGAGCCTGGGCGGGCTGTTCGTGTCCAAGGCCGGGGGGCCGTTCGAAGGCGCGCTGGCGGCCGTGCAGCGCGCGGTCGAGCGCGGCGTGAACTACATCGATACGGCGCCCATGTATCTGGACAGCGAGGACGTGCTGGGCAGGATTTTGCCGCACCTGCCCGCGCCGGTGATCCTGTCCACCAAGCTCGGCGCGCGGCCGCAGCCGTTCGACGCACGGGATGCCGCCGGCTTGCGCGAAAGTTTCGAGACCAGCTGCCGGCTGCTGGGGCGGGAGACCATCGACATCCTGATGGTGCACGAGCCGGACCGCCGCCGCCAGTTCGACTGGTGGACGGATTTCGACAGCGCCACCGGCCCGGTGCTGGAGGTGATCGACGCGCTGAAGGCCGAGGGGCGGGTGAAGCATGTGGGGCTGGGCGGCACGACTGCCTATGACATGGCGCGCCTGATCCGCACGGGCAAGTTCGACGTGGTGCTGACCGCCTTCAACAGCAGCCTGTTGTGGCGCGAGGCCTGGCACGAAATCCTGCCGGCGGCCGCGGCTCACTCGGTGGGCGTGGTTGCCGGGTCACCCTTGCAGCAAGGGGCGCTTGCCGCCGTCTGGCCCGAGGTGGAAACCGCGACCTGGCTGTCGAAGCCGCGCCGCGAACAGTTTCGCGCGCTCTATGCGCTGGTCGAGCGATCGGGATTGCCGCTGCCGGAAATCGCCATCCGCTTCCTGCTTTCCGAGCCGCGCATACACAGCATATTGATGGGGGCGCGAAGCCCAGCCGAAGTGGATGCCAACGCCGACGCCATCGAGCGCGGACCGCTGCCCGCCGGGCTGCTGGCCGAACTGGATGCCATCGCGGCCATGGTGCCGTTCCGCCCGCACGACGAGCCTTTCGCCTTGCCGTTCGGGCGGCCATATGCCGGCACGCCCGCCGCCGGCCCGGTATAGCGGTGATGGCCATGCAAGCCGCCATTGTCGAAGCGCCGGGACGCCTGGTTGTCCGCGACCTGCCGTCGCCGGTTGCCGGCCCCTACGAGGCGCTGACCGAACAGCTTTTCGGCAGCGTGTGCGCGGCAACGGACCGGCATCTGATTGCCGGCGAATTGCCAATTCCGGGAATCCGCTACCCGTTGATTCTGGGCCATGAAAGCATCGGCCGGGTGGTGGAGGTGGGCGCGAAGGTGCGCAACCTGCGGATCGGTGATCTGGTGACGCGGACCGGCGCGCCGGAGCTGGACGGCTGCCAGCCATTCTGGGGCGGCTTTGCGGAGCAGGGACTGGCCCGCGACTTCGTAGCGATGCGCGACGATGGCCTGCCGGAGAGCGAATGGGGCGCGTTTGCAATCAATCGCACGCTGCCGCCCGGCACCGATCCGGCGGCCGCGACGATGCTGATCACCTGGCGGGAGACCTGCAGCTATCTCGGCCGGCTTGGGGTGCCGCAGGGCGCTGCGGTGCTGGTGCTGGGGTCTGGCGGCAACGGCTTTTCCCTTGCGGTTCTGGCCCGGATCCTGGGAGCGGAGCGGGTTGCCATGCTGGGCAATCCGCACTGGGCCGGGCAGGCAGCGCGGGCCGGGGTGGCGGACTTTGCCGATTATCGCGATGCGGGCGCGGCGGATGCGCTGCGCGCAGCAGTGCCGGGAGGCTTCGATCTCGTCATCGATGCCGTAGGGCATCGGGGCGGGCTGGAACGGGTGATGCCGCTGCTGAAGCCCGGCGGCGCGGTTGGCCTGTATGGCATCGAGGATCTGGGCGAACGGCTGGGCTATCTGAAGGCGCTGACGGCGCAGGGCATCCGCGCCCACGGTCCGGGCGACTACAGTGAAGCGGAGGCGCATGATGCGGTGATTGCCATGCTGGAGGCCGGCCGGCTTGATGCGGGGCTGTGGTTTGATCCGCGCACGGCGGTGCCGCTTGCGGAATTTCCTGCCGCGCTCGCCTTGATCAGCGGCCGCCACAGCCTGAAGGCGCTGGTGCGGCTGCACGGCTGAACCGGCAGGCAGGCTGCCTGTCGATCCCATTGGCGTCGGGCGGCCGATTTTGCCATAGCCGTGCTGAAACTGTGTGGAAGGACATGCCGATGGCCGATGACGGCGGCAAATATTCGGCGCCCGCGCTCGACAAGGGGCTGGACATACTGGAGCTGCTGTCGCTGGCGACCGAGCCGCTTTCCATGGGCCAGGTGGCCGATCAGCTGGCGCGCTCCAAGGGCGAGATCTTCCGCATGCTGGTGGCGCTGGAGCGGCGCGGCTACATCCTGCGCAACCCCGACAGCGACCGCTTCGAAATCGGCAGCCGGCTGTTCGAGATGGCGATGCATGTGACGCCGACGCGCAATCTGGTGGCCACCGCCATGCGCCATATCGAAAAGGTCGCCCACGAGCTCGACCAGTCCTGCCATCTTGCGGTTGTTTCGGGCACGCAGATCGTTGTTATTGCACGGGTGGAGGCGCCGGGCGAACTCGGGTTTGCGGTGCGGCTGGGCTATCGTCGGCGGATCGACCATTCGACGTCGGGCCGGGTGATCAGCGCCTTTGCATCGCCGGCGCAGCGCGCCGCGATCATGGCGCGGCTGGCCGCCGAGCATGCGGATTTCGATGCCGCGGGATTCGAGGCGCGGCTGCAGAAGGTGTCGGCGGATGGCCACGATCGCGGCCCGAGCCTTTCGGTGTCTGGCGTGACGGACATCGGCGCGCCCGTTATCGGTGAAACCGGCTGGGCGGTCGGCTCGCTGACGATCCCGTTTATCCAGCGATCGGCGTCTGCCGTGACGATTCTCCATGCCCGCGATGTGCTGCTGCGCGAAGCGGCGATCATGTCGAGCGACCTGTCGGTCGGCATGCCGGGCGGCGCGGGGTTTCCGGCTGCCGTCCGGCATCGCTGACCTCAGAAGCGGAAGCCTGCCTGCACCCCCCATTGCCGGCGCTGGCTGACGCCCGACATGTTCCACAGGTTGGCAACCGGCGCGAAGAAATTGTAGAACACCTTGTCGGTGATGTTCTTGCCGAACGCGGTGAGCTGCGCTTCGTTGCCATTGCCGAGATCGAAGGTCAGCCCGATCGATGCATCCAGGATGCCGTGGCTTTCCACGGTTGCGCGCGGATCGTTGAACAGGGGCGATGGCCCACCGCCATCGAACCGCGGCCCCAGATGCGGGGTGTAGGTGTCGGTCCAGCGATAGCTCGCCAGCGCGTTGAAGCCCACCTGCTCGGTGATGGCGCCCTCGTAGCGCCCGGTGAAGCCGAGCTGCCAGCGGGGTGTGTTGCGCACCTTCACGAAGTCCGAGACATCGAAGCCGTTGAAGACGAACTCGCCATATTTGGCATTGAGGTAGGCGGCGGTTCCGGACAGCGTCAGCCCGGTGACCGGAATCAGTGTCCATTCGGCCTCGACACCGTAAATTTTCACGGAGGCGGCATTGTCGACGATGGTGATGGTGGCGCCGGTCGCCGGATTGGTGCGGATGATTTCTTCCTGCTTGTCCTGATAATCGACGTAGAAGCCAGCCAGATTGACCCGCACGCGGTTGTCTGCCCAGTCGCTTTTCAGGCCCATTTCGTAGCTGTTCGCGGTTTCCGGATCATAGGGGCCGATGGTGTCGGTGGAATTGCCGCGCCCGTTGAAGCCCCCCGATTTGAAGCCCTGGGTGAACGAGGCATAGAGCAGCAATTCGTCGTTGGGCTTGAATTCCACGCCGACCTTCGGGGTGAACTGCCGCCACGAGGCGGTGCCGCGGGCGATGTTGCTGAAGCCGGGCGCATCGGGAAAGAAGCCGCCGCCGGACTGGTTGAAGCCGTTGCGGTAGACGAATTCCTTCTTTTCCCAGCTATAGCGGCCGCCGGCCGAAATGCTGAACTGATCGGATAAGCGGTAGGTTGCCGACACGAAGGCGCCCAGATTGTTGGTGGTCTGGCGGCGGTCCACCACTTCGATGGTGTTTGGCGGGAAGCCGAGGAGCGAAAAGACGAACAGCGAATTGGCGCCGTCCACATAGCTGGTGGTGGAGCCAAAGACACCGACCAGCAGGTCGAGCCGGTCGCTCGGTTGCCAGGCGACGCGCAGTTCCTGCGAGACGATTTCCTCGCGCAGCGGCTGGATGGACGCGAACACCGGCGTGGGGACGCCGTCGAAGTCGGTCTGCTTGTCTTCTTTGACGAGGCTCCAGGCGGTGATCGAGGATATGGTGACCTCGCCGGCGGTGAAATTGGCGCGCAGCGATGCTCCGTGGCCTTCGATGTCGAGGTAGGTGGGAGTATCCTGGTTGAACACGGTGAGATCGCGGTTCGGATCGTCGCACTGGGGTGTTGCCGAGAGCAGAATGGGGATGCACAGGAGATCATTCTTGTTGCTGCGATTGTGCAGCAGGCCCCAGTCGCTCTGGTTGCGGGTGTAATCATAGTTCAGGATGAATTCGCTGTTTTCGCTTGGTGTGAAGCGCAGGGAGGGCGAAATTGACAGGACTTCCACAAATCCGCGACGGCGGCCATCGAAGGCGTTGCGGAACTGGCCATCGCTGTTGAGCGATGCGACGGCGAGCCGCGCCTGCAGCTTGTCCTTGATGATCGGGCCGGTCAGCGAGCCCTTGGCATCGATCTGGCCATAGCTGCCGACGGTGATCTGCGCGCGGCCGCCGAACTCGTTCTGCGGCAGCGGCCGGGTTATGCTGATGACACCGCCGATCGCATTGGCACCGAACAGCGTGCCCTGCGGTCCGCGCAGCACTTCGATCCGCTCGACATCGATGGTGTTGACGAGCTGGCCGGAAAGGCCGGAGCCATAGCGGACATCATCGATGACGACCTGCACGGCGGGCGAGAAGCTGCGATCAATATCGCCGACGCCGATGCCGCGGATCCAGATATTGGCTCCGCCGGCGGTGAGCGTATTGGGCGTGATGACGAGATTCGGGGTCACCGCCTCCAGGCCTTCGATGTCGGTGATCTGCCGTGCCTCGAGCTCGGCGCCGGAAATAGCGGTTACGGCGACCGGCACATTCTGCAGGTTTTCCGAGCGTTTGCGGGCGGTAACGATGATGTCGCCGATGCCGACCGCTTCGGCGACGGTCTCCTGGGCGATTGCGGTCTGCGCAGTGAGTGCAGATGCCAGCAGCGAGATCGAGGCAAGGTACAAATGAGCAGCCATACTGACGTCCCTCCCCAGGGTTGTCCGGAGGCAGAGCAGACTGCGTCCGATCCTGTCCGGGCCCCTGCCGCCGCTTTCTGCGAAGCGGTCAGCCAACCCATCCATGAATTTGCATTTTAAGTTTGCAACGGGCATCATCAGCTTGTCAAGCGGCGCTGCAAAAGGTTTGGACGGCTAATTGTCCTGACCTGATGGGCTGCAAACCCTGAGGGAGGACGGCTTTTGACATCTGCCGACGACGGCCGACCGGCCACTGCCGCGCCCAAGGGCTTCCGTTTTTTCCTGTTTGCATCGCCGCAGCTGGCGCTGGCGACGCTCGGCCTGCCGATCGTTATCTACCTGCCCGCCTATTATGCGGGGCCTGTTGGCCTCGGGCTGGTCGCGACCGGGCTGATCTTTATGACCGCACGCTTCTGGGATGTGCTCATCGATCCGCTGATCGGCTGGGCGGTCGATCGTTTTCCCACCCGCTGGGGCCGGCGCAAGGTCTGGATGATTGCAGCGACCGGGCCGATGATCGTCGCGACGCTGGCGCTTTGCTTTCCGCCGGAAGGCGTTGGCGGTGCCTGGCTCAGCTTCTGGCTGTTCTTCATCTACATCTGGTGGATGCTGATCCATATCTGCCATCTGGCATGGGCGTCCGAGCTGTCGAACGATTATGACGAGCGCACCGCCATCCAGAGCCGCATCATGCTGGTGTATTTCGCCGGACTTCTGCTGGTGCTGACCGGCCCTATCATTGCCGCCGCCGTGCTGGGCGATTCCGGGATCGAGCAGAAGGTGCGGGCCATGGGCCTCTACACCGCGGTGCTGCTGCCGGTTACCGTTGCGGCGTGCTGTCTGGTGTCTCGCGAGCCCGATGTTCCGATCGCCAACAGGACGCTGGAGAAAATGGGGTGGCGAGAGGCTGCGGGCATCGTCATCGGCAATCCGGCCTTGTTGCGGGTGCTCGGCACAGACATGTTCGCCGGTCTCAGCAATGGCATTGCCAGCGGGCTTTTCGTCTATTTCACGGCCGAGGTGCTGCGACTGGAACGCCTGACGCTGTTTGGCGCGCCTGTCGACCCCGGCTTCCTGCTGCTCATCACCTTTGTCGGAGCCATGGCCGGCGTGCCGCTGTGGTCGCGGCTGGCTGTTCGCGTCGGCAAGCACCGCGCGGTCGCGGCATCGGCAATGCTCAACTGCGCTGCTTTCCTGTGCGTCATTCTCCTGCCCGGCCTCGGCTTTGCCTGGGTGGCATTGTTCTATCTGGTCACCGGCATTGCCTTTGGGGCGCCGCCATTTCTGGATCGCGCGATTCTGGGCGATGTGATCGATCTCGACCAGACAAAGACCGGAGCGCAGCGCTCCGGCCTGCTGTTTGCACTGCTCACCACCACCAACAAGATCGGCTATGCGTTGCCGGTCGGGCTGTTGTTTCCGGCGCTTGCGCTGGTCGGCTTTAACCCGAACGGCGGCAACACGCCCGAAGCAATCGCCTGGCTGACGGCCATGTTTGTCGTGCTGCCGCTGCTGTGCAATCTTGCCATCATCGGCCTGATGTGGCGCTTTCCGATCGACCGCGCGGTGCAGGCGGAGCTTCGGGCGCAGCTGGCGCGTGCCTGAGCCAAACCCCGGCCCGACGCCGAAAGGATTATTGATGCCTCGTTTCCAGAACCGTATTGCGCTTGTCACCGGCGGCGCCTCGGGCATCGGCGCGGCGACCGCCCGGCTGCTGGCTGCAGAGGGCGCGAGGGTGACCATCGTCGATCTGCCGGACAGCAGCGGAGCCGAGGTTGCTGCCGGAATCGGAGGGCATTTCCACGCTGCCGATCTGTCGGACATGGTGGCAGCCGAAGCCATGATCACGGATGTTCTGGCGCGCGAAGGCCGGCTCGACATCCTTGTGAACAACGCCGGCATCGGCAGCCTCGGCGAGGTTCCGGAGCTGGATCCGCGCCTGTGGCGGCGGGTGATGGCGGTGGATCTGGATGCGGTTTTCCACGCGTGCCGCATTGCCATCCCGGCAATGCGCGACGCGTGGCGCGCGGACGGGCGCATGGCGGCCATCGTCAACACGGCGTCGCTTTCGGGGCTGTCGGCCGACTATGGCTTTTCCGCTTACAATGCCGCCAAGGCAGGCGTCATCAACCTGACGCGCGCGCTGGCCATCGATCACGGCAAGGACGGGATTCGTGTGAATGCGCTATGCCCCGGCCTGATCGACACACCGCTTGCGGCACCGTTGGCGGCAATTCCGGGCCTGATGGACAGATGGGTTCGGCAAATTCCTCTGGCGCGCGCCGGGCGCGCCGAGGAAATGGCCGAAGTGATCGGCTTTCTGGCATCGGAAGCTGCATCCTACATAACCGGCGCGGTCATCGTGGCCGACGGCGGCGCGAGCGCGCACACCGGCCAGCCCAATTTCACAGCCGAAATAGCGGCAGCGCGCGTGCCCGGATGACTTTGCAGACTGAGGAGGGGCGGTCGATTAGAGAGATCGTGCGGACACTGTTGGTTTCGCGGGATATCCGCGTCTACAGTCAATATTATGAGCGATTTTTCCGGCATTGAAGATCGACTGGCAACTTTTTAATATCAACGCAGCAGCAGAAGCGATGTTCGTTTTTGTGTCAGACCGATCATCCCAGAAAAGCCATTGCCCTTCCTAGCCGTTCGAAAAGTTCGCTGATCTCGGCTTCCGTGATGATCAGCGGTGGACAAATGGCAAGCACGTCCCCGCCAACTGCACGCACGAAAAGACCCTCGGCTTGCGCTGCGCTCTGCAATCTTGCAGCATTGGCCGGCTCGCGCATTTCAAGTCCGCCGATCAACCCTTGGCCGCGCGCCTCGCGGACAGCGGGATGCTGGCCAGCCTGTTGCAATTGGCGCTGAAAGCCGGGCGTAACCCTGCTCACATGCCCGATGATATCGCGCTCGCGATAAATGGCCAGTACCTCACGCGCAACGGCGGCGGCAACCGGGTGAGCCGAGTAGGTAAAGCCATGGCCGAAACCCTTTCGCCGCCCGCTTTCCGAGACGATGGCAGCGTGCACGTCCGGACTCAACAGCACGGCCGAAAGCGGTTGATAGGCCGAAGTAAGCATCTTGGCACAGGTCAGCATGTCAGGTGCAAGATCATGGCTTTCGCTGCCCCACATCGTGCCCAGGCGGCCGAGACCAGTGATAACCTCGTCGACGATGA
>Ga0105044_10007844_pt1 | contig 14702 bp, 17 predicted proteins | sample MAT01_FD_78092 | JGI IMG/M metagenome (GOLD analysis project Ga0105044, IMG submission 78092) | Freshwater microbial communities from Lake Fryxell liftoff mats and glacier meltwater in Antarctica - MAT-01 | ecosystem: Environmental > Aquatic > Freshwater > Ice > Liftoff microbial mat | place...
ACGGTGGCTGCGGGTCTTCATCTTCGACTTTTTCTTCTTGGGAACAGCCATGAGGACTCCCGGAATCGGACGAGGGAACGCTTCCCTCGGCACACGAGCTATGAGAGACTAGCGGCGCAGACGTGCTCCTTGCTACCTGCCTCCGCCGTCAGTTGGCCTGATTGCCCTGATTTCGTAGCTCGTCGAGCGCCGACCACCGCAGGTCGGTGGGCACAGTGACGCAGCCGCACGGGCCGTCGTTGAGGTTCGCTCCACAAGTGAGGCACAACCCGGCGCAGTCAGGCCGGCACAGCGGCGTACTGGACACGTCGAGCAGAATCACTTCCCGCACCACGTCGCCGAGGTCCAGCTGCTCGCCGACGATCTCGAACGCCTCGGGGTCGGTGACAATGCGCTGGTAGAGCTCGTGGACTTCGCTCACCTGCGTGCCACCGGTTTCCAGCAGACACCGCCGGCACACGCCGTGCCAGGGCACACTGAGCTCGCCGTCGATGACGATGCCATCGCTGAGCGCTTCCAGCTGAAGGCGCACCGCTACCTGGGCGTCGTCTGCAAAGCGCGTGGGGTCGACCACCTGTAGATCGACGAGCGTTGCGACCAGTTCCACGGACTTCTGATTCCCTGGTCGCCGCAGCAGTTCAGCGGCGTTGACACGCAACGGATTCATCTCAGCGACTACCGATCCTGATCGAAGAAGCCCTTGGTGGGGTCTTCTTCCTCAACGACGTCGGCCTCGTTGTGCTCACCAATGGCGAGTCGCGACCGGCCGGCCTGCACGGTCTTGGTCACTCGATCGAGCAGAATCTCGAAGCTGCCCAACCGCTGGTCGAGGAAGTCTTCGGTCTCGTGACGAAGTCGGCGTGCGTCGGTGTCGGCGGCCTCGCTGATCTGGCGAGCGCGCTGTTCGGCCGCACGCACGACTTCAGTGCGCTGCACCATCCGCTCGGCCTGTACCCGGGCCGCCTCCAGCAGTTCGTCGGCTTCGCGACGCGTCTTGGCCACGAACTCCTGGCGTTCCTTGATCATCCAACGCGCCTGACGCATTTCGTCAGGCAGGCGGTGCAGCGTCTCTTCCAAGAGCTCGATGATTTCGTCGCGGTCGATTCGGGGTGACGACGAGAGCGGCATGGTGGGCGCGGTGGCAATGATGTCGACAGCGCGCCGCAGCAGCGCCTCGGCGTCGCCGACGTAGCCGTTGGTGGAGCGGACGAACGCGTCGGAGTCGTCAAGCTCGTCGTCGTATCCGTCGTCGTACTGATCGTCGTGGCTCATGAGATCTCAGAAGTGTTGGAGTGTGTAGGAAAAAGCAGGGCCAGTTCAGCGGCAACCGGTGCCGGGACCAGCGAGGTGACATCGCCACCGTACTGGGCGATCTCACGAATGAAACGGCTGCTGATCGACACCAGCGCCGGCTTACACGGCAGGTAGACGGTGCGCACGCCGCTCACAGCGTGGTTGGTGTGCGCCATTTGCTGCTCGACTTCGAAGTCGCCACCGGTGCGCAGCCCCTTGACGATGAAGGCGGCCTTCACCTGCTTGACAGCGTCGACGGCGAGGCCCTCGAAAGCCATCACCTTCACGGACGGCAGGTACGAGATGCTGGCACGGATCATTTCCTTGCGTCGCTCGAGCGTGAACATGCCGCCGGGTTTCGTGGGGTTGTGCATCACACCGACGATGACCTTGCCGAACAGCGCCACCGATTGCTCGATGACATCGATGTGACCCAGGTGCAGCGGATCGAAACTTCCGGGGTAGAGGACAGTCGCCATGGCGGCCACACGCTAGCCGTTCATACTGCGTTGGTTTCCAGCACAGCTGATTCGGTGGGTCGTCGTCAGCGTTCGAGCAGGGTGACCCATGCGCGGCCGTAGCGACGCGAGCGCAGTTGAGTCCAACCCTCCGGTGCCTCGACGGGATCGTCGGCTTCGGCCACCACGAGGCCGACGTCGACCAGCTTGAGCAGTGCCGGCCACGCGTCGAATGCGTACGGCGGGTCGATGAACGCAATGTCGACGTTACGCAGGGCCGGCACCCAGGCCATCACGTCGGTCCCGTGCACCGTGCACCGGTCGTCGATGCCAAGGGTGGCGATGTTCTCGCGGAGGGCCAACAACGCCGACCGGTCGCGCTCCACGAATACACACCTGGCGGCGCCGCGGGAGATCGCCTCGATGCCCAGTGCACCCGAGCCTGCGTAGAGGTCTGCCACGACGGCCCCCTCGAGGATGCCCATGCTGGACAGCGAGTTGAACACTGCGCCACGGGTCTTGTCCGTAGTCGGTCGCGTGGTCTCACCCTCTGGCGACACCAAACGCCGCCCACCGAACTCGCCTGAAATCACTCGCATGCCGTCACCGCTTCCGTCTCGGCCAGACTACGAGCGTGCTGCAACCGGAACTCACCATCATCTGTGTCGATTGCGGTGGCCGTTGCCACCTGCTCACGCACCCCACGGAGGACGGCATCTGGCTGCCGGGCGACATCGTTGCCTACCGCTGCGAAGACTGCCGCGACCGCTGGGACCTGGTGCTGCCCGACGATGATGAGGGCGGCTGCCCCGACCGCGCCAGCTGGTAGCGGCTCGAGGTGACCGCTAGTTGGTGTCGGCGGTGCCTTGGGCGCAGGGGGTGTTCTTCTCCGGTGTCTGCGGGCCGTCGTCGAACATCGCCACGAACTGCGCAAGACGCGGGTCGTTGACTGATTCGAGCTGCAACTGCTTGCTCCAAGCCGACGCGACGATGGAAGTCGGCAGACCGGTGAACGGGCTGACCAACACTTCGTTGCCGCTCTCGGCGAACGCCTTCAGCACTGCGAGGTCGGCATCGGGCAGGCCAGCCGTGTACGTGATCCAGACCGCGCCATGCTCCATCGAGTGCACGCCGCGCTCCTTGGGGAACTCGACGTCGTAGAAGCCACAGGTCTGCCACCCCGGAGTGTGCGGGCCGCCGACGGGCGGTGTCTGCGGGTAATCGACCGGCGTGTCCACGTGGGTCTGCGCAAGACCGGTGAAGGTCTGCGTACCCTCCGGCTCACCAACGACGGGCACGGGGTCGCAGTTGGGCCAAGCAGTTCCACAGGGCGAGGTCGTGTCGGGGCTGGAGCCTGAGCCCGAATCAGAGCAGGATGACAACCAGACGAGACCGACAGCGAGAGCGGCAAGTGAACGGCGCATGGTTGCAGTCTGCCCGACCCGAGACCGCGTCAGGCGTCAGTTCTTGAAGAGAAACGCTTCGTCGTCGGCGGTGAACAGCAGGCGCAGTTCGTCGAGCAGCAGCGGGTGGTTCTCCAGCATCGGGTCTGGATCGACGATCTCGAACGCAACCTCACGAGCCAACGCCACGAGCTCGCGATCGCGACGGAGCGACGCCAGACGTAGGTCGCTGCGACCCTTCTGCGCAGTGTTCATCAGCGTGCCTTCGCCGCGAAGGTCGAGATCAACCTCGGCCAGCTCGAAGCCATCGGTGGTGGCGACCAACGCCTCGACACGCGGGTTGCGACCCTCCACCTCCTGCGTCACGAGCCAACACGTCGACGGATGCACACCGCGGCCGACGCGCCCGCGCAGCTGATGCAGCTGCGCAATACCGAAGCGGTCAGCGTCGACGATCACCATCACGGTTGCGTTGGGTACGTCCACTCCGACCTCGATGACAGTCGTGGCAACCAGCACATCGAGCTCGCCCCGGCGGAACGACTCCATCACGGATTCCTTTTCAGCGGACGGCATCCGCCCGTGGAGCAAGGCAATGCGCAGACCCCTCAGCTCGTCGTGGTGCAGCCGCTCGTACATCTCCCGGGCGCTGGCCACCTCCAGTTTTTCGCTCTCCTCGATGAGCGGACAGACCACGAACGCCTGTCGGCCTGCGGCAACTTCCTCACGCACGGTCACCCATGCTCCCTGTTCCATCAGCGGGCCATTGGCCCACTTGGTGACGATGGGTATACGCCCCGGCGGCAGCTCGTCCAGCACGCTGACGTCGAGGTCGCCATACACCGTCATCGCGGCGGTTCGTGGAATCGGTGTGGCAGTCATGACCAGCACATCAGGCACCACCTCACCATCACCCTTCGCCCGCAGTGCCGCACGTTGCTCGACGCCGAATCGATGCTGCTCGTCGACCACGACCACGCCCAGGCTGCGGAACTGCACGCCCTCCTGGATGAGCGCATGCGTTCCGATGACGATGTCGACCGTGCCGTCGGCCAGCCCGGCCATCACGTCGCGACGGTCACCGCCCATGATGCGGTTGGTCAGCAGTTCGACGCGCAGCGGCCGGTCACCGAAGAGGTTTCCCGGGTCCGGAACAGTGACGCCCTGCAACAACCGGCGCACACCAGTTGCATGCTGCTCTGCCAGCACTTCGGTCGGGGCCATCAGCGCGCCCTGGTGGCCGCCCTGCACCGCTGTGAGCATTGCGCTCACAGCCACCAACGTCTTGCCAGAGCCCACGTCGCCCTGCAGCAGCCGGTGCATCGGGTGCGGGCCAGCCAGATCGGCCTCGATCTCCGCAATCGTTCGCTGTTGCGCGCTGGTCAGCTCGTACGGCAGCGCGGCGCGCAGACGTCCGACCAATTCGCCGTCCAGCGTGTGGCGGATGCCCCGCGACTCGCGTTCGATAGCCCGTTTACGCATCACCAGCACCGCCTGCACTCGGAGCAACTCGTCGAACGCCAACCGGCGGCGGGCCATCTCCTTCTCCCCCATCGTCTCGGGAAGGTGAATGTTGTGGAGAGCCCTGCTGCGTGAGATCAGACCCAACCGCTGACGTGCGGCAGCGGGCACGGGGTCGGCGAGACCACGCGGCTCACAACGCTTCAGTGCGTCCTCCACCCAGCCGGCAATCTCCCATGTGCTGAGCGCCGCCTTCTCACTCTGGGAATAGATGGGCACGATTCGCCCAGTGCGATCGCCGATCATGTCCACAATTGGGTTTGTCATCTGCAATCCGCCACGGAAGACTTCCGGCTTGCCGAACAAGGCAATCTGCAGACCTTCGCGTAGCTGCTTCTCTCGCCACGGCTGATTGAAGAACACCACGTGAAAACGGCCACTGCCGTCTCCGACGACTGCTTCCACGATGGAGCGACGATTGCGCCCGATCCGCTTCGTGACGGACCGGACGGCGACCAACACGAGCGCCTCCTGCCCAGCCTGGAGGTCGCTGACGCGGCATTCGTTGGTGCGGTCCACCCATCGCCGTGGATACGTGGTGAGGAGGTCGAGCACAGTCTCCACACCGACTTCACGCAGCGAGGCAAGCTTCTTCTCACCCACGCCCTTCAGCCGATCGACACCGATCGCGGCCAACTCGCGAAGGGTGATCTCACTCATTCGACGCCGAAGAGGTAGGGGTACAGCGGCTGGTTACCGCGATGCACTTCCACCTGCACGTCGGGGTGGTGCTCCTCCATCCACGCGTGGATGAGGTCGGTATGGCCGCCATTTGCATCGCGGCCTTCGATGATGGTGACGATCTCGCGACCGGGCTGGACCAGGTGCTCCAGCAGCGCAACAGTGGCGCCGTCGAGCGTGCTGCTGACGACCACGATGCCGTCGCCGCGCACGATGCCGATCCAGTCGCCTTCTTCGATCGGGCCGGCATCGCTGTTGGTTGCTCGCACCGCTTGAGTGACCTCGCCCGTAGCCATCGATTCGGCGGATTCGGACATTTGCTCGGCGTTGACAGCAGCATCAGCCTCAGGGTCGTACAACACCAGGGCCGCCAGCGCTTCGGGCATCGACGTGGTGGGCACCACGAACACCGTCTTGCCGGTCAGTCCATCCAGCTGCTGTGCGACGGGAATGATGTTCTTGTTGTTCGGCAGCACTACCACCTGCTGTGCGTTGACAGCCTCCACCGCCGACAGCAGTTCGGCGGTCGACGGGTTCAGCGTTTGCCCACCGGTGACGACACCCTGCACCCCAAGTGCGGCAAACAGTTCGGAAAGCCCGTCGCCGCTGGAGACCGCAACGATTGCACAGGTCACCGGAGGTAGACCGGCGCCGGCCTTGGGTGCGTGCCCGCCACCCAGGAGCGCCGCCTCGCGATGCGCGTGCTCCTCCGCAATCTCCTCGAACAGGTCGGTGACGCGGATCTGCTTCGGGCGGCCACCCAGATCGATTGCGACCTCGATTGCTGCACCAATGTCGTTGGTGTGGACATGGCAGTTCCACAGACCGTCGCCGCCGACGACCACAATGCTGTCGCCGATGCCACCCCAGTCCTGCTTGAAGTTCTCGATCTTGCCGTCCTCCAAGTGGAGGAAGTACATGACCTCGTAGCGCAGCTCGCTGACATCGACGCCGCCGTCGGTGGCACGGCGATGAGCGACAGCTTCAAGCTGTTCGGCAGACGGACCGTCGATGTCCTCGGGCTCCGGAATGGGTACGCCGTCGACAACATGCAGCGCGGAATCCAGTAGCAGCAGGAAACCTGCCCCACCAGCATCCACCACGCCAGCGTCCTTCAGCACGGGCAGCATGTCGGGTGTGCGATCGAGGGCCGATTTACCCGCTGCGCGAGCGGCACGGAGTACCACGACCAGCGAGCCGCCGTCCTGCGCTGCATCATGTGCCGCGTCGGCCGACTCGCGCACCACAGTGAGGATGGTGCCCTCGATCGGCTTCAGGACTGCCTGGTAGGCAGCGGCCGACGCCGCCTTCAGCGCCTCTGCCACTTTGGTACCCGTGCCCTCGGTGGCCTCCTTCAGCGTTCCGGCCATGCCACGCAAAATCTGGCTGAGGATGACGCCACTGTTACCGCGAGCACCCATCAGGCTGCCGTGACTGATCGCGTCGCAGGTAGGGGCCATCGCACGGTCGGCACCCTCCATCTCGGCGACAACAGCATCGAGCGTGCGGGCCATGTTCGTGCCTGTGTCGCCGTCGGGCACCGGGTACACGTTGAGCTTGTTGATGCCGGCAGCGTGTGCCTTCATCGCATCGCGGAAGGTGATGACAGTGTTGCGCAGCGCATCGGAGCTGAGATGTTCCAGGGTCGGCACGGCGGCAAGACTACTGATACGACACTTGGCTCCACGCCCCGCACCGCGCGCTGCGCAGATGCTGGTGCAGGCTTGGCGGTTGCAGGAAGTTCGCTGGTAGCATCTTTGCGCTCGTTGAGATCGCTCGTGGAAGAAGTTACGTCATGGCAGCAGTATGTGAAGTGTGTGGCAAAGGCCCGAGCTGGGGCATGAACGTGTCGCACTCCCACCGTCGCACCAAGCGCCGTTGGAATCCAAACATCCAACGGGTGCGTGCGCTCGTCAGCGGCTCACCCAAGCGGCTCTACGTATGCACTGGTTGCATCAAGAGCGGCAAGATCGTCAAGGCCGGCTGAGGCATCCCGTGCAGGGTGTCATCAAGAGCTTCTATCCGGCGTCCGCCGACGGAGTCGTCATGTGCGACACCGACATGGCCGACTACGAACTGGCCACCGATGCGCTCGCCGGCTCTATCTTTCGCATGCTGCGCCAAGGCCAGCGCGTGGTGTTCGACCTCGATGCGTCGGGGCGGGCCACTCACCTTCGTCTCGGCAGCGAGGTCGACATGGAGACCCCGGGTAGCTGAGCGACCTATCGCTGAGCCATCGGTACACGACATCACGAATGAATCGCTCGGCCGTGAGGCCGGGCTTTTCTTGTTTTAGGGTCGCGTTTGGCAGACTGAGCACAGGCACAGCGCTGTGCACATTCCCTCGAAGGAGAACACCCGAATGACCGGGACTACGAGCAACACTCGACTGCAGCAATGGGTGGCCGACTGGGCAGCGATTCTCCAGCCAACCGACGTCTACTGGTGCGACGGCTCGGCCGAAGAGTACGACCGTTTGGCGCAGAGCCTGGTCGAGGCCGGCATCTTCACCAAGCTCGATGAGGCCAAGCGGCCCAACAGCTACTGGGCCCACAGCGACCCGGGCGATGTGGCTCGCGTCGAGGACCGCACCTTCATCTGCTCGGCGCTCGAGGCCGACGCAGGCCCGACCAACAACTGGCGCGACCCTGCCGAGATGCGGGCAGAGATGAACTCGCTGTACACCGGCGCAATGAAGGGCCGCACGATGTACGTCGTGCCGTTCAGCATGGGTCCGCTCGGCTCGCCAATCGCCCACATCGGCGTACAGCTCACGGACAGCGCCTACGTCGCCACCAACATGCGCATCATGACTCGAATGGGGCAGGGTGCGCTCGATGTCTTGGGCGACGGTGAATGGGTGCCGTGCCTGCATTCCGTCGGCGCTCCGCTGGAGCCGGGCCAGGTCGATTCTGCCTGGCCGTGCAACCCCGACAACAAATACATCGTTCACTTCCCAGACACTCGCGAGATCATGTCGTACGGCTCCGGGTACGGCGGCAACGCGCTCTTGGGTAAGAAATGCTTTGCGCTGCGCATCGCTTCGGTGATGGCACGTGACGACGGCTGGTTGGCCGAGCACATGCTGATCCTCAAGCTCACCAACCCGGCCGGCGAATCCAAGTTCATCGCTGCCGCGTTCCCCAGCGCGTGCGGCAAGACCAACCTGGCCATGCTCGTCCCCACCATTCCGGGCTGGAAGGCCGAGACCGTCGGCGACGACATCTGCTGGATGAAGCACGGTGACGATGGCCGCCTCTACGCGATCAACCCCGAAGCCGGCTTCTTCGGTGTGGCCCCCGGCACCGGCTGGGACACGAATGCAAATGCGATGCACAGCCTGCACGCCAACAGCATCTTCACCAACACTGCGTTCACGTCGCAAGGCGACGTGTGGTGGGAGGGCATGAGCGACGACAAGCCGGCCCGCGCCACCGACTGGAAGGGCAACCCCTGGACGCCGGAGAGCGAGACGCCGTCGGCGCACCCCAACGCCCGCTTCACGGCGCCGGCCTCGCAGTGCCCGTCGATTGCCGACGAGTGGCAGGACCCGGCCGGCGTACCGATCAGCGCCATCCTCTTCGGTGGCCGTCGCCGCACCACGGTGCCATTGGTCAACCAAGCGTTCGATTGGAATCATGGTGTCTTCCTTGGCGCCACAATGGGCTCGGAGACCACCGCTGCACAGCAGAGCGCTGCGGGTGTTTTGCGCTTCGACCCGATGGCCATGCTGCCGTTCTGCGGTTACAACATGGGCGACTACTTCGCCCATTGGCTGGCCCTCGGCGATGCGGCCGACGCCTCCAACCTGCCGAAGATCTTCTTCGTCAACTGGTTCCGCCGCGACGATGACGGCCGTTTCCTGTGGCCCGGCTATGGCGAAAATTCGCGGGTGCTGAAGTGGGTGTTCGAGCGCCTCGACGGCACCGCCGACGCTGTCAAGACAGCCATTGGCTACCTGCCCGTCGCCGGCGGGCTCGACACCACCGGCCTCGATGTCAGCGAGGCCGACATGGCCGCGCTGCTGTCCGTCGACGTGGAAGGTTGGAAGGCTGCGCTGCCGCAGTTCGAGGCCCACCTGGCGCAGTTCGGCGATCGGCTCCCGGCCGAACTCACCAACCAGTTGCAGCAACTCACCGCCGCCCTCTAGCGGTCAGGCTGGCGGATACGTGTAGGAGTACAACACGACGACGTCGTCGGCGTCGTGATAGAGCACCACACCCCCGGTGGTCGTCGGCTGGTACTTGATCCAGCCCTCAGCACCGTCAACCGCATGTCCGCCGAGTACGACTTTGCGAATCGACTCATCCACGCCAAGGTTGATGGCCGAAACTTCGATCCATTCGTTGTCACCAACTGTCGTTCGTTCTCGAACCCAACAACCCAGAAGCAGCCCGCGCCCTCGACCGCCGGACGGCGCAGCGGCTCCATGGCTACTCCGCGCTGGCCAGGTGAAAGGGATACCCACGTGGACTCGACACTATCGACGAAGAGTTCCGCTCGGTCGCCGGCGTGAACCAGCATCTGGTCGTACGACCCCGGGAGGTGCACGCTCTCGACGACATCTCCATCGGGTCCGACGATCAGAATCTGCGAACCGTCGTTGGTGAGCCCGGCGAGTGTGTAGTCGCTCAGCACTCCGACCCTGACTTCGTCGGTGAAGACACCGAGAGTTTGCAGTTGTGTCCCGGTCCACTCGCCGACGAGCGTTCCCCCGGCCGCCGGGGTTGCAGCGTTGCCAACGTCATGCGGGATGAACGGGCGCTCTGAAGTCGTCACCGGGGCGACGGTCTCCGCTGGCGGGTCGGTCGCAGCGGCAGTGGCAATCACTGAGGTCGGCGTCGTGGACGTCGACGACGGCTCGTCGCACGCACCAGCGATGATCAGCAACACGATCGTGCCGGTCAACGCCCTCGATCTGCGATGGTGTCGACGATCTCGGTCCATGACCCGATGTCGAGCATGCCAGCAATTCTGCAGAGGCCGCAGTGGCCGCCTCGGACGTGCCCCAACACCTGCTCTGCAACTTCGGCGCTGAGATGCGGTACTACCGCATATGGACGCCGAAGTTGCGAGAAGGGGGTCAGGTGTGCAGCACCATGGATCGGATGCCGAGGCCCATCACGAAGAGGCTGCCGAAGCCGTACAGCAGGTACAGGCGATGCTTCATCTGAAAGCGGTAGCTGTAGATGATCGCAATTGCGATGATGGCGAAGAACCCGTAGAACGCATGGAACTGCGGCAACGGCACCTTGTACTTGCCAACCATGATCGCGCCCAGGAAGGCCTGCACGACCACCGCCAATTGGGCTGTGCCGATGAACCACCACAGTGCTCGCACACGCATGACGGCAAACTGGTTGGCAGCGAGGGCCCATAGCCCGACCAGACCATTACCGATGACGACCACCCATGCCCACGACTCGTGGATGTCTCTGACCGTTGCCAACCCGCTGGCCATCATGCGCAGAAACCTATTCGCCGCACCCGACGCCGCCGACGAATGACAGGATCACGTCGGTGTCGGCGGTACCGGTGAGCACACCACGCAAGCCGGCTTCGATCTCGAAGCTTGGCCCGAAGAACTCGTCCTCCGGCAACACGTTCACGGCCGGGTACGACGCACGAAGCTCAGCGACCGTGGAACCCACGCCGATACCTGCCTCGGTGGCTAGACCGTAGGGCGCGATCGTGGCCGCAAACGCAGGGCCGTAGGTGTAAGCCGCGAAGTGACGAACGGCGGTGACGTCATCGGTGAAGAACAGTGAGAGATCGTTCCAGTCCACGAAGCGAATCTCGGTACCAGGGCAGCCGATGCCATTCGCCGTCGCATCGACCCAGCCAGAATCGGTGGTCGGAATGCCGAGGATGGAGTTGACGTAGTCGACAACACCGTCTGCGTCAGCGTCGAACAGGGCGTCACCCAGGCCGCTCGCAGAGAGCGGCAACCCTTTGACCTTTGCGATCGTTGTCGTTGTGATTGCGGGAACGGTCGTCGATGTCGTGGAAGTTGTCGAGGTGGTGGTCGGCGCAACAGTCGTCGTGGTCGCAGGGATGGTAGTTGTGGTTGCGGCCACTGTTGTGGTGGTCTCTGGACTACTGCTCTCGTCGCTGCAGCCCGCGACGGCGAGCGCAGCGATGCAAACCAGTCCCACAAGTGTTCGCCGTGACATCATCGTCAAAGTCTGCCAGCACATTCGCGATTCGGCAGGTCGAGCGACATGTGCCCGAATGATTCAGCGAATGCCCGAATGATTCAGCGAACAAGGGTGTCGGCCTCGTGGCCGCCTTCGACGAGGTGCAGCACACCGTCAACGACGTCGATGACGGTGACCGAGCAATTGTCGAGACTGCGGATCACCATCCGGTCGTCACTCAGTGCAGCACCGATGACAGCATTGATGGCGATGAAATGACTGGTGACCACCGTGTCGATGCGTAGTGCCCGCACTGTGGCCGCGACGCCATCTCGAAACGAGGTGTACCGCAAGCCCATTGCCGACCACGGGCCGGCCATCGCCAACCGCAACCACTCGACACGATCCGCCATGGCAACGCCTTCCGGCGAGGGAATCTCGGCCACGCCGGGCTCGATGCGCGCACTCGTGTTCCACGCCGACGCCAGGCCGGCAGCGGTTTCCCGGCAGCGCAGCAACGGACTGGTTACCAGGCCAAGCGGACCGAGGGGGGACAGCCGGGCGGTCATCTCCGCTGCCTGCTGGCGGCCAGCGGCGTCGAGCCCTGGGTCCGGGTCGGTGTTCCATCCCGCAGCGGCACGCCCGTGACGAACCAGATACACCCGCGTCACTGGAACGGCCCGGTCATTCGAACAGCCAGCCTTCGCGCACCGGGTGCGTGGCGCCCTTGCGGGTGTACCACTCGGTACCGAAGGCCATTGCGAATTGTTCGTCCGGCATCGAACTGAAGAAACCGGCGTCGGTGATCTGGCTCTTGTGGCATCGAATCGAGGCCCGCTTGGCGTCCATGAAATCGCTGACGTCGACCATATGGGTCAGATCCCTCTCCGGGGTACCGAACGGGTTGCCATCGTCGGCCGGTGCGTCCGGATCCCAGTCCTCACCATCGGGCCCGCTGGCTTCACCATTCTTGCGCGCCATGTCGAAGAAGCGCTTCATCGCGTCGCGGTTCATCGTCGACTCGAATACGGCTGGTGTGCCCGCCATCTCGGCAGCACGGTGGCCGACTGTGTGCACCTTGATGTGGTCGGGGTGTCCGTAGTTCCCATGCCAGTCGTAGGTGGTGAGAACATCGGCAGCTTCCTCGCGGAGAATCGTCGCCAGCGCACCTGCTGCCTCCTCAACCGGCGCCTGCAGGAACGAGCGGGGATGTTGGTTCTGCTCCCAGCCAGTCATACCACTATCGGCGTAGTCCAGAAACTCCAGCCGGGCGACACCCAGGACGGCAGCCGACTGCGCGGTCTCCGCTCGCCGACGATCCACCAGCGTCTCGCCCTTCGCCAGATCATCGGGTGATTCGCCGTGGTCGCCGTTGGTTGCAACCACCAGCACTACTCGATGGCCTTCCGCCACGGCGCGAGCCATCGAACCACCAGTACTGATGCTCTCGTCGTCGGGATGTGCGTGAAAGCAAACCAGCGTGCCCATCAGGACGACGCTACAGCGCCACCCGCCACGAGCGACTCGATGCGATCGCTCGCAAAGCCCCAGTCGGCAAGAATCTGGCGCGAATGCTGCCCTGCGTGAGCAGGTGGTGAATCGATGGTGGCGACCGTGCGCGAGAACCGTGGCGCCGGCGCCGGCTGCGTTGCGCCGGCGACTTCGACGAACGTGCCACGAGTGAGGTTGTGCGGATGCCGCGCTGCCTCGCTCATGGTCAGCACCGGAGCGAAACACACGTCGGTGTGCTCCATCACCGCGCACCACTCGTCGCGAGTCTTCGTGAGCATCACGTCTCTCAGCCGGTCCTTGAGGTGTGGCCACTGTGCCTTGTCCATCTGCTGTGCAAACTCGGCATCGCCTGCCAGGCCGGTGAGCCGCATCAGTTCCGCGTAGAACTGCGGCTCGATGGAACCGAGCGACACGTGCCTGCCGTCGGAACATTCGTACACGTCGTAGAAGTGTGCGCCCGTATCCAACAGGTTGGTCCCCGGTTCGTTCTCGTCGAACATGCCAATGGTACGCATCGCCCAGAACATGCTCATCAGGGTGGCCGCGCCGTCCACCATCGCCGTGTCGACCACCTGGCCCTGCCCGCTGCGCTGCGCTTCCAGCAAGGCGCAGACGACACCGAAGGCCAAGAACATTCCACCGCCACCGAAGTCGCCGACCATGTTGAGCGGCGGCACCGGGATCTGCCCACCGCGGCCAAAGTGGGCAAGCGAACCGGCAAGTGCGATGTAGTTGATGTCGTGCCCGGCGGCCTGGGCGTACGGGCCGTCCTGGCCCCAGCCGGTCATGCGGCCGAACACCAGCCGTGGGTTACGCGCGTGGCACTCGCCAGGGCCGATGCCAAGCCGCTCCATCACGCCAGGTCGGAAGCCTTCGATCAGGCCATCGGCCTTCTCCACCAAGTCCAGCAGCGTCGCAACGCCATCGGGGTGCTTCAGGTCGAGCGCGATGTTGCGCCGGCCGCGCAGCAGCACATCCCAGTGAGCGGTTTCGGGTGCTGGGCCACGCACCGCCTGCGCCCTCTCGACGCGGATGACCTCGGCGCCCATGTCGGCCAACATCATGGCGGCGAACGGGCCAGGCCCGATGCCGGCAATCTCAATGATTCGATACCCAGCAAGCGGTCCAGACATGCCCGCTTTTCTAGTCCGCGCGGCAGTGGCGACTGCCATCGTGCGCGCCGGGGTTCGTTCGGGGCCGAATGGTGAATTCAACACTGCCTACGTACGGACCATTGAATTCAAAGTACGGGGCCAAACAAACTCAGCGACGGACGCGGAGTTGGGAGGGCAGGTACCATCGGGCGATGCGACGCATTTGGGTAGGCGTGATTGTCGTCGGCGTGCTCGCACTCGGGGCCTGTCGCTCCCAGACTGCCGAGCCGCGGCAGTTGGCGCCGTTGCCGGGGGTGACGACTGCCTCCACGATCGGTGCGGTAACCACCACCCTTGACCCCGCCGCGACCACCACGACGGTTGCAGCCGTCCTCACCTCGTCGACATCGGCGCCACTCGGCTGGACGTTCGATGACTTCCGGTCGTTGCTTCGGCTGGGTGGCGAGTCGGTGCTCGGGAGCGGTTGCGGCTCGGCCGACACCGTCGGAGAAGTCATTCCTGATGGTTGGTGGCTGGGCATCATCACGGCCGACGGCAACAGCCAACTGCAGATCGACCTGGTGTGCGCCTACAGCGGCGACG
>Ga0105044_10007845_pt1 | contig 14701 bp, 9 predicted proteins | sample MAT01_FD_78092 | JGI IMG/M metagenome (GOLD analysis project Ga0105044, IMG submission 78092) | Freshwater microbial communities from Lake Fryxell liftoff mats and glacier meltwater in Antarctica - MAT-01 | ecosystem: Environmental > Aquatic > Freshwater > Ice > Liftoff microbial mat | place...
AAAGTCAACATCGTTGGCCAAGGAGCATTCAAATGAATTTGGAATTTCAAATTCGATCCGCACCGATTCGCCAGGATTTGCTGCACGACCAATTACAGATATGGCAAAGTTGTAATTGCCACTAGCATCGGTCACGGTGGCACCAATCAATTGGTCTTTCGCAGGTAGCGTTGCATTCGCGTACAATTTAACATTAACGCCTTGTACCCCTGGCTCTGCGCCTGTTTTCAAGCCATTGCCGTCAAAATCACGAAAAGCCGTTCCAGACTGTGCAAAAAGCGCAGTTGAAAAGGCTAAACTAACAAACACAGCAATGCCACCCAACAATCTTTTCTTGAAAACGCTTGAAAAGAAATCGGGTGCCGGATATTCCGGCTCCAACCTTTTCAACAAAGATTTGGCAAACGGGTTTGCGGTGATAAATAAGACAAACATCACCAACATCAAGGCAATTGGTAATGCCCATGCCCATCCACTTTCAGCAGGCACAGCATTTGCTGCAACCTCAGCGCCGATGGAGAAAGGCATGGAAAACATTGCCCATACCAAGAGGACAACAGCCGCAAAAGCCGAAGGGGCGCTATGCCCCCGTTTCAGACTTTGGACAAACTTTTCGGTTAAGTAACTTCTTTTCATGAGAAACTGAATTATGATAATTAATATTAAAAATGAATGTGTCAATGCAGGAACGCCAATCTGAAAACCCGGGATTATTGAGTTGACAATGCTGCGTTTTAAAAGGCTTTTGTGTGTTGGCATTTCATTTTGATTATGCCGTTTCCACCTTTATATTTGGATTAACCGACCGCGGAGCAGCAGAATTCTTTAACCCTGCCGCTATCCGTCGGTCTATAAATCCATGAAAAATTTATGCTTATTGTTAAAAATCTACGGTCAGAAACTGGGGAGATTCCCAAACGGAGTAGATTCCTGGTTTTATTACCACTGCTTCACGATCCAAGGCATTTGCGAATTTTTCTTGCAGCTCAAAGGGCTCAAACACCTGGAACAACATCCAGCCAAAATGCCGTCTGACGAACCTGGGGTCCATCTCCGATTTCCAAAAGCTGATGCTGATATTCCCGGACTCCTTCGCCGTTATCCACGCCGTTATTTTCTTGCATTTGCAAGTTGTCTGCTCTTTGTAGGCCATTACCCGGCAGATTCCGACGCCCTGGCATCCCGAGCCGGGGGAGCCTAGGATTACGTCTGCCTTTATCCTTCGTTGAGGGTTGCGGCTCGGCATCGCATGTACTAAGGCGTGCTGTGCCATTGCTATTGTTGAATCCATAATTGATCATTGTCCAAAAGATTAGATTTGCCCTGAATAAGCGGGCGGGCGGGGTTAGAGAAAAATCGGGTTGGAGGTCACACGCCAGCAATGTCAATGATGATGACATCGCTAGAATTTTGGACAACTTGAAAAAAAGTATTGAGTGCTCTCTGGGAGCAACCGAGGGTAGGCATAACTTTCATGATGACTTCGTTGATTATTGTGTGAATGATTATGAAGTCAAAGGTGCGGCAAGACCCAAGCGGGAGCCGTGACAGTTACACGCGGATTTTCACGCAGGATTTTTGGGTTTTTTCTGTCTATAAAATTTACAAATAATTGATAATCAGTATTTTAATTTTTTAAAAACTACTTTAAACATATATAACACCTCGTTTTTAGGCATAAAAAAACGTCTGCCAAGCGGATCAAATCGCTTGGCAGACGTTTTTCTGGCCCTGAATTCGGCCTATTCAAATTTCAAAATGGACAGTTTTTCAACCTTTACTCCAATGTCGTTGACTTACAGGTTTTTCCAAACTACCCTCGAAGCACCCTCATTATAGAATTATCACATTATCAAATTATCAACGTCCTTTCGTATAGTTCAGTACCTCCAGGGCCATTTCCCACAAATGCTCGTAAGGTATGATTTCAATTTCATGGGTTTGGTAAGCTACTTCCAGCGGTTGGGTATGTAGCATATCGATGTATTTCTGTGCCTTCTTTTCAACAATATCATGGTGGAAGGAGGCAGCAGGAATTTGCATCAGCGCCTTGATAAAACAACTGCTTCTAAAGGTCTCGTTTTGTTTCAGGTAACGGCTGCAATACTTGTTAACCGCCTCCATTCGGTCAATAGATTGATCGAAGTTGCTTTCATAAATACTGAACAAGATTTGAATGACCAGGATGGGGATGTTCATCCCTTGTTTGTCTTTTGAATAGGTCGGAATTTCATTCAGGAATTTGGCAACTTTGAATTTGGATACGTAGCCAGTGGGGAATTTGATTTTCCCGATGCATACAAGGTAGTGGGCATACGCTTCATAGATTTTCCACATCTCCTCAATATGCGCCGGGTGAGTGCCCGTTTTCATCCTCTTTTGAACCATGGCGCATACTTCAAAAGCTTTGGCGTAGCGTTTGGTGTACATGGCAAGCAGAAAAAACAATTCCTGGAGTTTGTACCAGTTGAAAGAGCCTTCGTCAAATATGGACTGATATTGTTGAATAACGGCCTCTCCTTTTTCAAACTCTTGCAATTGAATGTAACACACAATCAATTGATAATAAAAGGCTTGTAATGCCAGGTTGCTTTCAAAATCCTTATTTTTGAAAAACTCTATGGCCGATTCACATACCATTGCCGTACTGGCGTAATCATTTTTACTGCTGGGTATCATTACCTCAATCAAACGCCCACAGAGTTGCAACCTGAAGGAATCTGACAATTCCATATAAGGTGCTATTCGATCAAAAATAAGCTGGGCTTCCTCTGAAATAGGTGTTTTGGCAGCCTTACTATTGACATAATGACTGACCAAATGGGTATAAGAATCCTCTACCTCATTTTCCATCATCCACACTTCCTGATACTTGCGATACATATCGCGGTAAAGGCTGTATTTGGAAGTATCGCCATAAATGGTGCCATAGTGCAGCCTCAATGATGACAGCGCACTCAGGGTCAGTTCTGTAAATTCGTATTGGATGGTTTGTTTTAACAATCCCTCAATGATGCCGATGCTGACTCCTTTGACATTTTTAGACATCAAAAGCATGGCAGCCGCCCATTTCCGATTGCATTCGAAGTAGGCTTTTTGGCGGTCAGAGCTGGTATTCGCCCTAAAGTCCACTAAAAAAACGACGTTGAGGATGCGTTCTTTTAAGCGTTCGCGAAGGTTTATAAATTTGGAACCTGCCGTTTCACCGGGATACAACAATGCTACAGCATCCTCATCAGATGCAACACGTTCTTCGTGAATGGCGTCACAAAGTTGCTCCGTCAGGGAGCCTGGTTCAAAAATAAATGACCAGAGTCCGCCAGATTTTAACCTGCTGATATTGATCGAGCGGATCAGTGTAATTAAATCCTGCATGGGGTTATTATTGAATGAAAATAATAGAACCCTGTCGCAAGCAACACATTAGAATTCTTCGTAGAACCTCGATGTACTGGCAACAGGTCAAATAAAATCGACAATCAATTGAATAACCTTGAGAAGCCATGCCGTCGGATGACGAAATGGTCAAGAATCCTGTTCAAAAAGTCCTTTAACATGAGATTAAATATTAGTAAATAGACGTGCCGATAAAAAAATCCATGTATAACAATTGTTAAGCACGGAAAAATCGCTTCATAGACAATGGATTAAAAGGAAATGGCAAAGATAATGTGGCAAAACGAATCCTACACTTTATTGTTTATGATGTAGAACGCCGTGCAAAGTTGCTAAAAATTGTTCGGCAAACAAAAAAACAGCAAAAATCAATCCAATATTAATTTATTCAATATTTAAGCTTCCAAGATAACCTAGTACGCTTAGAATAAAAAAATGCGTCATCCCTTGTTTTTGCAGGTGGAAAAACTGCGGAAAACACAGGCATTTGTGTATACATTGGTCGGACGATGAAAAATCGTCCGACCAAATGGCCCTCGCTGTTGTGTCAAAAGGTATGCAAGGTTAAAATTTTAAGAAGCGTCCGATTTTAATTTGGCGTTTGGCACAACAGCTAATAAGTATAAGCGAATGCAGCCTTTCCCCTAATGCCGCAGCTGAAAACACCAAGGTTTCACGAAAATTCGGGATGACTCCAGTTGATTCTTTATAATTTGTAAAGCCTTTTACTTCACCTCTTCAGGCTTCTTTCCGGCCGCTTTCACGATTATGAAAAGTACCGTGCCAACAATCAGGAAATTAACCACCGCCGTGATAAAATTGCCGATTTTGATATTGCCCAGCATCACATTTGAAAAATCAGGCTCGCCAACAATCATCGCAATCGATGGGGTGATGATATCATTTACCATAGAGTCAATGATTTTTTGAAATGCCACAGCAATTACGAATGCTATAGCTACTGACAATACGTCGGCGCGAAAGAGAAATGCTTTGAGTTCGGAAATCATAAGTTGTTCGTTTTGTAATAATTGGTGAAATCATTTATCTCGTAAAGGTAAAAAACCGCAATTATTTGCCATGAAAATTTTAATCAATTCAGTCCTGTACAGATAGAAATAAATCTACTGCAATTCGATCCGCCAACAGCTTACCCGCCGTAAGAAGCTTGTACTTTCCGTCCACTTCCATAACGCTGCCTTGCTGCAACCATGGTGCCATGCTTGCCTCAAAATGCGTCATAAAATCGGGCCCGAATGCCTGAATTTTCACCCTGTCAACCCCCCACATCGTTCGGAGAGCAGTCATAATATATTCATTGTAGCGCTGCTCCAATGTCAGCACTTCTCGCTCAAAGGGTAGTATTCCTTTCTCTATATCTTTGATATACAACGCATTATTCGCAACATTCCATTGCCTGGATTGGCCATTGAAAGAATGCGCCGAAGGCCCAACCCCGAGATAGGACTCCCCGCTCCAATAGTTGCTGTTGTGCCGGGCATAACGCCCCGGCCTGGCAAAATTGCTGATCTCATAATGCTCGTAACCCTGCTGTGCCGTAGCGTCAACGAGGTATTCAAATTGCCGGGCAGCGCGCTCCTCATCCACGGGTGGTTGCTGGCCTTTGCGTACAAAAGTTCCCAGTGCCGTCCCCTCCTCTACCGTGAGGCAATAACAAGACAAGTGCGGCACTTCATATTCGAATGCCAGGCGCAGATTTTCTGCCCATTGCACATCGGGTGTTGTGGGAGCGCCGTAAATCAAGTCAAGTGTCAAATCTTGAAACCCGGCAGCCAATGCATCATCAAGGCTCGCCCGCGCGTGCCGCGCATTGTGCGCGCGATTCATCCAGGTGAGGTCAGCATCGGCAAAAGATTGGATGCCAATGCTCAAACGGTTGATCGGAGTATAGTTTTTCAAGTCGCTCAGCTTCTCCTTTGTCAGGTCGTCCGGGTTTGCTTCGAGGGTTATTTCAGCGCCTGCAACAACCGTGTGTAATTGATGTATTGTGTCAAAAAGCTGCTCCATATCCTTCAAATCCAGCAAAGAAGGGGTGCCGCCGCCAAAATAAATGGAGTCCAGGGGCTTCCCTTCGAGGTAGTCTTTTTGCAGCGCCAATTCTGCCAGAATTGACACGACCATGGCATCCTTGTTTCGCAGGGACGTGGAAAAGTGAAAGTTGCAGTAGTGGCAGGCTTGCTTGCAGAAGGGGATATGGAGGTAGAGGCCGGGCAAATTTTAGTTATGAGTGATGAGTGATGAGTGATGAGTTTGAGTTTGAGCGTTTCAAAGGTAGGGATTGGGGGGGCGTTTGGGTGTAAATTAAATATTAGGTTCCATTTTGGCGATTAATTCCAGGGCTGAGCCGTGGTAGCGCATGATCCCTGACCGCAGTGTTGGCAGTTTTAGAAGTGGTTCTATTGTTGGCGCGTCCAATGGCAGCCACTGCACAAAACGCGATATCAGGCACGGCTTATCCGCCAATATTTCCGCATCGGAGCCCACAATACCAGCGCCAAGCAGGGTTCCTAATGGGGTGGCGGCAACTAAAATATCTCCTATGCGCAGGCGCAAGCCGTAACGCGTGAGCTGTGTACGTGTGGCCGGGCGCAAGCTAGTCACTGCCAGCCAATGGCGCAAAGTTGGCTCATCCAAAATGTCGGTGCAAGGCCAGTTTGAGGTTACCTGTTTTAAAGAAAGGCTGTGCCGCTGGTGGTTGTGCCAGTGATTCCACTCTTGGGGTGTTTTGGCCACGACCAGCCAGGTTTTTGCACCCGAGACAACGCTCCTGCGCAAGTCGTGCATCGACCAAAGCGCTGGCCGATACAGTTGAGAAAAGGACAAGTGGCGCGGCTGCAAATTACGCAACACCGCAATGGGTTGGCACTTGCTGGCCAATGCCGCAAATGCCTGCGTAAACTGGTGGGCCAGGTCAACATCATGCACAACGACCACATGGTCAAGCTGCTCCGCTCGCGTCCAATTGTAAGAACCCGTAAGTACGCGACAGCCGTCGGCAACGGCGAATTTATGGTGCAGCAAACCTGGGCCGGTGTATGCCATTACGGCTGCGCCAGCCTTTTCCAGCGCCAGAAAATCGAGTCCGCGCGGCTGAAAATTGATGTGGTCGTAATCAAGCAGGAGTTTTACCTGGATTTTTCGGGCGCAGGCCTTTTGCAGTGCCTCAAAAATCAGGGGATGGGTAAACCAGCAAACTCCTGCGATTAAGGTACTTTTAGAGGTGTCTAGGAAGGCAATTACGCTTTCAGCGCAGTTTTTAAAGGACGAAGCGTGCATGGTTGGTGGGTCGGGTTTCTTTTAAAGATACGGGGGATTTGGGGGAAATGCAAGTACATTTGAGCATTCATAAGCCTGCCCATATTGTGTTCTTGTTGCATCGTCAACTAATTGTACCATATTCGCAAACACAATAATAGTATCATGCGTATTGTCTTTTCCCTAACCCTGCTTTTCTTCTTATCCCAAGTCTCCTACGCACAAAACGCCTGGATTGTTTCAGGTTTCATTTCTGGCGACAAAGGTGAACCATTGGCAGGAGCTTCTGTCATCGCCAACAATGTTTTGGCAGCAGTTTCTGACACTTCAGGCTTTTATTCTTTAACGCGCCAGGAAATTCCAGGGTCGATTACCATTCGCTGTCTGAGTTATTTCCCGCAAAAAACAAATTTAAAAGCTACCGATTTTCATCAGGGAAAGGCCCGTATCGATTTTTCATTGGTAAACCAGGCGCCCGTTTTGGACGAGATAACTATTTCAGCAAAGCCCATAGAAAAAATCCTGAAAGAAGATTTTACGACCGATTTATACGACTTTGGATTTGTCGGGAAAAATCTGTTGTTGCTGTTACGGGTAAAAAAACAGTATTACATTCAACTTATTCGGGACGATGGTGAACGGCTTTCAAGCATGACACTACCTGAAGAATGTCGGGTGTTACACCACAGTTGTATGGGCAATTTTCATGTGGTCGGGGAGAAATCCGCCTGGGAAATTGCGATTCGCGGCAACACCATTGACACCCTTACCCGTTACAGCGCTACCAGCTTCCACCAACTTGTCGAACCCTGTGCACAGCAATCAGGCGGGCGATATTATATGGCAAAGCATGGGCTGCTAAACCAATCGTTGTCATACATTGTTTATGAGGACAACAAGCCGCCCAGGTTAGCTTTCAATATCACGGACAAAAAAGGTATGGAAATGGCACAAGCCGCATTGGGTGATTTTTTTAGCGGAAAACCAATGATTTTCCGAACCTCCCTGTGGGCTAAGGCTCCCGGCCCTACTGCAGAATTTGAAGTTTATGAGAACCTTGGCGCTTTAGAAGGCTTAAATACAGTGGAAAAGCTGATAAGCCAGTCTGGCTATGGTGGTGATCAAATTTACCGCCTTTCAGAGCTTGAAACAATCCGACGCGATTCGGTGTACGCGCCCTTATTGAAAATCAATGATACCCTTTGCCTATTTGACCACACCAATGGCCGTTTATTGCGTTTTGGCCCACATTTGGAGCGAACCGATATGATTTTCATAGATTATCAAAATACAAAAGGTTGGCGGAAACTATTGCTTCAAGATGCCACAAACAATCGGGTTTATGCCCGGTTTTCCAATCAAAATGGATTGGTGTTGAAAGAGATTGACCCAAAAACGGGTCAGGTAGGAAAAATGTACGATTTGAAATTGGCGCCCTACCTCGCTGACAAATTCAAAATACGCAACGGAGTGCTGTATTTTATCGGGCAGCCAGAGGTGACCATCCCCAACAAGATCTTGTATAAAATGAATATTTTTGCAGCAACTATAAAACCTTGACACACAAAATGTTTCGCTACATACTTCTTGCAACCCTGTTATTGTGCCTCGCCATCGCCTGCGAAAACCAAACCTACCAAAGTGGCGGAAGATTGTACAAAACGATGTGCGCCAATTGCCACATGGATGCCGGCGAGGGCCTGGGTGCCCTGATTCCACCCATTGCGGGTTCTGATTACCTGGGGAAAAACCGCGATAACCTGCCCTGCGTCATTCGACATGGCTTACAGGACACCATCGTGGTGAATGGGAAAATCTACAGCGAAAACATGGCGGGCATGCCTGGGCTTTCAGACATTCAAGTGACCAATTTGCTAAACTACATCAATACAACCTGGGGGAATAAAAACCCGGTGTATAGTTATGAAGAGGTGACGGCGTTGTTGGCGAAGTGCCGTTGAGGCCACACTACTGGATGCCAAACGTCGTGCCCGTTACACGCAAAAAAAAGTTTCACACAACGACACAATGGCGAGATGCTCTTGGTCTACATAATCGGAAGCGCCAAAAGCGAAGCCTTTTGCGTTGTGGCGTTGTGGCGTTGTGTCGTTGTGGCGTTGTGTGAAATAAAGACGTCCCGTCATGTGCATTGCGACAAGTTTTGGAAGATTTTTTACCTTGTCCGAAATTTTACCAATATGAATCGTTACCGCCTCCTCCTACCCGCCCTCCTGCTTTTCTTAAGCACCGCTCCCGCCCAAAAAGTCTACACACCCGACTGGGAATCGCTCGACGCCCGCCCTACCCCGGAATGGTGGCTCGATGCAAAATTCGGCATTTTTATCCACTGGGGCATGTACTCCGTTCCCGCTTTCACAAAAAAAGGAAACTACGCCGAATGGTACCAAAACTCCCTGGAAAGCAACAACCACAATGGCCTGGTGAAGGCATACCACGAAAAAAACTATGGTAGTCGCACCTATTACGACCTGGCAGAAGACTTCCACGCAGAATTGTTTGAACCAGATGAATGGGCCAAGCTGTTTGAAGATGCCGGTGCCAAATACGTCGTACTGACCTCTAAACACCACGACGGCTACTGCCTTTGGCCCAGCAAACAAGCCTCCCTCACCTGGGGATTCCCCTGGAGCAGCGATGTGGTGGGCCCTGGCCGCGATCTGGTGGGCGATTTATTCAAAGCCCTGAACAAAACCTCCGTAAAACCTGGGCTGTACTTCTCTTTGTATGAATGGTACAACCCGCTGTGGCTGTTCGACAAGGCCAAATTCGCGCGTGAACACTCTATGCCGCAACTGTATGACGTGGTAGACCGCTACCGCCCCTGGGTGGTATGGGCTGATGGCGACTGGGATGCCACGCCCGATCAGTGGAAATCACCAGAATTCCTTGCCTGGCTGTACAACCAAAGCAGCGTCCGCGACCGGGTGGTCGTGAACGACCGCTGGGGCAGCGGCGTGCGGTTCAAACACGGCGGCATCTACACTCCTGAATACCAACCTGATATGGATTTTGAAGACCATGCCTGGGAAGAAAGTCGGGGCATGGGACATTCTTATGGCTACAACCGCGCCGAAGACGCCTGGGATTACAACTCCACGCAATCGCTGGTGTTGCACCTGGTCGACAAAGTATCCCGAGGCGGTAATTTCCTCCTCGATATTGGCCCCGACGCGCACGGTAACATTCCACCCATCATGCAGGATCGGCTATTGGAAATGGGCAAGTGGCTCAAAATCAACGGAGAAGCGATTTACAATACCCGGCGCTGGCGCGCACCCAGCCAGTGGAGCGAAGGCCGCCGCGACTGGAAACCGGAACTGACAGAAGGCTGGAAAACAGACGGCGACGCGCTGCTAAAAATGACCGTTGATCCCGAGCCTGGTTTCGCGGTGAAGGAGTTGTTTTTCACCTGGAACCCCAAAGCCAAGGCGGTGTACGCCATTTTCCCGCGCTGGCCCACCGACCGAAAACTAACGATCAAAGACCTGCAATTGCCGCTCACGGGCGCGGAAGTGACCTTTTTAGCCACCAAACAAAAACTGAAAGCGGAAAATATCGGTGGTGACCTGGTGGTTACGTTGCCAGAATACAACCCCAATAAAATCAAAGGAGATCAGGCTTTTGCCCTCAAAATATCGGGGGTGGGCGATTTTGTAGCCAAGCCCATCATTGATGTCACCTATGATGTTGAAACCGTTAAACCAAGCGTCGCCATCAGCTGTAGCACACCGCAGGTGGTAATCCGCTACACCACCGACGGTACCGAGCCCAAAGAAACATCGGCGACCTATTCAAAGCCGTTCTCTCCTGCCACCGCCTGCAAAGTGCGCGCGAAAGCCTATAAAACCGGACTGCTTTCCAGCAATGAAAACAGTGAGACCGTGAAGTTGTACAACCTTATGCCTGCACTCTCCATGTTCCGCGCGCCGGCACCCGGGCTTACCGTCCAGGTGACCACCGTAGACGGAAAATACAGCACTGAAAGCATTCAAAAGGGCCTGGTGGAACAAAGTGGAACGGTGCCTGTGATCGAATTGGACCCAATTTGTGAAGACAAATGCGGCATGATCTGGAAAGGCTTCATCAACATCGAGGAAACAGGTGGCTACCGCTTCTGGACGGAATCTGACGATGGCTCTATGCTGTACCTGGATGGGGATGTTGTTGTCGACAACGACGGCGACCATGGCATGGAGGAAAAATCGGGCATTGCCAATTTACAGAAAGGCTGGCATGCGCTGAAGGTGCTGTACTACAATGCTGGTGGGGGCTTGGGGTTGAAAGTGCGGTATGCACCGTTGGGGGTTGGGAAGCGGGAGTTGACGGAGCGTATGTTTGGGCATTGAGGATTCCACGCGACTTATTGGAACACGGATTGAAGGGTTCCCCTTACCCCCTCGCCCGCCACTTCACTCCCTCATACCATATCACCGACAAAAACCCAATTCCCATACTCACCCCTAACTGCGTCGCATTCAACGCCTCAAACTCAAAGAACTGCGCCAAAGGCCGCACGAAAATCAACAGCCCCGAAATCAGTAACGTCGCAAAAATGACCATCGGTACTAGGTTGTTTTTGTAGCGCAGCGTGGTGAGGATGGAGTAGTAAAACGAGCGGTTGACAAGGGTGAGGAAAATATTGGCGGCAATGAGGGTGCTGAAAACCATCGTGCGGGTGACGGCCTCTCCAAAGCCTTGCTGCACGGCATACTGATAAGCCAATAAAGTGCCGACCGTAATCATCAAACCTTGTACCACACTGGTTGTAAGTTCCTTCCAATTGAAAAAGGTACTGGCAAATGGCCGGGGCTTTTGTTGCATGGTATTTTGCTCCATCGGCTCGTTTTCATAAATAATGGAACAGGTGGGCCCCATGATTAACTCCAGGAAGATGACGTGCACCGGTGAGAAGATATTCGGATAAATCCAGCCGAGGGCCAAAGGCACAAACACGGTCAGTATGATGGGGACGTGGATGGAAATGACGTATTGGATGGCCTTTTTCAGGTTGCTGTAAATCTTCCGGCCCATGGCCACAGCATCCACCATTTTTGCCAAATCATCTTCCAGTAAAACCAAAGAAGCGGCTTGTTTGGCGATTTCAGTGCCCTTTTTGCCCATCGCGATGCCGATGTGGGCCGATTTCAAGGCAGGGCCATCATTCACGCCGTCGCCGGTCATGGCCACGATTTCATTGTTGGCTTTCAGGGCGTTGATGATTTTTAACTTGGCATCGGGGAACATGCGCGTGAATACCTGCGTTTCCGCCACTTTTTCCTGCAACGCCGCGTCAGGCAAATGCATCAACGTTTCACCGGATGCTGCTTTGGCATAGCCCCTGAAACCGATCTGTTTGGCAATGGCAACGGTGGTAGCAGCATTGTCGCCCGTGATGATTTTTACCTGAATACCTGCATGGTAGAAGTCTTCCAATACGCCTTGGATATTGTGCTTAGGCGGGTCGTAAAACGCCACAAGACCCTTAAATTGAAACGAAAATTCGGTTTGCTTTTTCGGGAAATCATTGCCTGAAAAGCTGGACTCCCCTACCCCAAGCACGCGATAACCATCTGCCGCCAAGGTTTGAATGGCTGCTTCAATTTGCTTTTTTTCCGCTTGTGTCAGTTGGGAAACCCGTATCAATGCCTCCGGCGCGCCTTTGGCAGCAATAATGCGCTGCCCCTTTTTAGCCTCAAAAATATGGGTCATCAACGGTGGCTTGCCGCCCAACGGATATTCATGTACCATGTTGAAAAGTGGTCTTTCGTCCACAGGGTTTGCTTTGCCGTACGCCTGGTGCAAAACAATTTCCATGGGGTCAAACGGTATGGGTTCGCTGGCAAACATGGCGATACGGATCAACGTTTTTTCAGCTTCACCCAATGCCCCATCAGGCTCGGATATTTTATTTTCTGGGAAAACATAAAGTTTGGCCAGGCTCATTTTGTTTTCCGTGATGGTGCCGGTTTTATCCGTACAAATTACGGTAGCACTTCCCAAAGTCTCCACCGTTTTCATTTGTTTCACCACAATGCCCATTTTCATCAAACGCCAGGAACCAAGGGCCATAAACGTGGTGAAGGCAACCGGAATCTCCTCAGGCAAAATACTCATCGCCAGGGTGAGCGCCTTCAGCAAACTGTCCATCACATCCCGGGAATTGAAGTAATTAATGACCCAAACAATAGCAAATACCACAACCCCAACAATCACCATCTTCTTTACAAAACTGTTGATCTGCAACTCCAAGGGCGTTTTTTCCTCCACAATACTTTCCAGACTCTTGCCAATTTTACCCAGTTTGGTTTCATTTCCCACGGCGGTTACGGTGGCAATGGCCAGTCCGCTGGCCACCGTTGTGCCCCTGAAAACAAGATTGTCTTTTGTCGAGATGTCCTTAAACACCGACAAAGACTCTCCGGTCAGGATGGATTCATCAACGGAAAAATCATTCGACTGCACGATGATGCCGTCTGCAGTGATGGAGGAGCCTTCTTCTACCATCATGCTGTCGCCGATCACCAGCTCGTCGCTGTTAATTTCCTGTACTTCTCCATCTCGAATCACCTTGCATTTAGGTTGGGAAAGGTCTTTCAACTGGGCCAACGCGTTGCGGCTTCGGGAATCCTGGTACAAGGAAATGGTGGATACCAATACAATGGCGGCTGCCATGAAAATGGCGTCGCCTGGTTTGCCGCTGATGAGGTAAATGGAGGCTGCTACGAGCAAAAGCAGTACCATAGGCTCCTTTGCCAGGCTGATGATGGCTTGCCAAAAGCCATGCTCTTTTTTAAAATCCAGTTTGTTGTGGCCGTGCTGCGTTCTGGCGCGCAGGACCTCTTCAGCACTTAATCCTTTGATGTTGAATTGTTGATCGGGCATGATGTATGGGCAAAGGGCTAAAAAAAGCGTGATAATAATAGCGGATGAAGCCTTTGGATATGAAGCAAAGTGTAACCCTCCAGCAAAGTTAGTGTTTATCAACAAACATACCATGCTAGAAAACAGGAGCGATGGGCTTAATATCACCCAAGACCGTGATTTTCATCATGCCAGCCCTGATGTTAATGCTGCACTTTTGGGCACAAATCAAAAAAAGTGCTATGCCATCATTTATCAAGAAATTCTCCGAAATATCCATCAACGACCTCCCACTCGTGGGCGGCAAAAATGCTTCACTGGGCGAAATGTTTTCCCAATTAACGCCAAAAGGAATTCTTGTCCCCGATGGATTTGCGGTCACCGCTGATGCCTACCGGGCTTTTTTACAAAGCAACAATCTTCAAACCAAATTGCATGAAGCCGTTGCGGATTTGGATAAAAAGCACTTTAGCAACCTTGAAAAGATAGGCGCGCAGGCACGGGCTGTAATCCAGGGTGCCACCATGCCTGAAACGGTATCCGAGGCCATCAAGCAAGCCTACCGGGAATTACACCTGCGCGAAGGCGCTGCTATTTCGGTGGCCGTGCGCAGCAGTGCCACAGCGGAAGATTTACCTTCGGCCAGTTTTGCCGGGCAACTGGAGAGCTTTTTGAATATTTCCGGGGAAGACGCTTTGGTGGAAACCGTTCACCGCTGTTTTGCATCCTTGTTTACCAACCGCGCCATCAAGTACCGGGAAGACCAGGGCTTCGGCAACGTTGATGTCGCCATTTCCGTCGGCGTACAAACCATGGTGCGCTCCGACCTGGCCTCATCCGGCGTCGCTTTTACCCTCGATCCCGATACTGGTTTTGACAAGGTCATTATGATAGACAGCATTTACGGCCTTGGTGAAAACATCGTGCAGGGGCGCTCCACACCTGATGAGTTTGCCCTATTCAAACCGCACCTCAACAGCGCCTACAATCCCATTATCCAGAAAAAAATAGGCGACAAGGAATGGACCATGGTGTATGCAAAAAATGCCAAGGCAGCAGAACCCGTTGAAAACCATTTGACACCCGCAGAAAAACGCGACGTATACTCCATCAGCGATGCCGATGTACTTCAGTTGGCCGATTGGTG